>Ga0228703_1002036_pt1 | contig 11685 bp, 10 predicted proteins | sample McNCre217_Aug_MG_3_FD_178020 | JGI IMG/M metagenome (GOLD analysis project Ga0228703, IMG submission 178020) | Freshwater microbial communities from McNutts Creek, Athens, Georgia, United States - 29-17_Aug_MG | ecosystem: Environmental > Aquatic > Freshwater > Creek | place: USA: Georgia... | reverse complement strand
GCGCGCCTGCCTGCGCCAGGCGACCGACCACACCCCCATCTGGCTGATGCGCCAGGCCGGCCGCTATTTGCCCGAATACTGCGCCACCCGTGCCAAGGCCGGCAGCTTCATGGGTCTGGCCACGAATGTGGATTACGCCACCGAAGTCACGCTGCAACCCCTGGAACGTTACCCGCTGGACGCCGCCATCCTGTTCAGCGACATCCTCACTGTGCCCGACGCCATGGGCTTGGGTCTGAGCTTCGCCCAAGGCGAAGGCCCGAAATTCGCGAAAAATGTCCGTGACGAAAAAGCGGTCAGCGCGCTGGCCGTGCCCGACATGGACAAGCTGCGCTATGTGTTCGACGCCGTCACCAGCATCCGCAAGGCCCTCAACGGCCGCGTTCCGCTGATCGGCTTCTCGGGCAGCCCCTGGACGCTGGCCTGCTACATGGTCGAAGGCGCAGGGTCCGACGACTACCGCCAGGTCAAAAGCCTGATGTACAGCCGCCCCGACCTGATGCACCGCATCCTGCAGGTCAACGCCGACGCGGTGGCCCTGTACCTGAACACCCAGATCGAAGCCGGCGCGCAGGCCGTGATGATTTTCGACAGCTGGGGCGGCGTGCTCGCCGACGGTGCCTTCCAGGAATTCAGCTTGGCCTACACCCGCCGGGTGCTGGCCCAGCTCAAAACCGAACACCAAGGCGCGCGCATCCCGCGCATCGTTTTCACCAAGGGCGGCGGCCTGTGGCTGAGCGAAATGGGTGAGCTTGACTGCGAAGTGCTGGGCCTGGACTGGACCATGAACCTGGGCAAGGCCCGCGCCCTGGTCGGTGGCCAGGTGGGCGGCCCGGGCAAGGCACTGCAAGGCAACATCGACCCGAATGTGCTGTTTGCCCCGCCCGAGAAGGTGGCCGAACAGGCACGCCGCGTGCTCGACAGCTTCGGCGCACCGCACACCGACAAGACCACCACCGGTCCGACCCACATCTTCAACCTGGGCCACGGCATCAGCCAGTACACCCCGCCTGAACATGTGTCGGCCCTGGTCGAGGCCGTGCACAGCCATTCGCGTGCCTTGCGCCAAAACGCTTCGCGCTAACACAAATCATCGGGCCACAAAGCACTTTTTTGCGAAAAAATCGGCCATGAAGGGCTTGACTTATGCACAAAACACACGGGTTAGCCCTGAGCGTGAAACCACGCCTGCCCACGCGGCTTCAACCGAACGCAGCAACGCTAAGTCATTGATTTCATTGAATTTCAATTCCTGCCCGTTGTATGGGCATTTCGTTGGAAGGCTTGATTCTCAAGGCTTCGAGCCCCGTCAGGCCAGGTTATCAACAAAGTTGTCCACAGAAATTCTGAGCACCTCGGGAAGCTCTTAAAAATCAAGCACTTACCGCTCATTTCAAGAAAATCTTTGCGGTGTGAAACCTGTTTTGACGACACCATGAACCCCTCGTCCGACTGCTGGATCGAAGTCGCCGTGCAGACCCCTGCACACAGCGGCGTGGGCGATCTGCTGACCTACCGCAGCCCGCAAGCGGTGCAGGTCGGCCAACTGGTGCGTGTGCCGCTGGGACGGCGCGAAGTGTTGGGCCTGGTCTGGAACGCCAACGCCCCAGCCCCGGCACTGGACCCGCAAGCCATCAAACCGATTGCTGGGGTGCTGGACGGCATGGCCCCGCTGGACGCCGGCTGGCGGCAGCTCATGGGCTTTGCCGCCCAGTATTACCAGCGCGCCCTGGGCGAGATGGCGCTCAGCGCCCTGCCCCCGCAGTTGCGTGAACTCGACAACACCCAGCTGGCCCGCCGCCTCAAGAAAATGGCGGACACAGCCAGCGTCACGCCCCGAACCGGCCCTGAACTCTCCCCCCGACAGGCCGAAGCCCTGCGTCAGATCGGCCAGCACAGCGGGCCATTTTTGCTGTTTGGCAGCACCGGCAGCGGCAAGACCGAGGTGTATTTGCGCGCCGTGCAGCAGGCACTGGAAGCCAACCCCCAGGCCCAGGCGCTGATCCTGGTGCCCGAAATCAACCTCACCCCCCAGCTCGAAGCACGGGTGCGCGAACGCTTTGGCGGCGAAGCCGTGGTCGCCATGCACAGCGGCCTGACACCGGCACAGCGCCTCAAAAGCTGGCTGGCGGCGCACAGCGGCGCGGCACGCATCGTGCTGGGCACGCGCATGGCGGTCCTGGCATCCATGCCTTGGCTGCAGCTGATCGTGGTCGACGAAGAACACGACCCCAGCTACAAACAGCAGGAAGGCGCACGCTATTCGGCGCGCGACCTGGCCCTCTACCGTGGCCAGCAGTGCGGCGCCAAGGTGCTGCTGGGCTCAGCCACCCCCTCGCTGGAGAGCTGGCACCAGAGCCGCCCTGCCGAGGAAGGCGGACGCTACCTGCGCCTGGCCATGCCCGAGCGCATCGGCGCCGCGGCGTTGCCGGTGGTGCGCCGGGTGGACATGAACCACCAGCCCCGCCGCACGGTGCTGTCCGCTCCGCTGGTGCAGGCCATCCAGGCCCGGGTGCAGCGCGGCGAGCAAAGCATGCTGCTGCTCAACCGCCGCGGCTACGCCCCAGTGCTGTACTGTGCCGACTGCGGCTGGAAAAGCGAATGCCGCCACTGCAGCGCGTTCCGCGTTTTCCACAAGGGTGACCGCACCCTGCGCTGCCACCACTGCGGCGCCACCGACCGTGTGCCGCGCGCCTGCCCGTCCTGCGGCAATGCCGACATCGCACCCCTGGGTCGCGGCACCGAACAGCTTGAAGAACACCTGGCCGAACTGCTGGCCGGCGTGCGGCGCCCCGACGGCCAGCCGGTGCGCATCGCCCGCATCGACGCCGACACCACCCGCCACAAGGGCGCGCTGGAAGCCCAGCTGGCCCAGGTGCACAGCGGCGAGGTGGACGTGCTGGTGGGCACCCAGATGATCGCCAAGGGCCACGACTTCCGGCGCATCACGCTGGTGGCCGCCATCAACCCGGACAGCGCGCTGTTCTCCAGCGACTTCCGGGCGCCCGAACGCCTGTTTGCGCTGCTGATGCAAGCCGCCGGCCGCGCGGGCCGCGACGCCACCCAGGGCGAGAGTGAAATGCTGGTGCAGACTTTCCACCCCGCGCACCCGCTGTTCGAGGCACTCAAGCGCCACGACTACCCGGCCTTTGCCGCCAGCGAACTGGCCGAGCGCACCGCCGCCGGACTGCCGCCCATGAGCCACCAGGCTCTGTTGCGCGCCGATGCGCGCGAACAGACCGTGGCACAAGCTTTTCTGAACACCGCCCGGCAAACGCTGGAGGCCTGGCTGGACGAAGAAGAAGGTGGACCCGAGGCGCTGGCACAGGTCAGCCTCTACCCGGCCGTGCCCATGGGCCTGCAAAAAGTGGCCGATGTCGAACGCGCCCAGATGCTGATCGAAAGCCCCTCGCGCAAGCAGCTGCACCGCGTGCTCGCGCGCCTGCAGGACGTGCTGCACACCCTGCGCAGCGACCCGGCCCACAAGGGCCTGATCCGCTGGCTGGTGGACGTGGACCCGCAGGCGATCTGAAACGTTCGCCAACTTCGGCCGCCGGGGCAGCCGCCTGCCGAGGCCGCTCAGGCCTGAAGCAAGGTCACCGCAGCCGAGAAGGTCAAAAAGGCCAGCGCCGTGGTGACCAGGATGATGCGGGCGATGCGCCCGTTGTCGGCCCCCAGCCGTTCGGCCAGCACCGAGACATTGCTGGCACTGGGCAGGGCCGCCACCAGCACCATCACCATCAAGGCAAAGGGCTCGATCTGCCCCCCGAAGTGCACCACCGCCGTGGCCACCGCAAACACCAGCACCGGGTGCAGCAAGAGCTTGAGCGCCGCCACCGGCAGGTAGTCACGCGAACGCAGCGGCCCGTGCGGGCGCTCATGGGCCAGCAGCTGTGAGCGCGCCAGCACAGCGCCGATGGTGAACAAGGCCACGGGCGAGGCCGCATCGGCCAGCAGGCCCACGGTCTTGGCCACCGGCGCCACCAGTTCCAGGTTCTGCCAGGAAAACAGGCCCCCCAGCGAGATGGCCCAAGGCAAGGGGTTCCTGAGCATGCCCAGCAGGGCCTTGCGTGCCGCCACGGACGCGCCGTGTTCGTCGGCCGCGTCCATTTCGGCCAAGGCCAGGCACAGCGAGGTGGTGATCACCATGTCCACCGTGATGGTCACGATGGCCGGCCCGGCCGCGGCCTGCCCCAGCAAGGCCACCAAAAGCGGCACCCCCATGAAGCCGGTATTGGGAAAGGCCGCCACCAGCGCCCCCAGGGAAGCGTCTTTCCAGCGGATGCGTTCATTGAGGCTGATGGCGATGCTCAGCCCCACCATGACCAGGGCGCAGAACAAATAGCTCAGAAAGACGGTGGCATCCAGCAGTTGCGCGATGGGTGTGCTCGAACCGAACCGAAACAGCATGCACGGCAGCGCAAAAAACAGCACAAAACCATTGAGCCCGGGAATCGCCTCGAGGGGCAGCATGCCCCTGCGGGCGGCCAGGTAACCGCACAAAACCAAGGCAAAGAAGGGGAAGGTGACCTGCAAAACATCCAGCATGCCCGGATTGTCGTGGCAAATGGTGGGCCGCCCGGTCGCACGGCCGACAAAACGCCACCCCCGTTCGATGCACAGTGCGCCACAAAAAGGCCCTGCCCGCCCGCTATGATGGCGCGCTTTCGTGTCCGATTTTTGCCCCCCGCTTGCCATGTCCGCCGGTCTCAACCTTGCCCAGCTCGATGCCGTGAACTATGTCTCCGGCCCCTGCCTGGTGCTGGCCGGCGCCGGCTCGGGCAAGACACGGGTGATCACGCACAAGATCCAACGCCTGATCCAGGTGGGCATGGAGCCCAAACAGATCGCCGCCATCACCTTCACCAACAAGGCCGCCACCGAAATGCGCGAACGCGCGCGCGGCCTGATCGGTAAGGCCGCCAAGGATGTGGTGATCTGCACCTTCCACGCCCTGGGCGTGCGCATCATGCGCGAGGACGGACAAGTGCTGGGCCTCAAGCCCCAGTTCTCCATCCTGGACGCCGACGATGTGCTCAGCATCCTCAAGGACTGCGGCGGCACCACCGACGCCGCCACCGCCCGCCAGTGGCAGTGGACCATCAGCCTCTGGAAGAACCAGGGCCTGAACGCCGCCCAGGCCGAAGCCCAGGCAAGCGACGACAACGCCCGCGTGATCGCGCGCATCATGGCGCGCTACGAAGAGCGCCTGGCCGCCTACCAGAGCGTGGACTTTGACGACCTGATCGGCCTGCCGCTGAAATTGCTGGCCGACTTTCCCGAAGTGCGCGAGAAATGGAACCGCACCCTGGGCCATGTGCTGGTCGACGAATACCAGGACACCAACGCCACCCAGTACGAGGTGCTCAAGCACATCGTGGGCGAACGCGCGCGCTTCACCGCCGTGGGCGACGACGACCAGTCGATCTACGGCTGGCGCGGCGCCACGCTGGACAACCTCAAGCGCCTGCCGCAGGATTTTCCCAGCCTGAAAGTCATCAAGCTGGAGCAAAACTACCGCTCCACCAGCGCCATCCTGCGCGCGGCCAACAACGTGATCCAGCCCAACCCCAAGCTGTTCCCCAAGACCCTGTTCTCGGAGCTGGGCGAGGGCGAGCCGGTGCGCGTGGTGGACGCCGACAACGAGGAGCACGAGGCCGAGCGCGCGGTGGCGCGCATCCAGTCCATCCGTGCCGGCACGTCCACCGAAGGCGCCGGCAAGCACCGCGAGTTCAAGGACTTCGCCATCCTCTACCGCGCCAACCACATGGCCCGCTCGTTCGAGCAGGCACTGCGCCGCGCGCAAATCCCCTACAAGGTCTCGGGCGGACAGAGCTTCTTTGACAAGGCCGAGATCAAGGACCTGTGCGCCTGGTTCCGGCTGTGGATCAACAACGACGACGATCCAGCGTTTTTACGCGCCATCACCAGCCCCAAACGCGGCATTGGCCACCAAACGCTGGCGCAGCTGGGCACCTTTGCCACAAAGTACAAGGTCAGCCTGTTCGAAGCCCTTTTCGCCAGCAGCCTGCCCAGCGCGGTGTCGAGCCGCGCCCTGCACGGCCTGCACGAGTTCGGTCGCTACATCAACGACCTGGAACACCGCGCACGCCACACCGCGGGCAAGGAAGATGCAATGCGTTTCCTGACCGACTGGCTCAAGGACATCGGCTACGAGAAGCACCTGTACGACGGCGAAGACAACGAAAAAGTGGCCAACGCCCGCTGGACCAATGTGCTGGAGTTCTGCGACTGGATGGCCGGACGATGCGGTGGCGAGATCGAAGACGCCACGGGTGCCCAGGCCACCGAACGCAAGAGCCTGCTCGAAGTGGCTCAGACCGTGTCGCTGATCTCCACACTCAACGAACGCGAGGAAGAACAAAACGTGGTCACCCTCTCGACCCTGCACGCCTCCAAGGGCCTGGAGTGGCCGCACGTGATGCTGGTGGGCGTGAACGAAGGCTTGCTGCCTTTCAAGCTGGGGGATGACAACAACCCTTCGGGTCGCGCCGACGGCCCCATGAGCGAAGGCATCCTGCAACGCCTGCAGGAAGAGCGCCGCCTGATGTACGTGGGCATCACCCGCGCCCAGCGCAGCCTGGCGGTGAGCTGGACGCGCCGGCGCAAGCAGGGCCGCGAAACCGTGGCGGGCGTGCCCAGCCGCTTCATCCAGGAGATGGCGCTCGACAAGGCCACGGTGAAAGAAGACCCGCGTGAAAAGCTCAAGGCCTTGCGGGCCGAATTTGCCAAACGTGCGGCCACCGCCGCACCCACCCCACCATGAGCTTGCGCCGACACTGCAGCGCCTGGCTGGTGGCGGGCCTCATGGGCACAGGCATCGCAGGCCTTGCCCCCGCGCAGGCAGTCGAGCCCGCTTGCCCTGCAGCCGCAGACATCACACCGCCCATGCTGGTGGGCACATGGCGCATCGACTGGACCGATGGCGCACGCCAGCGCGGCGAACTTCCCTGGGTGCTGGAACTCGCCCCACACCCCGAATACGCAGGCAGCCTCAAGGGCAGCCTCAGCCGGGGCGCGGAACGCCACCTGGTGGTGGCCGACTGGGACGATGAGACCTTGACCCTCGAAGAAAGCGCGGACGGCCAGCGCATCGACGCCACCTGGCAGGCCACCGCCGCCGAAGGCCAGTGTGGACGCGAGTTCCGAGGGCTGCGCTTCACCGGCGGTGCGCCAGATGCCTCGGCACGGCGGTTCAGGATGCGCAGAGGACTGTGACCTGGGTGGGCGCGCCCTCCGCGCGCGAAAGATTCGGCTGCAGGGGCCGCCTCCCACAAGAACGGATCAGTCGCTGAACTGCTCCGACCCGACGATGCCCAGTTTGTTCAAGCCATTGCGCTGGGCGCCCGCCAGCACCCCGGCCACGGTGGCGTAGCGGGCCTGGGCGTGTGAACGGATATGAATTTCTGGCTGCGGCTGCTGGGCGGCCGCCTCTTTGAGACGGCTTTCCAGCTCGGCACGGTCGGCCAGTGGCTTGCCATTCCAGCTCACCCCATTGCTGGCGCTGACCTCCACCCGCACCACCACCGGATCGGTCTTGGGGGGCGCCTTGCTGGCTGCAGGCATGTCCAGGTTCACCGAATGCAGCTGCGCCGGGATGGTGATGATCAGCATGATGAGCAGCACCATCATCACGTCGATCAGCGGCGTGGCGTTCATCTCGATCATCACTTCAGGTTCGTCCTGGCCCTGGTTGCCGATGTGCATGGCCATGTCTCAGTTCCCTGCCGGTTCGGTGATGAAGCCGACCTTGACGATGCCGGCGCGCTGCACCGCGTACAGGACCCGGCCCACCGCCTCAAAGGCGCTGTCGCCATCGCCCCGGATCTGCACCTCGGGCTGGGGTTGCTGGGCCGCAAACTTCTTCATGCGCTCGAACAGGTCGGCACTGTTCTTGACCGGCGTGTCGAACAGGTAGATGCCGCCGGTCTTGTTCACCGAGATGATCACGTTCTCGGGCTTCGTCTCCCGCACCACATTGGTCTCCTTGGGCAAGTCCACCTTGACCGAGGTGGTCACCACCGGGATCGTGATCAGGAAAATGATGAGCAGCACCAGCATCACATCCACCAACGGCGTGGTGTTGATGACGCCGATGGTCTCGTCGTCCGCTTCACCCAGGTTCATGGCCATGACGGTACCCCCGACTGGACAGCCGTCACTTGGGGGCCGAAGCCAGCAGCACGGCGTGCAGGTCGGCCCCGAAGGCGTGGACCTGTTCCATCACCGCCTTGTTGCGGCGCACCAGCCAGTTGTAGCCCAGCACCGCCGGCACCGCCACCGCCAGACCGATGGCGGTCATGATCAGGGCCTCGCCCACCGGGCCGGCCACCTTGTCGATGGACGCCTGGCCGCTCATGCCGATCTTGACCAGCGCGTGGTAGATGCCCCAGACCGTGCCAAACAGCCCCACAAACGGTGCGGTGGAGCCCACCGTGGCCAGCAGGGCCAGACCGTCCTGCAGTCGGCTTTGCACATTGCCCATGGCCCGCTGGATGCTCAGGGTCACCCAGGTGTTGAAGTCGATGGCCCCCAGCATGCCGGTGTGTTTGGAGGCCCCCTCCAGACCTTTTTCGGCAATGAAGCGAAACGCGCTGTCGGGCGCCAGACTTTCGGCCGCCTGCCGCACCGTGCCGGCGTTCCAGAAATTCTCCTGCGCGATGCGCGCCTGCTTTTGCAGGCGGGCCTGCTCGGCCAATTTGGTGAAGATCACGTACCACGAGCCCATGCTCATGACGAGCATGACCAACAGCGTGCCCTTGGCCACGAAGTCGCCTTGCGCCCACAAGGCCGACAGGCCATAGGGGTTGTCTTCGACTGCGGCCGCCTGCACCGGCTGTGCCAGCGCCGTGCCGGCCAGCCAGCATCCGGCCATCAGGCACAGGCTGGCGATGAGGGAGGGGATCGTCTTGAACATCTGAGGAACTCCTGCTGGATTCTTTCTGAACACGTGGGGTGGAGGTGTGGCCTGGCTCATTCGAGTCGCCAGGTGTAGCGCATGCTGGCCCAGGCCTGCTCGGGTTTGCCATCGACCGTGGCCGGACGGAACTGGCAGCGCGACAACCCGGCGCGCGCCGCCTCGTCCAGGCGTTTGTAGCCCGAGGATTTCTCCACCTCGGACTGGATGACCTTGCCATCGGCGCCCACCAGGAAGCGCAGGTGCACCGTGCCCTCTTCTTCAAGGCGGCGCGATGCGCTGGGGTATTCGGGCTTTTCGCACTGGCTGGCGTTGACCACGGCGCCGGTGCGCACCGCATCGCTGCGAGGCGCCGCAGCGGCGGCGGAGGTGACAGGCGCTGCGGGCGCGGGCGTGCTGGAGACCGCCGCCACCGCGTTCGGTGCCGACGGGGCGGCCACTGGCACCTCCACCGGGGGCACATAGGCTGGCGGGGGCGGGGCATTCTTGGGCGGCGGCGGCAGGTTTTTAGGGGCGGGCGGCAGCGGGATCGAAGGCTTGTCCTCGCTGAGCAGCACCGCATCGACCACCACCTGGGCTTTCTGGGTGACCGTGCGCACCAGACCCGACTGGATGGCCCAGAAAAACAGCAAGTGCAACAGCAGCACCAACGCCATGCCCAGGCCGTGGCGGCGGGGGTGGCGTTGTCGGGCGGCGTAGTCGTTCATGCGGGTGGGCGAGGCGGTCAGCGCGGCAGTCTACCGCACCGCCTTGGCGCCTGGATGTCTGTTTTTGTCCTGGGTTTGCAGCAGCGCGGCCTGCTCGCGAAAAATTCGGCCGCAGGGGCGGCCTCCTACAATAGCCCCAAGCCGCGCCCTGTGTAATGCGCCGAGCCCTCAGAAACCATGACACCCACCTACATCCTCACTCTCTCCTGCCCCGACCGCACCGGCATCGTGCACGCGGTGTCGGGCTTTTTGCTCGAGCGCGGCGGCAACATCGAGGAAGCCGCCCAGTACAACGACCACGACACCGGGCTGTTCTTCATGCGGGTGCAGTTCGCCTGCGGTGTGGACGGCGCCGAGCTGCGCCAGCAGTGGGGGGCGTTTGCCCAGGGCTTCCAGATGGACTGGCAACTGCACGCCACCACCCAGCCCATGCGCACCGTGATCATGGTCAGCAAGGAAGGCCATTGCCTGAACGATTTGCTGTTCCGCTGGAAATCGGGCCTGCTGCCCCTGGACATCCGCGCCATCGTCAGCAACCACCGCGAGTTCTACCAACTGGCCGCCAGCTACAACGTGCCCTTCCACCACATCCCGGTGACGGTCGCCAGCAAGGCACAGGCCGAGGCCCGCCAGTACGAGATCATCCAGGCCGAAGGCGCCGAGCTGGTGGTGCTGGCGCGCTACATGCAGGTCCTGTCCGACGACCTGTGCCGCAAGCTCTCGGGCAAGGCGATCAACATCCACCACAGCTTTTTGCCCAGCTTCAAGGGCGCCAAGCCTTACTACCAGGCGCACGACCGGGGCGTGAAGCTGATCGGCGCCACGGCCCACTATGTGACGGCCGATCTGGACGAAGGCCCGATCATTGAGCAGGACGTGGCCCGCGTGGACCACAGCAAGACGGTGGAAGACCTCACGGCCCAGGGCCGCGACACCGAAAGCCAGGTGCTGGCCCGCGCCGTCAAGTGGCACAGCGAACACCGCGTGCTGCTCAACGGCCACAAGACGGTGATTTTTAAGTAAGGCACTCCCCATGAGTCTGCGCATCCCACCCATCCAGTGTCTGCAGACTTTTGAGGCCCTGGCCCGGCTGCGCAGTGTGACGCAAGCGGCCGACGAGCTGTTTGTCACGCCCAGCGCGGTCAGCCACCGCGTCAAGCAGCTCGAACAGATCATCGGCACCAAGCTGTTTGGCCGCGCCGACTTTTCGCTCACCACCGAAGGCAGCGAATACCTGGCCCATGTGCGCGAAGGCCTGGCATCGCTGCAACGCTTTCCCTCGGCCATGGTCGCCCCTGGGCGGCGCAAGCTGCGCGTGGCGGTCACCCCCACATTCGCCCGCTCGGTGCTGATGCCGCGCCTGCGGCATTTTTTCGAAGCCTACCCCGAGATCGACATCACCCTGCAGGTCAGCATTCCGCTGCTGGACGTGGTGGCCGAAGACGCCGACCTGACGGTGCGCTTTGGCACCGGCCGCTACGCCGATGTGGAGCACACCTGTCTGATCAAGGACGAGATCACGCCCGTGGCCTCGCCGGCCTGGGTGCGCGAGAACGGCCCCTTCAAGACCCCCGAAGACCTGGAAGGCCTGGCCTTGCTGCGCAGCCCGCTCGAGCCCTGGCGCACCTGGTTTGCCGCCCATGACCTGGACTGGCCCGAGCCGGTCGAGGGTTCCTCCTTCAACGATGTGGGCCTGGTGTGCGACGCCGCCGCGCAGGGCCTGGGTGTGGGCCTGGTGCGCCTGAAGCTGGCGGCCCCCTGGCTGGAAAGTGGCCAGCTGGTGCGCCTGTACGAACGCAGCGTGTCCAGCCCGCACGCCCATTACCTGTGCTGGCGCGCCGGCACCATGGAACGCTGGGAGTGCGCGACCTTTGCCGACTGGCTCAAGAGCGCGCTGGCCTGAGATTTGTGCCCTTGTGGGAGCGCGCCCCCGCGCGCGAAGCATTCGGCCGCAGGGGCGGCCTCCTACAGAAGCTCAGCCGTCAAAGGTGTTTTCACACCCTCTTCAAACTTTCTTCAATACAAAACCCCGGCACCGGG
>Ga0228703_1002035_pt1 | contig 11685 bp, 8 predicted proteins | sample McNCre217_Aug_MG_3_FD_178020 | JGI IMG/M metagenome (GOLD analysis project Ga0228703, IMG submission 178020) | Freshwater microbial communities from McNutts Creek, Athens, Georgia, United States - 29-17_Aug_MG | ecosystem: Environmental > Aquatic > Freshwater > Creek | place: USA: Georgia... | reverse complement strand
AAGGCGGCCTTGCGCGCCTGACCCAGCGTCGCGGGTGGGGCCACGGCCTGCGCCATGCTGGCACGGTAGCGGGTTGAAACAGCCGCAGCGCCCGGTCGTGCCTGTGACGCGCCGGCGTCGCGCATGCGCTGCACCCGCGTTTCGGCATCTTTCAACATTTCGGGGATCAGACGGGTTTCGGGCAGGTTTTTCCAGTATTTCTTGGGCATTTCCGACCGCATCGCATCAAGTTTGATACGGGCAGGGTTGAAGATATTGGCGAAATAAGTGGCCCAAAGCCCTTCTGAGGCGTCGTCGGGCAGGTCGGGGCGCGGCGCCGCAGGGCCAAAGCTTAGCCTGCCGTCTTGAAATTGGGCCGTCAGGCGGGGGGTGGCGATCATCCAATCCATGTCGCCAAAGCGTTTGGCAAAGAAGGCAGCACCGGGTTCAAGGGTGTTATGTTCGGGTTCGAACCACGCGGCGAAGCGGCGGCGCGGACCGTTGCTGGGGCATTCGCGAAACCGCACAAAGGCGTGCATCTTGTGGATATCGCGGCCAACGCCTTTTGCCAGCAGGTGCAACCTTCGCCCAAGCGGATCTGCTTGCGACGTTGCCGCGCCTTCGTGCCGACTGCTTTGCCACAGGGCCTGATAAAGCAGCGCAAAGCGTTCCGGGTCGGAATGCCAGATCACCGACTGCGCCAGATTTAAGAACTGTTGCGTGACGCGCACCTGATGGGGGCCGATGTCTGACGGCAGCGGTGCGGTGGCAAACAGGCCGCCGCCCGTCCAATCCAGTTGATCGGGCGGAATTTGGTGCGAAATCGCGATGCGCGCGGCGGCGCGCCACGCGTCAAACGTGCCGCGATCTGGCAGGGTGACGGCATAGGTCATAGCAGGCGCAACTGCTGCGGCGGCGGGGCGAAGCGGGCGCGCAAATCGTTGCTGTCGGTCATGGCACCGGGGGTCCAGCCGGGCATGCTGACAAAGGCCTTGGCTTTCTTCATCTGCGCGCCGATGCGCACCAGATCTTCATAGCGCAGGCTGCGGTTGCGGCGGGCCGCGATGATGCGGTCCACGGTTTTGGTGCCAAAGCCCGGCACCCGCAGCAGCATCTCTTGGCTAGCCGCGTTTACATCCACCGGGAACTGCCCGCGATGCTGCAGCGCCCAAGCGAGTTTTGGGTCAAGCTCAAGGTCCAGATGGCCCGCGGTGGCGCCGGTTGCAATTTCGTCGGCACTGAAACCGTAGAACCGCATCAGCCAGTCGGCCTGATACAGCCGATGTTCGCGAAGCAACGGTGGTTGGATCAGCGGCAGGGCGGCAGACGCGTCGGGAATCGGAGAAAATGCAGAATAGTAGACGCGTCGCAGCTTGTAGCCGGTGTATAGTCGCGTCGCGCTGGTCAGGATTGTCACATCGTCGGTGCCATCCGCGCCGATGATCATCTGTGTGCTTTGCCCTGCAGGTGCAAGGCGCGGTGGCCGTTTGCCACTGTGCGACAGGTCTTTGGCAGCTTCCCCCTCCAACCGCACCTGCGCCATGGTGGCGCGGATGGTTTCGGGCCGCTTTTCGGGCGCGAATTTGCGCAAGGACGCATCTTGCGGGAGTTCGACGTTGATCGACAGCCGGTCGGCGTAAAGCCCTGCTTGGCGGATCAGATCGGGCGAGGCGTCGGGGATGGTTTTCAGGTGGATATAGCCGCGAAAGCTGTGGTCTTGGCGTAAGGTCTGCGCGATGCGCACAATGTCGGCCATGGTCTGATCGGGCGAGCGGATGATGCCCGAGGAAAGGAACAAACCTTCGATATAGTTGCGCCGATAGAATTCCAGCGTCAGCGTTACCACTTCTTCCACCGAAAACCGGGCGCGTTCCACGTTAGACGACACCCGGTTGATGCAGTAAGCGCAGTCAAAGATGCAGAAATTCGTCATCAGAATTTTCAGCAAGGAAATGCAGCGCCCGTCTGGCGTGTAGGCGTGGCAGATGCCGCTGCCGCCCGAAGATCCGACGCCGCCTTTGCGGGAATCGCGCCGCTCCCCGCCCGAAGAGGCGCAAGAGGCGTCGTATTTTGCCGCATCCGAAAGGATCGCAAGCTTGTCTTGTAGCGTGAACTTACCCATGGGTGACGATGTAATGTTCTGCTTATGTTCGTCAATACGAAAGGCAAAAGCAGATGATTATCAAAACGCCAAGCAGCGCGAATTCATAGTGATTTGATTGTTAATCTGGGAAAGTGGTGCCGCTGAAGAGACTCGAACTCCCGACCCCATCATTACGAATGACGTGCTCTACCAGCTGAGCTACAGCGGCACTTTCTGGTTGCCGCGTGATATGGCCCGGCCAGATCAATGTCAACACTAGAAACGGTGCGCGTTTTGGGCGGGCGGTTGTGCTGCAGTGGCACGAATTGCGCCTGATGGCGACGTAAGGGCAAGTGTCTTGCGCTTGAGTCGGTCTGCGTTGGTGCCGGTGCCAGCCAATGTAACCGCGGCGAAAACACTTATGTACGATGCGGCAATATCGGCTGGAATTTTGTACAAAACGACAAAAAAGTATCAGTTGCGATGTTGTAGCGTAGTAGCGCCAGCAGTTTGCCGCCGGTATCGTCAATCTTGCCAAGGTAGAAAACCTGCCGGGCGGAAGGCGCAAAAACCGGGCCGTGAGTTCGGAGTTGTGAAGGGAGGATGGCGGATGAAACCGGACCTAGAAGTCGTCCAGATCGGACGCTCTGAATCTTTCAAGGCGTGGGAACACGGCTATCCGTATCATACGGTGCGCTGGCATTTTCACCCTGAATACGAAATTCACCATGTGGTTGCCACGTCGGGACATTATTTTGTCGGTGATTTCATTGGCAATTTTGAACCCGGAAATCTGGTGCTGACAGGGCCGAACCTGCCGCACAACTGGGTTAGCGATGTGACGGTGGACACCAAGGTGCCGTTGCGCAGCCGGGTGTTGCAGTTCACCGAAGAATTTATCGCCGATGCGATGGCGCTGTTGCCAGAGCTTGCGGCCTGTCAGGACTTGTTGGAAACCAGCCGCCGCGGCGCGTTGTTCAGCGCAGCCACGGCAGAGCTTGCGGCGCCACTGCTGGCAGAGCTTGTTACCGCGCAGGGCATTCGCCGCATCGAAGCGTTTTTAGGTCTGTTGGGGGTGCTTTCGCGGGCGGATGTGACGACGCTGACCTCGGCCAGCTATCTGCCTGACCCGTCGGGATTTATGTCAACCGGGATCAACGAAGCCTTGGCCTATATCAACGCGAACCTGACCGAACAGTTCAGCGAAGCCGATCTTGCCGAAATTGCGGGCCTAAGTGCTTCGGCGTTTTCGCGCAGCTTCCGTCGCCATACCGGGCAGGCCTTGGTGAAATACGTCAACCGCCTGCGGATCAACCTTGCGTGCCAGTTGTTGATGGGGCCAAGCGAGATGAAGATAACCGACGTGTGCTTTTCGTCTGGTTTCAACAACATATCTAATTTTAACCGGCAGTTTCAGGTGCAAAAAGGCATGACGCCTTCGCGATTCCGGGAATTGCTTGCCGAAAACCAACCCCCGGCCCTAGCGGCCTGATGTAAGGACGAGTTCTGCCAAAAAGTGGCGCCCGGCGGGGCCGAGGAACCCCGCCCTAGCAAAGCTTCCGGCGAAGACCCGGTTTGAGTGACGGACAAATGGCACCGGCGGCAGAACCCTACTGCCACCGCATGGTCAGGTATTGTCTGCAGGCAAGCCAACACCCTTGGCGGCGATGACCCGCGCTGTCGAGGGAATGAAGAGAAGCGGTCAACATGGAGGATGACCAATGAAACTTTCTGCATCACATCTGATGGGCGCGCTGGCGCTTTCCACCGCGCTGATCAGCGGCGCGGCGTTTGCGCAGACCGCTGGCACCGTGGCATTCCTGATGCCCGACCAAGCATCGACCCGCTATGAAGAACATGACTTCCCTGGCTTTCAGGCCGAGATGGCAAAGCTGTGCGCTGACTGCACGGTGATTTACCAGAACGCCACCGCCGATGCGGCGCTGCAACAGCAGCAGTTCAACTCTGTCATCACCCAAGGCGCGACGGTGATCGTGCTGGACCCGGTGGACAGCAGTGCAGCCGCCGCGATGGTTAGCCTTGCGCAAAGCCAAGGCGTGAAAGTTATCGCCTATGACCGTCCGATCCCGGACAAGCCCGCCGATTATTATGTTTCGTTCGACAACAAGGGCATCGGCAAAGCCATTGCTGAATCGCTGATGGCGCATCTGAAAGATCTTGGTCTGCCGACCGACAAGGGCGGTGTTCTGCAGATCAACGGGTCGCCGACCGACGCGGCCGCCGGTCTGATCAAAGACGGTATCCATGAAGGCATCGCGGCGTCTGGCTATGCCACGCTGGCAGAGTTTGACACCCCCGATTGGGCACCGCCGAAGGCACAAGAATGGGCCGCTGGCCAGATTACCCGCTTTGGTGCTGACATCATCGGCGTTGTGGCGGCGAATGATGGCACCGGCGGTGGTGCAGTTGCTGCCTTCAAAGCGGCTGGCGTAGACCCGGTTCCGCCGGTGACCGGCAACGACGCAACCATTGCGGCGCTGCAACTGATCATCGCGGGCGACCAGTACAACACCATTTCGAAACCGTCGGAAATCGTGGCTGCCGCTGCTGCAAACATCGCCGTGCAATTCCTAAACGGCGAAACCCCGAAGGCCGAAATGAGCCTGTATGACACACCGTCGCAGCTGTTTGTTCCGGCTGTGGTGACGCGCGAAAACCTGAAGGCCGAAATCATCGACAAGGGCATCAACACCGCAGCCGAACTGTGTGTTGACCGCTATGCCGCTGGTTGCGAGGAACTTGGCATCAAATAACCTTGCCCCTGTCGTCTGGCCCGCCCTCCCCGGGCCAGACGATTTCTTTTTTCTGCGAAAGGACCGCCGATGTCGGACAGATCCCAAACCCGAAAACCACGGGGCGAGCTTTTGCTAAGCCTGCGCGGCATTTCGAAGAATTTCGGCGCGGTTTCGGCGCTGACGGACATCGAGCTGGATGTGCATGCCGGCGAAGTTGTGGCGCTGGTGGGCGACAACGGCGCAGGCAAATCGACCTTGGTGAAAGTGCTGGCAGGCGTGCATCAGCCGTCTTCGGGCAGCATCGAATTTCACGGCAAGCCGGTTGCCATGACCAGCCCGTCTGCGGCGCTGCAATTGGGCATTGCCACGGTTTTCCAAGATCTTGCCTTGTGTGAGAACCTTGACGTTGTGGCCAATATCTTCCTTGGCCAAGAGCTGAACCCGCTGCGCCTTGATGAGGTGGCAATGGAGGTTCGCGCCTGGACCCTGTTGAACGAACTGGCGGCGCGTATTCCTTCGGTGCGCGAACCCATCGCGTCGCTTTCGGGTGGGCAGCGGCAGACGGTGGCCATTGCCCGGTCTTTGCTGCTGAACCCGAAAATCATCATGCTGGATGAACCCACCGCCGCGCTTGGTGTGGCGCAGACGGCCGAGGTGCTGAACCTTGTCGAACGCGTGCGCGACAAGGGGCTGGGCGTGATCATGATCAGCCATAACATGGAAGATGTGCGCGCGGTGGCCGACCGGATCGTCGTGCTGCGTTTGGGCCGCAACAATGGTGTGTTTACGCCAGATGCCAGCAATCAGGAACTTGTCGGCGCCATTACCGGCGCCACCGACAATGCCGTATCGCGCCGGGCCGAACGGCTGCGCGAAACTGCGGAGGGAACCAAATGAGCCAACCTCAACTTGATCGGGCCGATGCCCGAGTGACCCACGCCACCGGGCTCTCTGGCACCGTGCGCGCCTTTATTGATCGGGTGAAGGCGGGTGATCTGGGGTCTTTGCCGGTGGTCGTTGGCCTGGCGATCATCTGGACGGTGTTTACCGCGCTGAACCCGATCTTTCTGTCGCCCAACAACCTTGTGAACCTGCTGTTTGACTGTTCGACTACGGGTGTCATCGCGCTTGGCATCGTTTGCGTGCTGATGTTGGGCGAGATTGACCTGTCGGTCGGATCGATGAGCGGGGTCGGGTCTGCTATCATTGGGGTGCTTTGGGTCAACCAAGGTGTGCCGCTGCCGGTTGCGATTGGCACCGCCGTTGCGCTGGGGGCGTTGATTGGCGGGGCCTATGCCACCTTGCGCAACCGCTTGGGGATGCCAAGTTTTGTTTCAACGCTGTCGGGTTTGCTGGCGCTGCTGGGTCTGCAGCTTTACATGCTGGGCGCGACTGGTTCGATCAACTTGCCCTATGGGTCGAAGATGGTCGAATTTGGCCAGTTGCTGATCTTGCCGACATGGCTTTCCTACAGTCTGGTTTTGATCCCCGGCATCGTAATGCTGGTGGTGGGCCGCAGCACCAATGCGCGCCGCCGTGCCGCGAACCTTTCGGCAGGGTCATCGACGGGGCTGGTGTTGAAAGCGGCGTTAACCACGTTGGTTTTGCTGGCGATCGTATTCTACCTAAGCCTTGGTCGCGGTGTGCCGTGGATGTTTGCGCTGTTCGTCGGTTTGGTTCTGGTGATGAACTATGGCCTGACCCGCACGCAGTGGGGCCGGTCGATGAAAGCGGTTGGCGGCAATGCCGAAGCGGCGCGTCGGGCGGGCATCAATGTGCGCCGCATCTATGTCAGCGCCTTTATGCTGTGTTCCAGCCTGGCCGCGCTTGGTGGCGTGCTGTCGGCGGCGCGGTTGGCATCATCCAGCCAACAGGCCGGCACCGGAGACGTTAACCTGAACGCCATTGCGGCGGCGGTGATCGGCGGCACCAGCCTGTTTGGTGGGCGTGGGTCGGCTTTTTCGGCGCTGCTGGGGATCATCGTGATCCAGTCCATCGCCAACGGGCTGACGCTGCTGAACCTGTCTTCGTCTTTGCGCTACATGATCACCGGCGCCGTTCTGGCGATTGCCGTGATTGTCGATAGCCTTGCCCGCCAAAGCCGCGCCTCGCATGGCCGCGCCTGATTTCTAAGGAATCCAATATGTCCAATGACTTGAGTGGAAAAGTGGCAGCCGTAACAGGGGCTGCTTCGGGGATCGGGCTTGAATGTGCGCGGTCGATGTTGGCGGCGGGGGCCACGGTTGTGTTGATTGACCGGGCCGAAGACAAGCTGGCCGCCTTGTGCGCGGAGTTGGGCAGCAAAGCGATCCCGCTGGTGATCGACCTGATAAGCCCAGCGTCGGTTGCAACGATGATGCCGCAGATTTTGGCGCGGGCTGGGCAGTTGGATATCTTTCACGCCAACGCCGGGGCCTATGTTGGCGGCGATGTCGTGACCGGCGACCCCGATGTTTGGGACCGAATGCTGAACCTGAACATCAACGCGTCTTTCCGCGCAATTCAGGCCGTTCTGCCGCATATGGTTGAACGGCAGACCGGCGATATTCTGATGACATCGTCCATCGCCGGGATCGTGCCGGTGGTGTGGGAACCGATCTATACCGCGTCGAAATTTGCGGTGCAGGCCTTTGTGCATACAGTGCGCCGGCAGGTAGCCAAACACGGCATCCGTGTGGGTGCGGTTTGCCCCGGCCCGGTCGTGACCGCGTTGCTGGATGATTGGCCAAAGGCAAAGATGGATGAGGCTTTGGCAAATGGCAGCCTGATGATGCCAAAAGAGGTGGCGGATGCGGTCTTGTTCATGCTGACCCGTCCGCGCAATGTGACCATTCGTGATCTGGTGATCCTGCCCAACTCGGTGGACCTGTAAGATGTATCTGATCGGCATTGACGTAGGCACCGGATCGGCCCGCGCCGGGGTCTTTGATGCAAACGGGGTGATGTTAGCCTCTGCCAAAGCCGATCTGACGATGTGGCGCGAGGCAGGCTCTATTGTTGAACAATCCAGCGCGCAGGTTTGGCAGGCGGTGTGCCATGCGGTGCGTGGCGCGGTGAAGGCGGCGGCGATTGATCCGGCGCAGGTGGGTGGGCTTGGCTTTGATGCCACCTGTTCGCTTGTGGTGTTGGGCGAAGGCGGGGTGCCATTGCCGGTTGGCCGGTCGAACGATCCTGACCGCAATATCATTGTCTGGATGGATCACCGCGCGGTGGAACAAGCCGAACGGATCAACGCCACCAACCATGCCGTGCTGCAATATGTCGGCGGTGTTATCTCGCCGGAAATGGAAACGCCAAAACTGCTATGGCTGCGGGAAAACCGGCCGCAGGTGTTTGATGCGGCTTGGGCGTTTTTTGATTTGGCCGACTATCTGACATGGGCGGCCACGGGCAGTCTGGCGCGTTCAACATGCACGATTACTTGCAAATGGACCTACCTCGCGCATGAAAAGCGTTGGGATGCCAGTTACTTCCGCGCGATTGGTCTGGATGTGCTGGCGGACGAAGGATTTACCCGCATCGGCACCGAAGCCGTGGCACCGGGCACAGCGTTGGGCGCAGGGTTGACAGCGCAGGCGGCGGCGGACCTTGGGTTGCCCGCCGGAACCCCGGTTGCAGCCGGGCTTATCGACGCCCATGCTGGTGGGGTTGGCACGGTTGGCGCCTTGGGGGCCGACGTGACGCAGAACATGGCTTATGTTTTTGGCACATCGTCTTGCACGATGACCACAACCGCCGCGCCGCAATTCGTGCCGGGTGTGTGGGGGCCGTATTATTCGGCAATGGTGCCGGACATGTGGCTGAACGAAGGTGGGCAGTCGGCGGCTGGGGCGGCAATTGACCATTTGCTAAAGCTGCATCCGGCCCATCCCAACGCAAAAGCGCGGGCCGACGCGGCTGGTGTGGCCTTGCCGGTTTGGCTGGCGGATCTTGCCGCAGAAAAATCAGGTAGCCTGTCTGCGGCGGTGTCCTTGGCAGATGGCGTTCATGTTGTGCCAGAGTTTCTGGGCAATCGCGCGCCGTTTGCCGACCCACACGCGCGGGCGCTGATTGCGGGGCTTGGCATGGAAACCGACATCAACAGTCTGCTGCAGCTGTACATCGCGGGGCTCTGCGGCATTGGCTATGGCCTGCGGCAAATCATTGATACACAAAGCGCGCATGGTGCGCCGATTGAGCGATTGATGATCAGTGGCGGTGCTGGGCAGCACGATCTGGTGCGGCAAATTCTTGCAGACAGCGCCGGGGTTCCGGTGATTGCAACCGAAGCGGCAGAGCCGGTGTTGCTGGGATCGGCGATTATTGCGGCGGTGGCGGCAGGGATTTTCGGCACCGTGCCACAGGCGATGGCCGCAATGTCACGCGCCAAGCAAAGCTTTGAGCCGGCAACTGATGCGGTGAAGGGCATTCATCTTGATCGTTATGATGCGTTCAAGCTGTTGCAAGACGCGGCGCGGGCGGTGCGCAAAAAGCCCGGCGCGGCGACCCGCTAAGGCGTTGGGTGTCAGCGTTTTTGAGCCGACACCTTTTGCCTAGTTTGCGCTGCGGGCCACGGCGGCAAGGTCAATGATTTCAGCGTCGCCGTGGTCTTCCAATGGGGCTTCGGGCTTTGTGCGCGACGATGGCGCAAGCGGTTGGTTTACCATCAACGGCAGCAGTTCGGCCCCGGTGGCGCTTGCACCGCTTGGCTCGACAGGTTCGCGCCATGATAGCGTGTCAAAGCCGCCGCAGTTTTCGCAGATTGGCTGCCAGGTGGCGTGGATCGCCTGGCACTTATCGCAGCACCATTGCGGCCCGCGCGGCGCGGTTAGTGCCTTTGACAACCAGCCGCGCACCACCGACTCTTCGCTGCCTTCACCACGTTCGATGGCGGCCATGATCGCCAGCGCCCGCTGGGTTGGGTGCCGTGTTACCAGATCGCCCAAGGCGCGGCGTGCATCTGGATATTCTTCGGCGGTGATGTGCAGTTCCGCCATCACCATCCGCGTTTCATCGTCGTCGGGGCGCAGTGCGGCTAGGGCGCGGAAGCGTTTCAGGCGTTCTTGCGGAATTTCGTCAGGCTCTATTTCGGCAAAGGCGGCAGCAAGTTCCGGGTGCGGGCGCATTTCCCACGCTTTTTTCAGAACCCGCGTCGCGGCTTTCTTGTCACCTTTTATCACCAGATTATGCGCTGCCATGATCGCTGCGGGGATAAGATCTGGCGAAAGTTTGTTGGCTTCGATCGCAGCCTCGCGCGCTTCGGTTGATGCGTTTTCGTCCATCACACCGCGCGCTTCTTGTAGCGCCAGCACTGCGTCGCGGCGGCGATAAACGTCTTTCGGCAAAGCGCCGGCCTTCAGCTTGGCAGCCAAAGTGGTGCGCGCGCCCTTCCAATCGGCCTGCTCAGACTGCAGTTTCAGCAGAATGTCTTGTGTTTCGGCGTGACGCGGCCGAAGCGCAAAAGCCTTTTCGGCAAGCGCCAAGGCAGTGCTGGTGTCGCCTTCGGTCAGCTTTTGTTTCATCAGGCCGCGAATGCCGACAAATCGGGTGCTTTCGTCGCCCAACAACGCCTTGTAGGCTGCGGTGGCGCGCTTGGTATCGCCCGCGACTTCGGCGGCTTGGGCAACAAGCAGCGTCGTCAGTTCTGGCCGCCCAAGATATTTTTCGGCGCGCTGCGCCTTGATCAGCGCAAGCCGGCCTTCCCCCGATGCCACAGCCATCAAGCCTTCGGTCAGCGCCTGATAGCCCTTGCGTTCGCGGTTGCGGTCAAAATACCGCGAGATTGCGGTTTCATCGCCATTCAGAAAGCGCAGGGTTGCCACCAGCAAACCAACCAGCTTCATCACCAGCCAAAGCACCAGAACCAGCAGCAGCAGCAGCACCGCTGACTGGAGCGGACCCAAGGTAAGCTCCCACCCGGCAACGGCAATTCTGACGCCGTCTTGGCTGTGTAGCAGCATGTCTGCGCCAAAGGTCATCGCGGCGATGGCGGCGATGAAAAGCAGAACTTTAAGCAAGGACCAGATCATCGGAGGCTCCTATTCACTGATCGTTGCGGCAAGGTCAGCAACAGCTTGTTCGGCGGCAAGGCGGGTGGTGGCCAAGGCCTGCCAGTCTTTCAGCGCCGCTTGGGCTTCGGGGGGCAGGGCAGAAAGCTCGGCAAGGGCGGCGGTCAGGTTGCCGGTATGCAGGGCAGCTTCGGCGCGTGACAGCACCGCGTCTGGGTCATTGCCTTCACGCGGGGTCAAAGACCTTGCGCCGGTTTGGGTCCGCAAAAAGCTGGTCACCCGATCGGCCCAGCTTTCGCCCATATTTGCGCGCAAGGCGGCATCCAGCGCGGCGCGCGCCACTGCGGGAAATTCGGTTTCCAACTGCGCAAGCGTTGGCAGACCGGTTGCGGCGTTGTCGGCCAGAACCGCCGGAACCGGACCCAAGCTTGCCAAGGCAGATCCATAGGCCGCGCCACTGTCCAGCGCGGCTTGCAGCCGGCCAAGGGCTGCCCGTGCCTCTGCCGCTTTGGCGGTGGCTTCGGCTTCGGCCTTGATCTTGTCGGCTGTTGCTTGGGCGTCTTTCAGCATGGCTGCTGCGGCGGCGGCATCGGGCGCCAACGCCGTGCCTTTCAACGCCTGAACCTGCGCTTGCAGGTCTGCGATGGCGGCTTGGTCAGCGGCGCTACCGCCACCCGCTGCGGCTGGGCGTGCCTCTAGCGCGGCGATGCGATCTGTTAATGTTGCAAGCGATGTGGTGGCAGCCTCAAGCGCCGCTACACGGTCTGCGACGGCTGTATCTGCCGGTTTTGCCGCAAGTGCCGCAAGCTGCGCTTTCAGCGTGGCCGTTTCTTGTGCTTGCGCCGCCAACGCAGATTCAAGCGCCGAGGTGTCTTGCAGC
>Ga0228703_1002034_pt1 | contig 11687 bp, 11 predicted proteins | sample McNCre217_Aug_MG_3_FD_178020 | JGI IMG/M metagenome (GOLD analysis project Ga0228703, IMG submission 178020) | Freshwater microbial communities from McNutts Creek, Athens, Georgia, United States - 29-17_Aug_MG | ecosystem: Environmental > Aquatic > Freshwater > Creek | place: USA: Georgia... | reverse complement strand
AGTTATTTGCAATGGGATTCGATCCTGTGGGTAACACGCCTGAGCAATTCAACACCTATATCCACTCCGAAGTAAATCGTTGGGGTAAAGTGATCCGCGACGCAAAAATCAAAGTTGAATAATTACCTAGCTGACTTTTCAATTCGCTATGCGCATCGTCGACATACGAGAGAGAGCAGTACCTCTCAATTCAACCCTCAGCAATTCGAGCTTTGATTTTTCAGAAATGACCACTTCGGTGGTCGCTGTGATCACCGACTGCGTTCGCGACGGCCAAGCTGTTGTTGGCTATGCCTTTAACTCCACTGGCCGCTACGCTTGTGGAGCGCAGATGAGAGATCGCTTTATTCCGCGTATCTTGCGCGCTGATCCTGCCAGCTTGCTAGACGCCACAGGTGAAAACCTCGATCCTCAAAAAATCGTAGCTTGCATGATGCAGCGAGAAAAAGCAGGTGGACACAGCGAGCGCTCAATAGCCATTGGCACGATAGAGGTTGCCCTTTGGGACGCCGTAGCCAAGGTTGAGCGCAAACCATTGCACCGCGTTTTGGCGGAACGCTTCAATGGCGGAAAAATCGCAGACCGCGTCTTTTGTTATGTTGGCGGTGGTTGGTATTTTCCAGGACAGACCATCAAAGACCTGCAAGACGAAATGCGCCGCCATCTCGATGCGGGTTACACCATGGTCAAGATGAAGGTCGGTGGCTTGCCTTTGTCTGAAGATTTACGCCGCTTAGAAGCTGTGTTGCAAGTAGTTGGTTCAGGCGACCATTTGGCAGTGGATGCCAATTGCAAATTTGATCGTGAAAATGCCTTCGCTTACGCCAAGGCCTTAGCGCCCTTCAAACTGCGTTGGTTTGAAGAGCCCTGCGATCCCTTGGATTACGGATTGATGGCCGAAATTGCTCAGATTTACGCAAGCCCTTTGGCAACAGGAGAAAACCTGTTCTCCACCCAAGACGTGGAAAACCTGGTGCGTTTTGGTGGATTGCGTGGTGACCGCGATGTCATACAAGTCGATCCACCACAGGCATATGGCATTGGCCAATATGCGCAAACCTTGTCGAAGTTAGATGCTCTGGGCTGGCACAGAAGTGGTTTGTTTCCCCATGGCGGTAACCAAATGTCTTTGCATATCGCTGCAGGTTTTGGCCTAGGCGGTGCTGAGTCATACCCCGGCGTTTTTGGTGATTTCGGTGGCTTTGCCGACGATGCGCGTTTGACCGAAGGCAGGTTGAACTTGCCCGAGCGCCCCGGCATTGGGTTTGAAGGGCAGGCAAGGCTTTATCGCATCATGCGTGAGTTAGTGGCGTGATAGACGCTAGTCCTTACGGGTCATCCGATCTGGTTGACGGCGTTCTTTCTATTAATTTGCTTGCCACACAAAAGCCTAGTTCGACTGAATTGACAAGTTCTGAGGACACGTACGGATTTGAAAAACTTATACGGATTTTGAAATTGGTTGCGTCTGATGAGGCAGTGCGCGTCATCGTGTTGCTTGAGAAGGGTGTCCGTTCCGAAGTGGCTTCCCCTGCAACAGCAACAACATTGCAAGAAACCTTCTCAAAGTTTGCGCAATGCTTGCGTCACATGCCGCAACCTATCGTTGCCATGGTGCATGTGCAAGCCCAAGCCAAAGTCCAAGACGATATGAAAGCCATATGGGATGCCTGCGATATCGTTTTTGCGGATGGTGACTGGGCGACGCTCAGTTTTCCCGATTCAGCGTTAGAAGAGCAAACTTATAAATTGGCGCGTGAGCTTGCTACCAAAGACCCTCTCGCTCTGCGCTTTACTAAAAAAACTGTGCAGCAAGTAGCCTCAGTCGCTTGGGACGACATATTAAATTTCACAACTGCCCAACAGGCGGAAATCAAGTCTCTGCAAGCCGGAGGTCCATCCGCCCGCGCATTAGCGATTGAGAGTTTTCTGGCTGGCAAATCTAAGCCAGGTGCTGGAGCTTAAAAAATGCTCAAGATTGAAGACACACCAGAAGGCATTCGCTGCATAGGTTTAAATCGGCCCGACAAGCGCAACGCCATAGGCGTAGAGATGACGCTGGCTCTAGAAGATGTTCTGCTGAAAACCAAAGTGGATTCGACCATCAAAGCCATCGTCTTTCATGGGCTCGGCGGCCACTTTTGTGCTGGTATGGACATGAAGGACTTCTTTGACAGTTCCACCCGTCCTCCAGAAGTTTTACAACGTGCGCGAGCGGCTACCGAGCATTGGCGCATTCAATTGCTTCGTCAAATGCCGCAAAAAATATTCACCGCAGTGGAAGGTTATTGTTTGGGTGGTGGATTGCCCATCTTGGCGGTGTCGGCTGCAGTGATTGCGCAACGCGAGGCAAAGTTAGGTTTACCAGAAATCAATTTCGGTTTTGTTCCTGGTGGGCAGATCGTCAAGGCAGTAGGCGAGGTGATGTCGCCACGCGGATTGGCTTATGCCGCATTGTCGGGTCGGCCATTCAATGCAGAACAAGCCCAGCGCTGGGGCTTGGTTACGCAAGTGGTTGAGAGTGATCCTTTGGAACACGCCTTAGCAATAGCCAAGGCGTCGTAGATCAAAGCCCCAAGGTAGAAGCAATGATGTTCTTTTGAATTTCCGAGGTGCCGCCGCCAATCGTGGCCAAGCGCGAGTCGCGGAAGAAACGCTGCATGGGATATTCCATGCTGTAGCCGTAGCCCCCGAGGATTTGCAAACACATATCGGAAATAGTTTTGTAAGACTCGGCGATGTAGTACTTGATGACTGCCGTGTCCGCACGTTCGGCCTTGCCGTTTTCCATCAACCACGCGTAGCGACGCACCATGGTGAACGATGTGTCGAGCATCACCTTCATGTCTGCAAATTTGTGCTGCGTAACCTGAAAACTACCGATAGGCTTGCCAAATTGGTGGCGTGTTTTGGCATAGTCCAATGCATATTCAAAGGCTTGGCGCGCGGCGCCAATACGCACAGCAGAGAGGCATAAACGCTCATAACGCAAGGTGTCTTCGCAGACAGCCCAGCCGTGGTCGAGTTGTCCGAGCAAAGCGTTGCGGGGCACGCGCACATCTGTGAAAGTGACTTCAGTCGTGCCAATCGCGTGTTGGCCCAAAGTGGCGATCTTGCGTACTTCGATACCGGGCAATTTGGTGTCGATCATGAGGGTGCTGATACCCAATTGCTTTTTGCCTAAGTCGTTGGTGCGCAGCGCTACCAAGGCGTAATCGGCAATGTCCATGCCCGAAGTCCACTGCTTGCGTCCGTTAACGATGAAATAGTCGCCATCGATCACCGCACGGGTTCTCAGTGATGCAGCGTCTGAGCCCGAGTCAGGCTCTGACAATGCGAAAGCAAAAGACAACTTACCGTTGGCCGCGCCGGGAACGATGCGCTGCATTTGCTCTTCAGTACCGTGTTGCAGGATGGCGTAGCAGCCATAAGTGAAGCTGCGAAACAGCCACAAGCCTAATTCTTCAAAATGGTGTCCCGTTTCTTCCAACACCAAAGCCAGATCTGTGGGCGAACCGCCAGACCCACCGAAGGACTCTGGAGCGATCAAGCCCAACCAGCCGTTTTGGGCCATGGCATTGAAAGCCTCTCTCGGCGGTGTGTGGTTGATGTCGCACTTGGCGGCGTAGTCCATGTTGCAGACATCGTCTAACAAAGAGCGAACGGACTGGAGCATGAGCTCCTGGTCGCTGGTATTTCCAAAATTCATAGGTATTGCTGACAAACAGGCTACAGGTGTTATGACCTGATTGCGGTATTCTATATTTGGACAACTGATCAAACCCTATGAACACTATCACCTACGAGACCATTCAAGTCGAAAAACATGGGCGTGTTGCCGTGTTGACGCTCAACCGACCCGACGCCATGCACGCAATCAATATGCAAATGCGAAATGAATTACGTCAAGCCCTAGATGCTTTGCGTCGCGATGCAGAAGTCGGTGCAGTGGTTCTTACCGGAAGTGGAGACAAGGCGTTTTCTGCTGGTATGGATTTGCGCGAATTTGCTAAAACAAACGCCGATGTGCCCGTCGCCGAAATGAAGCGTTTCCGCTGGGAAAACAACGAAGGCATTGCCGCGTTTGACAAGCCCATCATTGCGGCAGTCAATGGTTTGGCGATTGGCGGCGGGGTGGAACTTACGTTGTTGTGTGACCTCACATTTGCAGCGGAAGACGCGACATTTGCATTTGGCGAAGTCAAGCGTGGATTGATGCCTGGCAATGGTGGTACACAACGCCTGTCGCGTCGTGTGGGAACGGCCCGAGCCTTAGACATGATCTTGACGGGACGCACTGTTTCAGCCCAAGAAGCGCTTGCGATGGGTTTGGTTGAATACGTGGTTTCTGCCAAAGAACTGCTCAATAAAGCGATACAACTTGCTGAACAAATGGCGGCCAATGCACCTATTGCAGTGCGAAGCGCCAAAGCGGCAATTCACAGAGGTGCAGATTTGACCTTGGCGGATGGAATTCGCTTAGAGCAGGATCTGGCCTCATTTTTGTACACCACGGAAGACGCTAAAGAAGGACCCAAGGCATTTCTAGAAAAGCGCGCACCTGTTTGGAAAGGTCAATAAACCATGGATCACCATCCTATCAAGATGTACCGCACCCTGCTATTTGCGCCTGGCAGTCGTCCAGAGTTGTTGTCAAAAGCCCAGTTAGGTGACGCGGATTCCATGATTTTTGACTTAGAAGACTCAGTCCCCTTAAACGCGAAAGATGAAGCCCGCAAAAACATCGCTGATGCGCTGGCGGCAGGTTTAAAGAAACCCATGTTTTTGCGAATCAGCAATCCAAGAGCGGGTGATTTCTTGGCAGATCTAAAAGTCTTGGCAGACGCAACTAGTTTGGTGAATGTGGCTGGCATTGTTTTGCCTAAAGCGGATGACGCAGACGATATACACACTGTGGCTAAAGCTTTGAAAGATGTAGAGACAAAACACAACATCCAAGAAGGTACTTTGTCTATCTTGCCTTTGATAGAAACCTGCCTAGGTCTTCGGAATGGGTTTGATATTTCTAAAGCTTCACCTAGGGTGATTGGCATGGCATTGGCCAGTGCAGAACAGGGCGACTTCATGGTTGATTTGGGTGGGCGATGGACACCTCGCAGTTTGGCGCTGGCTTACCCGCGCAGCAAACTGGTGGTTGACGCGCGTGCTGCTGGTGTGCAGTGGCTTGTCGATGGTGTTTTTATGAACCTCAAAGATACCGATATGTTGCGCGAAGAATGTTTGATAGCGCGCGAGTTGGGCTTCGTGGGCAAGATGGCCATACATCCCACCCAAGTCGACGTCATGCATACCGTCTTTTCGCCTAGCGAGGCGGAAGTGGCCTATGCGCGTGGGTTGCTTGAGGCGTTTCGTGAAGGCGAAGCACGTGGTGTAGGCGCCGTGAAATTTGAAGGCATGATGGTTGATTACGCCAACGTACGATTGGCCGAGCGCACCCTTTCGCTGGCGGGTGCGCTATGAGCCAGAACCTATCTGGTACTGGCGTTATAAAAGACCATTACGATCCGCTTCGTCATATTGCAGATGTCGAAGCGATAGAAAAAATCCCCTTAGAAGAACGCATCACGCGCTGGGACTTTGCGCTCAACTTGCTCGATGGATGCCGTGATGATCCGAGTCGTATTGCTTTGTATGCGACGCATAACGGTAATGTTGATGGTGATGTCCGTAGCTGGACTTTCGGCGAGTTAGAACATCGCGCAATCCAGTGTGCCAACCTTTTGCGAGCCAGTGGATTAGGACCAGACGATGTAGTGGCAGTGGTCACACCTACAGTCCCAGGTTTGTTTGCGACCATGATTGGTGGCTTGCTGGCTGTTCGCGTGTTTCCCATCAACTGGATGCTTGACGCACATGCGCTGGCAGACCTGATGCAACGCGCACAGGTGAAGATGGTGATTGCCTTGGGCAAAACAGAAGGTTTTTCTGTGTGGGAGAACGTCCAAGCTGCTGTGGCAAGTCTGCCAAGCCAGCCTCAGTTATTCACTTTACATGAGGCTTTTAGTGCGCCTGACAAATATGACTTGCTTCAGGCGGCGTCTGCACATCCTGGAGACCGATTGACATTTCCACGAGAAACTGCAAAGCGTGACAGCATCGCTTGTTATGTGCATTCGGGGGGTACGACTGGGCATCCTAAGATTGTCAAGATACTGCATGGTGGCATGGTGTTTAGGCACTGGGCGGCGAATAACGGGCTCGCTTTTACGCGGCGAGATGTGGTGCTTTCCGATACGCCTCTATTTCACATTGGTGGTTTGTTAGTGCGTGGTTTGGTTAATACCGCCAATGGCAACACAGCGGTTATTCCCAGTATTTTTGGAGCACGCGACAAAACCTACATCGCCAATTATTGGCGATATATCGAACGGTTTGGTATCACGCAGGTATCTGGCGTGCCCACTACTTTGTCGGTGCTCGCTAAAAACCCACCGACCACAGAAAACATTTCATCGCTTCGGCCTTATTTCGCCACCGGATCGACTGCCATGGCTCCTGCCGTGCAAGATCGTGTGACAGAGGTAACTGGCGCACAAGTGCTTCAGAGCTACGGTATGACAGAGAGTACGAGCCATTGCACCTTGGATCCACGCGATGGCGAAGTGAGGCGGCGTTGTTCAGGCATTCGTGTGCCCTATGTCAAAGTGCGTATCGTCAAGATGGGCGAGGGCGCAACGATTTTGCGAGATTGCGAGGTCGATGAAATTGGCATGGTGCTGGTCGGAGGCCCTGGGGTTGCTGGTGGCTATTTAGATGCCAGCCAAGACAAAGGTGCATTTCTACCCAACGGGTTTTTTGTATCTGGTGACCTTGGCAGCATGGACGCGCAAGGTTATTTGCGCATCAGTGGTCGTCAAAAAGATTTGATCATTCGCGGAGGACACAACATCGAACCTGGGCAAATTGAAGAGGCCTTGTTGCAGTCTCCTTATGTGGCACTCGCTGCTGCAGTGGGCAAACCAGATGCTCACGCTGGAGAGTTGCCTATTGCCTATGTAGAACTGCACCCTGGAATGCAAGTTTCAACAGCAGAGTTGCTTAGTTTTGCAAGCGAACGCATTTCTGAGCGTCCTGCTGTTCCCAAAGAAATTTTCATTCTCGATAAATTGCCACTGACATCGGTAGGCAAACCCATGAAGCATGTCTTGCAAATGGATGCGGCAAAACGTGTTTTTGAAGAAGCCTTGCAATCGTTGACATGCTCTTGGAATTTAGACATTACGAACACGGGTGGAAGCGGGTTACACACTAAGTTGCAACTTAGCAAAGCTTCGGAGAGCGACCGCCAAACTGCAGACAAAATTTTGTCTGCTTACTCGGTACCTTATGACATCAAAGTCGATTGACTATCTGTTCAGTTAGTCAGCATAGCCAGGATTCACCCGATCTATCACGCGCATCATCGCCTCGAAATACAGGCGCTCGCGTTCTGATCTGGGATGACGATCATCCACACTTGGCGTACGTACCTTGTCGATGACGGCTTGCTCTAAAACATGAATAGGTTTGCCCGTACTCATAGCCAATACCTGGGTTCTACAAGCGCGCTCTAGTTTGTAAAGTAACCGATAAGCCTGTGCGATGGTGTCACCCACGGAGATCACACCGTGGTTTTTAAGGAACATCACCGATTTGTTTTCCATCAATCCAGCAAGACGCTCGCCTTCGCTCAAAGTTGCAGCCAAGCCGGTATACGTATCGTCATAGGCAATACGGCCATCAAAAAATGCTGCTGTTTGGGTGGCCGGTAATAAGAGGTTGTCCTCGAGCATATTTAAAGCAAGAGCCCAAGGTTGGTGGGTATGCAAGACCACTTTGGCACCAGTGAGTCTGTGCAAAGGGGCATGGATGCTTTGGGCTGAAAGCTCGACAACACCTTGGCCTTCTAGGGTTTTACCTGCTTCGTTAAAAACCATGATGTCGCTGGCACGCGCTTCTGACCAATGCAAGCCAAATGGCAAAACCATGTATTGGTCTTCACGACCTGGCACACACACTGTGAAATGGTTATCAATACCTTCATCAAAGCCGTCATGAACAGCCAGTCGAAGAGCAGCAGCCAAATGGATCTTGGTTTGCCGTATGGGATCAGGGTTTATGTGTGTGGGGAGGGTGTGGACTGACATGGTTTAATTTTTAGAAGAGCAATTATTCTGCTTCAACCCCCGCGGCTTTCAATATTTTTCCCATTAGGGGCGACTCTGCACGGATACTCTCAGCTACCTTAGCTGGCGTGCTGTGCTGCGTGTTCACGCCTAGTTTCGCATACGTTTCGCGCACATCAGGCAGTTGAATCATCTTGCCTAATTCTGAGTTAACGCGGTTTACTATTTCTGCAGGCGTTCCCTTAGGCGCGACTATCGACCACCAAACGCCAGACTCAAACCCAGCTAAGCCGCTTTCAATCATGGTCGGCACGTCTGGAAGTGCTGCTGCGCGTTGTGCGCTTGTTACTGCAATCGCGCGCAACTTGCCAGCTTTGATATGCGCCATAGCAGGCGCCATATCAGAGAACACCATTTGTATATGCCCTGCAAGCAAATCATTGAGGGCAAGAACACCACCTTTGTAGGGTACGTGGACGATATTGATGCCAACCGCACTTTTATACATTTCGCCGCTGATGTGGGATTGAATTCCCTTGCCACCAGATCCGAAATTCAGTTTCCCTGGATTGGCTTTAGCGTAAGCCGTGATATCAGCAAGGGTATTGAAAGGAAGAGAAGGATGGACAACCAAAACTTGTCCCGAAGACGCCACGATAGAAATAGCTGAGAAATCATTAATTGGATCGAAAGGCATCTTTTTGAACAAATGGGGATTGTTCACAGTCGTGCTACTGTTTGAAAGCAATAAGGTGTAGCCATCAGGGAGCGATTTGGCAGCGGCCTCATGGCCGATATTGCCACTGGCACCGATGCGGTTGTCCACAGTAACACTCTGGCCAAGGCCGTCGCTCAATTTGGCCGCAACTAAGCGGGCCAGCATATCGCTGGTGCCACCTGGCGGAAATGGAGAGATTAGTTTTATCGGGTGATTCGGATAGGGGGCTTGTGCAAAAGCTGTTACCGTTGGATTTATACCAATAAGTATCAGCCCACAAAGTAAAGCTCGGCGCAAAGCCAATACAGAAGTGATAAACAAAACTTGTCTCCTATGTTTCTTTGCTTGTTGCTACTCTGTAGTCTTATTGCAAAATATCAAACCAACCAACACAACTTCAACTGCCAATGAAAAAGATCTGTTTTATAGCCTCTGTCTTAGCAATCTGGACCATCCCTAGTTTTGCAAATGAATTTGTTACGAAGTCTAAGGACTTACCCTTTCCTGTTGCAGAACTTAAAGCCGTTGGTTTTTCTGCTGAAGGTTTAAAAAGGATTGACACTTTCTTCGCCTCTGAAATTGAGAAAAAACGTGTGCCTGGTGGTGTAGTTGGCATTGTTCGTGAAGGAAAGCTCGTTTATTTGAAGGCGCATGGAACGCTGAATCCTGAAACACAAGCGCCTATGCAAGTTAACAGTATTTTTGCGCTAGCTTCCATGACAAAACCTATGGTGGCAACTGGAGCTCTCGCTTTGACACAACAAGGTAAGTTACCTTTGTTTGGCAAAGTGGCTGACTATTACCCAGAAATTGGACAAATGCGAGTTGCAGTCAAAAAACCGGACGGCTCAGTAACTTTGGAAACTCCAAAACGTCCCATCACTATCCAAGACTTGATGCGACACACATCTGGCTTGACATATGGTGGCAGGGCTGACACCAGTGGTGCAGCTCTGGCGCAATACCCATCCACACCAGAATTACCTGCTATGAAAGGTACTGCTGAATTCATACAAAAAATAAGTACCTTGTCTTTGGTTTATCACCCTGGCACTGTCTTTGAATACAGCACATCTTTTGAGATGCTAGGAGCCGTTATTGAAAAGACTACTGGCCAAAGCTTGGACAATTATTTGCGGCAAAGTATTTGGACGCCGCTGGGCATGAAAGATACAGGTTTTCATGTTCCTGTCGCTAATAAAACGCGGCAAGCCTATCCTTTTAAATTGAACCCCTTAGATGGCAAGCCTCAAAAGGTGGACCCTATTGAAAACGATTCAACTTTTGAATGCGGTGGCGGGTGTTCTCTTGGAACTGTTCCGGACTACTTGCGATTCGCGCAAATGCTCATCAATGGCGGTGAATTCAATGGCAAACGCATATTGAGTCCTCAAATGGTCAAACTCATGACGAGCAACCATTTGACTCGAAACATTGAAAACAGAGTAGCCAATGTTGAGCCCCATAGAGATGGATACGGATTTGGTCTTGGAGTTGCTGTGCGGCTTGAACCTGGGCTGGCAGCAGTGCCTGGTAACGTTGGAGAATACAGTTGGAACGGAACCTATGGCACCGGCTTCTTTGCCGATCCCAAAGAAAAAATGGTGGTTGTATTCGCAACTGCTGCGCCTGGAGATTTAAGAAAATACTACCGTGAGCAAGTGCAAGACTTGGTTTACGGTGCTATGACCCGTTAAGACGTAAATAAAAATTTAAGGAGACAGTACCCATGAGCGACAAAGACGTAATTCAAGAAATCGAATCTCTGGATGCCAAGAGATCACAGGCCATTCTTAGCAAAGACTACAAGGCTTTAGAACTTTTGATTGGAGAGGATTTACGCTACATCCATTCCAGCTCGGTTCAAGAAGATAAAAAACAGTACTTAGACAAGCTGGCTAGTGGCCACTACATTTACCACGGCCTAGACGTCTTGCAGCGTGAATTCCGCGTGATCGGTGACGTTGTATTGGTCAACGGGGATCTTCGTATCAATGTGGAAGTCGCTGGAACCAAGAAAATCGTTATGAGTCGGTACTTGCAAGTATGGGCCAAGAGAACTTCAGGTTGGCAGATGGTGTCTTGGTCTTCTGTGCCTATTCCTCAGTAACTACCAAGCCAAGCCACTTTCCTGCACACATTATTGGAGGTAAGGCGCTGAGAGAACCAATGCGCCGACCTCTTTTTTCCACCATTTGGCTTGACCTGTGGTGCCATGTCCCGCAGTTTGATCAGACGCAGGAATAAGAAACAGGCGAGCGTTTGGAATCCTTGCCAATGCTTTTTGCATCACGCCTAACTCTGGTGGATTTCGCTCATCATCTGCTGAATTGATAGCTAGCAGGGTCGCTTTTATCTTATCGATTTGGTCTAGCAAGTTGTAGTCCCTAGATGCTTCCCATAGGTAGAGGTGGTCATTTGCATCGCCAGCAAATGGCGCGGCAAAACGCTCTTTCAATAATTGGTCTGCTTTGGCGCGAGTGGAAGCTTGTCGTTGTAGACCTAGAATGCCTCCATTTGTACCAATGGCATAAAACAGCGATGCAAACTGCAAACTACGGGGTTGTTTGGTGTATTGACCATTCATCCATTCTGGGTCGTTACGAATGGCATCGATGATGAGTCGCCGCATCATCCAATTGCGCCCTGACATTTCGCTAGGCATGGAAGCCATGGGAACCAAGATGTCCATATAGTAGGGATATTTGACGCCCCACAACCAAGTTTGCATACCGCCCATCGAGTTACCTAAGACCATACGAACATGTTTTAACTGAAGTTTTTCGGTCAACAATCTATATTGGGCTTCGACCATATCGTCATAGTTGTATTTTGGAAATTGC
>Ga0228703_1002033_pt1 | contig 11691 bp, 13 predicted proteins | sample McNCre217_Aug_MG_3_FD_178020 | JGI IMG/M metagenome (GOLD analysis project Ga0228703, IMG submission 178020) | Freshwater microbial communities from McNutts Creek, Athens, Georgia, United States - 29-17_Aug_MG | ecosystem: Environmental > Aquatic > Freshwater > Creek | place: USA: Georgia... | reverse complement strand
AATTTTTAGAATTAAACAGATTGACGTTTACGTAAACGTAACATTGTAGTTAGCAAACCGACTTTTTGATAGAACGACCGTGCTTTTCTAGGGAAGTCCCTAGGAAAACTTAGGCCGGATGACGCAACACCACCTCTTGCGGCGCATGCACCAGAACCACGCCAGCGGCGCGCAAAGCGCCCAAAGCCGCAATATTGACACGCGAACGCGTCAGCGATTGACCATTGACAGGGTCTTCCATCCAAAAATTCAGGTTGAATCGTAAGCCCTGCGGGGCCACTTCAGCCAGCAAAGCTTGAGGCTCCGGCGTGGACAACACCCACTCCGCACCCAAGGCGGCTTGAACCAGCAAATCTTGCACACGCACCACATCACTTTCAAGACCAACCCAGAAGGTACAGGTCTGAAGTAAATGACGACTTTCTAATGACAAGTTCTCCACGCGTTGCGTCAACAGCAACTCGTTGGGCACCACCGATTCGCTGCCGTTACTGGCACGCACCAAGGTGTAGCGGGTTTTGATGTCAGTCACACGCCCCTCAAAACCATCCACACGCACAAAGTCGCCAATACGCAGCGAACGCTCTAGCAAGATGACAAACCCACTCACATAGTTGGCCGCCAGCTTTTGCAAGCCAAAACCGATACCCACACCCAACGCGCCGCCCAGCACTGACAAGGCCGTCAAATCGAAACCAAGAGAGGACAACGCAAACAAAGTACCAATGACCAGCAGCAACACGCGCAGCGCATTGGCCGCCACTTTGCGCATAGACAAATCTTCAAACGCGCGGTTGAGCACACGTTGCTCGAGTGTGGCCGACAGCCACAGCGCCAGCACCAACACCAGGCTGGAGGTGAACACCACCTCCAACACATGGCTCACGCTCACATGGGTCTTGCCTAAAGTGAACTGCAAACCATCGAGCTCATCCATCATCGGGCCCCACAGACCCGTGACCCACAACACAGCCAAGCCCCAAGCGAGCCAAGACACCACCTGCTCCAAGATACGAGCCCAACGTGAGTGGGGAAACACCGCCGCCAACACACGCGCCATCAAGCGAATGAGCACCAACGACACCAGCACCGGCACAGCCACTTTGAGCACAGACACACGCTGCGTCTTGATGAGCACCAGTTTCAGCCCATAGGCCAAGACCAGCGCCAAGGTGGGGAACAACACGCCATCGACCAAGCGGCGGCCAAACAAAATCGAGCCACGCGCGGTCGATTGCCGCCCCAAGGCCCAACTCAGACCCCACGCCAAGGCCAAACACAACGCCAAACCGGCGAGTTCTAACGCAATCGCTGGACTCTGCAAGTCCAGCAACAACTCTTGCAATTCATTCATGGATTAAATATCGGCTAACACGCGCACATGCGCTTCGACGCTGCGACTCAGCGAACTCAAATCGTACCCGCCTTCGAGGCAAGACACGATGCGACCATTGGCATGGCGCGCCGCAATATCGCGCAAGCGGTGGGTGATCCACGCATAGTCTTGCTCGACCAAGCCCATTTGCCCCATGTCGTCTTCGCGGTGCGCATCAAAACCGGCGCTGATGAAAATCATCTCGGGCTTGAACGCCTCCAAGCGAGGCACCCAATGGGTTTCAATCAACTCACGCACTTCCATGCCTTTGGTGTACGCAGGCACAGGAATGTTCACCATATTGGCGGCTGGATTTTCGGTACCGCTGTGTGGGTAAAACGGGTGCTGGAAGAAGCTCACCATCAACACACGCTCGTCGCCGCTCAAGATGTCTTCGGTGCCATTGCCGTGGTGCACATCGAAATCCACCACCGCCACGCGCGTCAAGCCATGACGCTCCAACGCATATTTGGCAGCGATGGCGATGTTGTTGAAAAAACAAAAGCCCCCTGCTTTCGCACGCTCTGCGTGGTGGCCGGGTGGGCGAACGGCGCAAAACGCGTTGTTCAGCTCACCCGCAATCACCGCATCGGTGGCCGCCACCGCTGCGCCTGCGGAGGCCAGCGCAGCTTTCCATGTGTAGCTGTTGATGCTGGTATCTGCGTCCAAGTGACCGTAGGCAGGGCCACCTGCGGCCATGTCTTCCACCAACTGGTCTGACAGGCCACGCAACGAGGCGATGTACATGCGGTCATGCGCCAGCTCGATATCGGCCAAGGGCGCTTCGGGCGCCTCCATGGAGGTGAGCCCAAGGTCAACCCCACTGATGAGTAAGCGGTCTTGAATGGCACTGAGCCGCTCGGGGCACTCGGGGTGCCCTTCACCCATCTCGTGTTTCATACACAGAGGGTGCGTGTAATAGCCTGTTTTACTCATCGCGTGTCTGCCTCAATCTTCTTGAAGTCAGCTTACCATGTGGGCCTTGCTCTTTCCCTTGCAAACCCTGCGTGAAAACACATACAGCCCCGTTTTATATGGCTTTGCAGCCAACTCTTGCGTTACGTCAAATCACTGCCGCGTTGTTACTGTTGGCCACATTTAGCGCCAGCGCATCCAACAAACCGCATGCGAAAGCACACAAAACTGCCACGCACAAAGCAGCCGCAGCCAAAGCGTCGACCCACGGCCCCGCCTACGGGAAAACCACAGCCGCCATTGCCTTGGCTGACGAGCTAGCCCAACAGTACAACCTGCCCAAAGCCTGGGTGCGCGAGCAAATCAGCAAAGCGCAGTACCTCAAAGGCGTGCCCAAGATGGTGCTGCCACCCACCGTGCCCACCGCTAAAAACTGGCGCGCTTACCGAGAGCGCTTCATTGAAAGCCGCCGCATCGAAGCAGGCACCCAGTTTTGGCAAACCTACCAAAGCGCACTCACCCGCGCAGAGCAAACCTATGGCGTACCCGCCGAAATGGTGGTGGGCATCATTGGCGTGGAAACTTTTTATGGGCAGAACATGGGCAACTACCGTGTGCTCGACACCCTGACCACACTCACCCTCAACTTCCCCTCCACGCACCCACGCGCTGCTGAGCGCCAAGCGTTTTTCAAATCCGAACTGGGACATTTCTTGGTGCAAGCACACAACCAAGGAAACGCCAGCACCACAGGCAGCTTTGCAGGCGCCATGGGGTGGCCGCAGTTCATGCCCTCGAGCGTGGCCAAGTTTGCGGTGGACTTTGATGGCGATGGCCGCATCGACCTGCGCAACAGCCCTGTGGACGCCATTGGGTCTGTGGCCAATTACTTCAAAGCCTTTGGCTGGCAAACCGGTATGCCCACGCACTACCCCGTGAGCTTTGATGAAGCACGTCTAGACAAGCCCACTCTGTTAGCCCCTGACATCTTGCCCTCGTTCAGCGTGAGTAACTTCACCGCCAAAGGCGCGGTGCTGGACGAGCAAGCGCAAAAACACAACGGCCCTCTGGCATTGGTGGAGTTGTTCAACGGCGACAATGCGCCCAGCTACGTGGCAGGGACTGACAACTTTTATGTCGTGACGCGCTACAACTGGAGCAGTTATTACGCGCTGGCGGTGATTGAGTTGGGAAAGGCAGTCAAGGCCAATCGCACGTTGACCGTTGAGGCATCAAAGTAGAGGCCGCTTAATTGGCCACTTTATTTTTAAGTGAAGCTTTGTGATGGAAAGTCCATCTAGTTAAGAAGCACGACTAAAAATCTGGTTCAACATATTTTGTCCAGCGGCACTTTGGAACTGCGCCCACTTCTTCACATTGCCAACACCGTACGGACCATCATCAGTTAAGTACTGTTTGGTCAATGGACCTTTGAGAAATCCCAAATTACGTTTATCCAAAATAGCGAGCCCAAGCTCGTGCAAAGCATCTTTTTCAGGCGTGCTAGAACCTGGCGCAAAAGGGAACCCAAGCACCTGCTTGTCTTCGGCACTCATGTGTGTGTCAATCCACTTGTCTACGTTGTAAAGCACACCCTCCTTCATTTCAGGCACGTTGTACTTAGCTTCGTTGTGCAAATCATCCACAGGTTGGTCAGCAGCTGCTTGTGCCTGCTGTGATTGTTCAAACAACCGCTTCGCTTCAGGTGAAATAGTTACGGTTGAAACAGCACTTTTTGTTGCGACAATTTCTTTTTCAACCGCGGCATTACCTGCACTGCTCACAGCGCTAGTTACGGATGTTGCAACTGCATATGGGTTTTGACGTTGGCTAACTACGCTACTGATGGACATGGTGGCAACTCCTGCTTAATTGTTATCAATCAAGCAAAAATAATGCCGCAGTCTGCATGGTCACATAAAGCATTAACTTGGGGGCAAAAGCGGCAAGCGATTGCCGCTTGACATCTCCACTGCGGCAAGACAAGCGTTACCGCAGCAATGATTGCGACATAGGACAACAGCCGACAACGCACCAATAAGTTACTGGTGGTATCGAAATTCCTGCGTCCTCCCGCCGTACCCATATGCTGCTGCACGTACATCCTCAACGTATATATAGCTTTCATCATGCAAGTTGCCTAGGATGCTTTGAAATCCAGCAAATACTTCTTTTATGTATTCAGCTTTTTCGTCCTTGGTGTTGGTTTCGTCAGTTACTTTGATGTCCAAATAAAAGCTATTTTGATTTTGTTCACTTAACAATTCACCACCAATTACCCAGCAGTCGCGTGGCACGTATTGAATAGTTATGGCTGTCACATTGGGTTTCTTCTTCAATATTCGTGTCGTGCAATCCAACAGTAACGCTGTGACCTTCTTAGTTACTACTGCATTCTTTTCCCCGCTTACTTTCACATTGAGTATTGGCATTTGAATCCCCTTTAGTTAGCTATGCAACTATTAAGACAAAAAATTAGATCGACTCACTTGTCGATTTGATATTTGCCACAACTTCCTTGAATGATTTTTCACCCAGAGTTCGCTTCATACGTTTGGTTACCGCACCACTAGCTTCATTCAGATCTGTCCAAATCTGTTTTGCATGGCCAGTTGGGGCAATAACGGTTTCACGTCCATCATTTACTGATTGCTGCCGCTCCACGTATTGCAAATTTTCCAACTGGTCAAGCGTTCGCGTGGCAGTTGAGCGCGAAATATTCATTTCATGTGCAAGCTCGCTCTGCAATGCACCGTTCTTCTCCAACACCACACGCAAAAGAAAAGCTTGTGATGGCGTCAACCCGAACTCCTTAAAGGCTTGCGCCCACTCGCGTTCTAGCTTTCGCGCCAGCGAGGTCGTATTGAAATACAAGCATTGTTCAAACATGAATGCATCATAACCATAATTAGTTCGCAATGCAACTAATTAAAAATAACTTATCTACCGATATTGAAAAAGGTGTCCACCACCCCTCAGTCTTTGGGTATGTTGCGGCTGTCTTTTATTTCTCGCACAACCGCATCTTCAATCACCACCGTTTCTTGGTCTCTGCTCGATGTGTGTCCATGCGCCTCATGCCAGTACCCATCACTACTGCGTGACCAGCTAGACCAAGTGGCACCCTGCCCCCTTTGCATGCCTTTGCGCATAGCTTGAATTTGTTGCCACATCAGCAGCACTTGTGGCTTTTGCCCCGTGACCAACCAACGCACACAAGCAAATGCCAAATACAAAGCCAACCAACACAAGACGCCCACGGCAAACAAAACGGCGAAGGCCATGCCAACGAGCGCGAAGATCAAACGGGTGAAAAATGCCATGGTTTGATATTACTCGTGCACACCTTGTGCCAACGCCCATTGCACACACTCACGCACCACATCGCTCGGGTGCGTGAGGTGCGCTTTTAGCGCTTCACGCAACGCGGCATTGTCTGCCTGACGCAGCGCATTGCCAGCAGCCACGGCCAAGTTGCGCAGCCAACGCACATGGCCAATGCGTCGAATGGGGCTGCCTTCGGTGTATCGCAAAAATTCGTCTTCGGTCCATGCCAACAAACGCGCCATGTCTTGCCCCACCAAACCAGCACGCACATCGAAGTCGGGCAAGGTGGAGGTTTGCGCAAACTTGTTCCATGGGCAAATCAACTGGCAGTCGTCACAGCCGTAGATGTGGTTGCCCATCAACGGGCGCAGCGCCTCATCAATGGCACCGTCGTGTTCAATCGTCAAATACGAAATGCAGCGACGCGCATCGACCACCCCTTCTGCCACGATGGCCCGTGTCGGGCACACATCCATACACGCGGTGCATTGACCACAGTGGGCACTGGTAGGTTCGGACGGCGGCAATGGCACGTTCAGAAAAATTTCGCCCAAGAAAAACATCGAGCCCGCTTCGCGGTTGAGCACCAGCGTGTGCTTGCCACGCCAGCCTTGGCCGCTGCGGGTGGCCAGTTCGGCCTCCAACACAGGGGCTGAGTCTGTGAAAGCGCGGTATTCAAAACCATCGGGTTTGAGGGCATCCGCCAACAGCGCATCAATTTGCTGGGCCAGTGTGTCAAGGCGGTTGCGCAAGACCTTGTGATAGTCGCGCCCTCTGGCATAGACCGACACCACGGCCTCGTTGGGGTTGCGCAAGCGTTGCCACTCGACGTCTTGCCAGCCCTGTGCGGTGTCGCGTGGCAAGTAGTTCATGCGGGCGGTCAACACACTCAAGGTGCCGGGCACGAGTTCGGCGGGGCGTGCGCGTTTCATGCCGTGGCGGGCCATGTAGTCCATGCTGCCGTGGAAGTTTTGCGACAGCCAATGCTGCAAATGTGGCTCAGCCGAAGACAAATCCAAAGGGGCCACTGCAATTTGCGAAAATCCCAGTGTTTGCCCGAGAGCCTGAATTTGCGTGAGCAACAATTTGTAATCGATTGACAACGGACACCTTTGACTATTTCGCCCATTGTAAAAACTCTTGTTTGGCCCGATGAAGCCGCCACCGCCGCGTTTGCCACGCAGCTGGCCGCTGCATTGACACGCGCCAACTTGAATGCGTGCATTGCTTTGCACGGCGATTTGGGCGCGGGCAAAACCACCTTCGTGCGCCACCTGCTGCACGCCTTGGGCGTGACGGGCCGCATCAAGAGCCCCACCTACGCGGTGGTCGAGCCCTACACGGTGGCTGCAGGTGAGGTGTGGCACTTTGACTTTTACCGCTTCAGCGATCCACGCGAGTGGGAAGACGCAGGTTTTCGTGACATCTTTGCCAGCACAGGTTTGAAGCTGTGCGAATGGCCGCAAAACGCGGCAGGCGTGATGCCCACGCCCGACCTTGAACTGAACATCAACGTGGATGACACCGAGCAACGCCAAGTGACGATCCACGCGCTCACACAGCGCGGGCAGGAGCTGCTGACATGACGCAGCACCACAACGATCAGGGCCAGCCCCAAAAGCATCGAGGCATTCAACGCCGCAGCCTGCTTCAAGGTGGCTCACTCGCATTACTGCTGGGCAGCGCCGACATTGCGTGGGGTGCCAGCATTGTGGCGGTGCGCGTTTGGCCTGCTGCGGCCTATACCCGCGTGACGATTGAGAGTGATACCGCACTCAAAACTGTGCCGATTTTTGTGGCCAACCCGCCCCGATTGGCGGTGGACATTGAAGGCATTGACCTTAACCCCGCGCTCAAAGAGCTGGTGGGCAAAGTGCGCTCAGATGACCCCTACATCACCGGTGTGCGCGTGGGGCAATACGCCAACAAAACCGTGCGCTTGGTGCTGGATTTGCGTCGCATGGTCAAGCCACAGGTGTTCAACTTGCAACCGGTCAAAACCGGCAACACGCAGTACCAACACCGCTTGGTGCTCGACCTCTACCCGTCCGATGTGGCCGACCCGCTAGAAGCCTTGATCGTGGACAAGCTCAAAGGCGGCACCACGTACAACGCCCCATCCATGACGGCTACGCCCGCCACACCACCGCCCTCGAAACTAGGCACACGCGCAGACCCCGTGGGCGATTTGATGGCCAAGCCCAATGTCACGCCCGAGTTGTCAGCACCTGCTGCCTCATCGCCCGCCTCATCTGCGACAGCCCCCATCACCACCGCAGCATCGGTGGCACAAGCCGGAGCAGAGATGGAGCGCTTCATCATCGTGGCGCTTGACCCAGGACACGGCGGTGAAGACCCAGGCGCCACCGGCCCCAGTGGCACACGCGAAAAAGATGTGGTGCTCAAAATTGCGCACCGCCTGCGTGACCGCATCAACAACACCGTCATCAAAACCAAGCAAGGCAATTTGCCCATGCGGGCCTACTTGACGCGTGATGCCGACTACTTTGTGCCGCTGCAACAAAGGGTCGAAAAAGCCCGACGAGTGCAAGCCGATTTGTTCATCAGCCTGCATGCCGATGCGTTTCAAACGCCGCAAGCCAAAGGAGCCAGCGTGTTTGCGCTCAGCGATGGTGCGGCCTCGAGCGCCGCCGCCAAATGGATGGCCAAACAAGAAAACCGTGCCGACTTGATTGGTGGCTTGAACATCAAAAGCCAAGACGCCGCCGTGCAACGCGCCCTGCTGGACATGAGCACCACCGCACAAATCAAAGACAGCCTCAAGTTGGGCAGCGCCATGCTGGGCCAGATCAAACACATCGGCAAACTGCACAAAGGCCGCGTGGAGCAAGCGGGCTTTGCCGTGTTGAAGGCCCCCGATATTCCCAGTGTGTTGGTGGAAACCGCCTTCATCAGCAACCCCGAAGAAGAGCAACGCTTGGTCAGCGCACACTACCAAAACGATTTGGCCGATGCGCTGATGAAGGGCATTGAGCGGTACTTTTCACGCAACCCACCGCTGGCCAAAACCCGCAACACCTGACGCCATGACCGACGCTCCTGCACAACCCAAAAACCCGCTGCACGGCATGACGCTTGAGAAAATCGTCACCGAATTGGCCGACTACTACGGCTGGGAAGGCTTGGGCGATCGCATCAACATCCGGTGCTTCACGCACGACCCAAGCGTGGGATCAAGCTTGAAGTTTTTGCGCAAAACCCCTTGGGCACGCGACAAGGTGGAAAGCTTGTATTTATTCATGCTGCGCGACATGCGCCGTTCGTGAGGCTTTCCACGAGCCATAAATGGCCAAAGCACCCGGAATAAAAATCATCGCCCAAATGATTTTGTCCAGATGCGTTTTGACCCACGGGATGTTGCCAAAGAAGTAGCCCGCCGTCACGATACCGCCCACCCACAAGGCGCCCCCCGTGACGTCAAAGAAGGTGAACTTGCGACGCGTCATCTGCGCCACGCCCGCCACAAAGGGGGCGAAGGTGCGCACAAAGGGCATGAAGCGGGCGGCGATCAATGTCACACCGCCGTAGCGCTCGTAAAACGCGTGGGCTTGGTCAAACGCGCGGCGATTGAAAAACTTGGAGTCTTCCCACGCAAACACCTTGGGGCCAAAGAATCGGCCAATGGTGTAGTTAGTTTGGTTGCCTGCCACGGCAGCGGTGAGCAACAGCGCCACAGACAAGCCATAGTCCATCAAGCCTACGCCGCACATGGCCCCCACCACAAACAACAGCGAGTCGCCGGGCAAGAAGGGCATGACCACCAAACCCGTCTCCACAAAGATGATGAGAAACAGCAAGGCATACACCCAAGTGCCATTGGCTTGCACAAAGGCTTCCAAGTAGCGGTCCACATGCAGGATGAAGTCGATCAAGAAGGTTATGAGTTCCATGGCGTGCATTATCCCTGCCCGTAAAATGAGCCTGTGCACCCTGCGACCCAACCCCCACGCGCCATCCGCGAACTCCCAGATGAACTGATCAGCCAAATCGCCGCTGGCGAGGTGGTCGAACGTCCTGCCTCCGTGGTGCGCGAGTTGGTGGACAACGCGCTCGACGCGGGAGCCACACAAATCACCCTGCGCTTGCTTGCAGGGGGCGTGCGCCTGATCAGCGTGGAAGACAACGGCGTGGGCATTCCTTCTGCTGAATTGCCTGTGGCTTTGAAACGCCATGCCACCAGCAAAATCACCAACTTGAATGAGTTGGAGTCGGTGGGCACCATGGGCTTTCGGGGTGAAGCTTTGGCTGCGATTCAATCGGTGTCTGAGTTGTCGGTGCTCTCGCGCACAGTCATACAAGACAACGCCATGCTGCTCGATGGTCGCAGTGGCGAGCTGCAACCTGCCGCTCGCGCCCAAGGCACCACGGTGGAAGTGAAAGAGCTGTTTTACAGCACACCCGCACGCCGTAAATTTTTAAAGACAGACAACACCGAGCTGGCCCATTGCGTGGAAGCCGTGCGCCGCCACGCCCTCACCCGCCCCGAGGTGGGCTTTGCCATTTGGCACGAAGGTAAATTGGTGGAGCAATGGCGTGCGCAAACCATCGACGCCACCTCCGGTGAAGACCTCAACAAACAATACCAAGCGGCCCTAGATCGCCGTTTGGCCGATGTGTTGGGCGATGACTTTTTAGACAACTCAGTGGCAGTGCATTACCAATCGGGCAACGTCACGGTGGTAGGCCGTGCGGGCATTCCAGACGCAGCACGCTCACGTGCCGACCACCAGTTTGCGTATGTGAATGGCCGCTATGTGCGTGACAAAGTCATCACCCACGCCGCACGCAGTGCCTATGAAGATGTGTTGCACGGCCACCGTCAACCCATTTATGCGTTGTATGTGGAGATTGACCCCACGCGTGTAGACGTCAACGTCCACCCCACCAAAATTGAAGTGCGCTTTCGCGATGGACGCGAAGTACACCAAGCCGTGCGCCACGCGGTCGAAAACGCTTTGGCTGTGCCACGCGCCAACATGCTCATGGCCAACGCCTTGCAAAACCATGAGTTGCCAATGGCTGGAACATTTGGCTCGGCTGGCACTGCCAGCGACTCATCAGCTTTGGGGGCATCTTCATCGCCCGCTTGGCCCAATGCCAATTGGCAGCAAGCTGCCATGCCCTTGGCTGGTACACGTGTGTCAGACCTCAATGCGCTATGGCAACCCACGCCACGCACCAGCTTGGCCGCCGAAGAGCAACCCGCACAAAGCTTCGCGCCCAGTGCGTTCAGCACAGCCAACACCCCTGCACCCTCGTTGCAAGATGCTGCACCCGAAACATGGCCCTTGGGTAAAGCCATTGCACAACTGCACGGCGTGTACATCTTGGCCGAGAACGCACAAGGTTTGGTGTTGGTCGATATGCATGCCGCACACGAACGCATCGTGTATGAACAACTCAAAACACAAATGGATGCGCAACGCATCAGCAGCCAACCGCTGTTGATTCCGGCCACCTTCCCTGCCACGGCGCAAGAAGTCGCCACCGCCGAAGCCTGCGCCGAAGCGCTGCAAGAACTCGGTTTAGAAATTTCTTCACTCTCTAGCAAAACACTCGCGGTGCGCGCCGTGCCCAGCACCTTGGCGCAAGGCGATGCCGTGGCCTTGGCGCGCAGCGTGTTGACCGAACTCAGCCAGCACGACGCCAGCACCGTGGTGCAACGCGCACGCAACGAGCTGCTGGCCACCATGGCCTGTCACGGTGCCGTGCGCGCCAACCGCAAACTCACGCTGGATGAAATGAACGGTTTGCTGCGCCAAATGGAAGTGACCGAACGCTCAGACCAATGCAACCACGGCCGCCCCACTTGGCGACAGTTGTCCATGCGTGAACTCGACGCGCTGTTTTTGCGCGGTCGTTGATGTCACCCAAACTCATCATCGTGCTGTTGTCGATGCTGCTGGGCATTCAGCCCATAGCGACCGATTTGTATTTGCCTGCCCTGCCCGCCATCAAGGCCGAGTTTGGCGCGGATCTCTCGCAAGCCCAACTCACCCTCAGCGCTTTGCTGTTGGCGTTTGGTATCTCACAAATGGTGTGGGGACCGCTGT
>Ga0228703_1002031_pt1 | contig 11707 bp, 13 predicted proteins | sample McNCre217_Aug_MG_3_FD_178020 | JGI IMG/M metagenome (GOLD analysis project Ga0228703, IMG submission 178020) | Freshwater microbial communities from McNutts Creek, Athens, Georgia, United States - 29-17_Aug_MG | ecosystem: Environmental > Aquatic > Freshwater > Creek | place: USA: Georgia... | reverse complement strand
AGGTATGGCACAAATGCTTCTAAAGCAAGCAGGTTTATCTGATGTGCATAATGGCGGGGGATTACACGATATGTTGACTTACCAAAACTAATATGCTAGCTAATCTAACACAAAATTGGGGTTTCATGCGCATTATCCGCCTAATTGTAGGTGGATATGCGCTTGTAGAGGCATACCTTACATCTGATGTCTTAATCGGGATGATGGGTACTGTACTCGTGGGAATGGCCATACTGAATGCTGGCTGTGGATCTCAAGGGTGTAGGATTCCTACTTCTCAAAAGTCTAGTCATACACCTGAAGACGTATCCTATGAAGAAATTCATTCAAAGTAGATTCTGGCAAATCCTAGGAGGAATATTTGGCGGAATGGCTGGATATTTCTATTGGAGAAATGTAGGCTGTGCCAGCGGCACATGTCTCATTACGAGCAAACCCTTGAATAGCATTGTATATTTTGCTGTTTTGGGGTATTTTGTGTTGGGAACTGTTGCCGATTTCAGAAAATTAAAGAATAAATGGTGAATGGTGGATGAAACCTTCGGACTCATTCCCTCCGGACTTACGACTAGTGACAAACAATTAAATACCTTTAAAAATGATTGAAACTATTACTCAACCTTGGCCCTGGTATGTTGCCGGCGCATTAATTGGACTTATCGTCCCTGCCCTGCTCTTGCTGGGCAACAAACACTTTGGTATTTCAGCTAATTTGCGTCATATGTGTGCCGCATGTATTCCTAGCAACATTCCTTTTTTCAAATACGATTGGAAAAAAGAATCATGGAATCTCTTTTTCATAGGAGGAATTTTCATTGGCGGATTCATTGCCGCACATTTTTTAGGATCAGATGCTCCTATCATCATTCACCCCGATTTAGCTAAAGAACTAGCGGGTTATGGCATCACGGATCTTTCCGGTATGGTTCCTGTTCAATTATTCGCGCTTCATGATGTATTTACCTTACGCGGGTTTGTCATGATGGTAGGCGGAGGATTCCTCGTAGGATTCGGGACTCGTTATGCTGGTGGATGTACCTCTGGCCATGCCATTATGGGCCTCAGTGATCTTCAATGGCCATCTTTAGTCGCTACAATCTGCTTTATGATAGGCGGATTTGTGATGGCTAATTTCATTCTTCCTTACATTTTAGCTCTTTAATCCGATGAATACGCAAGAAAAAAAAGAAACTGATTTTGAAGTACGTTCATTAGACACGATGTGTTTGAATGAATCGAATTTGAGCCACCCTTGGTGGTATAATGTTAAATATTTAGCAGTGGGGATTGTTTTTGGTGTGGTTTTCGTCAAAGCAGAAATCATCTCTTGGTTCCGCATTCAGGAAATGTTCCGCCTCCAAAGTTTCCATATGTATGGCGTCATCGGCACTGCCGTAGTTGTGGGAGCCATCTCTGTTTTCTTGATTAAAAAATTCAAGTTAAAGACGATTCACGGGGAAGAAATTACGTTTACAGACAAGAAGTTTAATATGGGCCAAATCTACGGCGGCTTAATCTTTGGATTAGGATGGGCTGTCACTGGCGCTTGTCCGGGGCCCCTTTTCGCTCAATTAGGGACGGGAGTCTTAGCTATATCAGTCGTTATATTAAGTTCGATTGCTGGCACTTGGGTATATGGGAAGTTTCGAGATAAATTACCGCATTAGAATGGTGAATGGTAAGTGGTAAATGGTGAATGGTGAATGGTGAATGATGGAAGGGATGTCGATTAGGTTCGACATCCTTTTTTTATTGATGCGCTTCAGCCCATAATTTAATAGGCTTATAAGGGCCATATTTATGCTGCTCTTCTGAGAAAGGATCAGCATAGGGGCCAAAAGGGTGATCGAAGGGTTTCTTTGAAATTTTAGGCCAATCCTTCGATAAATCTTTCGCTGGGCGAGGCATCGAATTGACATAGGCCGCGACATCCCAAGCTTCTTCATCTGTTAATTGTGGCTTGTCATAGGTCGTACCTTGAGGCATATTGTATTTCACATAACCTGCAAAATTAGAGATTCGGTATAATCCAGCTCCATTATTATAGCTATGCGGCCCCCACAAAGGTGGATAGGTATATGATTTACCATTTGCAGCCAAAAGCCCTCCTCCATCTGCTTGATGACAAGATTGGCATTTAGCAGCATAAACAGTGGCTCCTTTTAACGGATCACAAGCTCTTTTCATACCTTTTAGCTTAAAGATTCCTGAACCCTTAGGAGATTTGCCTTTTTCAACATCCGAACCTAACCATTTGATGTAGGCCAAAATCGCCCGCATCTCGCGACTCGTAGAATCCAATGCTTTCCCATTTAAGCTTCTTTCAAAACAATCATTGACCCGCTTAATTTGATTCTCTTTCGTCCCCGAACGCGCCCGGAATTTAGGATAAGTCGATTGAACGGCAAAATAATTATTGCCCCAAGGCTGAGTTCCAGCATTCAGATGGCAGTTTTGGCAATTCATTCCATTGGACATGGCTTTCACAGAACCTTTAGGACCCAAATATTCAGCCGTATGTGCAATTAATTCTCTTCCATACACCACTAATTCTTTCTCCTCCGGCTGTAAATACATCAAACGCCAATCTGAAGGCGCCGTCCATAGATGCGTAAAATTAGAATCAGGTGCGGCATAGGCTCCTGTGGAATCAGCCTGATTTGATTCTCCATGAGGAAAAGTACGATACCCTAAAAAGCCCAGCAGGACGAAGAGTAGAGCGAATAAAAAGGTTCTTAAAACCTGAAATTTAGGTTGATATGGCGTATTCAAAATTCATATAATTAATGTTTGGGCAAGTTACTACGTGTGCAAAAAAACAGCAGTGACTTATATCACGCAATGTATCTTATTCTTACCCTAATATTACAACATATTCTTTAAATCATTAACCATGAAAACACATCATTCCATTGTGATCGTAGGCGGAGGGAATGCCGGCATTTCCATCGCTGCCCAATTATTACGCAAAGATTCCTCCTTGGATATTGCTATTATTGATGGCGCAAAAAAGCATTATTACCAACCTGCCTGGACTTTAGTAGGTGGCGGAGAATTCAACATTCAAGATACCGAACGTGATGAAGCATCTGTCATTCCTAACGGAGCTACTTGGGTTCAACAAATGGTTTCAGGATTTAAACCTGAAGAAAACAAAATTACCTTAGCTGATGGCACGGATTTAACCTATGAATATTTAATTACAGTCCCTGGAATCCAATTGAATTGGGATGAAATTAAAGGCTTAAAAGAAAATTTAGGAAAGAACGGGGTCTGTTCGAACTATCGTTTTGATACGGCACCCTATACTTGGGAATGTATTCAAAACACCAAAGGAGGAAAAGCCATTTTCACGAATCCTCACACTCCCATAAAATGTGGTGGAGCTCCTCAAAAGATCATGTATTTAGCTGCAGATTATTTTCAAAAGAACCATATTGACAGCCAAGTGGAGTTTTGGAGTGGAGGAACACGCGTTTTTGGCGTAGAAAAATATGAAAACACGTTAAAAAAAGTCATCGCTCGATATGGTATAAATACCCAATTTTTTGTCAAACTTGATGAGATCGATGGCGCACATAAAAAAGCAAAATTTATCGGGATAGGTGAAGCCAATAAGGATCAAGAATTTTGGGTTGAGTATGATATGATTCATGTAACTCCACCACAATCTGCTCCTGACTTCATTAAATCGAGTCCACTCGCGAATGCGGCAGGTTGGATTGATGTGGAAAAACACACTTTGCAACACAATAAATACAAAAATATATTCGGATGTGGAGATGCCGCGGCATTACCTGTATCTAGAACAGGAGCTGCTATTCGTAAACAAGCACCTGTTTTAGTGAGTAATTTACTAGCTGTAATGAAAGGCAAACCAATGACAGCTTTCTATGATGGCTACTCGTCTTGTCCCATTATTACAGGATATGACAAATTAGTTCTAGCTGAATTTGATTACAATAATACACCTGAAGAGACTTTCCCTTTTGATCAATCAAAAGAACGTTGGTCTATGTACCAAATGAAGAAATACTTGCTACCCTATTTGTATTGGAATCAAATTCTGCCCGGAAGAATGTAAATAAAAAGGCCGCTGTCAAGGCGGCCTTTAAAATCAATATTTGAGATAGGCCCAGCCTGCCTCTTGCTTGAGGACGACTTCTGCTACACCGGAGGGAACGGTGCCTGCTTGGGTTAAAATAGTCGTACGATCAATTTTACGTTCTCGAATCGTATTTTCACAGGCTTTGAACAAAACACCTGAGGCTGCTAATTCTGCAATTTTGGCTTTTTGTGTTGTTTTGCCATCAATTAAAATACCGATACCAGAACCATGAGCGACTAATTCAATTTGCGTATTAGCGCCCAATGCCGTTTGAAGGTTAGAAATATTTTTCAGAGCTCCATGCCATACCAGGGTATCCGATGTATTTAATTGCACAACAACTTTGTGCGTTTGTGCGTTAGATGCGAAGGAAACTAAGGCAATAAATAAGGTTAATAGTAAAGTCTTTTTCATCTTTTTATTTTTTTACTAAACTACAAATTTTACCCATGAAAGCAATGTGGAATGAGCGTTATCAAGCGGACGAATACCAATATGGAATACATCCAAATGATTTCATAAAAGAGCAAATCTCTGCCCTACCTGCTGGACGCATTTTATTCCCGGGTGCTGGCGAGGGACGTGATGCCGTTTACGCCGCCAAAAAAGGATGGGAAGTCTACGCTTTTGACCTAAGTGAGGAAGGAAAAACAAAGGCGGAAAAATTAGCCTCATCAGAAAAAACACGGATTCACTTTAAAGTGGCAGATGCCACAAACGTAAAATTCCCTTTGGATTCGTTTGACGTAATTGCCTTAACTTATTTCCATCTGCCCTTAGTGACGAGATTAAACTTTTACAAGCAATGCATTTCTTGGCTTAAACCTGGCGGCTTACTTATATTGGAAGGATTCAATCAGCGTCAACTGGGATTAAATTCTGGAGGGCCTAAAAACGCAGAATGGCTGTTTTCCTCTGCGACCATTTCTGAGGAGTTCAGTGGTCTAAAGATTATATTAAACGAAGAGAAACAACGTACTTTGAATGAAGGACCACTTCACCAAGGTTTAGCAGCAGTCATACAATTTGTGGGCCAAAAATAAGGGTTGGACAAATGTCACGTTCAAACTAAATTCATCGACCTACCTTTGCCTAGATAAACACAAAAATTATGTTAGAATTACTTAGAAATTTATTCGGTTTTGGCCCCAAAATCGATTTCAAAGCTCTTTTAGAAAACGGAGCAACACTTGTAGACGTTCGCACTCCCGCTGAATTTAAAGATGGGCACATCAAAGGAGCCATCAATTTGCCACTGCAAACTTTAGGGTCTAATTTGAACAAATTAAAGAAAGATCAGGTTATTATTACTTGTTGCCGTTCAGGAAGTCGCAGTGGCATGGCACGCCGCCAGCTTCAAGCAGCTGGTTACACACAGGTGTACAATGGAGGGCCGTGGAGCAATTTGAAATAGAAGTGTAAATGGTGAATGATAAGTGGTAAATGGTGAATGGTGAATGGTAAATGATAGAGTTGAGAGTATAGATAAAAAACTAGTAACTAAGTCCGAAGGACGAAAAATACTGATAAATTATGAGCAAATTCGCCGAGTTATTGAAATCGCCTGAACCCATATTAGTTGATTTTTCAGCTGAGTGGTGTGGCCCCTGCAAGCAGTTAAAGCCTATTTTAGAACAATTAAAGGCTAAAATTGGAGATTCTGCCAAAATCATCAAAATTGATGTCGACAAGAATCGTACCTTAGCAGATAAATTCCAAATTCGTTCTGTCCCTACCATGATTCTATTTAAGGATGGAAAATCGGTTTGGCGTCAGTCAGGGGTTATTCCTGCGAGTACTTTGGAAGGTATCATTAAACAACATGCAAAATGAAAAAGGCATTATATTCATTTCTAGTTATTGGTCTATTATTTTCTTGTGGGCCAAAAGAGGGACAACAAAACGTAGGCGCCTCTGAATTCCAAACAGCCATAGCTGGAGAGACTGGAGCACAAGTTTTGGACGTAAGAACAGTAGATGAATTCCAAAATGGACATATCGAAGGAGCCATCAACGCTGACTTCAGCACTCCCCTAGTTTTCGCCCAAATCGCCTCAAAATTAGCCAAAGACAAAACAGTTTTTGTGTACTGCCTTTCCGGAGCAAGATCCACTTCCGCCGCAGGTATGTTGAAAGAAATGGGCTTCAAATCGATTGTCAATTTAACAGGAGGTATATTAGCCTGGCAATCAGCTAATCTTCCCATGGCTACTGGCGAAGCAAAACCTGCAGCCGCTCAGGGTCTTACAGAAGCTACTTTCGCAGCACAAATAAAAGATAAGCCGATGGTCATCATCGACTACAATGCGACTTGGTGCGGGCCTTGTAAGCAATTAAGCCCTATTTTAAAGGAATGGGTAAAAGCACAAAACGGTAAGGTCGAACTCATTGAAATCGATGTAGATGAAAATCAAGAATTAGCAAAAGCGAAGAAAATCGACGCGATTCCCTATCTTGAAATGTATAAAAACGGTGTAAAGACGTGGTCTAGTGTGGGATTGATTGGGAAAGAGGAGTTAAATAAGTCGCTGCGCGACTGAGTCATTCATTCGCTGCGCGATTGAGTCATCGCGTTGCGATTTAGTCGCCTTCGGCTTAGTCGTCGCTGCGCAACTGAGTCATCGCGTTGCGATTTAGTCGCCTTCGGCTTAGTCGTCGCTGCGCGACTTAGTCCGAAGGAAATGAGTCCGGAGGTTTCATTTACCATTTACCATTCACCACTTACCATTTACCATTCACCACTTACCATTCACCATTTACCATTTACCATTCACCATTCTTTCTACTCTTTCTTCTCCGCTTCAAAGCCTATCGACACCGAATTAACGCAATAGCGCAAACCTGTATCAGTGGGACCATCGTCAAATACGTGCCCTAAATGGCCTCCACACTTCGCACAAGTAATCTCGATGCGACGCATTCCTAAGGTATTGTCTATGGTTTCTTTGATGACGCCAGCCTTCACTTCCTTGTCAAAACTAGGCCATCCGCAATGTGAATCAAATTTTGAATCGGAACTAAAAAGAGGAGCGCCGCAGCCTTTGCAGGTATACATCCCTTTCTCATTGTGCATCAAAAATTTGCCGGTATAGGGACGTTCTGTGCCTTTTTGGCGTAAAATATAATATTCGTCTTCTGTTAATTTAGCCTTCCATTCGGCCTCCGTTTTAGGCAAATTTTCCATCGTCTTTGTTGCTATCGTTTGTTTTGGTTGTTGTCCACAAGCCTGCAGGCTCACAAACAGCATGACTAATCCTAGAATCTTTTTCATGTGATTTTCATTTATAGCATAACGCAAGATAAGGGAAAAAGGTTTACACGCCGCAAGCGGCAGTCGTCCTGCGGACTTAGTCACGACTGTGTCGTTTAGTCATCGCTTCGCGATTTAGTCCGAAGTAAACATTTACCATCCACCATTCACCATTCACCATTCACCATCCACCATTTCCTAATCTGCATACCGCGGATCCACTCGCCAAGCTAATTTCCGCAATTGTTGTACGCGAAGGGTTCGGTGACCAAAATCGTCCATCGAAACGCCCTGCATCCAATAAATTCCGCTGCCTCGGAAAGCATAGTTTTTAAGGTCTGAGGGGAAATGGACCGTGTCAAAGAATTCGCCCTGCAAGTCCACAAAATAGCCAAAATACATCCGCTCTCCTTGCTTCGTTCGGGTAGACTTCAAAGTAACAAGATAGCCAATGATATCCCCTTTTGACAATACTAAATCAGCATTCAACAACGTCTCTGGCAATTCCTCTAGCAATAAAAAGGGCGAACAGAGGGGAAAACCGAGAATTTCCCATTGATCGAAAGCATCTTCTTCTGGTTCGTGCACGAGCGGCGGCAAAACGCCGATGTCTGGGGAAAGCTCCTCGAACATCTCCATCGAGACCACCGTAGAGACTTTGCCCTGAAAACGGGCGTGTGCCTCCCATAATAAGGGCTTTTTCGCCTGGCCTAGGTTGCGAAAGGCGCCTATACGAATCAATAGAATCGATTGCTCTAGCCCGATAGACACGCGGTGCACAAAATCCTCCCAAGAACGAAAAGGCCCAGACTGCCTCCGCGCCTCGAGGATTTCCTGGATGACCCGCTTTTCCAAGCCTTTGATATGTACCCAGCCCAAATAAATCCGCTTGCCTTCGATTCGGGTCAGGTAGTCGCTCTCATTGATTTCCGGCGCCTCCACCTCTGCCCCACAGCGCCGAGCCTCATGCACGTAAAACTCCGTCCGGTAGAATCCCCCCAAATTATTAATGACCGCCACCATAAATTCCAGTGGGTAATAGGTCTTCAAATAGAGGCTTTGGTAACTTTCTACGGCAAAAGAAGCGGAGTGTGCTTTCGAGAAAGAATAACCAGAAAAGCTTTCCATCTGCCTCCACACCTCCCGCGAAACGGCTTCGGGATAGCCTTTGGTCTTACAATTTTCAAAAAAAGCCTGCCTGATTCGGTCAAATTCAGCTCTAGAGCGGTACTTCCCCGACATTCCGCGTCGCAGAACATCAGCCTCCGCTAAGGTTAGCCCGGCGAAATAATGCGCCACCTTGATGACATCTTCTTGGTAGACCATTACCCCAAAGGTTTCTTTCATCAGCTCTCCCATCAGCGGATGCACCGGCTCATAGGAATCCGGGGCGTGAAAACGCTCAATATAAGCCTTCATCATCCCGGAAGAAGCCACGCCGGGACGAATAATAGAAGAGGCAGCAACTAGTGTGAGGTAATCCTGGCAACGTAATTTCTTTAAGAGCGAACGCATCGCAGGCGATTCGATATAAAAGCAACCCATCGTTTCGTGGCGCATCAACTGCTTCCGCACCCCCTCGTCCTTCATAAAATCCTGCACGCGGTGAATGTCTACATCTACTCCGCGATTTGCGCGGATGATGTCGACGGACTCTTTGATGTGGCCTAGGCCTCTTTGGGATAAAATATCAAACTTCGAAAAGCCGATTTCCTCCGCCACGTACATATCGAACTGACAGATGGGAAAGCCTTTAGGCATTCCCTCCAATGCCGTATAAGCGGATAAAGGGGCGTCTGAAATCAGGATACCGCCCGCGTGAATACTGAGGTAATTAGGGAAATCGAGCAAGAGCTGGCCGTATTTGACAATCAAATGCTGTAGCTCGGAACTCACCTCCCGCATCGCCGTAGCGGGATCGAGCCAGGCGTCTATCTCGGCTTTGGGAAGACCAAAAACCTTCGCCAACTCCCGGTAAATCGACTTATCTTGAAACGTCACATAGGTAGCTAGTAAACACACGTGCTTCGAGTCATAGCGCTTAAAGATGTAATCGATGATGTCATCCCGCTCATCCCAGGAAAAATCAATGTCAAAATCCGGTGGACTCGTCCGGTGCTTATTGATAAAACGCTCAAAATACAGGTCTAATTCCACCGGATCCACATCGGTAATCCCAATGCAATAGGCTACAATCGAATTCGCCCCAGATCCTCGTCCCACATGAAAATAACCTCTGGAACGCGCGTAGCGTATAATGTCCCACGTAATCAGGAAATAAGCATTGAAATCCAGTTCGTGGATGATCTTTAATTCCTTATCGACCCGCGCCTTCGCCTCGCGATCCCCATGCGGATAGCGGTAACGCAAACCTTCGTAAGCTAGCTTGCTAAGGAGCGCTGAATCATCCTCTTTGGAAGACCCAAACAGCGAACGGTTCTTCGGCTGTTTAAAATCAAAATGAAAAAAGCAATCGGCTAAGATCTTATCTGCCTCCGCTAACAGCTCCGGATAATCCGTACAAGAGGCCGCCAGTTCTGCTGGGAAATAAAATCGTTCGTCTGCCTGAGCCTGGTCTTTGGGCGAAAGCTTACTCAGTAAAGTATTCAAATCAATCGCGCGCAGCAATCGGTGCATCGAAAATCCCCGCTGATCCAGAAAGGTAAAGGGCTGGCACCAGACAAAATCACGCAGGTCCTTTTCTTTCCAAAGCAAATTCCGATCACTCGCCCGAACGCCCCAGCGCTCCCGCGGCCCAGCGAGCGCCTTGATTTTTTTCCGCATCGCCAATGGATAAATCGTCCACACATCGTCTGACACGGGAGGTCGCTCTGGCCAAGGTTCTTTGGAGACTAAATACTTCGTCGCAAAATCATTAATCTGCAAAAAACCACGTTCATTCCGTGCTAAACACACATAGCCCGCCGTAAATTCCATCCCCACCACCGGCTTAATCCCCTCCTGCTGACACGCCTGCACGAAATCAAAGACACCTGAACTTCGGTGAATATCCGTTAAGGCTAAGGACATAATGCCGCGCGCCTTCGCCTCCTGAACTAATTGCTCAGGAGAAAGCGTACCATAGCGCAAGCTGTAGTAGGAATGGCAATTCAAATACATCTATTCGTCTTTAGAAGGCAATCTATTTCTACGTTCGGCACTCCCCATCAATCCACTCGCACGCAGGATGGAAAACTCGCCATAGCGCCCCTTTAGAGAATCCATCGCCTGGTAAAGTGGCACCAGCTTCGCTCCGTCATCAAACAGGTTTAATTGCTCTTGGCCTTGTAATAGCTTAGAGAAACGTACGCCTATCAGCCGAATCAAGAGCCTACGGTCATACAGCTTTTCGAACAATTCATAGACCGCGGGGATGAGGCGATGGTCGCTGGCGGAAGCGGGAATACTGATTTGGCGTGTATGGGTGTCAAAATTCGAATAGCGTAGCTTCACTGTTATACAGGACGTACATTGCCCTAATTTGCGCAAATCATAGCTCAGTTGCTCAGTCAACGAACCCAAAATCCGCCGCAATAACACCACATCCGTACTATCTTGCTCAAAGGTAATCTCCTTCGACAGCGACTTCTGCTCGTAATAGGGCACCACGGGACGCAAATCAATCCCATTCGCTCTTTCCCAAAGCATCGTTCCTGCCTTCCCAAAGGTTCGCTCTAACACCCGCTGAGGCATTTGGCTAAGCGTCCCCACATGCACAATCCCCATATTACGTAATGTCTGAGCCGTGACGGCACCGATCATGGGGATCTTGTTCACCGTCATAGGGGCCAAAAATGCCTTCTCCTGCCCTGCCAGCACCTGGTACTCTCCAGCTGGCTTGACGTGGTTCGTGGCCACTTTAGAAACCGTCTTATTCACCGATAAACCAAACGAAACCGTCAGCCCGATCTGTTGCTGGATCCGATTCCGCAGATCCTTCGCAAAAGCATAAGACCCAAAAAAACGCTCCATCCCCGTCATATCTAAATAAAATTCATCAATCGAGGCCTTCTCTACCAATGGCGCTCTCTCCATAATCAAGGAGGTTACCATCTCAGAATGCTGCACATAGGCCTCGTAATCGCCCCGCAATACCACTGCATCTGGACACAGCTTTAGCGCCATCTTCATGGGCATCGCAGACCGTACCCCAAAAGCCCGTGTCTCATAACTACATGCCGCCACCACGCCCCGATCCGACCCGCCCCCCACAATGACCGGCTTCCCCACAAGTCTCGTATCTCGGAGTCGCTCTACCGAGACAAAGAAACTGTCTAAATCCATGTGCACAATCGCGCGCTCCTGCATAAAATTGGTAGATATTTGGGTATTTTGAATACCTTTCGTAA
>Ga0228703_1002028_pt1 | contig 11710 bp, 5 predicted proteins | sample McNCre217_Aug_MG_3_FD_178020 | JGI IMG/M metagenome (GOLD analysis project Ga0228703, IMG submission 178020) | Freshwater microbial communities from McNutts Creek, Athens, Georgia, United States - 29-17_Aug_MG | ecosystem: Environmental > Aquatic > Freshwater > Creek | place: USA: Georgia... | reverse complement strand
TGGTCAACGTGACCAATCGTACCTACGTTTACGTGCGGTTTTGTCCGCTCAAATTTCTCTTTTGCCATTTTTTCAGCCTTTAATTCAAATAATTGTTAATTAAAAATTACTTAGACTTTGCAGCAATCACTGCATCAGCCACGTTCTTTGGAGCTTCGGAATAATGCTTAAATTCCATGGTGTAAGTTGCACGACCTTGAGTCAATGAACGTAAACCTGTGGAATAACCAAACATCTCAGCCAAAGGTACTTCAGCGCGAACAATCTTGCCGCCGCCAGGAATGTCATCCATACCTTGCAAAATACCGCGGCGTGATGACAAGTCACCCATTACGTTACCCATGAACTCTTCTGGTGTCTCAACTTCAACAGACATCATTGGCTCAAGCAATACTGGGTTCGCTCTACGCATACCTTCTTTGAACGCCATTGAGCCGGCCATTCTGAAAGCATTCTCGTTAGAGTCAACGTCATGGTATGAACCGAAGAACAATGTTGCTTTGATATCAACAACTGGGTAACCAGCTAATACACCATTGTTCAATGTTTCTTGAATACCTTTGTCAACCGCTGGGATGTATTCACGAGGAACCACACCGCCTTTAATAGCGTCAACGAATTCAAAGCCCTTGCCTGGCTCTTGTGGCTCTAACTTCAATACCACGTGACCATATTGACCACGACCACCAGACTGCTTAACAAACTTACCTTCAACTTCTTCGCAAACTTTGCGGATTGTTTCGCGGTAAGCAACCTGTGGTTTACCCACTGTTGCTTCAACACCAAACTCGCGCTTCATGCGGTCAACAAGAATTTCTAAGTGCAACTCACCCATACCAGAAATAATTGTTTGACCTGACTCTTCGTCAGTCTTAACGCGGAATGAAGGATCTTCTTGTGCCAAACGATTCAACGCCAAGCCCATTTTCTCTTGGTCAGCCTTAGTCTTTGGCTCAACCGCTTGAGAAATAACTGGCTCTGGGAACACCATACGCTCCAAGATAATGATGCTATCTGGATCACACAATGTTTCACCGGTTGTTGCCTCTTTCAAGCCAACAGCAGCAGCGATGTCGCCCGCACGAACTTCTTTAATTTCTTCACGTTGGTTTGCATGCATCTGTAGCAAACGACCAATACGCTCTTTTTTACCCTTGATTGGGTTATAGATCGTATCGCCTGAATTAATAACACCAGAGTAAACACGGAAGAAAATTAACTGTCCAACGAATGGGTCAGTCATGATCTTAAATGCCAACGCTGAGAATTTCTCATCATCGCTAGCTTTACGATCACCCTGCTCACCACTTTCCAACTCACCTGTTACAGGTGGAATATCAACTGGTGATGGCATGAAATCAATAACCGCGTCCAACATGGCTTGCACACCTTTGTTCTTAAAGGCAGTACCGCACATCATTGGAACGATTTCACTAGCGATCGTACGTGTACGCAACGCTTTTTTAATTTCTTCTTCGCTTAGCGCTTCACCGCCAAGATATTTATCCATTAACTCTTCAGATGATTCAGCAGCAGCTTCAACCATCTTCTCGCGCCACTCAGCAGCACTAGCTTGTAGTTCAGCAGGAATATCTTCGTACGTGAACTTAGTACCTTGTGATGCTTCGTCCCAGAAAATAGCCTTCATCTTGATAAGGTCAACAACACCTTTGAAGTTTTCTTCTGCGCCGATAGGAATCTGCACTGGAATTGGATTTGCTTTCAAACGCATACGCATTTGATCGTAAACCTTGAAGAAGTTAGCGCCAGTACGGTCCATCTTGTTAACAAACGCTAAACGAGGAACCTTGTACTTGTTTGCTTGACGCCAAACTGTTTCTGATTGTGGTTGAACGCCACCCACCGCACAGTAAACCATGCAAGCACCGTCCAATACGCGCATTGAACGCTCAACTTCAATTGTGAAGTCTACGTGACCTGGGGTATCGATGATGTTGATACGGTGCTCTGGGTAGTTACCAGCCATACCCTTCCAGAAAGCTGTTGTAGCCGCTGAAGTAATGGTGATACCACGCTCTTGCTCTTGTTCCATCCAGTCCATGGTAGCTGCGCCATCATGCACTTCACCGATCTTATGATTAACACCGGTGTAGAACAAAATACGTTCTGTTGTTGTAGTTTTTCCCGCATCAATATGCGCAGAAATACCAATATTACGATAACGCTCAATCGGGGTTTTACGTGCCACTTTGTCCTCTGCTTTTCTGAGCTGTTAGAAACGGAAATGAGAGAAAGCTTTGTTAGCTTCTGCCATACGGTGTACTTCATCACGCTTTTTCATCGCGCCGCCGCGTCCTTCAGACGCTTCGATCAATTCATTGGCAAGACGTTGTGCCATAGATTTTTCGCCACGCTTCTTAGCAGCTTCACGCAACCAACGCATAGCCAAAGCTAAACGACGTGATGGACGAACTTCAACAGGCACCTGATAGTTAGCACCACCAACACGGCGGCTCTTTACCTCAACGATAGGCTTAACATTGCCCATGGCGATTGAGAAAACTTCTAGGGGTTCTTTGTTGGCTTTCTTTTCGATGTGCTCGAAAGCGCCATAAACGATACGTTCTGCAACGGATTTTTTACCGTCCAACATCAAAACGTTCATGAATTTAGCAACTTCTACGTTTCCAAACTTTGGATCCGGAAGAATTTCACGCTTGGGTACCTCACGACGACGTGGCATTACTACTCCTAATTTTTATTCAGTTAGAGGAACATTCCTCAAAGTTACTCAACTAGATCACAATTGACCCGAAGTAACCACTTACTTAGCAAGCTCCAATTGAGCTTGCTACTTACGCAAAAAAGCTATTAAGCTTTCTTAGCGCGCTTCGCACCATACTTGGAGCGAGATTGCTTACGGTCCTTAACACCTTGCAAGTCAAGTGAACCACGCACGATGTGATAACGCACACCAGGCAAGTCTTTCACACGACCACCACGGATAAGAACTACTGAGTGTTCCTGCAAGTTGTGGCCTTCACCACCGATGTAGGAAATCACTTCAAAGCCGTTTGTTAAGCGTACTTTCGCTACTTTACGCAAAGCCGAGTTAGGCTTTTTTGGAGTAGTCGTGTACACACGAGTACATACACCACGGCGTTGAGGACAGTTCTCAAGCGCTGGGCTTTTACTTTTTACGATCTCAGAAGTACGTGGACTTCTAAGCAATTGGTTAATTGTTGGCATAGCTTACTTTCAAAGCAGAAAATTCTGCGGTTTGCGAAGAACTCGACATTCTAGACCGGTCAGCTCCCGCCGTCAAGACGGCAAAAGCTGACTTTTTAGGTCTATTTAGTCCTTTTTGGCCTTATTCAGCCTCTCCTGCAGACTCTAAATCAACATTTTCAGTAGATTTAGCTTCTTCAGCAGCAATCATTTCAGCACGTTCACGGTCCAATTGTTCGCGAACTTTGCGTGCGCGACGATAGGCCAAGCCCGTACCGGCTGGGATAAGACGACCGATGATGACGTTTTCTTTGAGACCACGTAATGTGTCGACCTTGCCCATAATGGCAGCTTCGGTAAGCACTCGAGTTGTTTCCTGGAAGGAAGCAGCTGAAATGAAGCTGTCTGTAGACAAAGAAGCCTTTGTGATACCTAATAAAACGTTGTCATACAACGCAGGACGCTTACCTTCCGCAATAATGCGGTCGTTTTCGTCCAACATGTCTGAACGCTCAACCTGTTCACCAGTAATGAATTTTGTATCGCCAGCGTCTGTAATTTGAACGCGACGTAACATTTGACGAACAATCACTTCAATGTGCTTGTCGTTAATCTTCACACCTTGTAAACGGTAAACGTCTTGAACTTCATCAACGATATAGGTTGCCAATTCAGCGATACCCTTCAAGCGCAAGATGTCATGAGGATCAGCTGGACCCTCAACAATCATTTCACCCTTGTTAACTACTTGGCCATCATGAACTAGAACTTGTTTCTCTTTAGCGATCAAGAACTCATGTGACTCACCGTCCATGTCGGTAATAACAAGACGTTGCTTGCCTTTAGTTTCTTTACCGAATGAAACTGTACCTGTTACTTTTGCCAAGATAGCTGCATCTTTTGGTGAGCGAGCTTCGAAAAGCTCTGCCACACGTGGCAAACCACCGGTAATGTCTCGAGTCTTCTGAGCTTCAATTGGAATACGTGCAAGCACTTCACCTACATGAACAGTTTGACCATCTTTAACAGTGATCAAGGCGCCCACTTGTAAACCAATTGTTACAGGTTGATCTGTGCCGGCAATCTTCACCTCTCCACCAGCCGCATCGTAAAGTCTAATAACTGGACGAACACCCTTAGCGGCTGCACTACGACGTTTACCGTCAATAACCACCAATGTTGATAGACCTGTTACTTCGTCAACTTGCTTAGCAACTGTCACACCTTCTTCTACGTTTTCAAAACGCACAGTACCAGCGTATTCAGTGATGATTGGGCGAGTCAATGGATCCCATGTTGCCAAAGTTACGCCAGCTTTAATAGCAGCACCCTCTTTAAGCACCAATGTTGCGCCGTATGGAATCTTATGACGCTCACGCTCACGACCATGGTCATCCGCAATAATTGCTTCACCAGAACGAGAAATAACAATTAACTCATTCTTAGCATTTGTTACGAAACGCATTGTTGGTGTGAAACGTAAAACACCGTTTGACTTAGCTTCAACGTTATTAGCAACAGCAGCACGAGACGCAGCACCACCGATGTGGAATGTACGCATCGTCAACTGTGTACCTGGCTCACCAATTGACTGAGCAGCGATCACACCAACTGCCTCACCAGAGTTAACCATTGTGCCGCGACCCAAGTCGCGACCGTAACACTTAGCACACAAACCAAAGCGAGTTGCACATGACAATGGTGTACGGACATTTACTTCGTCAATACCCAATGATTCAATCAACTCAACATCATCTTCAGTCAACATTGTGCCGTCAACAATAACTGTTTCTTGCGTATCTGGGTTAACGATGTCACCGATACAAACACGACCCAAAATGCGATCTGTTAAAGATTCGATAACTTCACCACCCTCAACCAAGGCTTTCATAGAAACGCCATTAGTTGTACCGCAATCATCATCCAACACAACCAAGTCTTGAGTTACGTCAACCAAACGACGTGTCAAGTAACCTGAGTTAGCTGTCTTCAACGCAGTGTCAGCCAAACCTTTACGAGCACCGTGAGTTGAAATGAAGTACTGAAGAACGTTCAAACCTTCACGGAAGTTAGCTGTAATTGGTGTCTCAATAATTGAGCCGTCTGGTTTAGCCATCAAACCGCGCATACCAGCTAACTGACGGATCTGAGCTGCAGAACCACGAGCGCCTGAGTCAGCCATCATGTAAATAGCATTGAAAGACTCTTGCTTAACTGTTTTGCCGTGACGATCTACAACGTCTTCTTGCGATAACTGCTCCATCATGGCCTTACCGACCTGATCACCTGCAGCACCCCAAATGTCGACCACGTTGTTATAACGCTCTTGGTTTGTCACCAAACCTGACATGAACTGCTTGTCATATTCCTTAACCTTGCCTGCTGCCTCAGAAATAATTACTTCTTTCTGAGCAGGGATCAACATATCGTCAATAGCGATTGAGATACCTGCGCGTGTAGCAAGACGGAAACCAGACTGCAATAACTTGTCAGCAAAAATAACTGTTTCTCTTAAACCGCACTTACGGAAAGCCAAGTTAATTAAGCGAGAAATTTCTTTCTTCTTAAGCGGCTTGTTAATGCTGTCAAATGACATGCCTTTAGGCAAAATTTCTGACAACATAGCGCGACCAACAGTTGTATGACGCAATGTTACTTTCTTAGCAAAGCGTGCATCGCCTTCCGCGTTCTTATCAACTAAATCATATTCAGTAATACGAACAGCAATACGAGTAGCAAGCTCCACTTGCTTATTTTCATAAGCGCGAATCACTTCACTGATGTCAGCAAATGTCATACCTTCACCCTTGGCATTAATTGCCTCGCGTGTCGTGTAGTACAAGCCCAAAACGATATCTTGAGAAGGAACGATTGAAGGCTCACCGTTAGCTGGGAATAACACGTTATTAGATGCCAACATCAATGTGCGAGCTTCCATTTGTGCTTCTAGCGATAACGGTACGTGAACAGCCATTTGGTCACCGTCGAAGTCGGCGTTAAATGCCGCGCAAACGAGTGGGTGCAACTGAATAGCCTTACCTTCGATTAACATTGGTTCAAATGCTTGAATACCTAAGCGGTGCAATGTTGGCGCACGGTTCAACATAACTGGATGCTCACGAATCACATCTTCCAAGATATCCCAAACGATTGGCGTTTGGTTTTCAACCTCTTTCTTGGCAGCCTTGATTGTTGTAGCAATACCCAATGTTTCTAGCTTGTTAAAAATGAATGGCTTGAATAACTCAAGAGCCATTAATTTTGGCAAACCGCACTGATGCAATTTAAGCGTAGGGCCAACCACAATTACTGAACGACCAGAATAGTCAACGCGCTTACCAAGCAAGTTTTGACGGAAACGACCGCCCTTACCCTTGATCATTTCAGCCAAAGACTTCAATGGGCGCTTATTGGCACCAGTCATTGCCTTGCCGCGACGACCGTTATCCAACAATGAGTCAACCGCTTCTTGCAACATACGCTTTTCATTACGCACGATGATTTCTGGTGCACGCAACTCCAACAAACGCTTCAAACGATTGTTACGGTTAATAACTCGACGATATAAGTCGTTCAAGTCTGAAGTTGCAAAACGACCGCCATCCAATGGCACCAATGGGCGCAACTCTGGTGGCAATACTGGCAACACTTCCATGATCATCCAGTCTGGCTTAATGCCAGAACGTTGGAATGCCTCAAGAACTTTTAGACGCTTAGCAAATTTCTTAATTTTTGCTTCGCTACCAGTTGCCTTAAGATCAGCACGTAATACTTCAACTTCACGATCGATATCGATTGAACGCAATAACTCGCGAACACCTTCTGCACCCATAATCGCTGTGAAAGCACCGTCGCCAAACTCTTCAAGCTTAGCGTAGTACTCATCTTCAGACATGATCTGGCCACGACGCATTGCGCCTTCTGGTGTCAAACCTGCGTCAACAATCACATATGCTTCAAAATAAAGCACACGCTCAATATCACGCAAAGTCATATCCAAAACCATACCCAAACGAGATGGCAATGACTTCAAGAACCAAATATGCGCAACTGGCGCAGCTAGTTCAATATGACCCATGCGTTCACGACGCACTTTAGCCAAAGTAACTTCAACACCGCACTTCTCGCAAATAACGCCGCGATACTTCAAGCGCTTATATTTACCGCATAAGCACTCATAATCTTTAATTGGGCCAAAAATCTTGGCACAGAAAAGACCATCGCGCTCAGGCTTGAACGTACGGTAGTTAATTGTTTCTGGTTTGCGAACTTCACCAAAAGACCATGAACGGATCTTTTCTGGTGAAGCTAAACCAATCTTAATGGCGTCAAACTGCTCTTCGCCATGCGTTTGCTTAAATAGATCGAGCAATGCTTTCATATCAGTTACGCTCCATGTCGATATCGATACCTAACGAGCGGATTTCTTTAACCAGCACGTTGAAGGACTCAGGCATGCCAGCATCAATGCTGTGCTCACCCTTAACGATGTTTTCGTAAACTTTGGTTCTACCGTTAACGTCGTCTGACTTAACTGTCAGCATTTCTTGCAATACATACGACGCGCCATAAGCTTCCAAAGCCCAAACTTCCATCTCACCAAAACGCTGGCCACCGAATTGAGCTTTACCGCCCAATGGCTGTTGCGTTACTAATGAGTAAGGACCAGTAGAACGAGCATGCATCTTGTCATCAACCAAGTGGTGGAGTTTCAAGACGTGCATCACACCAACTGTTACAGAACGCTCAAACGCTTCACCAGTTCTACCGTCAAACAATGTAATTTGTTGACGTGAAGGTGTCATTGATAGCTTCTTAGCAACTTCTTCTGGGTAAGCCATCTCTAACATCTTGGCGATTTCACCCTCTGTTGCACCATCAAACACTGGTGTTGCAAATGGAGCGCCATCTCTTAAGTTGCTTGCCAACTCAAGAACTTGCTCATCTGTAAAGCTGTCTAGATCTTCTACACGGCCAGTTTCGTTATAAAGCTGCTTCAAGAACTTACGTAGCTGCTCAGCTTTTGCCTGAGCTTTTAGCATGTCTTGAATACGCTTACCAATACCTAACGCCGCCCAACCTAAGTGAACCTCAAGAATCTGACCCACGTTCATACGTGATGGAACACCTAACGGGTTCAACACGATATCAACTGGTGTGCCATCGGCCATGTACGGCATATCTTCAACAGGAGTGATTTTTGAAACCACACCCTTGTTACCGTGACGACCCGCCATCTTGTCACCAGGCTGTAAGCGACGCTTAACGGCAAGATAAACCTTAACCATCTTGATAACGCCTGGAGCCAACTCATCACCTTGAGTAAGCTTCTTACGTTTTTCTTCATAAGCTTGATCGAACTGTGCACGCTTAGCTTCAATAGCTTCTTTAATAGCTTCAACTTGAGCAGCAACATCTTCGTCTGCTGGACGAATATCAAACCAGTGGTATTTGTCTAGATCAGCTAAATAATCTTTAGCAATCTTTGTGCCTTTAGCCAACTTCTTAGGGCCGCCATTAGCAACTTTGTTCAACAATAATTTTTCCAAACGGCTAAAGGCGTCGCCCTCAACAATTCGTAACTGGTCATTTAAGTCCAAGCGATAACGCTTTAACTCTTCATCAATAATTGACTGCGCACGTGCATCACGCTCAATACCTTCGCGAGTAAATACTTGTACGTCAATCACTGTACCTGTCATGCCTGAAGGAACACGTAATGATGTGTCTTTAACGTCAGAAGCTTTTTCACCGAAAATAGCGCGCAACAATTTCTCTTCAGGAGTTAATTGTGTCTCGCCTTTTGGTGTTACCTTACCAACAAGCACATCACCAGCTTCAACCTCAGCACCGATATAAGTAATACCGCTGTCATCTAAACGGCTAAGTTGTGTTTCAGCCAAGTTAGAGATGTCGCGTGTAATTTCTTCAGGTCCAAGCTTCGTATCACGAGCTACCACTGAAAGTTCTTCAATATGGATAGATGTGTAACGATCATCAGCAACAACTTTTTCAGAGATCAAAATTGAGTCTTCGAAGTTGTAACCGTTCCATGGCATAAATGCCACAACCATGTTTTGACCTAAAGCCAACTCACCTAAATCAGTTGAAGCGCCATCAGCCACAACGTCACCACGTTGAACCATATCGCCAACCTTAACGATTGGGCGTTGGTTAATGTTAGTGTTTTGGTTAGAACGTGTGTACTTAATCAAGTTATAGATATCAACACCCACTTCACCAGCAGCTGTTTCATCATCATTCACACGAATAACGATACGGTTCGCATCTGCGTAATCAACCACACCACCACGAGTCGCCATAACAACCGTGCCAGAGTCAACCGCTACCGTACGCTCTAAACCTGTACCAACCAAAGGCTTCGTTGCGCGCAAGCAAGGAACGGCTTGACGTTGCATGTTCGCACCCATCAACGCACGGTTCGCATCGTCATGCTCCAAGAATGGCACTAGAGACGCAGCAGCAGAAACGATTTGGCTTGGCGCCACGTCGATGTACTGAATACGCTCTGGACTAACCATCATTGTTTCGCCTGCTTCACGAGCAGAAACCAATTCGTCAGTTAATTTGCCAGCCTTATCAATAGAAGCATTCGCCTGAGCAATCACATACTTCGCTTCTTCAATCGCTGATAAATAATCAACTTGATCTGTTACTTTGCTATTAACAACTTTGCGATATGGCGTTTCTAAGAAACCATGCTCATTCAAACGAGCAAACAAAGCTAAAGAGTTAATCAAACCAATGTTTGGACCTTCAGGAGTTTCAATTGGACATACACGACCATAATGGGTTGGATGTACGTCACGAACCTCAAAGCCAGCACGTTCACGAGTTAAACCACCTGGGCCTAGAGCAGAAATACGACGCTTGTGCGTGATTTCTGACAATGGGTTTGTTTGGTCCATAAACTGTGACAACTGTGATGAACCGAAGAACTCACGAATAGCAGAAGAAATTGGCTTGCTATTAATCAAGTCATGAGGCATCAAGTTTTCTGTTTCAGCTTGACCTAAACGCTCTTTAACAGCGCGCTCAACACGTGACAAACCAGCGCGGAACTGATTCTCTGCCAACTCACCTACACAACGAACACGGCGGTTGCCCAAGTGATCGATATCGTCAACTTCGCCCTTACCGTTTCTTAAGTCAACCAACAACTTGATCGTATCCAAGATATCTTGGTTCGATAACACCATTAAGCCATCCATCTCTGGGCGACCTAAACGGCTATTAACTTTCATACGACCCACGCGTGAAAGATCATACGTATCTTCACTGTAGAACAAACGCTGGAATAAAGCTTCAACAGCATCTTCTGTTGGAGGCTCACCAGGGCGCATCATGCGGTAGATCGCAATACGCGCAGCCATTTGATCAGCAGTCTCATCAATACGCAATGTTTGCGAAATGAATGAACCTTGATCTAAGTCGTTTGTATAAATAGTTTGAAGCTCTTTAACGCCAGCCTCTCTCAAGTTAGCCAAAAGTGTTTCAGTGATTTCTTCGTTAGCTGTTGCCAACACTTCACCTGTATCACCATCAACAATATTTTTAGCTACAACACGGCCAATCAAATAATCATCAGGCACGTTAATGCTTGTTGTTTTGGCTGCTTCAAGTTCGCGAATGTTTTTCGCGTTAATACGTTTGTCTTTAGAAACAACTACATTGCCAGCTTTATCTGTAATATCAAAGCGAGCTACTTCACCTCTTAAACGCTCTGGCACAAATGCCATTTGCGCGCCAGCTGGCTGAAGTTTGAATGTGTCAAAACCAAAGAAGTTTTCCAAAATTTGCTCGTCGCTCATACCGATAGCTTTAAGCAAAATAGTCACCGGCATCTTACGACGACGGTCAATACGGAAATACAAAATATCTTTTGGATCAAACTCGAAGTCTAACCATGAGCCACGGTAAGGAATAATTCTCGCCGAGAATAATAATTTTCCTGAGCTATGAGTCTTGCCTTTGTCATGTTCAAAGAACACGCCTGGTGAACGGTGCAATTGAGAAACAATCACACGCTCTGTTCCATTGATAACAAATGAACCTGTATCTGTCATCAATGGGATTTCGCCCATATAAACCTCTTGCTCTTTAACTTCTTTTACTTTTGTTGGCGCTTCGCGATCATTAATAATCAAACGAACTTTTGCGCGCAACGCTGAGTGATAAGTTAAACCACGTTGTTGACATTCTTTAACGTCAAACGGAGGAGCAGATAAGTTGTACTGAACAAATTCCATACGTGCAAAACCGTTGTTTGACACGATTGGGAAAATTGATGTAAATGCAGACTGCAATCCCTCAGGAATACGGTCGGCAGGAGCCTTTGATTCTTGCAAAAATTTTGCATAAGATTCAAGTTGTGTTGTCAACAAGTAAGGTACTTGGTGATTATTAGGGCGCTTCGCAAAGCTTTTACGGATACGCTTGCGTTCGGTGAAGCTATAAGCCATGTCATCTCCGAATTTAAGCGACTGAACAGAGATTTGGT
>Ga0228703_1002025_pt1 | contig 11714 bp, 8 predicted proteins | sample McNCre217_Aug_MG_3_FD_178020 | JGI IMG/M metagenome (GOLD analysis project Ga0228703, IMG submission 178020) | Freshwater microbial communities from McNutts Creek, Athens, Georgia, United States - 29-17_Aug_MG | ecosystem: Environmental > Aquatic > Freshwater > Creek | place: USA: Georgia... | reverse complement strand
ACCCAGGCTTTGCAGCAGATCGGCAGGCCCAACCCCGGACAATTGCAACAACTTGGGCGTGTTGATGGCACCGCATGAGAGAACCACCTCGCGACGGGCACTCACCTGACGCGTCTCGCCGCCTTGGCCGCCCTTGAGATAACGCACTCCCGCAGCACGCCGTCCATCAAAAAGCACTGCGGTGGCCTGCGCATGCGTGATGATGTGCAGATTCGGCCTGCGGCGCGCTTGTCCCAGATAGGTCCGCGCAGTGCTCATGCGCCAACGCCCTTCAATGCTGCGCTGAAAATACCCCACGCCGGCCTGTGTGCGACCGTTGTAGTCAGGGTTGCGGGGCATGCCCAGACCCTGCGCACCCGCCATGAAGCGCTCGCACAAGGGGTGAATCCACTCCAGGTCGCTCACAGGCAATCGGCCGTCCCGCCCCCTGTAATGGTCCTCGCCACCGGCATAACGTTCGTTGCGCTTGAAATAAGGCAGCACCTCGTCGTAAGACCATCCGGGATTGCCTTTTTCAGCCCACCCATCAAAGTCTTCACGTTGGCCACGGTTGTAGACCAGGCCATTGATGGAAGTGGAGCCGCCCAGTGTTCGCCCCTGTGGCAGCGGGATCCTGCGGCCTTGCGTCCATTCGGTGGGTTCTGAAGAATAAGTCCAGGTGAATGCAGGATTGAACAGCACTTTGATGAACCCCGCCGGAATGTGCAGAAATGGATGCCAGTCGGATGGACCCGCCTCCAGCAGACATACGCTGTGCTGCCCGCTTTCGCTGAGCCGGTCTGCCAAGATGGCGCCAGCAGCTCCACCGCCCACGACGATGTAGTCGTAAATGTCATTGCTCATGTCGGTACTCCGTTGTCGCCAAGACAGGCTGCACGTACGTGTGGATGAATCGACCCGGATCGACCAGACACTTCCGAGCTGTTGGGGTTGACGTTTTCGGACTCTAGCGGAGAAATGTCACCACCGGATTCGAGCCGGTCACCGAGCCAACCCGCTTGTCAGGTCAGATTTAAATTTGTATGATGACCTGACAAGTTAAAGGTGAGCCATGCCTCGCCCTTCCCCAAAAAAGGAATCCTCCATGACCACTGTCGGCCTGATCGGTTTGGGCGCCATGGGCTCGGGCATGGCGCAGTCGCTGCGCCGCGCCGGGCACACGGTGCATGTGTTTGATGTGCGGCGCGAAGCTGCGCAGGCTTTTGCCGGGGACGGCGGCGTGGCCTGCGCCAGCCTGGCCGAGCTGGGCGCTGCGTGCGATGTGGTGGTGTCGGTGGTGGTGAACGCCGCGCAGACCGAGGCCGTGCTGTTTGGTCCGGACGGCTGCGCTGCCCACATGAAGCCAGGCAGCGTGTTCGTGATGTGCTCCACCGTGGACCCGAACTGGTCGGTCGCGCTCGAAGCGCGGCTCGAAGGCATGGGCCTGCGCTACATCGACGCGCCGATTTCGGGTGGCGCCGCCAAGGCCGCCAGCGGCCAGATGACCATGATGACCGCCGGCAAGCCCGAGGCCTATGCTCTGGCAGAACCGTTTCTGAACGCCATGGCCGGCAAGGTCTACAAGCTGGGTGACAGCGCAGGCGCAGGCAGCCAGGTCAAGATCATCAACCAGCTGCTGGCGGGCGTGCACATTGCCGCCGCGGCCGAAGCCATGGCCCTGGGCCTGCGCGAAGGCGTGAACCCCGAGGCGCTGTACGAGGTCATCACGAACAGCGCGGGCAACAGCTGGATGTTTGAAAACCGCATGGCCCATGTGCTGGCGGGCGACTACACGCCACTGTCGGCGGTGGACATTTTTGTGAAGGATCTGGGCATCGTGCTCGACGTGGCGCGTGCCAGCAAGTTCCCGCTGCCGCTCTCAAGCACCGCGCACCAGATGTTCATGCAGGCCAGCACCGCCGGATTTGCCAAGGAAGACGACAGCGCGGTCATCAAGATTTTCCCGGGCATTGAACTGCCGAAAGGCCAGGCATGACGACGCTCAAACTGGGCTTGAAACTGGGGTGTATTGCCGACGATTTCACCGGCGCCACAGATCTGGCCAACAACCTGGTGCGCAGCGGCATGCGCGTGGTGCAGACCATTGGCGTGCCCTGTGGGCCTTTGAACACCGAAGTGGACGCGGTGGTGGTGGCGCTCAAGTCGCGCACCATCCCGGCCGCCGAAGCGGTCACGCAGTCGCTTGAGGCGCTGCGCTGGCTGCAGGCGCAAGGCGCGCAGCAAATCTATTTCAAATACTGCTCCACCTTTGACAGCACCCCCGAAGGCAACATCGGCCCGGTGACCGAGGCGCTGATGGACGCACTGGGGACCGATTTCACCATCGCCACCCCGGCTTTTCCGGACAACGGGCGCACGGTGTTCAAGGGTTACCTGTTTGCGGGCAACGTGCTGCTGAGTGAGAGCGGCATGCAGAACCACCCGCTCACGCCCATGCAGGATGCGAACCTGGTGCGGGTGATGCAGGCGCAAACCAAACGCAAGGTGGGCTTGATTGACCACACGGTGGTGGCACGCGGACCACAGGCGATTGGCGAGCGCATCGCCGCGCTGCGTGCCGATGGCGTAGGTGTGGCCATCGTCGATGCGACGAGCAACGACGACCTGCTGCGCCTGGGCCCGGCCCTGAAAGGCATGCCACTGGTGACCGCCGGGTCTGGCGTGGCGATTGGCCTGCCGGCCAACTGGGGCCTGGCACCGTCGGGCACCGCCAGCCAACTGCCCGCCGCACAAGGCTTGCGCGCCGTGGTGTCGGGCAGCTGCTCGCAGGCGACCAACAGGCAGGTGGCGCACTTCAAGGCGCAGGGCCTGCCGGCGTTGGCACTCGACCCCTTGCAACTCACCGGTGATACCGGCGCATTGGTGGCGCAAGTCATGGCCTGGGCCACGCCCTTGCTGGATGCAGGCCCGGTGCTGGTGTATTCGACAGCCGAACCCGATGCGGTGAAAGCCATCCAGGCTCGCCTGGGCGTGGCCGAAGCGGGCGCGCTGGTCGAACACGCGCTGGCCGCCATCGCGCGTGCATTGGCGCGGGCCGGTGTGCAGCAGCTGGTGGTGGCCGGAGGTGAAACCTCGGGCGCCTGCGTACAGGCACTGGGCATTTCGCAGCTGCAGATCGGCCCGCAGATCGACCCGGGCGTGCCCTGGTGCCATGCGCGGGGCGATGCAGGGCCGCTGCACATCGCGCTCAAGTCGGGCAACTTCGGTACCGATGACTTTTTCACCAAGGCCTTTACAGTGCTGGCATGAACACGATGTCCATGACCGAATCCCAAGCCCGAGATGAGATGTGCCGCGTGGGCCGCAGCCTGTTCGAGCGCGGCTATGTGCACGCCACTGCAGGCAACATCAGCGTACGGCTCCATGATGGTTTCCTCATCACCCCGACCGATGCCTGCCTGGGCTTTCTGCAGCCCGACCGGCTCGCCAAAGTGGGGTTGGACGGTCAGCAAGTCAGCGGTGACCGCGCCAGCAAGACGCTGGCCCTGCACCGCCGCATTTACGAAGCCGCCTGCGAAACCGATGCCGACACGCGCTGCGTGATCCACACGCACAGCACGCACCTGGTGGCCCTGAGCCTGAACGCACAAGGGCCCGAGTTGCTGCCCGCCATCACGCCTTACTTTGTGATGAAGGTCGGGCATGTGCCCGTGGTGAATTACCACCGCCCGGGCAGTCCGGTGGCCGCCGACGAGGTGGCTGCGCTGATCCGCCAGTACGCCGCGCGCGGCGCACCGATCCGCGCCGTCATGCTGCCGCGTCTGGGCCCCAACGTCTGGCACGACAGCCCGGCCGCTGCCATGGCCACGCTCGAAGAACTGGAAGAAACCGCCCGGTTGATGCTGCTGGCGCCCGGCACAGCGCCACTGCGCGCTACAGACATTGACGAACTGCGGCAGATTTTTGGAGCGCGGTGGTGATGAACTCGGATGCATGGATCCTCGGGTCAAGCCCGAGGATGACAGTGCCTCTTGCCATCCCTGCCACGCTCTTTTGTCATTCCCGGGCTTGACCCGGGAATCCATCCCACAAACCACTGACCCCAGGAGCCCCCATGCCCCGCTTTGCCGCCAACCTGACCATGATGTACCCGAACATGCCTTTTCTGGACCGCTTCGAGGCGGCCGCGAAGGACGGCTTCAAGGCCGTGGAGTACCTCTTCCCATACGCCTACCCAGCGGCAGAACTGGCCGCGCGCCTGAAGGGCAATGGCCTGCAGCAGGTGCTGTTCAACATGCCCCCGGGCGGCCTGACGAAAGACGAGATGACCTCTGGCTGGGACCGCGGCCTGCGTGGCACCGCCTGCCTGCCAGGGCGCGAGGCCGAGTTCCGCGCCGGTCTGGCCTGGGCGTTTGAATACGCGCAGGCGCTGGACTGCACGCGCGTACACACCGTGGTGGGCGTGCGCCCCGAAGGCCTGAGCGCGCAGCAGGCCGACCTGACGCTGGTGGCCAACCTGCAGTGGGCTGCGAAAGAAGCCGCCAGGGCCGGTCTGGACCTGATGCTCGAACCCATCAACACGCGCAACATCCCGGGCTTTCATCTGCAGCGCCAGGACCACGCGCACGCCATCCTCGACGCGGTGGGCGCCGACAACGTGAAGGTGCAGATGGACCTGTTCCACTGCCAGATCGTCGAAGGCGATCTGTCCACCAAGATCAGCCAGTACCTGCCCACCGGCCGCGTGGGCCATTTCCAGTTTGCCGACGTACCTGCACGCCACGAACCCGGCTCGGGCGAGCTCAACTGGGACCACCTGTTCGCCCTGATCGACCGCATTGCTGCCGAGACCGGCTGGGACGGCTGGGTGGGCTGCGAATACATTCCGGCCGACACCAGCGCAGGTGGGACTTCACGCGGGCTGGGCTGGATGCAAAAATACCGGGCATGAACGCACCATTGCCCCCAGCCGCGCTCGACAGCGCACGCGCCCTCGGCCACGTCACCCAGGCCTGGGACAGCACCATCCTGAGTGAGCTGAAAAAGTACATCGAGATCCCGGCCAAGTCGCCCGCGTTTGATGCCGAATGGGCCGCACACGGTCACATCGAAACCGTGCTGCGCCACGCGGCCGACTGGGTGCTGGCGCAAAAGGTCGAAGGCCTGAAGCTCGAAATCATCCGCCTGCCCGGCCGCACGCCGGTCATGTTCTTTGAAGTGGCCGCCACCCGCAGCGCGGGCGAGGGCAGCGGCCAGACCGTGCTGATGTACGGCCACCTGGACAAGCAGCCCGAGTTCAACGGCTGGCGCAACGACCTTGGCCCCTGGACGCCGGTGTATGAAGACGGCAAGCTCTATGGCCGGGGCGGCGCCGACGACGGCTATGCGGTCTACGCCAGCATCGCGGCCGTGCAGGCCCTGAAAAGCCAAAAGACACCGCACCCGCGCATCGTCGGTCTGATCGAGACCTGCGAAGAGTCCGGCTCCTACGACCTGTTGCCCTATGTGGACGCGCTGCGCACCCGCCTGGGCGATGTGGGCCTGGTGATCTGCCTGGACAGCGGCGCGGGCAACTACGACCAACTGTGGCTGACCACCAGCCTGCGCGGCATGGCCAGCGGCACGCTCAAGGTGCAGATCCTGAGCGAGGGCATCCATTCGGGCGATGCATCCGGACTGGTGCCATCGAGCTTTCGGATCATGCGCCAGGTGCTCGACCGGCTCGAAGACAGCGCCACTGGTCGCTTGCTGCCCGCGAGCTTCCATTGCGAAGTGCCCGCAGAGCGCCTCGCGCAAGCCCAAGCCACGGCAGCGATTCTGGGCGACGAGGTCTACAAGCGCTTCCCTTGGGCCCACTACGACTGCGGCGGCGCGACCACCTTTGCGCTGCCCACCACCACCGACCCGGTGCAGGCCCTGCTCAATCGCACCTGGACACCCACGCTGAGTGTGACCGGGGCCGAAGGCTTTCCGGCGCTGAAAGACGCAGGCAATGTGCTGCGGCCTTACACCGCCTTCAAGCTCAGCCTGCGCCTGCCCCCGCTGGTGGACGCCGCGCAGGCGGTGGCCGAGATGAAAGCCCTGCTCGAAGACAACGCGCCGTATCAGGCCAAAGTCACGTTCGAATCCAACGGCGGCGCCACCGGCTGGAACGCGCCCGACACCTTGCCCTGGTTCGAGCAGGCCCTGAACAGCTCCAGCCAGGCGCACTTTGGCGCCGGTGTGGGCTACATCGGCCAGGGCGGCACGATCCCGCTGATGAACATGCTCAGCGCCGGTTTCCCCAAGGCGCAGATGATGGTCTGCGGTGTGCTGGGCCCCAAGAGCAACGCGCACGGACCCAACGAGTTCCTGCACGTGCCCTATGCCAAGAAACTGACCGCGGCCGTGGCCGAGGTCATGGCGCGCATGCCCTGAATCAGGGCTTGGCTGTTTTCTTCTGCTGGACCACCAGCCACAGCAGCGCCAGCCCGGCCAGGGCCACCGGCACGATGGAGCCGATGTTCAGCAAGGTCCAGCCTTGCGTGGTGACCAGCGCACCCGATGCGAACGAGGTGACGGCCATGGTGGCGAACACGCAGAAGTTGATCGCGGCCTGACCCCGGTCCTTTTCTTCGGGTGACCAGGCTTTCATCGACAGCGTGGTGCTGCCGGTGAACAGGAAGTTCCAGCCCACGCCCAGCAAGAAGAGCGAGATCAGGAACTGGTGCAGGTCCACGCCCGACAGCGCCACCGCAATGCACACCAGGTTCAGCACCACGCCCACAGCCATGATGGGCACCGCACCGAAACGCTTGATCAGCGCGCCCGTGAAGAAGCCGGGCGCGAACATGCCAATCACGTGCCATTCGAGCACCAGCGCCGCATCACTGAAGCCAAAGCCGCAGACCTGCATGGCCAGTGGCGTGGCGGCCATCAGCAGGTTCATCACGCCGTAGCTCATGGCCGCAGTGATGGCCGAGACGATGAACACCGGACGGCGCATGATCTCGGCCAGCGACCCCGCTTTGACCGCGCCGGGTTTGGGCGCTGCCGCTTGCGGAAAACGGATGAAGTGCATCAACATCAGCCCGGCCACGGCCACGCAGGCCAGCGCCAGGTAGGCACCGACAAACGGTGTCTCGGTCAGACCCCGCGTGCGCGAGGCCAGGTTGGGGCCGATGACGGCGCCGATCAGTCCACCGGCCAGTACGAGCGACACGGCTTTCTCGCGAAAGTCAGGTGCTGACAGTTCGGCCGCCGCAAAGCGGTAAAGCTGGCCGTTGGCGCTGTAGTAACCGGCGATCACGGTGGCGCAGACCAGCAGCCAGAAGTTGTGGCTCCAGGCCGCATACGCCGCCAGCAGCGCAGAGCCCAAGGCGACCAACAGGCCCAGCTGGAAAGACACGCGCCGGCCCCAGCGGCTCTGGCTTTTGGCCACCAGCCCGGTCGAGAGCGCCCCGCCCACCACATAGCCCATGACCGGGAGCGTCGCCATCCAGCCCAGCGGCGCCATGGACAGGCCCACCAGGCCATTGATGGCGATGAAGGTGACGTTGTTGGTCAGGAACAGGCCCTGGCAGAGGGTCAGGAGGAGCAGGTTGGCGTTCATACCCGGCAGTGTATATCTCTCTGGGGGTGGTTCGGAATCGGGCAGAGGCCCGCCCACCTCATGCTGGGGTACCAGAAATCGGCGGGCGGGCCTCTGCCCGATTCCGAACCGCAGACCTTGCTGGTTGCTGCCGGCAAAGAACGCCAGTGAATGGGCGACGCGGCAAGCCCCTCAGACGGTCAACGCCGCCAGCACAGCCAAAGGCGCAGTCTCGGCGCGCAACACACGCGACCCCAAAGTCACAGGCGCAAAACCAGCACCCAACGCCAGCGCCTCTTCCACCGGGCTCAAGCCGCCTTCAGGGCCGCTGAGCACCACCAGCGGTTCAGCACCCGCCGCCGCTTCGGCCAACGCCCGGGTCCCCTGCGCCAGCGAGAGCACACAGCGTTGCCCCTGCACAGAAGGCTTGGCCAACCACTCGGCCAAACCGACTGCCGCATGAATGACCGGCACCCGGTTGCGCCCGCACTGCTCGGCTGCAGCCACCGCCACGCCCTGCCAATGCGCGAGCTTCTTGTCGGCGCGCTCACCCTTGAGCTTGAGCACGCTGCGCTCGGCCACCAGCGGCGTGATGCTGGCCACACCCAGCTCGGTGGCTTTTTCCACCAGCCAGTCCATGCGTTCATTGGCCGTGATGCCGGCCAGCAAGTGGATGGCGCGCGGCGCCTCGCGTTCGATGGCGTGGTGCGCGCCCACCTCCACATCCACATCGCTACGGCCCATGCGCGTGACAGTGGCCTCGAACTCGCCACCCTCGCCGTTGAACAGCGTGATCACGGCGCCGGGCTGCAGGCGCAGCACCTGCACATGGCGGGCAGCGCCGGGCGGCAGGCTGAGCTGCAGACCAGTGGCCAGTGGTGCGGGGCAGTGGAAACGGGGCATGGTCTGTTTACATGCGACCGTAGGCGAAACCGACTTGCGGCGTGGTGCCTTCGATCTCGTCGATCAGGCGCAGCAGGGGCGTGAGCTCGCGGTAGCGGCTGGCGGTGGCGCGGATGTAAGCGATGAAACGTGGCGCGTCGGCCAGGTATTTGGGTTTACCGTCGCGCAGCGTCAGGCGGGCGAAAATGCCGGCCACTTTCAGGTGCCGCTGCAGACCCATCCATTCGACTGCGCGGTAAAAGGCGCCGAAATCGCTGTGCCAGTCTTCGAAGTCCATCAGGCCGGCCTTGCGGGCCTTTTCCCAGTAGCGGATGGTGATGTCGAGCACAAAATCTTCGTCCCAGCTCAGAAACGCGTCGCGCATCAGACTGGCGATGTCGTACGTCACCGGGCCGTACACCGCGTCCTGAAAGTCGAGCACCCCCAGGCGTTCGCTCTGAAAGGGCATCATCAAATTGCGCGGCATGAAGTCGCGGTGCACGTACACGCTGGGCGCGCCCAGGTTGCGCTGCACGATGGCGTCAAACGCCTTGTCCAGCGTTTCGCGCACCTTGCCTTCAACGGTCACACCCTTGTGCTGGGCCAGGTACCAGTCGGGGAACAGGCTCAGTTCGCGGCGCAACAGGGCTTCGTCGTAGGGGGGCAGTTCATTCGGTTTGGAGGCCAGCTGCCACTGAACCAGCGCGTCCACCGCTTGCAGGTACAGGCCTTGGTTGGCTTCGGGGTTTCCGGCGTCGATGGCCGACATCATGGTCTGGTCACCCAGGTCGGTGAGCAGCATGAAGCCATCTTCGCGTTGCCAATCCAGCACCTCGGGGGCGTGCAGGCCGGCGGCCTGCATCAGACCCGCCACGTGCACGAAGGGCTGGCAGTTTTCCTTGTCGGGCGGCGCATCCATCACGATGCGGGTGGCGCCCGCCGCAGTGTCAATGCGCAGGTAGCGGCGAAAGCTGGCATCGGCCGAAGCAATGCGCAAGGTTTGCGGCAACAGCGCGTGGGGGGCGGTCTGGGCTTGCAGCCAGCGGGCAAAAAGGCTTTCGCGCTCGGGGTTGGACCAGGTGACGGTGCGGGCGGTGGCAGATGGGCTCATGGATAATCCATTTTATTCAATGCCCCTACGTCTTTTTGCCCTGCGGGCATCCAAGTTCCTGTGACGCCTTTCAACCACCGCCTGTTGCACCGCGCCTGCCTGCTCGCCCTCGTCTTCGGGCTTGGTCTGCTGTTTGCCGCCCCCTCGCGTGCGCAGGAAGCGCAGCTGCGCAGCAGTCCACGACTGCAAGAGGCACTTTCACCCGAAGAAAACCTCCGTGGCGCCACTCAGGTCCGTGGCCAATCAGTCCAAGTGCGGCCAGACATGGACATGGTGATCGACGGCGAGGCCGAACTGCGTCGCCCCGGCCTGTCGATCCATGCCGACCGTGTGGAATTCGATCAGGCCCGAAACCGGGCACGTGCCGAGGGCCATGTTCACATCAACCGCAACGGCAATGCGTTTGAGGGTCCGCGCGTTGAACTCCAGGTGGACAGCTTCATGGGCCGTCTCGAATCCCCGGTCTACCACTTGCCCAATGGCGGGCATGGTGACGCGCAGAGTGCGAATTTTCTGGATCCGGAGCGCACCGTCATCGAACGCGCGCGCTACACCACTTGTCGCGCCACACCCGGCCCTGAATGGCTGCCCGAGTGGTTCCTGCAAACCACCCGCCTGCGTACCGACTCGGTCGAAGACCTGGGCGAGGCCGAGGGTGTGTCCTTGCACTTCAAAGGTCTGAGCACGCCAGAGTTGCCTGGGGTTTCATTCGGGCTCAGTACGCAGCGTCAGTCGGGCTTGCTGGCACCTGTCGTCGGGGTGGACTCGGTCAACGGGGTGGATCTGCAGCAACCGATGTACTGGAACATCGCGCCCAACCGCGACGCCACCCTGACCACCCGCTTGATGAGCCGACGCGGCGTGGGGGTCGAGGGCGAATTCCGTTACCTCGAAAACGACTACGGCGGACAGGCTCGGCTGAACTGGATGCCCACCGACACCTTACGGCAGACCCAACGCTGGGGGCTATCGGCACAGCACACGGGTCAGTTTGATGCCAGCCTGTCGCAGCCTTTGGGCCTGAGCTGGGCCCTCAACCGGGTCAGTGACGACAACTACTGGCGCGACTTTCCACGCACAGGCACCACCACCAACCTGGCATTGACCCAACGGCTGTTGCCGTCCAATGGCACGCTGTCCTGGTCGCAGGACAATCTCGCCATGCAGCTGCGTGTGCAGCAATGGCAGACCTTGCAGGACGTCACCTCCGGTTCTTACATCAAACCCCCTTATGACAAGGCGCCTCAGCTGAGCCTGCGTTATGCCGGTCTACCGTCGTCGCAAGGCCTGGACTGGAGCGTGATTGCGGACACCACCCGCTTTGTGGCCGACTACAGCCGCCTGCCGGCAATGTATGGCACACCCTTCAACGGCGACCGCAGCTATGTGCAAACCCAGGTCAGCCAAACCTGGTCACGCCCCTGGGGGTTTCTGACCCCCAAAGTGCAATTGCACGCCACGCGCTACCAGTTCCAAACGCCTCTCGCCGATGGCAGCAACAGCTTCAACCGGGTGTTGCCCACCTTCAGCCTGGACAGCGGTCTGACGTTCGAACGTGACACCCAATGGTTTGGCCGCGCGCTGTCACAAACGCTGGAGCCGCGGTTGTTTTATTCGCGCACCCCCTATGCAGACCAATCGACCCTGCCGCTGTATGACACTGGATTGACCGACTTCAACCTGTCCACCATCTACAGCGAAAACCCGTATGTAGGTCAAGACCGCATCGTTGACAACAATGCTCTGACCCTGGGTGTCAACACCCGCTTTTTTGACAGCACCAGCGGCGCTGAGCTGCTTCGACTCGGTATTGCCCAGCGGGTTCGCTTTGCGGACCAGCGCGTGACACTCAACCCCAACATGGTCGGTGACACCAAAGGCATGAGTGACCTGCTGATGGGCGTCAGCAGCCGCTGGAGCGAAAAACTCGCCTTTGACGGCGCAGTGCAGATCAATGCCGACACACACGAGGTGCGGCGTTCGACCCTCCAGACCCGCTACACCCCTGGTCCCTACCGACTGATCAATGCTGCTTACCGCCTCAATCGGGGTGTGAACGGCTTGACCGACACCTCCGAGTTGGTGGATGTGGGCTGGCAATGGCCACTGAGCGATCTGAACTGGGGCGCGCGCACCGACGACTCGGCTGTGCGCCAAGGCGGACAGGGCCTGGGTGCCGACCGCTGGTACAGCGTGGGCCGCACCAACTAC
>Ga0228703_1002024_pt1 | contig 11714 bp, 10 predicted proteins | sample McNCre217_Aug_MG_3_FD_178020 | JGI IMG/M metagenome (GOLD analysis project Ga0228703, IMG submission 178020) | Freshwater microbial communities from McNutts Creek, Athens, Georgia, United States - 29-17_Aug_MG | ecosystem: Environmental > Aquatic > Freshwater > Creek | place: USA: Georgia... | reverse complement strand
TGGTCGATCTGGTCTTCGGCGTAGGCAGCCTTGACTTCCAGGTCGATCAGGCGGTCTTCGATGGGTTGCGGAATGTCCATGGGTCCGTATTTTCGGCGATATGCGGGCGAACGGTTCTGCGAGCCCCGATTCGCTGAAGGGCAGGCATGCACTCCTCATGCTGTCCCGGGGGACAGAAAATCGTCGCGCATGCCTGCCCTTCAGCGAATCTCCCCTGTCCTTTACGCCTCCCTTTTTTGCGAGAGGGTTCATGTGAGCATGTGCGGGTGCGTGGGCCCGAGGGCTAGCGGGGCCAGGGGGCCGATTTTCTGTCCCCCGGGACAGCATGAGGCCCCCTGGCCCCGCTAGCCCTCGGGCCCACGCACCCGTACGGGCTCACTGCCACTCGCTATAATCCTCTACATCGCCGAGTTACTGAACAACTTGCAGGGCGATTCACAAATCCTGCTAAAGCGTTCGCCGGGCTCCGGGTTTCAGGGTCGGCAACGCCGACAAACCTTCGAAACCAGGAGCTTTTTTCATGTCCAACGACTTCCTCTTCACCTCGGAGTCCGTCTCCGAAGGCCACCCCGACAAAGTGGCCGACCAGATCTCGGATGCCATCCTCGATGCCATCTTCGAGCAAGACCCCCTCTCGCGCGTGGCCGCCGAAACCCTGACCAACACCGGTCTGGTGGTGCTGGCTGGCGAAATCACCACCCAGGCCAACGTCGACTACATCCAGGTCGCACGCGACACCATCAAACGCATCGGCTACGACAACACCGAATACGGCATCGACTACAAAGGCTGCGCCGTGCTGGTCGCCTACGACAAGCAATCCAACGACATTGCCCAGGGTGTGGACCGTGCGTCGGATGACTACCTCAACATCGGCGCTGGCGACCAGGGCCTGATGTTCGGCTATGCCTGTTCGGAAACGCCCGACCTGATGCCCGCCCCCATCTACTACGCACACCGTCTGGTCGAGCGCCAGGCCCAGCTGCGCAAGGACGGCCGCCTGCCGTTCCTGCGCCCCGACGCCAAGAGCCAGGTGACGATGCGCTATGTGGACGGCAAACCCCACAGCATCGACACCGTGGTGCTGTCCACCCAGCACAGCCCGGACCAGTCCGAATCGGCCACCCAGATGAAGGCCAGCTTCACCGAAGCCATCATCGAAGAGATCATCAAGCCGGTGCTGCCCAAGGAATGGCTGCAGGACACCAAGTACCTGATCAACCCCACCGGCCGTTTCGTCATTGGCGGCCCGCAGGGCGACTGCGGCCTGACCGGTCGCAAGATCATCGTCGACACCTACGGCGGTGCCTGCCCGCATGGCGGTGGCGCCTTCTCGGGCAAGGACCCGACCAAGGTGGACCGCTCGGCCGCTTACGCCGCCCGCTACGTGGCCAAGAACATCGTGGCCGCCGGCCTGGCCGAAAAGTGCCAGATCCAGGTGGCCTACGCGATCGGTGTGGCCCGTCCGATGAACATCACGGTCAACACCCTGGGCACCGGCAAGGTTTCCGACGAAAAGCTCTCTGCCCTGGTGGCCGAGCATTTCGACCTGCGTCCGAAAGGCATCATCCAGATGTTGGACCTGCTGCGCCCGATCTACAGCAAGACCGCCGCTTACGGCCACTTCGGCCGCGACGAACCCGAGTTTTCGTGGGAACGCACGGACAAGGCCGCCGCGCTGCGTGCTGCTGCAGGTCTGTAAGGGACAGCAAGCCACAAAAGCGCTGAGGCGCTTGGGCAGCACAAGCTGCCCCTCCAAGCCATTCACCCAGGTGAATGGCTTTTTTATTGATCTGGATCGCCTCGCTTGCACCTGGGCCGCCCACAATGGACAGCCACGCCTTTGCTGGAGCCCCCATGTTCAAAGACCGCCTGGATGCAGCGCGCCAACTGGCGCAGCAACTCATGCCTTACAAGGGGCAACACCCCTTGGTCCTGGCGATTCCCAGAGGGGCCGCGCCCATGGGGCAAGTGATTGCCACGGCCCTGCAGGGGCAACTGGACGTGGTGCTGGTGCACAAACTGTGCGCGCCCTACCAGCCCGAAGTGGCCATCGGCGCCATCGATGAAACCGGGCGGGCCTGGCTGGCCCCGCACGCCGCTGCGCTGGGCGCCACACCGGCCTACGTTCAGGTCGAGGAGCAAAAACAACTGCAAGTGCTGCAGGCACGGCGCAAGCGCTACACCTCGGTCCATCACAGCATCAGCGTCAGAGACCGCCTGGTGATCGTGGTGGACGATGGCCTGGCCACAGGCGCCACCATGATGGCGGCCCTGACGACTCTGCGCCAGCACCACCCTGCCCGACTCGTGTGCGCGGTGCCCGTGGCGTCCCAAGAGACGCTCGAGAAGATCCGTCCTCTGGTCGACGAGGTGTTCTGCCTGTCTGTGCCTCCCGACTTCCAGGCCGTGGGCCAGTTCTACCAGCACTTTCCTCAGGTGGAAGACGATGAAGTCGTGGCCATTCTGGGGCAACGCCTCCCTGTGAACGAAGGCCCCTCGAAATCCTAGACGCTCAAGCAAACACTTGCGCTTGGGCCAGCAAAGGCGCGGCAGCATCTTTGGCCGCCAGCAAAGGCGGCGCCGCCAGTGGCCACGCGACCCCGATGGCCGGATCGTTCCAGAGCAGGCTGCGTTCGTGCTCGGGGTACCAGTAGTCGGTGGTTTTGTAGAGGAACTCGGCGCTCTCGCTGAGCACCACAAAGCCGTGCGCGAAACCCGGTGGCACCCACATTTGGCGCTTGTTGTCAGCGCTCAGGCGCTCGCCCACCCAACGGCCAAAGTTGGGGGAGGACTGGCGCAAGTCCACCGCCACATCGAACACCTCGCCCTGCACCACGCGCACCAGCTTGCCCTGGGCATGCTGGACCTGGTAGTGCAGGCCGCGCAGCACCCCTTGGGCCGACTTGCTGTGGTTGTCCTGCACGAATTCAACATCCAGGCCGGTGGCTTGCGCAAAGTCACGTGCATTGAACGATTCGAAAAAGAAGCCGCGTGCGTCCCCGAACACCCTGGGTTCAAGGACCAGGACTTCAGGGATGGCAGTAGGCGTGACGGTGTAAGGCATGTCACTTCAGCAGGTTCAAGAGGTACTGCCCATACCCGTTTTTGGCCAGCGGCTGTGCCAGACGCTCGATGGCCGCCGCATCGATCCACCTTTGGGCGTAGGCGATTTCTTCGGGACAAGCCACCATCAAACCCTGGCGCTTTTGCAGTGTGGCGATGAAGCCTGCCGCCTCGTGCAGGCTGTCGTGGGTGCCGGTGTCCAGCCAGGCGTAGCCGCGCCCCATGATCTCGACGTTGAGTTGCCCCATCTCCAGGTAGCGCTTGTTCACATCGGTGATTTCAAGTTCGCCGCGCGCCGAGGGCCGGATGTCGGCCGCGATGCCGCACACCTGCTGGTCATAGAAGTACAAGCCGGTCACCGCGTAGTTGGATTTGGGCACTTTGGGCTTTTCTTCGATGCTGATGGCGCGATGCTGCGCATCGAACTCGACCACACCGTAGCGCTCGGGGTCGTGCACATGGTAGGCAAAGACGCTGGCACCTTGCGCACGCGCATCGGCGCTGGCCAACAGTTTGACCAGGTCGTGGCCATAGAAGATGTTGTCGCCCAACACCAGTGCGCTCGGATCGTTGCCGACAAAGTCTTTGCCGATGATGAAGGCCTGTGCCAACCCGTCGGGGCTGGGCTGCACCGCGTACTGGATGTTCATGCCCCATTGGCTGCCATCGCCCAGCAGCTCGACAAAGCGCGGTGTGTCCTGCGGCGTGCTGATCAACAGCACATCGCGGATGCCCGAGAGCATCAGCGTGGTGAGCGGGTAATACACCATGGGCTTGTCGTACACCGGCATGAGCTGCTTGCTCACGGCCTGCGTGACCGGGTACAGGCGTGTGCCGGAGCCACCGGCCAGGATGATGCCTTTGCGCATGAAGAAGGTTCCCGTTGTGTCAGAGGGGTGCAGAAGAACCGAAACGGCGATCACGCCCTGCAAACCAGTTCAAGGCTTCCTGCAGGCGTGCCGGTTTGAATTCCGGCCAGAGGTCGTCGGTGAAAAACATTTCGGCATACGCCGATTGCCACAGCAGGAAATTGCTGATGCGCGACTCACCGCCGGTGCGGATCAGCAAGTCCACCTCGGGCGCTTCGGCCGTGCTCAGGAAAGGGGTCAGCGCTTCTTCGCTCAGCTGATCCAGGGTCTCGCCCGGGTGCGCTGCCTGCCAGGCGCGTGCAGCTTGCAGCATGTCCCAACGGCCACCGTAATTCGCGCAGACCAGCAAGGTGATGCGCTGGTTGCCTGAAGTCTGCGCCTCGGCATCGCGGATCAGTTGCTGCAAGGGGGCCGAGAAGCGGCTGAGGTCGCCCAACACACGCAAACGCACGCCGTTGTCGTTCATGCTGGAGATTTCTTTTTCGAGGTAGGTCATGAACAGGCCCATCAGGCTGCTGACCTCGTCTTCGGGGCGTTTCCAGTTCTCGGTGCTGAACGCAAACAGGCTCAGGTACGGCACCCCCATTTCGGCGCAAGTCTGCACGATCTCGCGCACGCGGCGGGCGCCTGCCGCATGCCCCAATGCCGCCGGCATGAAACGGTTTTTTGCCCAGCGCCGGTTGCCATCCATGATGATGGCGATGTGCTGCGGCAAGGGCGTTTGGGCGGGGTTCAAGTGGAGGTCCAGCGCGGTCACTAAATTGCCACAATTCTAGTTTGTTTAATCATCATGAAAAAAGGCGCCGACCCTGAAAGGTCGGCGCCTGGAGCCCTCACCCACTCAGCGGGCGGCGTCGGCCTTGGCCTTTTCGCAAGCCAGCAAAATGCGCTCGGGTGTGGCCGGGGCATCCATGCGGACCACCGTCTTGTGGTCGGCACTGGCGGCCACCGCGTCCTTGAGCGCGAAGAAGCTGGACAGGCCCAGCATCAGCGGCGGCTCGCCCGTGGCTTTGCTGTTGAACGGGGTGGGCTTGAGGTTCTGGTTGTCGAACAAGGTGACGTTGAAGTGCTCGGGCACGTCGCCGGCCACCGGAATCTTGTAGGTAGACGGGCCGTGGGTGAGCAGCTTGCCCTTCTTGTCCCAGATGCATTCCTCCATGGTCAGCCAGCCCATGCCCTGGATGTAGGCGCCTTCGATCTGGCCTTTGTCGATCGCCGGGTTGATGCTGCGGCCCACGTCGTGCACGATGTCCACGGCCTTGAGCCACCACTCGCCAGTGCGGGTGTCGATCTCGACTTCGCTGACGGCGGCGCCGTAGCAGTAGTAGTAGAAAGCGCGGCCGTTGAGCGTGCTGAAGTCGTACTTGATCTCGGGCGTCATGTAGAAGCCCGTGACCGACAGGCCCACACGGTCCAGCCAGGCCTGTTTGGTCACGTCAGCCCACTTCACCGATTTGCCGCCGCCATGCAATTCGTTGTTGGCAAAGCTCACTTCTTCGGCTGCGCAGCCCAGCATGCGGGCCGCCACCGGCTTGAGGCGCTCGCGCATCTGCGCGGTGGCGTTCATGATGGCCGCACCGTTGATGTCGGCACCGCTGGAGGCCGAGGTGGCCGAAGCGTTGGGCACTTTCTGCGAATCGGTGGCGGTCACGCGCACCTTGTCCACGCCAATGCCCAGGCCGTCTGCACAGACCTGCGCCATCTTGGTGTTCAGGCCCTGGCCCATTTCGGTGCCACCGTGGTTGACGCTGACCGAGCCGTCCATGAAGACCACCAGCAAAGCGCCACCCTGGTTGAGGTGGGTGGCGGTGAAGCTGATGCCGAACTTGAGCGGCACCAACGCCAGACCGCGCTTGCGGGTTTTGCTCTTGGCGTTGAAGGCCTGCACTGCGGCACGGCGCTCGGCGTATTGGGCCTGCTGCTCCACCTGCGCGATCACCTTGTCACCGACCCAGTCTTCGATCAACTGGTTGTACTGGGTGGTCATGGTGTCGGGCGTGCCGCTGACGGCCGGGTCCTTGTAGAGGTTGAGCTTGCGCACCTCCAGCGGGTCTTTTTTCAGCGTGGCCGCGATTTCGTCGATCACGGTCTCGATGCCAAACATGCCCTGCGGGCCACCGAAACCGCGGAAGGCGGTGGCGCTTTGCGTGTTGGTCTTGCAGCGGTGGCTGACCAGCTTGAGCGCGGGGATGTGGTAGGCGTTGTCGATGTGCAAACAAGCGCGGTCATTGACGGGGCCTGAGTAGTCGGTGCTGTAACCGCAGCGCGAAGCCAACATGATGTCGGCGCCCAGGATGCGGCCATTGCCGTCAAAGCCCACTTCGTAGTCGATGCGGAAGTCGTGGCGCTTGCCGGTGATGGTCATGTCATCGTCGCGGTTGACGCGCAGCTTGACCGGTTTTTGCAGCTTGAACGCCGCCAGCGCCGCGCTCTGGCTGAAGATGCTGGCATTGCCTTCCTTGCCACCAAAACCGCCACCCATGCGGCGGCAGATCACCTCCACATCGTTGGTCGTCAGGTTCAAGGCCGCGGCGGCTTCACGCTGGTTGCCATCCGGGTGCTGGGTCGACACGTACAAGGTGAGCTGGCCGTCTTCCTTGGGCACGGCGTAGGTGATCTGGCCTTCCAGATAGAACTGTTCCTGCTGACCCGTGCGGGTGGTGCCCTTGATTTTGTGGGGCGCTGCGGCAATGGCGGCAGCAGCATCGCCACGCACAATGCCCTTGGCCGGCATCACAAAACTCTGCGCCTCCAAGGCCTCTTCCACGGTCAGAATGGGCTTGAGCTCCTTGACCAGGACCTTGGCCTTGGCCGCCACTTCGCGGGCGTAGAGCATGTTGCGCGCCACCACCACCGCCACCGCTTGTCCGACGAACTCCACCTTGCCATCGGCCAGGAAAGGGTCGTCGTGGATGATGGGGCCACAGTTGTTTTCGCCGGGAATGTCCTTGGCGGTGTAGACCGCCACCACGCCGTGCTGCGCCAGGATGGCCGCGCGGTCGATGCCGTCACCGATCAGCTCGCCGTGCGCCACGGGCGACTTGATGATGGCGGCATACAGCGTGCCGGCCACTTCAGGGATGTCATCGATGTAGGTGGCGCCGCCGGTCACATGCAGGTGGGCCGATTCGTGCACGATGTCCGTGCCTTGCTGCACGCCAGAAGTCGGCAACAGGTTTTTCAGGTTCACAGGTGCATTCATTTACGCCACCTCCACGTTGTCTTCGATGAATTCCAGCACCAGGTTGCGTGCCACGAGCGAGCGGTAAGCCCAGGTGGCGCGCAGGCCGTCGCGGGCGGTGAAGCTGGCGGCAATGGCCGCGTCCAGGTCGGCAGCTTGCACGTCAGCAGGCGCCTTGCCTTCGAGCACGGCTTCGAGCTTGGGCGCACGGCACGGTGCCGGAGCCAAACCGTTGTAGGCCAGCTTCACGCCGCTGAGCTTGCCACCCTTGAGCGAGTAGCTGATGGCAGCGCAGGTGGCCGAAATGTCCTGCTCGAAACGCTTGCTGACCTTGTGGGCACGGAAGACCTGACCGGCCACCGGCTTGGGCAGTTCGATGGCTTCGATGAACTCACCGGCTTGCAACACGTTTTGCTTCTGGCCGGTGTAGAACTGGTCCAGTGCGACGGCGCGGGTCTTGTCACCGCGGCGCAGCACCAGCGTGGCGCCCAACGCCATCAGGCAGGGCATGGAGTCACCAATCGGCGAGCCGTTGGCGATGTTGCCGGCCAGCGTGGCGGTGGAGCGGATCGGTGGCGAACCGAAGCGGCGCAGCACTTCGGCGAAGTCGGGATAAGCCTCAGCGATCAGGCCCTCAATGGTGGCCAGCGACACCATGGCGCCGATGCGCCAGGCCTTGGCGGTCTCGGCCACTTGGCGCAGCTCGTCCACATTGCCCAGGTACATGATGTGGTCGGGGCGGCTGAACTGCTTGTTGACCTGCAAACCGATCTCGGTGCTGCCGGCCAGCAGCGTGGTCGTCGGGTTTTTGAGCAGGTAGTCGGCCACTTCGGCGATGGTGGCGGGCGAGACAAATTCATTGCCCTTTTTGGTACGCACCACGGGCTGCACGATGATGTCGCCGTCCAGACTCAAGGTCGGCGTTTTGGCGCGGGCAATGTCCTTGAGCAGCGGGATGTCGGCGCTGTCGTCGATCTTGAGTTCGGCTGGGCGCGCGCAAGCCTGGGTCGCGGCATCAATGATTGGCTTGTAACCGGTGCAACGGCACAGGTTGCCGGACAGCGAATCGGTGATCTGCTGGCGGCTGGGCTGGGGCAGCACCTGCACCAGGTTCACCAGGCTCATCACAATGCCGGGAGTGCAGAAGCCGCACTGCGAGCCATGGCACTTGACCATCTCGTCTTGCACTGGGTGCAGGCTGCCATCCGCCTTCTTGAGGCTTTCGACGGTTTTGACGGATTTACCATCCAGCGAAGGCAACAACTGGATACAGGCATTGACCGGCACATAGTCCACGGCCGTGCCTGCTGCATTCAACTCGCCCACCATGACCACACAGGCGCCGCAGTCGCCTTCTGCGCAGCCCTCCTTGGTGCCGGTTCGGTGGAGCTGTTCGCGCAAGTAATCGAGAACGGTGGTGGTGCGTCGCTCGATGATCTGGCCGTCGAGCACAAAGCGCACGGTGTTGGTGACTTGGGTCATGGTGCGGGATAAATAAACGGTAAGCCCCGATTTTAAGGAATCGGGGCCTGGACAAGCTGTGTTAATCGGGGTCAGATCCCGATTATTTTCAGGAGCCGCGGTAGGTCGAATAGCTCCAGGGGCTGACCAGGAGCGGGACGTGGTAGTGCTGGTCTTCGTGGGCCACACCAAAGTCCAGGACGACATGGTTCAGGAAGTTGGGCTCGGGCAGCTGCACGCCCTTGGCCTTGAAGTACCCCGTCACATCGAACACCAGCCGGTAGGTGCCTTTGCGCAGACTGGCGTTGTCGTACAGCGGGCCATCTGGGTTGCGGCCGTCGTGGTTGAGGGTGAAGCGCTTGACCAGCGTGGCCTGTTCACCTTGCGTGGTGTAGAGGGCCACCTGCATGCCGGCCGCGGGGCAGCCGTTCATCGTGTCCAGAACGTGTGTGCTCAAACCCATGGGAAAACTCCAGAAACTTGTTTGGTCCACCAAAGTGTATACACTTTTGGTTTTTCTGGCTATCATGCCCGCCATGGACAGCAAAAAAGTCTCGGAAACGTCGGCCACCCACAGCATCGTGGAGGCCCTGACCCGCGCCATCGTCGAACACCGCCTGTTGCCGGGCGCCAAATTGGCCGAGCAAAAGCTGGCCGACCACTTCGGTGTTTCGCGCACCCTGGTGCGCCAGGCCCTGTTCCAGCTCTCGCAAAACCGGCTGATCCGCATGGAGCCAGCACGTGGCGCCTTTGTGGCCGCACCTTCGGTGGAGGAGGCGCAGCAGGTGTTTGCCGTGCGGCGCATGCTGGAGACCGAGATGACGCGCGAATTCGTCAGGAATGTCAGCCCCGACAAAATCCGCTCCTTGCAGGACCACGTCGAACAGGAACGCGAAGCCGTGGCCCAGGAAGACGTGTCCGGCCGCACCGAATTGCTGGGCGACTTCCATGTGCGCATGGCGCAGCTGATGGGCAACCAGGTGCTGGCCCAGCTGCTGGGCGAGCTGATCTCGCGTTGCGCCCTGATCACGCTGATGTACCAGTCGCGCAGCGAAGCCCAGCACTCCACCGATGAGCACGCCGAGATCGTGGCGGCCATGGCCAGCGGCAACGCCGACAAGGCCGTGTTGTTGATGCAGCAGCACCTGGACCATGTCGAAGCCAGCCTGATCTACGACCGCAAGGTGCCTTCCCACGACATCGCCATTGCCCTGACCTGAACATGAGCACCTACGACACCACCCTTCCCTACCCCCGCGACCTCAAAGGCTACGGCCGCGATGTACCGCACGCCCAATGGCCGGGCGGCGCCCGCGTGGCGGTGCAATTTGTGCTGAACTACGAAGAAGGCGGCGAAAACTGCGTGCTGCATGGCGACAAGGCCAGCGAGCAGTTCCTGTCCGAAATGTTCAATCCGGCCGCCTTCGAGGCCCGCCACATCAGCATGGAGGGCATCTACGAATACGGCTCGCGTGCCGGGGTTTGGCGCCTGCTGCGCGAGTTTGAGAAGCGCGAGCTGCCGCTCACCGTGTTCGGCGTGGCCACTGCGCTGCAAAAGCACGCGGACGTGACCGCCGCATTCCAAGAACTCGGCTACGACATCGCCTGCCACGGCCTCAAGTGGATCCACTACCAGAACATCGACGAGGCCACCGAACGCGCCCACATGCTTGAAGCGATGGAGATTCTGCAAAAGCTCACCGGCGAGCGTCCGCTGGGCTGGTACACCGGCCGCGACAGCCCCAACACGCGCCGTCTGGTGGCCGACTTTGGCGGCTTCGAGTACGACAGCGATTACTACGGCGACGATCTGCCCTTCTGGATGAAGGTGCGCAAGACCGATGGCAGTGTGGTGCCGCAACTGATCGTGCCCTACACCCTGGATTGCAACGACATGCGCTTTGCCCTGCCCCAGGGTTATTCGCACGCCGACCCCTTCTTCCAATACATGAAAGACACCTTCGATGCGCTCTATGCCGAAGGCGATCCCGAGGGGCTGAACCGCCCCAAGATGATGAGCATCGGCATGCACTGCCGCTTGCTCGGCCGCCCGGGCCGCATCACCGCCCTGCAACGCTTTCTGGACCACATCCAGTCGCACGACAAGGTCTGGGTCGCGCGTCGCATCGACATTGCGCGGCATTGGAAGGCAACGCACCCCTGCAAAGATTGAGTCACTGAAACCCAGTGGGAGGCCGCCCCCGCGGCCGAATCTTCGCGCGCAGGGGCGCGCTCCCACAAAAACACAAAAGAGACACGCATGCCCATCACGCTTGAACAACTCAACAGCGCCAGCCGCGAACAAGCGGCGCAGATGCTCGACGGCCTGTACGAACACTCCCCCTGGATCGCCGAGCAGGCCCTCAACGAACGCCCGTTCCAATCGCTGGCGCAGCTCAAGCACGCCATGTGCGAGGTGCTGCAGCATGCCGGACGCGATGCCCAGCTCGGTCTGATCCGCGCCCACCCGGAGCTGGCCGGCAAGGCCATGGTCAGCAAGACCCTGACGGCCGAATCGACGAATGAGCAAACCAAGGCCGGCCTGACCGACTGCACGCCCGAAGAGTTCGCCAAGCTCCAGAAGCTCAACGCCGACTACAACGCCAAGTTCGGCTGGCCCTTCATCCTGGCGGTGCGCGGTCCGCGCGGTGTGGGCTACAACAAGCAGCAAATCATCGATGCCTTCGAGCGCCGCCTGCACGGCCACCCCGATTTTGAGCTGGCCGAGTGCCTGCGCAACATCCACCGCATCGTCGAGATCCGCCTGAACGACAAGTTCGACGTCGAGCCCACGCTGGGCCACCAAGTCTGGGACTGGCAGGAAAAACTGGCGCAGCATTCAGACCCCGGCTTTGCCGAACAAGGCCAGCTCACCGTCACCTACCTGACCGACGCGCACCGCGCCTGCGCCCAGCGCATCAGCCACTGGATGAAGGACTGCGGTTTTGACGAAGTCGAGATCGACGCCGTGGGCAATGTGGTGGGCCGCTACCACGCGGCTGCTTCCGGCACGAAATACCTCCTCACGGGTTCGCACTACGACACCGTGCGCAACGGCGGCAAGTACGACGGACGCCTGGGCATCTTCGTGCCCATGGCCTGTGTGCAACAGCTGCACCAGCAGGGCAAGCGCCTGC
>Ga0228703_1002018_pt1 | contig 11733 bp, 14 predicted proteins | sample McNCre217_Aug_MG_3_FD_178020 | JGI IMG/M metagenome (GOLD analysis project Ga0228703, IMG submission 178020) | Freshwater microbial communities from McNutts Creek, Athens, Georgia, United States - 29-17_Aug_MG | ecosystem: Environmental > Aquatic > Freshwater > Creek | place: USA: Georgia... | reverse complement strand
CTATACGACTAGACCCAAATCAGACGACTACACATGTAGAACTGTACGAAAAAGGCTGATGGACGCGGGTTCAAATCCCGCCAGCTCCACCATTACACCGTTTAAAGGCCGCTAGGGATAACCGCCTAGTGGCCTTTTTCTTTTTGTCATTTATTTCAGCGTGAAGTTGACAACCCAACTATGTCTGTATCCGAATTCAGCTCATAGCTCGTATTGCGTCCAGCTGTTTCCGTCCGACGTAGTACCCCGCGCGCAATCAAATCGTTGATATCTCTCAGCGCAGTGTCAGATGAGCATTTGCCAATGGCTGCCCACTTCTTATTGGTCAGCTTGCCATCAAATCCATCGAGCATGCGATTGAGCACCTTGATCTGTCGCTCGTTGAGTGGCGTGCCTGCCCACTGACGCCAGAAGTTGGCTTTCACCAAAACACTCGTGAGGACATGATCAGCCTCTTGAAGTGCGCGCAGCAAACAGGACAAAAACCAAGATAGCCATTCGGTGGCATCTAGATTTCCCTTCTGAGTTTTCTCTAGCAAGTCGTAGTAGTCTTTGCGCTCTTTTTGAATCTGAGTAGACAGACTGTAAAAACGTTGCTTGCTTTGATCTGCCCGGGCCAAGGCCATGTCACCAATGGCGCGTGCAATACGACCGTTGCCATCATCAAACGGATGGATGGTCACAAACCATAAGTGGGCAAGGCCTGCTTTCACCAAGGGATCAACTTCTTGATGGGTTTCATACCAAATCAAAAAGTCAGTCATCTCTGCAGACAGCAAATGTGCTGGTGGTGCTTCGTAATGGACACGGCGTCGGTGCATCGGCCCAGATACAACTTGCATAGGCCCATCTGCATCATCGCGCCAAGCGCCCACACGAATGGTGGTCAATCCACTTCGACCTGTTGGAAACAATGCAGCATGCCAAGCTGTCAGTCTTTCGGTGGTGAGGGGAGTTGCGTGCAAGCTTGTGGCGTCAAGAATCATTTCCACGACACCGTCCACGTGCCGGTCGGCAGGCATGAGTGCCCCAACATCTACTCCAAGCCTTCTTGCGATAGACGAGCGGACGGTTTGGGCATCAAGATGCTCACCTTCGATTTCGCTTGTTTTGAGGACATCCGCAGTCAGTGCTTCAAGGGTGGCTTGATCTTGTGAGCGCATTCCTTGGTCGCGCATGCGTCCCATCAAGTGCCCTAAGGTTTGATGTACTTGGGCGAGCAATGGCATCAGGCTTTCGGCATTGTATTGCCAATGGGGCCAGTTTTTGCTTTGCCAAACGTATAGGTTATCACCGCTTTTCATGCGGCTATTAGACACCCAATTCGCCGCACGGTCAACTTAATCGCCGTAAAAAATGCGGTAAATATTGAAGTAATCGTCGCATCGATTTCTCCCATGACTGTGCTTTGGTTGGTGAGAGTGGGGCGCGAAATTAGCGAATTAGTATCGAGACAAGGACTCGCTGATTAAATTTCCCGATCGGTACATTTACTCGCCAAAAACCTTAATTCGAAGCATTTGTTTCCCGATCGGGATATTTGGTTGGCTAACTTGGGAAATTGATTCATAATTTACCGAACGGGAAATTATTAAGACTATGACTACGATCAAATCTCCTCAAGAGCTTGGTGACGCTCTTCGATCTGCACGAAAGCGGCTTGGGCTTACGCAGCCTCAATTGGCATTAGCTGCCGGGGTCGGTGTGCGGTTCATCGTTGATCTGGAGAGCGGAAAGCCAACGGTTCGATTCAACTCCGTCATGCGCGTGATTGAAGCGCTTGGTGGGGTAATTAACTTGGATGGTTTGCCATCCTCTGCCAATGAGGTCTCCACACATGGCTAATAAATTATATGTCTGGTTATTTAGCGAGCATGTTGGCACATTGGGATTGGTCAATGGACGGCACGCCAAGCTCTCATATATTGAAGCCTGCTATTCAAGCGGTTGAAGCAAGTGTCGCCAATGAAGGGTTTTGCATGGCATTGGCTGAGGCGATGCAACTTAAACCTGCTAACGCGTTGATACACAAAGTAGGAGATCGTAAGTTTTTGCTGGTTGAGCGATACGACCGAATCCTTGACTCGGACGGGAATCGGGAGCGTCTGCATCAAGAGGATTTTTGCCAAGCTCTAGGCGTCGTTTCTGAGATGAAATATCAAAACGAAGGTGGCCCAAATTTGGCGCAGTGCTTTAATTGGTAATCATGATGCGCATGGTAAGAATTTCTCATTGTTGTACTCATCGAAAGGGGCTGTTTTATCGACGTTTTACGACATACTTTCGACGGCTGTTTACCCAAAACTAGCAGTGAAAATGGCGATGAAGATTGGCAGTAAGTACAAATTTACAGAGATTTATGCAAGTCATTGGGAGCAGTTTGCACAAGAAGTAGGGCTTGCCAAACCACAGGCAAAAAAACGAATGTTGGATTTGGCAAAGTCGCTGCCTGTGACAGCGAGACAACTCCAAGCGGATCCTAAAAAAGGGTTTGCACAACATGAGATTGTTGAACAAATCAACGTTTTGATTGAACAACGATGCGCTCTTACCATTCAGCGCCTAGCTACTCCATTAGAACAAAAATAATCACTTTCCGATTAGCCAGCCCGTCCTTCTCAAGGAAAACAGTCAGATTCAAATTTGTTTGGCTAAGGATGACTACTCAATGAAATTTTTTAGTTAAAACATTTCAAAACGTAAAAAATTTTCAAGATTGATTTGTATTACTCGTATTACTCGACAAAACAACTTGACGTATCAGCTTAATTAAAGCTTCTTGTCTTTCAGAGCTAAGCGGTTTCAAGATTTCTTTTTGCAAATCTTGCACGATAGGTATCAGCGCCAAACGCACTTTGTTTCCTTTTGCCGTCAATGACAACTCGCGAGATCGGCGGTCTTGTTCGTTCACAACACGGCGTATCCAGCCTTTTTTTAACAAACGTTCCATCACCCCACCAATCGTCGCTCTGTCGTAGCCAATGACTTCGGCGATGTGCGCTTGATCCGAACCTGGGTGTGTATAAATTGCATCCAGTGCCGCAAATTGAACAGGCGTTAGATCAAAGCCTGCTTCTTGGGTTCTCTGCGCAAAGATAGACGTAGATTGCTGATTCAGTCGGCGAATGAGGTGTCCCGCCATGTCGCTCAAGGCCATACAAGAACTCCTTCAAACTTTGAAATTGAATTACTTTGTTAACGAAAAGCAGGTTTGCATTATGCCAAATAGTAATCATACATACTATCTTGACATAAATTAGTAAGTGTAGTTATCATTTACTTTATTGCAGTCTTAGCGCTTTGCTAACTTAAGGGAGACACGTGATGCAGTTTTATAAAAATGGATTTAGAGGCGGTAACCCCGATATCAAAGAAGCGGCGCCAAACCGTCGCAATCGCGGTATCAACGAACCCTTGCCTGAAAAAGTAGACGTGCTAATTTCTGGAACAGGCCCCGCAGGTTTGTGTCTGGCTGCGCAGTTGGCGCATTTCCCAGACATCACCACGATGATCATCGAGCGCATGCCCAGCAACATCATCAAGGGTAAAGCGGATGGCATCAACACGCGCAGTATGGAAATGTTTCAAGCCTTTGGTTTTGCCGATAAGGTCAAGCGCGAAACCTACTGGGTCAATCAAACGGCGTTTTGGATGCCAGATCCTAAGAACCCCGAGCACATTAAACGTGTAGGTCGTGTGCAAGATGTGGCGGATGACAGTTCTGAAATGCCGCATATCTTGATTAACCAAGCAAGATTGCATGAACTCTTTTTGGAGGTGATGAAAAATTCCCCGTCGCGTCTTGAGCCCGACTACAGCTGGGAAGTGCAAGGGTTAACGATTGACCACACAACCGATGATCACCCAGTCACTGTCACGCTGAAAGATTCAAGCGGCGTGAACTGGGGCGCTACTCGCACTGTGCGCGCCAACTATGTGGTGGGCTGCGACGGCGCACATTCATCTGTGCGCAAAGCCATTGGCGGCGAGTTGCATGGCGATGCAGCGCACCAAGCCTGGGGCGTGATGGATATTTTGGCGAATACTGATTTCCCCGATGTTCGCCAAAAATGTTTGATCTCTTCTGCCAACGAGGGCAATGTGTTGATCTTGCCGCGCGAGGGCGGCTATGTGTTTCGCATGTATGTCGAATTAGACAAACTTCGCCCTGATGAAAAAGCCGCCCATCGTAAATTCACCCAAGACGACATGATTGCTGCGGCTAACCGCATCATCAAGCCTTATTCATTAGACGTCAAAGAAGTAGTCTGGTGGTCTATCTACGATATTGGGCATAGCATTACTGACCGCTTTGATGACGTGCCTGAGGGTGTAGACCGTAACCCACGCGTTTTTACTGCAGGCGACGCATGTCACACCCATTCACCCAAAGCAGGTCAGGGCATGAATGTGTCTATGCAAGACACGTTCAACCTCGGATGGAAACTCGTGCATGTCTTGCAAGGCCGCTCTGATCCTGCCTTGTTGCGCAGTTATTCCAAAGAACGCTTAACGGAAGCCAAGCGATTGGTCGAAACGGACCACGCATGGTCTCGCATCATGTCTGCTCCTACAACGCAAGCCGAGCGCGATGGCACAGAAGAACCACGCATCATTCGTCAGTTCAAAGAAAACCTAGAGTTCACAGGCGGCACTGCAGTGAAATACGACAAGTCGTATTTGTTTGCAAACGGTAAGCACCAAGCTCTAGCTAAAGGTGAAGAGATAGGCCGACGCTTTCACTCGGCACCTGTGGTGCGTTTATCAGACGCCAAGCAAATGCAATTGGGACATGTGGCTGAAGCGGATGCGCGTTGGCGGATTTATGCCTTTGCTGGAAGTGCAGATAGCTCGAATGCAGGATCATCGATTCATAAACTTGCTGATTGGTTAGAAACTAATCCTAATTCACCCATCGTTAAACACACACGTCAAGACGAGGACATCGACGCAGTTATCGACTTCCGAGCTGTTTTTCAGCAAACCTTCGATCAACTTGCCTTCGAGCATATGCCTGCATTACTCAAACCAAAAACCGGCAAACTCGGTTTGCAAGACTACGAGAAAGTTTTCTGTGTTGACCATAAAGGTCTCGGAGACATTTTTGACATGCGAGGTATCAACCGCGAAAAAGGTTGCCTGATCGTAGTTCGCCCAGACCAGTATGTGGCGAATGTATTGCCCTTAGATGGATACGCGGAGTTGTCTGCGTATTTTTCAGGGATTTTTCTATAAAAATTCCTGAGCGCTGAATTTTTAATTCTTATAGCTATCCAATTTAATTATTTGGCGATCAGGAAATTTAAAGCTTAGAGCTTTTTTATCCGCCTACCTTCAGCATGATTTTCCCAATATGCACGGATGACTCCATCAATGCATGTGCAAGATTCGCTTGGGCTAAATCAAACACTTGATGGATAACAGGTTTAACGGTGCCAGCCTCAAGCAGCGGCCATACGTGTTGCTTGAGCTCTCTTGCCATTTGCGCTTTGTCTGCGGCAGTCCGTGGACGTAGTGTCGAGCCAGTAAACGTCAAGCGTTTGGCCATCAGAGACACCCAATCTACTTCTACTTTAGAAGGTTGCAAAAAGGCGATTTGTACCAATCGGCCATCTGGTGCTAACGATTGCAAATTGCGTTGAATATAGCTGCCCCCCACCATGTCCAACAAAATGTTGACACCTTGCTTATTGGTGTGATCCATCACAACTTCAACAAAGTCTTGCGTGTTGTAGTTGATGGCCACATCTGCGCCAACGTCGCGACAGGCTTTGGCTTTGTCTTCATTACCGACTGTACAAAACACTTTGGCGCCAAATGCGTGGGCGAGTTGTATGGCGGTTAAGCCAATGCCAGAAGACCCGCCGTGTACCAAAAACGTTTCACCTTTTTGCAATTTGCCGCGCTGAAACACATTGGTCCAAACGGTGAAAAAGTTCTCAGGCAAGGCTGCGGCCTGCAGCATGGAGTAACCCTTAGGAATGGGCAAAGCCTGCCCCTCAGGAACTGTGACATATTCTGCGTAAGCACCACCATTGGTGAGTGCACATAACTTATCACCGACTTTCCATTGGGTGACACCTTCGCCCAAGGCAACTACTTCGCCAGAAACTTCCAATCCGACGATAGGGGAGGCACCAACAGGGGGTGGATAACGGCCACTGCGTTGTAAGCAATCAGGTCGGTTGACGCCCGCGTAAGCCACGCGCACCAAAACTTCGCCATGCTGCGGCTTGGGAACTGCACATTCGCTTGGAACAAGAATGTCGGGTCCGCCCCCTTTACCGTGGTCAACAAAATGCATGGTGGTTGGAGTGGACATGGCGAAACCTTTTATGAGAGTAAGCAAGGGAGTTCAAGTAGCGAATAACCGCAGGGTGAATAACGCAATCAAAATGCGGGGTGATGATACATTCAGCCTAGTCTTTCTAACGGTCACCCACTTGTCAGTAACAACCCTAGTAACGCCTGCTTGCCATTGACCATGCTTAGTCATCTCGTCAGCCATGAAACCCTATTGCGTCTAGCCGTATTCTTATTGCTTGGCTTGGTATTTTGGGGCTTGTCGCTTCGATTCCCTATGCCTGAATTCGGCCATCAAAAAGTGACAGTGTTTGACGGGTTTTTTATTTTTATAGCTTTACTGCTTGCTGGTCTAGCGGAAGAGTTTTTAACCCCTGCTGTGGTGGCTGGGGCAGATGCTCTGCATCAGATGTGGCAGCACACACTTTTAAGCGAAGTAAGTATCAGTGCTCCACTTAAATTGTTTTTATATTTGATCTGTGTTGATTTTTGCAGCTATTGGTTGCATCGCTTGATGCATACCAAAACTTTTTGGAGTTGTCACGCATTTCACCATTCGCCAAAAGCCATCAATTGGCTGTCAGGCGCAAGAGGGTCGCCTTTGCACATGGCATTTATCGTCTTGCCAGGACTGGTTTTTTCCACACTCTTTTTTATCCATGACGGTGCCACAATTTTCTACATCATTGTGTTGATTGAAGTGGGTAGCCAGCATTTGACGCATACCAATCTTCGCCTTCCTTTTGAAAAACAATTGGAATGGTTTTTAGTCACTCCAAGAATGCATTTCATCCACCATAACCATAACAAGCAATATGGTGACACGAATTTCGGCTCTTATTTTTCTGTGTGGGACCATCTTTTTGGAACTTACACCGATCCGTCTACTGTTCCTGACAAAGATCGATTAGGTTTGGACGCCGACTACACCATGGGCTCTTTGATTTTGGGTGTGCATTTGAAAGAAGTAACGCATAAGGCGGATGTATGAAATTATTTATCAGTGCGCTGTGGCTGTTTGCCACGCAAGTGTGGGCCAGCCCGCAGTTGTCGTGTGCGTTTGAACTGAACGGACACAGCGAAACGCATGTGTTCAAACCTGTCACTGATCCGTATCTGGCTGAGAGCATTGACATTGGTGGACGCTTTCGTTTCAAAGCGGTAGTGCTGGCGTCAGCTAATCAAGTCGATTTAGTCAATCTTTATGTCTCTTACCAAACCAGACGTCAACCGATGATCTTGCAGCATGCCAAATTCATCAAGCCCACTCTGCAGCCCTCAACTCAAGCCAATAGCTTGACCGGACGCGTTGCTGTCTATTCACCTTTTCTTGGCAAGGAGTTGGTCTATGACTGCAACTTGGTAGAGGTGTCAGCGTGAAATTTTTAAATTCCTATGCTTTCGTCCAATTTATTGCTGTTTGGGTGTTGTCCCTATCCCCCCTACTTGCCGCAGCACAACCATCGACAAAACCCTCTACCGTCTCACTCTTAGTGGTGGGTGACATGATGCTTGCAGGTGCGCCTGGTAAAGCCATGCAACAAGGCCGTGACCCATTTGGCGGGTTTTCTAAATTGTTCAAAGACAGCGACATCCGCATTGGAAATTTAGAGTGTGTTGTGGCGACTAAAGGCTCTGAAGAACCTGATAAACCCAATACCTTTAGAGCCCATCCGCGTAGTTTGAAATACCTACGCAAGTATTTTGATGCTGTGGGCTTGGCAAACAACCACTCTGGTGATTTTGGTCCTGAGGCTTTTGCGGAAATGCTTGGACTGCTTAAGAAGAGTGGCATTGCTTATTACGGAGCGGGCCACAACCTGAAAGAAGCGCATACGCCCATGATGTTTGAGCGAAATGGCATACGCATCGCGATATTGGGCTACGACGAATTCCAGCCACGTAATTTTGAGGCCGACCATGACCGCGTTGGTGTGGCATGGAGCGAAGACGAGCAAGTGGTTCGCGACATACAAGCCGCCAGAAAAGAATGGCGCGCCGATATCGTGATTCCTGTGATGCATTGGGGTTGGGAAGAGCCAGTGGCCAATGCGCGGCAACGTCAATTAGCGCGTTTGATGATCGATGCTGGTGCTGATGCTGTTATCGGTGGCCATCCCCACCAAGTCCAAGATACCGAGCGTTATAAAAACAAACCTATTTTTTATAGCCTAGGAAATTTTGTATTTGATGGATTCAGTTTGCCTGAAAACAACCGTGGCTGGGCGCTGCGCATGGAGTTGGATAAGTCAGGCGTTCGCAATTGGCAAGTGCATACTGCAGCCATCAGTTCAAAAGGTATTCCATCTCCCACCAAGCATGTACTTCAGTTTGATAACACCATGATCCAAAGCTTTGCACCCACAGGAAAACTTCGTGCCGGCATCAACGTCGGAAATCCCATATTGGCCAAGCTCGATGCGGTCACCCAAAAACCAGTGGGGGTATCGGTCGACTTGGCAACAGAACTAGCCAAGCGCTTGGGCGTGCCTGTGGAATATGTGGTGTTTGATGCAGCCGGTAAATCTGTTGAGGCGCTCTCCACTGAAAAAGTCGATATCGGTTTTTTTGCAGTCGACCCTATGCGTGCAGACGCCATCGCTTTCACGGCGCCCTATGTGTTGATACAAGGCAGTTATTTGGTACATAAAAACTCACCCTTGCAACGCAATGAAGAAGTAGACCGTCCCGAGCATTCCATCGTTGTCGGTAAGGGCAGTGCCTATGACTTATTTCTGACCCGAGAAATCAAACAAGCCAAGTTAGTCCGCAGTCCCACATCGCCCACGGTGGTAGAAATGTTCGTAGCGGAAAAACATGATGTGGCTGCAGGTGTCAAACAACAACTTGAGTTAGATGCGAAACGCTTGCCTGATCTGCGTTTATTGCCTGGAAGTTTTATGGTGATCTCTCAAGCCATGGGCGTACCCAAAAAACGCGGTGCGGAGGCAGAGAAATTTCTGCGTACTTTTATAGAAGATATGAAGTCCAGCGGATTTGTTCAGCAAGCCTTGGAGCGCCACAAGATTGAAGGCGCTTCTATTGCGCCGCCAAGCCGTTAAATATTTTGTAAAAGCTAACTTTCATTAGCCAGCCCAACGCCATCAGTTGGGCAACATACCTTTGGTCACAATAAAGTCGACCACTTCTTGCAAGCCAGTGAGTGTTCGTAAATTGGTCATCACGAAAGGCTTCAACCCTTGTGTGTTGGTGCGCATACGAATGGTGTCTGCTTCCATGACGGATAAATCTGCGCCTACATAGGGTGCCAAGTCGGTTTTATTGATCACAAACAAATCGCTTTTGGTGATGCCAGGACCACCTTTGCGAGGAATTTTTTCTCCAGCAGCGACATCGATCACATAGATAGTCAAATCGCTCAACTCAGGACTAAAAGTGGCGGCCAGGTTGTCACCACCGCTCTCAATAAACACCACATCGGCATCGGGAAAGTCGATCAACATGCGGTCAATCGCCTCTAGATTGATAGATGCATCTTCACGAATGGCAGTGTGGGGACATCCGCCAGTTTCTACGCCCATGATGCGTTCTGCAGGCAAAGCTCCGCTCACGGTGAGTAAACGTTGGTCTTCTTTGGTGTAGATGTCGTTAGTGATCGCGACTAAGTCATAACGCGCACGCATCGCTTTGCAAAGCATCTCAAGCAAAGTAGTTTTGCCTGAACCGACAGGGCCACCTATGCCAACACGCAGAGGCGGGAGTTTTTTGGTGCGTTGTGCAATGGTGTGTAGTGTGCTCATGATCTGAATAGTCTCGAATATTGGGTTTCGTGTTGCGCTGACAAAATGGCCAGCATGGGTGAAAACACTTGCCGCGTTTCGTCAGTGGTGGCTAATGCCTGTGAAACAGCCTGCGAAATATTTTGCGACATGGCTAAGAGGATGCGCTGCCCAGAATTTTGTCCCAGTGGAACTGATTTCAATGCGGCTTGCACCATGTTTTCTGCCCATCCAAATGCATAGCTTTGTAAGCATTGCTCTATGGGCGCACCAGTCAAGGACAACGCCAAGGCAAATGTGAGTGGATAGGTGGGTACGAGTGCATTGCACAGGTCAATGCTTTCAGCCTCTATAGAGTTTTGATTGCGAAGCCACTCCAGCATAGATCGTCCCATTTGCTCCGACTGCAAACGCAATTCAGCCGTTTCGCGTGTGGCATGCACCCACTGGCTCAAATCTGTAAGGCGTTGTGTATCACGTGCTTGCCAAGCGATCACCATTTGAGCGAGTACCGCCATATCGCCGCGGGCTTGTGAATGGTGCAGTTGGTCTAGCAGCCAAAGGCAGGCGCTGTCTTCGTCGTGCACCAAGCCTTTGTCAATCGCTGCCTCTAAGCCCTCAGAATAGGAGAACCCGCCGATAGGCAAAGCAGGAGAAGCCAGCCACATCAGTTGTATGAGGGGCGGTGTGTAAGGAGAATTTTCAAGAGAAATTGGGGATTCAGTGCGCATGCGAACCGGGCCCGTCATGGTCGTGTCCATGTGCATGGTTGTGTGCATGGTCATGCCCGTGATCGTGGTGCGCATGATCGTGTCCATGGCTATGACCAGCGCTACTGTAAGCACCACCTTCTGGCTCAAATGCCTCTTGCACTGTGTGCACCGTCATATGCATCGCACGCAGCATTTCAGCTAAAACATGGTCAGGTTCAATTTTCAGGTGGTCTGGTTTTAATTCGATCGGTACATGGCGATTGCCAAGATGATAGGCAGCACGCGTCAAATCAAAAGGGCTTCCGTGAATGCTGCAAGCAGTAATGCGCAGAACTTCTTGGGGTGCCGCGTTTACCTGAATCAGTGATCCGTCTTCAGCGACCAAGACATCGCCACCACGAATAACGGTTCCTCGACTCAAGAAAACGCCTAAGGTTCTGCCAAGTGAATCGGTAGTCTCGAATCGGCTTTTTTGTCTGACGTCCCAATCTAGCGATACAGAGCTTGCACGCTTGAGCAACACACTCGCAAGCCCTTTGCCGCCAGCAATTAATTTAGAGCAGGCAAGCATCAGAATAAGAAGTAGCGTTGCGTCATTGGCAAACTGTGCGCTGGTTCGCACGTCAACAAATGACCATCCGCACGCACTGCATAAGTTTGTGCATCGACCTCCATGCGTGGCACGTAGTCGTTGTGGACCATGTGGCGTTTACCAATATTGCGAATGTTTTTGACAGCGCTCAAAGTTTTATTCAAGCCAAACCGAGAGCCAATGCCTGCCGCCAATCCTGCTTGCGAAACAAACGTAAGAGAACCTCGCGCTAATGCGCCGCCGAATGCACCAAACATAGGGCGGTAGTGCACAGGTTGTGGGGTGGGAATGGACGCATTGGGGTCACCCATAGCGGCCATAGCAATAAAGCCACCTTTCAAAATGACAGCGGGTTTGATGCCAAAGAAAGCGGGTTTCCAAATGA
>Ga0228703_1002017_pt1 | contig 11734 bp, 8 predicted proteins | sample McNCre217_Aug_MG_3_FD_178020 | JGI IMG/M metagenome (GOLD analysis project Ga0228703, IMG submission 178020) | Freshwater microbial communities from McNutts Creek, Athens, Georgia, United States - 29-17_Aug_MG | ecosystem: Environmental > Aquatic > Freshwater > Creek | place: USA: Georgia... | reverse complement strand
AGGCCTTTCAATCCATCGATCGATTAAACTTGAATTCGGATCAAAAAGCAGCGCTAGGCAAATTCCTATCGGGGTTGGTTGATCGGGAAGTTTAATGTAGTTTTGTAGGCTAAATTTTAAAGGGCATCGCCCAAATTCCATGGGGAATACAAATTCACTCAGTTTCTTGATTATGGCCGTGACAGTTGGCATTTCCCTGCTCGCTTGGCAAAAGCCGGCCTGGCTGGAGGCGATGATGATGTCCCCGTATCGAATTGATCGAAAGAAAGAATATTGGCGATTTATTACGTCTGGCTTTATACATGCCGACTTCGCCCATTTGTTTTTTAATCTCTTTTCTTTCTACTTTTTTGGTACGCAGTTAGAATATATTTTCGGAATCATATTCCCGGGTTTTGGTGGGGAGGTATTTATACTGTTTTATTTATTGGCCATTTTTGTGGCTGATTTGCCAACGTATTTCAAGCAGCGGAATAATCCTTATTTTAACTCTTTAGGGGCCTCTGGTGCAGTATCGGCGGTCATCTTTGCGGGAATCATGTTTTTCCCAACCGAAAAAATCTATCTTTTTGGATTCGTGGGAATTCCTGGATTCATCTATGCGGGGCTATTTACGTGGTATTCCATCGCGATGGATCGTCGGGGCCGTGATTACGTCAATCATTCTGCCCACTTATACGGGGGACTTTTTGGTGTGTTGTTTATCAGCTTAACACGACCGTCCACGTGGGTTGAATTCTTTTCACAAATTTTAGCGATGCTCGGATGAAAAGAATAGCGATTTTAGGTTCCACAGGTTCCATCGGAACGCAAGCTTTGGATGTTGTTAAACAGCATTCTGATGTTTTTTCGGTGACGGTTTTAACCGCTCAATCCAATGCTGATTTGTTGGTCGAGCAAGCCTTGCAATTCCAGCCAAGCCACGTGGTCATCGGTGACGAAAGCAAATACGAGTATGTTAAACAATCCTTAGCAGGAAGTTCCATACAAGTCATGGCTGGTGCGGAAGCCTTGCAAGAAGTGGTTTGTTTGGACACAGTTGATATCGTTTTGACAGCCCTTGTCGGTTATGCGGGTTTATTGCCCACGGTGAAAGCGATTAAGGCCAAGAAGCCGATTGCTTTGGCGAACAAAGAAACTTTGGTGGTCGCGGGATCCTTGATTATGCCCTTGGCGCGGGAAATGGGAGTCCCTATTTTACCTGTGGATTCAGAGCATTCAGCCATATTTCAGTGTTTGATGGGGGAATCCCACAATCGGATTGAAAAGGTGATTTTGACTGCTTCGGGTGGTCCATTCCGTGGAAAGAAGCGGGAGGATTTAGCGGAGGTCACGCGAGCTCAGGCACTCAAACATCCCAATTGGACCATGGGCGCCAAGATTACTATTGACTCGGCGAGCTTAATGAATAAAGGATTGGAGGTCATTGAAGCGGCTTGGTTATTTGATGTGAAGGCATCGCAAATCGATGTGGTGGTTCATCCCCAGTCGATTGTGCATTCGCTCGTTCAATTCGAAGACGGTTCCATCAAGGCTCAATTGGGTTTGCCCGACATGAAGTTGCCGATTCAATTTGCCTTAGGTTATCCGAACCGGATGTTAGCCGATTTTCCACGATTTGATTTCCGGGATTATGCTACCCTGACTTTTGAGCAACCGGATATGGGGACATTCCGCAATTTGGGTTTAGCTTTTGAGGCATTAGATAAAGGAGGAAATCTTCCATGTATATTGAATGCGGCGAATGAAGTGGCCGTCGATGCATTTTTAAAAGACCAAATTGGCTTTTTAGCTATGTCGGATTTATTGGCCGATTGCATGGAAAAGGGAACTTTTTTGGCCAATCCTAGTTTAGAAGACTATATAGAAACAGATCAAGTAACAAGAGAAATGGCCCATGTGTGGGTTAATAAACAAAATAAGTAAGTATGGAAGGTTTGATAATGGCGGGCCAACTCATTTTGGGGTTGTCGATTTTAGTAACATTACACGAGTTTGGACACTTCATTACCGCGAAGTGGTTCAAGATGCGCGTGGATAAATTTTACCTATTTTTTGATTTCTTGTTTCCGATTCCAACGGTCTTAAACTTTGCGCTTTTCAAGAAGAAAGTAGGGGATACCGAATACGGTTTGGGTTGGTTCCCACTAGGGGGTTATGTTTCGATTGCCGGCATGATTGATGAAACGCAAGATGCGGCGACTTTGGCGAAAGAGCCCGAGCCATGGGAGTTTCGTGCCAAACCGGCTTATCAGCGACTCATAGTGATGTTGGGTGGTGTCATCGTGAATGTCATCACGGGCGTTGTCATCTTCGTGGCTTTGACGTTTTCGAATGGAAATAATTTCATTTCCAAAGAGGAACTGAATAAAAATGGAATTGTGGCCTTGGAATTAGGCCAACAAATTGGATTGAAAACTGGCGATAAAGTGGTTAAGGTGAATGGTGCGGATTATAAATCTTTAGCTGATTTGCGCACCTCCGATGTCTTGTTGGGCGAGAATTCATCTTACACGGTATTGCGCGATGGTCAAGAAGTTGAAGTAAAAATCCCATCCAATTTCATCGAAAAATTAAGTGATAAGAAGGCGGCTTTCATCGAACCGGTGGCGGCCTTTAAGGTAGCGGAAGTAGCGGCTCCCGAGGAACCAGGTAGCGAAAAAGGCGAATTGTTACCAGCATATTCTGCCGGATTGAAGTCGGGCGATTACATCACCGCAGTCAATGGTCAAGCGATTCATTTCTATCATGAAATTAAAGCCGCACTTGCCAAAGAAGCGGGTAAGCCCATCAAATTAGCAATCACACGCCAAGGGAAATCGGATACGCTTTCCATGGTCGTTGCGAAGACAGGTCAAATCGGATTTATTCCCGAATTATTGATCAAGACCACGCATGAGGATTATACATTTATCGAATCCGTTCAAATTGGAACCGGTCGTGCATTTTCAGTCATTTCAGACAATATTCGTGGATTTAAGAAAATAGCCTCTGGGGATGTTTCGGCCTCGAAAGCTCTGAGTGGCCCCATTGGTATCGCTCAAATGTTTGGAGGTGTTTGGGACTGGACGAGATTTTGGATGTTGACAGGATTGTTGTCCATGGCATTAGCCTTTATGAACATCTTGCCAATTCCTGCTTTGGATGGCGGTCACGCGGTCTTTTTGATTTATGAAATGATTACGGGGAAACCGGCGTCGGAAAAGGTATTGGAGCGCGCCCAACAAGTAGGTATGTTGATTTTGTTAGCCTTGATGGCCTACACTTTTGGCAACGATATATTTAAAGCATTTTTCTAGCATTGAAAAAAGCACTTTTCTTTTTACTCTTCTTGGCTTGGCCTGTTTGGGGGAATGTGCACCCTTTTCACTCGAGTGTCGGGGAATGCATTTATAACCCCAAGGACAAAGTTTGGGAAATTAGCATCCGTCTTTTTCAGGACGATTTGGAACAGGGATTGAGCCAATTCACTGGGAAGCGCTTTGTATTTCAGGATAGTCCACAAACCGATAAGGTTATGGATGCTTACTTACGAAAACATCTAGGGACGCATTATAAAAATCAATTACAAACGCCTTATCGCTATTTGGGTTGGGAGGCTGTCAAAGATGTCATTTGGGTCTATGTGGAGATTCCTACGGAACAGTCTCTGAGCGGGACGTATTGGGAGAATAGTTTGTTGGCCGACACGTTTCCTGATCAAACCAATCTTTTCCATGTAGCGCGCGGGGATCAAAAACGCTCCTATTTGTTTCAAGATAATAAATGGATTCAAGTATTTGAATAGGGCTAGTCTGCCAAAAGGTCATTTGGCATGAAATTTGATTAATGGTCCATACTTTTAGCATAAGACTACGAGGGGAATTTTATAAATTGTGTGTATGAATAATTCAAACGACCTTTTTAAGCATTTAAGATTGTCGGACATGTCCGACTTCGAGAATATTGAATTGATCCCAATTGGATCAGAGGGGATGGGTAGTGATGACAAAATGGGCGTTTTGTCAGAGGAGTTGCCGATTTTACCTATTCGGAATATTGTTTTGTTTCCGGGAATGGTGATACCGATCACGGTGAGTCGGCAGAAATCCGTACGATTAGTGAAAAAAGCGTATAAAGGCGATCGGACGATTGGGGTATTGGCGCAAGCGAATCATTCCAAAGAGGAGCCTTTACCAGAAGATTTATACAAGATTGGAACGGTTGGACACATTGTGAAAATGTTCGTCCTTCCGGGAGGAAATACCACGATTATCGTTCAGGGCCGTAAGCGGTTTGAGGTTAAGGAATACATCAAAACGGAGCCGAATCTCATTGCCAGCGTACGCTATCTGGAGGATACTTTTCCGAAGAAATTGAATCGGGAGAATAAGGCCTTGATTTCAACCTTAAAAGAAAATGCCTCAAAAATTTTGAGTCTTAATCCGGAGATACCCCGTGAGGTTCAGATTGCCTTGGATAATATTGAGTCGCCTTCTTATTTGGTGCACTTTTTGTCTTCCAATGTGAATGCGGAATTGCCTGAAAAGCAGGCTTTGCTTGAGCAATTAAATGGATTGGAGCAAGCAACATCTTTGTTGGAACACATGATGAAGGACATTCAGCTCTTGGAGTTGAAGCGTGAAATTCAGAGTAAAGCTTCCAGTGATATTGATCAGCAGCAAAGGGATTATTACATCCGCCAACAAATTAAAGTCCTCCAAGAAGAGCTCGGGGTGGAAAGTCCAGAGCAGGAATTGGATGGGTTGCGGGCACGTGCGGCGAAGAAAAATTGGTCGAAGGATGTCAATGATTTCTTCCAAAAAGAATTGAGCAAATTACAACGTACGAATTCGATGTCGCCGGAATATCCGATGCTGATGAATTACGTGGAATTATTGGTCGATTTGCCTTGGGGGGAATACTCGAAGGATAATTTCGATTTGATCAAGGCGAAGAAGGTCTTAGATGCGGATCACTTTGGATTGGAAAAAGTGAAGGAGCGCATCATTGAATATTTAGCCGTTTTGAAGATGAAGGGTGACATGAAGGCTCCGATTCTTTGCCTATATGGCCCTCCGGGAGTTGGTAAAACATCCTTGGGGCGTTCGATCGCCAAGGCTTTGGGACGTAAATACGTGCGCATGGCTTTGGGTGGATTGCGTGATGAGGCGGAAATTCGTGGACATCGCAAAACCTACATCGGTGCGATGCCCGGAAAGGTCATTCAAAATATTAAAAAAGCGGGGTCCTCAAATCCTGTATTTATCCTCGATGAAATCGACAAAGTAGGCGCGGATCACCGAGGAGATCCATCCTCAGCCTTGTTGGAGGTATTGGATCCGGAGCAAAACAATAGCTTCTTGGATAATTACATGGAGGTCGAATACGACCTATCCCGTGTTATGTTCGTTGCAACTGCCAATAACTTAGATACCATTCACCCTGCCTTGCGCGATCGGATGGAGATTATTGAGGTGAGTGGCTATACGATGGAGGAGAAGGTTCAAATTGCGAAGAAGCATTTGTTACCGAAACAGAAATTAGAGCATGGATTAGATAAAGTTGCCTTTACCATGACCGACGCCGCCATTCAAAAGGTGGTGGAAGGTTATACCCGAGAATCGGGTGTGCGTAAATTGGAACAAGAAATCGGTCGGGTGGTTCGTAAGATGACCAAATCGATTGCCATTGGTGAGGAGTATCCTAGTAAGATTCAGCCGGCTGACGTTGTTCGTATGTTGGGCCAAGAGATTTTCGATAAAGACGCCTACGAAAGTAATGAATATGCAGGTGTAGTGACAGGCTTGGCTTGGACGCCCGTGGGTGGAGATATTTTATTCATCGAGACTTTGTTGAACCGTGGCAAAGGCCAATTGACTTTATCGGGCCAATTAGGTGATGTCATGAAAGAGTCCGCGATGGCTGCTTTGAGTTTCTTGAAGGCGCATTCGGATGATTACAAAATCGATTACCGCATTTTTGATCAGTACAATCTTCACATTCACGTGCCTGCGGGTGCGGTTCCTAAGGATGGTCCCTCGGCTGGTATTACGATGTTGACAGCGATTGCGTCGGCATTAACTCAGCGAAAAGTTAAGGCCAATTTAGCCATGACGGGAGAGATTACCTTGCGTGGTAAGGTCTTGCCGGTTGGTGGAATTAAGGAGAAGATTTTAGCAGCGAAGCGTGCGGGAATCAAGGAGATCATTATGTGCCACAAAAATCAAAAGGATGTAGAAGAGATTGAGGCGCACTATATTTCAGATTTGAAATTCCATTATGTGGAACATGCGACGGAAGTGCTGGCTATTGCCTTGTTGGATCAGCAGGTGAAAAATCCGGTAAAATTTGTTTTTCAGGAAGAGGCTAAGGCGAGTACGTCGGCCGACTGATAAACAATATCCCCCATTTCGAGACAATATTGAATCATTTTAGCTGCCTCTGCCTGTGTTAATGGGCGGAGGCATTCTGTTAAATCCTGGAGGCTCATCGCTCCGTTTTTCAAATAATTCAAAATCAATTGTCGCTCTTTCTCCATTCCTTCTGGGTAAGCTTTTTCATTTGATTCTTTTTTTCGTTGGATGCAAAGGTCGCAGATCCCACAATTTGCTTGGTCGGACTCTCCGAAATAGGCCGTGATCAAGCGGTTTCGACACGTATTTTTCGCGCGAACATAGGTCTCGATGGCCTTGATTTTGCCTTGACTTCGTTCCTTTTTCTTGAGGTACTCGCTCCAGATGATTGGGAGATTTTCGGTGTTGGCTCTCGGTGTCAGGAGGGTCAATTTGGGTAGACCAGATTGTTTCTCGTACTCGAGAATTTCAAATTTCGCGAGTAGGTTTAGGATGCGCTCGACATCCGCCAAAGGCATCTTAATGAGCTGGCTAATATTGACCTCTGAGATGGAAATGAACTGCGTGTAGAGATTTCCGCCATAGTGCCTTAGGAGGAATTTGATGAAAGTTTCGAATTTTTCGTTTCGAATCATGAAATCATATACCTCGGCCGCGGTGGCTTGAATGCGGATTTTGGAGGGATTTTGGAAGGCATCATTTAAAATCAGGAGGCCCTCGCTTTCCAAAGTCTTAATGGCGAAATAGGTTTCTGACGCCGGTAATTGAAAACGTCTGGCCATTTCGGTCCAGTCAAAATCATAGGTCGTTAATTCCCCGCTTCCCTCCGCAATTTGCAGGTAGTTGCTGATCACTTGATAGGTTTTGCGAAGTGTTTCTGGTGTGGGAAAGGTTTTTTCCCAATTGGCCTGCAGGTCAATGATATCCTGTTCTTCTACCAAAATAACTGCAAATGCTTTCTTTTCATCTCGTCCGGCCCGACCAGCTTCTTGGTAATATGCCTCCAAGGTATCGGGTAAATCCATGTGCACCACTAGGCGAACATCAGGTTTATCGATACCCATCCCAAAGGCATTGGTTGCCACGATGCAATCCATCTTATTGTTAATCCAATCTTGCTGTTTTTGCGTCCGCAGTTCAGTGCTTAAGCCGGCATGGTAGAAATCGGCCCGAATTCCATTCTCTACTAACAGCTTGGCGATTTCTTGTGTCTTCCGACGATTTCTGGCGTATACGATAGACGATCCTCCGACCTTCTTGATCATCTGAATGAGTTGAGGATCTTTGTTTTCTTCCCAACGACAGGAGTACGACAGGTTGGCTCGCGTAAAACTTTTTTGAAAAACTTGGACATTTTTTAACCCCAATTTTTCAATGATGTCGGCTTTGACTTCCTGGTTCGCGGAGGCGGTCAAGGCGATGCAAGGTACGCCTGGCAGGATGTCTCGGAATTGTTGGATTTCGAGGTAGGGCGGTCGGAAATCATAGCCCCATTGGGAAATACAATGCGCTTCGTCGACGGCCAATAACGAGATATTCATTTGCTTGGCGCGTTCAATGAGCAAGTCGGTTTTCAGTCGTTCCGGGGAGAGGTACAGAAACTTCACCTGCCCGTAGATGCAATTATCGAGCGCGATGTCGATTTGTTTTTTGGACATGCCGGAATAGATGGCGATGGCTGGGATGCCTCTTTTGGTGAGTTGGTCCACCTGGTCTTGCATGAGCGCTATCAAGGGAGTAATTACCATACAAATGCCATCTAGCGCTAGTGCGGGAACTTGAAAGCAAATGGATTTTCCACCACCTGTGGGAAGTAATGCTAGGGTATCTTTTTTTTGAAGCACAGCTTGGATAATCTCCTCTTGCAGGGGACGGAAGTTTGAATGTCCCCAGTGTTGTTGCAATATGTAATGGATGTCCTGCATGTTCATTCAAATCTACCAAAATTTGGCCGAAGGATAAAAAGTCGGTTCATGAAGGCCTGATAATTTTAAAATAATCGTCGGGAATTGTGGGATAATTCAAGCCAACGTGTATTTTTATTCTTTCAAAAAATGAGCATTATGTTAACAGCATCTGATTTACTGCAATTGTCTGCGCGGGGTATCCGTCCGGAGGAGGTTCAACAACAAGTTGATTATTTTAAGCAGGGATTCCCGTGGATGTCTTTGGAGAAGTCGGCGACGGTGGGAGATGGAATTGTTCGTTTTTCGGAGGCGGATTTGGCATCACATGTGGAGCGTTTTGAGTCTCGTCGGTCGTCCTTGAATTTATTGAAAATGGTTCCGGCCTCGGGTGCGGCGACGCGTATGTTTAAATCTTTATTTGAATATATTTCGTCGGGTACGCCGAACAAGGAGACGGATTTGTTTTTTGATCAATTGGATTCGTTTGCCTTTTATGAGGAGTTGAGGTCTCAGGTGGCGGATGGAGCTGATGAGGTTACTGTGTTGAAGCAGCTTTTAGGGGCATCGGGTATGGAATATGGTTCATTGCCAAAGGGCTTGTTGAAGTTTCATCGGTATCCTTCGGGCGCGCGGACGCCGTTGGAGGAACATTTGGTGGAGGCTGCGGTTTATGCTTCGGATGGTCAGTTAGCTCGATTGCATTTTACGGTTTCTCCGGAACATCGAGGTCGATTTGAGAAATTGGTGGATGAGTTGGTTCCCGTTTGGTCTGCTCATTTTGGCGTCAAATTTGAAGTGACTTTTTCGGAACAAAAGCCTGCGACGGATACGGTGGCGGTGAATATGGATAATACGCTTTTCCGGGAGCCTGATGGATCCTTATTATTTCGTCCGGCGGGCCACGGGGCTTTGTTGGAGAACTTGAATGATTTATCTGCGGATATTATTTTCATCAAGAACATAGACAATGTGGTGCCGGATCATTTGAAACCGATTACGGTGGAGTACAAGAAAGCGCTTGCGGGATTATTGTTGTGGTTGTTGGAAGGTATCGAATATTTGGAAATGCGCCTTCGTGGGGAGTTATCGGCGGGTTTGATTGAGGAGGCATGTTTGGAATTGAGGACCTATTTGGGTTTTGAGGTGGCGGCTGATTTTGCCCATTTGAGTTTGGAGGCGCAGGCGGCGGAGTTGTTGGGAATATTGGCACGTCCTACTCGGGTATGTGGAGTGGTGAAGAATACGGGTGAGCCGGGAGGAGGGCCTTTTTGGTGTCAGGATGCCGTGGGGAATTTGACCTTGCAATTGGTGGAGTCGGCGCAGGTGGATATGTCGAATGAGGAACAAAAGGCCTTGTTTGGGGCGGCGACGCATTTTAATCCGGTGGATTTGGTTTGTGCGACGCGGGGTTGTGATTTGCGGGAGTATCGGGATATGATGACGGGATTTATTACGGAAAAGACGAAGGACGGGAAGTCGTTGAAGGCACAGGAATTGCCCGGTTTATGGAATGGGGCGATGGCGCATTGGAATACGCTTTTTGTAGAGGTTCCGTTGGAGACATTTAATCCGGTTAAAACGGTGACAGATTTATTGCGCCCAGCGCATCAAAATGGATAGGGTTTTGCTCTTTGTAAAAAATCCCTAATTTTGCACCTCTTCCAGCAGATTTTGAAGGAAGTATATAAATGCTTGATTACAAAAACCTTGCCCGTCTTACAGGCAAGGTTTTTTATTTATCAGGGTTTTGATAATATTTATCAAGTAGTATTTATTAATTCTAGGCTTTCTAAAGTAGTTTTAAAAGCAGAGGGTGTTGCTTTACGCTGCCGGGGTTCAATCCCCGGCAGCGTAACACATTTCCGGTGAAGTTTAGCGCTGCCAGGGTCGCAGACCCTGGCAGCGCTAGCGAGGACCCTGCCGGCGTAAATATCGAAAAAAAAGAATAATTATGGCATTAGAGCAAACATGGCGGTGGTTTGGGCCGAATGACCCCGTAAAATTATCGGATGTCCGACAAGCGGGCGCGACAGGTATTGTGAGTGCGTTGCACCAAATCCCCAATGGTCAGGTATGGGAAGTGGCGGATATCTTGGAGCGCAAGGCAATGATCGAAGCGGCGGGTTTGACCTGGTCGGTGATTGAAAGTATTCCGATTCATGAAGATATTAAGACACGTTCTGGTAACTACGTCAAGTACATTGCTAACTATCAGCAGTCTATCAGGAATGTCGCGAAGGCGGGTTTGGATTTGGTATGCTATAATTTCATGCCGATTTTGGATTGGACGCGTACGGATTTGGATTACCGTTTTCCGGATGGAAGTACGGGTTTGCGCTTTGATGCGGCTGAATTCTGTGCATTTGAATTGTTTTTATTGAAGCGTCCGGGTGCGGAACAACATTACACGCAAGAGCAGATTGCGCGTGCAGAGGCTTGGTTTAAGGGGTCATCGCAGGCAAAACAGGAGAAATTGATTCGTAATATCATTGCGGGTCTTCCGGGTTCGGAGGAAAGTTTTACGTTGAAGTCTTTTCAGGAGGCCTTGGATACCTATCAACATGTAGGCGAGCAGGAATTGCGCGAACACTTATATGAATTTATTCGTGCGATTGCGCCAGTGGCGGAGGAAGAAGGGGTAAATTTATCGATTCATCCGGATGATCCTCCGTATCCGATTTTGGGCTTGCCACGTGTGGTGAGTACGGAAAGTGATGCGGTTCAGTTGCTGAATGCTTATGAGAGTAATGCAAATGGATTGTGTTTTTGCACGGGGAGTTATGGCGTTCGGGCCGACAATGATTTAGTGGGGATGGTGGAGCGTTTGGGTCATCGTATTAATTTTATTCACTTGCGTGCGACGCGCCGGGATGAGTTCGGGAATTTTCATGAGGCGGATCACTTGGATGGGGATGTGGATATGTTTGGGGTGATGAAGGGATTGGTGATGGAGCAACGTAAACGAATCGCTGCGGGTAGAAAAGATTATCGATTGCCGTTCCGTCCGGATCACGGCCATCGGATGTTGGACGATTTACAAGAAGGCAAGAAAACGAATCCAGGTTATACGGCGATTGGTCGTTTGCGTGGATTGGCGGAATTGCGGGGATTGGAGATGGGGATTGAAGGCTTCTTGAAATAATTTTCGGGCAAACCGTTTTGTTTTCTCTTTCTTATTGTTAAATTTGCACCCCCATTGGTGTGGGATAACTCTTTTTAATTGAGTTTACTGCGCTTGATAAGGGATTAAATGAATTTATAATTAAACAGGTAATTACGCTAAAATGCCAACTATTCAGCAATTAGTGCGCAAGGGACGTGAGCAAATGACTTGGAAATCTAAGTCACCTGCTTTGGATTCTTGTCCACAAAGAAGAGGAGTTTGTACTCGTGTATACACGACGACTCCAAAGAAACCAAACTCAGCGATGCGTAAAGTAGCGCGTGTACGTTTGACAAACCAAAAAGAGGTGAATGCCTACATTCCAGGTG
>Ga0228703_1002016_pt1 | contig 11735 bp, 13 predicted proteins | sample McNCre217_Aug_MG_3_FD_178020 | JGI IMG/M metagenome (GOLD analysis project Ga0228703, IMG submission 178020) | Freshwater microbial communities from McNutts Creek, Athens, Georgia, United States - 29-17_Aug_MG | ecosystem: Environmental > Aquatic > Freshwater > Creek | place: USA: Georgia... | reverse complement strand
GGCCAGCTCGTAGCCCAGGTAGTCCGCTGCCAAGTGAATTCTCATGGCTTCACATTACTATTAGTACAAAATGCAAAGGCGGGTGACCCATGAGTTTTGAGAATAAAGACCTCAACCTTTTGATTGCCCTGCGTGCACTACTTGAAGAAGCCAACGTAACTCGTGCCGGTGCCCGAGTTGAAATGGGACAGTCTTCGATGAGCACGGCACTCTCTCGCCTGCGCACCCAGTTTGGTGATGAGTTGTTGGTTCGCGTTGGCCGCGACTACGAACTAACCCCGCTTGCTCGATTGATTTTGCCTCAACTCGAAGTTGCGATTCCGATGATCGAAAACGCGCTGATGAGCCACGAGGAGTTCAAGCCAAACACTTCAAATCGCAAATTTAAGATCATGGCATCTGATGCCGCGCAGCTGCAGCTAAAACCTTTGATTACTCAGGCACTCACAGAGGCGCCAGGCATCTCTGTTGAGTACCTACCGCTGCCGAGCCAACCGACCGACAGCGAACGCGAAATGCTAGTCAACGACTTTGTAGTTGCCGTTGCCGGCATTGGTATCACCGGCGAGAGCGCACCTCTTTATACCGACCACTATGTGCTTCTAGTCGACCGCGACAATGAATCATTGGTAGACGGAAAACTATCTTGGGCGGCCTTCACCGCTCTGCCGCAGGCTGTGGTGAAACTCGGCCAGGGTCACGTACTTCCGGCAGATCGTCGTCTAGGCGAACTTGGCTTCCGTCGCGTGCCGGCAGTGAGCCTAAACAATTACATGGCTTTGGCATCAGTGATTTCGGGAACCAATTTGGTGGGAATCGTTCCGAGTCGAATGGCAGCGATTCTTTCCGAAGGCACCAACACCATCGCGGTTGAACCACCATTCGGCCCGTTGGAAATGCACCTGAGTTTATGGTGGCACCAGTCACACGACAATGACCAGTCGCATCGCTGGATGCGTAACCTGCTCACCAGCACACCTTTATAGCGGCAATAGTTGTCATTCCCCATCGCGAGTTTCGCCGATGGCCTTGCTCCCCTAGCGTGAGACTATGTCTGAACCAATCAAGAACGTCCCGCGCCGAGTAGTAACCGGCCACGACGACAACGGCGTATCGGTGGTGCTTTCCGACGGCATCGTGCCAGTGCACAAGTTCATGCCGCAGGATGGCGTTGGCTTCTACGAGATCTGGGCCACCGACGAAATGCCAGCTCCGGTTAGCGCGGCAGAGACCGGCGAGGTTACGGAGCGTTCCCTCAAGGTTCCGGCCGAGCCTAATGGCACCAAGATCCGCATCAACGAGTTCTTCCCTGGTCACATCAACGAACTGGGCAACCAGTCCCCGATTCACCGCACCGAGTCGATCGATTACGGCATAGTGCTAGAGGGCGAGATCTACCTGGTGCTAGACGACAGCGAAGTGCTGCTCAAGGCCGGCGACGTTGTGGTTCAGCGCGGCACCAACCACGCCTGGGCAAACCGCAGCGACAAAGTTGCTCGCATGGCGTTCATCTTGGTTGACGGAACATTCACACCAGAACTCAAGGCCAGCATCGGCGATGCAGAGTTGATGACAGAGGGTCCACACGATGCACATTGATCACGTTGGAATGAGCGTTGCCAACCTCGACGCACAAGTTGAGTGGTACACAAAAGTTTTTGGCTTCACCACCGCTCGCGCATTTGAAGTGCCGCCGATTGGTTTGCGCGGAATTTTTCTTGTCGACGCAGATGGTTTTGCCATCGAGCTTCTGGAGAAGCAAGGTTCGTCACGAAACTTCAAAGCAAGCAATGTTGCTGAAGGTGCGATGAACCAGGGCTTCGGTCACCTTTGTTACCGAGTTGACGATGTCGCCGCGATGAACGCGCGTTTGATTGAACACGGAGCAACTCAAATTATGCCGGTGCAAGAATCGCCAGAGCCTGGTGTGACCATGGCATACGTTGCAGATCTTGAAGGAAACCTAATCGAGATCATCGATCGCAAGGGAGCAGTAAAGTGATGCAGTTTGCCGGAAAAAACATTGTGCTCACCGGAGCAGCCGGTGGTCAGGGACTGGCCGAAACGGAATTGTTTCTAAAGGGTGGCGGCAACGTGATCGCAACCGACATTCACGAAACTCTGCCTGAGGTTTTCACAGAACTTGCCGCAAAGTTTCCGGAACACTTTCACTACGTCAAGGTTGACGCCGGATCACAAACCGACTGGAACAATCTCGGCGAGTGGATCAAGGCCAAGAACATTCGCATTCACGGACTCGTGAACAACGCCGGTATTCCATTCCGTGCCCGCCTTGGCGCAATGCAAGTTGATGACTGGAACCGCGTAATCGGCATCAACCTCACCGGCCCAATGATGGGCATCCAGACCTGCATGCCCTTCATGGACAAGGGCGCGAGCATCGTGAACATCGGCTCGGCAGCTGGTCTAACCGCACACTACACCGTCAGCTACACGGCCAGTAAGTGGGGGCTTCGCGGTCTCACCCACGTTGCAGCCATGGAACTAGGTGAGCGCGGCATCCGCGTGAACATCGTGCACCCCGGCTACATCGCCACTCCAATGGTTGCCTCGGCACCGGCCGCCTTCATCGAGGCTCAGCTTGCACTCACTCCAATGGAACGCGTTGGCCAACCTGAAGAAGTGGCTGCAGTGGTTGGCTTCCTAATCTCAGATGCGTCTTCATATGTTTCTGGCGCAGAAATTCCTGTCGATGGTGCCTACACCTCTGGTGGAAGTGTGAAGTTCATTTCAGATTCGCTGCGTAATGCAGCAAAATAAAATTCCGCAGCTGACCACCTGGTTAGTTGCCACCCTCGGATTTATCTCTATCCTCGGCCCATTCGGCAGTGACGCGTATCTTCCGGCACTTCCAATAATGGGAAATGATTTAGCTCACTCTCCAACTGCAGCGCAAACTACTCTCACAGCTTTCTCGATTGGTCTCGCACTTGGTCAGTTATTGATGGGAACTTTTTCAGATGCATTTGGGCGTCGTCGTCTGATTATTCTCGGACCAACCGTGATGGGTTTTGCATCGTTACTTGGCGCCATTTCACAAAGTATTTTTACTTTGTTCGCGGCTTGCGTGCTAATTGGTTTTAGTTCATCTACCGGAATGGTGGTTGGACGTGCGCAAATTTCAGATCTCGCCACCGGACTCACTGCTTCGCGTGCATTTAGTCAGCTGGGACTATTTGCCGGTATCGGCCCAATTGCTGGTCCGCTTTTTGGTGCGGTAATTCTCGGCTTCGCGGATTGGCGAGCAATTTTTATTGGACTTTCGATCATGGCATTCATACTTGCCGCACTTGCTATTTTCCAGATACCTGAAAGCCTGCCAAAGGATAAACGACAGTCGGCAAATGTTGTCGCAATTTTCAAGGCGGCAAGTTCAATCGCTAAAAATCGCATGTATCTGCAACACGCCATTATTCTCTGGTGCACAGTTGCCATCATGTTTGCTTACATTTCTTCGTCTCCATTCATCATTCAGAAAATCCTTGGGTTCACTCCGTTCAACTACACCTTGGTCTTTGGCACAAACGGCGTCGGCATCATGATCGCCGGTGCAGTAGCAACTGCAGTTGCCAAAAAGGTGTCGCCGCGCAAAGTGCTTGGCTGGGGCATTGGCCTGCAGCTCAGCGGAGCCGGCATCCTGCTTGGCACCTGGATCATGGGAACCCCTTCGGTCTGGAACATCCTGCCTGCGCTGTTCTTGATGGTTTCGGCCATGGGCTTGATGTTTGGACCGGCCACTGCTCTTGGGCTCACCCAGGTGCGCGAACGAGCCGGCACCGCGCTAGCCATCCAAGGCTTCGTACAGTTTCTGATTGCCGGAGTCATGGCCACTCTGGTGGGCCTCGCCGGCCCGAAGGAATTCTGGCCGTTAGCCCTGATCGTGAGCATCTGCTCGCTGGTCAGCCTTAGCTTTTGGATTGCCACCAAGCGCACACTCGCTGAAGCGCTCTGATAGTTGTTATGGCGGTTATTGATTAGCCGAGCGTAGGTGGCGCGGGATAGTTTCGAATTAACGAAAGGTGCAATGATGCAGCGTTTAGCAGGCAAGATCGTCTTCATTACCGGTATCGGTGGTGGTATGGGTCGCCAAGCGGCAATCACTTTCGCTCGCGAGGGCGCCAAGGTAGTTGGCTGTGACCTTTTCGAGGAGCCAGCCAACGAAACCGTTGAACTGGTTCGTAAAGCCGGCGGAGAAATCACCAACATCGCTCCGGTAAATCTTTCGGATGCAGAAGCAACCAAGCAGTGGATCGAAGACGCACTCAAGGTTTACGGCGGCTGCGACATTCTTTACAACAATGCATCGACACCAAAATTCGGTGAAGTACAGGATCTCAGTATTGAAGACTGGGACTTCGTGATGAACAACGAACTCAATCTTGTGTTCTACGCATGTAAGGCAATCTGGCCACACATGATGAAAAACGGTGGAGTGATTGTAAACATCGGATCAATCGCCGGAACCCGCGGCGTGGAATTTATGGCACAGAATGCACACGGCACTGCAAAGGCCGGTGTGATAAACCTCACTCAGCAACTTGCAGCCGAGGGTGGCAAGTATGGCATCCGCGCGGTTTGTGTTTCACCTGGTTTCACCGTTACTCCATCAACCGCATGGTTGGTTGAGTCAGGCCCGCAGCCATTCAAAGACAACATCGCACGCATTCCACTCAAGCGTGTTGGGCAACCAGAAGACATTGTGAATGCCGCACTATTTTTAGCTAGCGACGAAGCTAGCTGGATCACAGGAATCAACCTCGTGGTTGATGGAGGAGGAACTGTTCTCGGATGACAAACTTCGATGGAAAGTTTTATGTGCCAACCGACGCTGGCTTCGAAGAAGCTGCGATGGGAAGAATCTTCAATGGTCGCCGACCAGACCGCCGACCAGATGCAGTGCTCTATGCGGAGTCTGACCAAGACCTAATCAACGCGGTCAAACTGGCCAAAGAGAAAGACTGGCAGATTGCAATTCGCTCGGGTGGCCACTCATGGGCGGCCTGGAGCGTGCGCGAGGGCTCACTGCTTATTGACCTCAGCAAGCTGCAGGACGTCAGTATGGACGAGTCCACCGGCATCGCCAAGGCTCGTCCGGCTGTGCAAGGCGGCATGGTGCTCGACCCATGGCTAGCAGAGCGTGGCCGCTTCTTCAACGGCGGACACTGTCCTCCGGTTGGCATCGGTGGCTTCCTGCTTCAGGGGGGTCAAGGTTGGTGTGCTCGCGGTTGGGGTTGGGCAGCGGAGAGCGTTGTTGCAGTTGACGTACTTACCGCCGATGGCGAAATCGTTCGCGCCGATGCAACGCAGAACCAAGATCTCTACTACGCAGCGCGCGGAGCCGGTCCATCGTTCCCTGGCATCGTTACCAACTTCTACCTACAAACTCGTCCACGTTTCAAGCACGTTGGTCACACCGTGCAGTTGTTCGACCTTGAATACTTCGAAGAGATCATGCGTTGGATGTACTCAATTCACAATGACGTACACAAAGATGTCGAAATCGTAATCGTTAGCATGACTCCACCTGCAAAGGATGGTGAAGTAGCAAAGCGAGTTCTAGTTGTCTCTGGTGTAGCGCTTACCGATTCACAAGAAGCCTCAGATGAAGCATCGAAGTTATTCTTGACCAATCCGATTCTCGACAAAGCAATCGTTAGCAAGTTTGCCAAAACTTCATCACTCGCAGAACAGCGTGAAGATCAGATCAAAGCAAATCCAGAAGGTTGGCGTTACTTCGTCGACAACATTTGGGTTGACGGCGACACCGAAGAAATCATTCAGCGCATCAAGCCTTTGTTCGTTGACATTCCAGAGCCAGAAGGTTTTACCATCTGGTTCTCGATGGGTCCGGTTCGTCAGCTTCCTGACATGGCACTATCGATGCAGTCACCTGCATACGTTGCTGCTTACCTTCTGTCTGAAGACGAGAATCACGATGGTGCAAACCGAAAGTGGTTGGATGACGCAATGGTTCACGCTCAGCCGGTAACCAAGGGCACCTACCTTGGCGACAGCGACTTTGGTAACCGCCAGTTGAAGTTCATGGAGGATGCCAACTACGCCAAGCTTCAGCAGATAATCGCTAGCCGCGATCCTGAGAACCTGTTCGTGCGCTACCTAGCCAAAGACCCAGCAAACCTAAACAAAAACCACTGGGAGCTCTAGACTCAAACAGACAAAGGAGGTCGCCTTGAAGGAAACTATCAAGCCGGCCTCCTTTTCTGCTTTCCTGGCCAGCCGCCGCACCACTCGCGACTTTCTGCCAACCCCGGTTGACCCTAAGGTCATCGACGAGCTAATCGCCGACGGCCTAACCGCCCCAAGCTGGTCAAACACCAGGCCTTTCATGGTGAAGGTGGCCGATGGCCAGCTCCGCGATCAAATCAGCGATGAACTACTCAAGCGGTGGAACCTGCTCTCGGCAGCTCGCACCGGCAACCTCTGGGACAAACTCAGGTTGGTCTTCACCTGGATCGGCCTGCCGATTTCCGACTACGACATGACCAAAAAGTACCCCGAGGAGCTCATTGGTCGAAGCCGTCGAGTGGGCAAGGAGCTTTACGCGCTGCTCGAGGTGCCACGCGGTGATGCCAAGGCACGCGATGCCCACTGGGCCAACAACTACAGGTTCTTCGGCGCACCAACAGTGTTGTTCGTGTTCATTCACAAGAGCCTCGGAGTGCATGCGGCAAATGATGCTGGGCTATTCGCAGAAAACCTAATCCTCAGCGCACACGCACGCGGACTCGGCACCTGCGCTCAGGGAGCAGTTGCACTGTGGCGCGGAGCCATTCGCAAATATGTAACCGTGCCAAAAAACTACAAACTGGTTTACGGCATTGCTATCGGTCACCCATCGAATGACAAAGTGAATACCTTCCAAGCGCATCGACTATCGCCAGAGGAAATCAAAATCAAATGAGCAAAGTTGCGATCATCACCGGAGCCGCATCCGGTTTCGGTTTTGAACTTAGCAAGTCACTCCACACCAAAGGCTGGACTGTTTACGGCGCAGACAAAAACAAAGCGGCACTCAAGAATCTAGAAACTCTCGGCATCAAAACTTTAGTGATGGATGTCACTAGCGATACCCAAGTAAAAAACGGCATCAACAAAGTAATCAAAGCCGAAAACCAAATTGACCTAGTTGTCGCCAACGCCGGTTACGGTGGCTTCGCCGGAATCGAAGACTTAAGTCACGAGGCCGTGCGACAAATGTTTGAGGTAAACGTGTTCGGTGTCGATCGCACAATTCGCGCTGCCCTGCCACAGATGCGCAAGCAACGCAGCGGAAGAATCATCGTGACCGCATCAGTAGTGGCTCACGTTTCTCTAGTTGGCCTAGGTTGGTATGCCGCCACCAAGCACGCGGTTGAAGCAATGGCAAACGCGCTGCGCCAAGAGGTAAAGCCTCTCGGCATCAAGGTTTCGGTCATCGAACCTGGCACTGTAAAAACTGGCTTCGGCAAGGTGGCATTCGATCACCTCAACGAATACCGCGGCATCAAGGATTACGAGCAGGTAATCAGAGGCTTCGATAAGTACCTCGGCGGCATGTACCGCATGTCACCGGGCCCAGCCAAGGTACTCAAAGCCATGGAGAAGGCAGCGCTGTCAAAGCACCCACGCCCGATATACCCGGCATCTTGGGACGTGCGTGCCCTCAAGTTTGCCTTCTACGCATTCCCGCGCTCGTGGGTTGATGCAGTGGTGCTCTGGTTAGCTAAGCACTAAAAAAGAGAACCCGCCTCGAAAGGCGGGTTCCCAAAATTACTGCATATCTTTTTGCGGTTCTTTCGCACCGGTAATCCAACCAACGATGTTCTCGTAAGTTGTCTGCTTGGTTTCGATGTCGCAAACCTTACGGCCACGGTTCAAAACCACCATGCGTGAGGTTGCGTTGAAAGCCAATGGAAGGTCGTGAGTAACCACAACAACTGCCAGTCCGTGATCAGCGAGACGCTTGATCAACTGCTCAACCATAACCTTCTGCTCGTAACCCAACGCTGCGGTTGGTTCGTCGAGTAGCAAGATTCCGTTGGCATTGTCGGTAACGCGAACAGCCGCACGCGCAAGCGCTACACCCTGACGCTGTCCACCAGAAAGCATTTCCACCGGACGAGTCATGTTGGCAATCTTGACACCTAGGCGTTCGGTTTCAGAAGTTGCCTCTTCAACCATGCGCTTGCGGTCGATAAATCCCAACCAACCCAATGGGCCCTTGCGAAGAATTTCGCGACCAAGCAGCAAGTTAGTTGCGCTGTCGAGAGCGTCCACCAATGCCAAGTCCTGGTAAACCATTTCGATTCCAGCTTTAGCTGAATCGCGAGGTGAGTGAAAGCTAACTTCTTCGCCATGCACACGTATGGTGCCGTGAGTTTGACGGTGAACACCCGACATCAACTTCAGAAGAGTTGACTTACCGGCACCGTTGTCGCCAAGCAAAGCAACCGCTTCGCCCTGCTTCACGTGGAAGTTGATTCCGTCGAGAGCCTTTACGTAGCCGTAGTGAAGGTCGATACCTTGTAGATCTAGAGCTGGAAGATTCTTGTCACTCATGATTACTTAGCTCCTGCTGTCTTAACTTCTTTATGGGCCGAAACATTTGATTTGGCTACCGCCTGCTTTGCCACAGCCTTGCCTATGTAGTGCTCACCGGCAAGAGCAAGAATCAAAAGCGCACCGGTAATTGAGATGGTCCAGAACGGCTGAATGTTTTTGATTAGAAGTCCGTTGCCGATTACAGCAATTACCATCGCACCAACCCAAACCTTAGGCAGGCTTCCGCGACCACCGGCAAGGGACAATCCAGAAAGTGCAACCGCGGTTAGACCATCGAATAGCACCGCTGTTGGCGCCTGAGGAGTTGCCTGTGCGGTGTACGCAGAGGTGACGATTCCACCAATTGCAGCGATGAGTCCCGAAAGGGTAAAGCCAAGCAAACGATAAATGTTCGAGTTCACTCCTGAACGACGAAGTGCTTCGGCGTTTCCACCGGCGGCCAAGAAGCGGATACCACCGCGGGTCTTGGTCAAGAAAATTGTTCCAATGACATAAATCACGGCAACTACAAAGAATGTAGAAGGAATACCGGAGAACACAAAGTCTCCAATTTCAAAGTTGAAGTAGTTAGAAGTTCCCAACCAACCAAGGTTTTCCATCTTGTCGTAAAGCGGAAGTCCGTTGGTAAGGATTGCGGCCAAGCCCGATGTAATCGAAAGCGTACCGATAGTCACCGCAAGTGGGTTCAAGCCAGTTTGAACAATCAAACCGTTGAAAAGACCAACTGCGGTTCCAATAACCAATGCCAAAAGCATTGCGGTGATTGGGTCGCCACCGGCACCAATCACCATTGCCATAGAAACTGAAGCTACTGCTGCAGTACCAGGCACAGAAAGATCTAGTGCTCCCGAATAGGCACCCATCGCAATCGCCGCTGCGAAAATCGCACTGATTGATGAGCTGCCGAGTAGCAAACTGAAGTTATCTAGCGTTCCAAAAATCGGAGCATCCCAGATTGAGAAGAAGATTCCGAGGGCGACCAAAAGAGTCGTGATTCCCCAACTTCTTACAAAAACTAAAACTGAAAGTGTGTCAAATTTTTTCATCGCTAGCTTCTCTTGTTAAGACTGAAATTGGTTCCCCTTGACCGAAGCCAAGGGGAACCAATTCAATGTGAAATTACTTGGTGAAAACCTTTACAGGTACTGATAGCTGCTTACCCATTGCGTTAGGGTTTGCGATCATGCCCTTTAGGGTTAGCACGGTCTGAACTAGGTCGCCTTCGAAGTCAAGCTTTGCAACTGCCCAAACAGTGCCTGCCTTCTGTGCTGCAACAACTTCGTCGCTTCCGCCGCCACCGACGATACAGGTCTTGCTAGATAGCTTGCCTGCAGTCTTGAATGCGTTTAGTCCACCAAGAGTTGCTTCGTCGCTGAAACCATTGAATGCGATTGCCTTAGGGTGTGCCTGTAGCACGGTGCGAATTGCAGTCTGGTTTGCAGCCTGGTCGCCCTTGTTTGCAACGGTTGCAACGATCTTTACGTTCGGTGCGTACTTCTTTAGGCCCGCGCGGAATGCAGCTTCCTGCTCCTTGCCGCCTACGGTACCTGCTGAGTTGATTCCGTAGATCATTTCGCCGGTAGTGGTCTTCTTAGCTACTAGACACTTACCTAGACCTTCACCGAGCTTGCCACCTAGGGTTGCGTAGTCGATTGCTGCGAAAGTGATTCCGCGCTGTAGGCCAGAGAAACCGTAGTCTGCTGGAACACCGTTAACGACTGCAACAACGTTGCGCTGCTGAGCTAGTAGAAGTGTTGAGCGAAGAGTTGAAGGCGCACCAGCTGCTAGTGACCACCAGCCCTTGATCTGGCCGGTCTTGATTAGAGTCTCAAGGTTCTTCTTTTGAGTTGCAGGGTCGAAGTTTGCGTCAGGAGCCTGAATGACGTTAAGTCCCTGTGATGCTCCGAAGCCCTGGAAACCGTGGAACATTCCGATAAGAGCAGGGATCTGGTTGCTCATTGGTGAGAATGCAACGGTTGGGTTGTCTGCTGCCTGAGCAGGTACTGAAGCTGAAAGTGCTAGGGCTGCTGATGCAACACCAACTAGAACCTTCTTGAAAGTGCGAGCACCCATTTGTTCTCCTTGTTTAGTTGCCGTTATTTGGAGACCAATTGGTGCTGCCGGAACAACGACATTGTTTAGTTCGTGTTCTGAATTTACCCCAATTGGATTGGTAGGTAACTATCGGTTGCTGCGATACCACCCTTAGGGGGTTGAGTTATAAATACGTTGTTTTATAACGGATTGGTAACGCAAATCACCAGCTCAATCTCTGCTGACAGTTACTTGCGCGCTGAAAGTAAATCTGACAGTCACTAGGTTCGGTGCTAGCTGAGGACTACTACTTAATACGGTCGAAGCGTGAGTTAAGAAGTCTGGGTATGCCCGTTCCAACCTGGTGCTGAACTCGGTGGCGCGTTGGATTGCAAAACTTGAGTTTTCTTTGTCTTGCACGTAGCCACCAACGAACTGAGAAGAGTCAATGACGGCGTTGGTTGGAATTCCGTTTTGTTTGAGGAATGCGCGAATGTCGCCGACGATTGTGCTCACGTCTGAGGTTTCATACACCTTTACGTATGCCTGATCGAAGTGTTCCGAATAGGTATAGGTATTGCCGCTGCCGCCGGTGCCTTGAGAATCCGATGGCGCCCCGAATAGTGAACCGCTGCCGCCGATGTACTGGGGAATGAAAGAAATGGTGGCAAGAAACACCACCATTAGCGCAACCAACATGTCGGAAAACATCCAACCGGCTTGACCAGAAACATCCTCGATTGAGTTTTGATTCAGATACTGATCAGGCATTAGCTTTTTCGGTTTAGTTCACGTTGCAGTGATTCGATTTGGTCTTGGATGGTTCTCGAGCTCGACTTGATTGACGTTCCAGTGGCATCTACCTGGCTCAACATCTGATTCACGGTTTTTGAAGTTTGATCCAATACCAACTTAAGTGAATTACTCACTAGGCTGCCGCTCTTGTCGATTTGTTTGGTGAACTCTTCGATTTGCTTTTGAAGTTTGGTGTTTAGTTCGAGCAAGGTCTTCTGGGAGATTGCGCTCTGCTCAGCAATAGCCGGAACTGTGTCGCCAAGCTTTGAGGTTGATTTCTTGAGACCCTCGACTACGGCTTGCATCTCGCGCATCGCAACCTT
>Ga0228703_1002015_pt1 | contig 11738 bp, 15 predicted proteins | sample McNCre217_Aug_MG_3_FD_178020 | JGI IMG/M metagenome (GOLD analysis project Ga0228703, IMG submission 178020) | Freshwater microbial communities from McNutts Creek, Athens, Georgia, United States - 29-17_Aug_MG | ecosystem: Environmental > Aquatic > Freshwater > Creek | place: USA: Georgia... | reverse complement strand
GCGCTCGAGGGAAACCTTTACTCCCCCTGAATTGATGACTCGATCCGCGCGACCGGCGATTACCAGCTGCCCGTTTAGCCAAGCCCCGATGTCGCTGGTTTGGAAGGGTCTGGCGCAGTTATTGGCAAGGGTCGGTGAGTCGATAGAGATTAGCCCGTCTTCGTTTAGAAAAACCGTGACGCCGTCCAGCGGGATGCCGTTATAGACAACACCGCCAGCCGTTTCCGCCATTCCGTAGGTGACCACGATGTTTAGGTTTAGCGAGATCGCCAGTTCCAATGATTCGAGCCTAGGCATTTGACCGCCGAGCAGAATCGCGTTGAAGCGTTGTAGCATACGAAGAACGTGATCGTCGTGTTTGGCGGCGGCCAGCAGCAGATCGAACTGGGTGGGCACCAGCGACACATAGCGAAGCTCGCCGGTCATCATTCCGGCAGCCCGAGAGAACCCTTCCGCGGTAAAACCAACTTCCGTATTCATGATGATCGGCTGGGTTTCGGCAACCACAGAGCGAACCAAAACCTGAATGCCAGCGATGTACTCGAGCGGAAGACAGGAGAGCCACTGACCGTGGCCACCAAGACGCTCGGCAGAAAGATCCGCGGAAGTCTTCAGCGCTTCAACGGACAGTTCAATGCGTTTTGGGGTTCCCGTCGAACCGCTGGAAAAAACCACAAGCCCAACATCGTCGCCAACTGATTCTTCACCGTGCGAGGTGTGAGGTTCAACAATCTGAACCGCCAATTTTCCTGAAAACATTTCGGTTAGAGCAATCAGGGCTGTGACCGGCTCACCGGCGGAAACAAACTTGGTCGGCTTCATGAAACGAAATTACTTGCTAGAAGTACCAGGGATAGCTCGACCAGTCTGGGCTTCGACGTTCAAGGAACGAATCGCGGCCCTCGGCTGCCTCGCCGGTGCCGTAGGCGAGACGCGTGGCTTCACCAGCGAAAAGCTGTTGACCAACCAGGCCGTCGTCAACAGCATTGAATGCGTACTTGAGCATTCGAATCGACTGCGGACTCTGAGCAAGGATTCGCTCGGCCCACTCGATTCCGGCACGCTCGAGGTCTTCGTGGTCAACGACCTTGTTCACAACACCCATTTGTAAAGCACGCTCGGCGTCATACTCCTCCGCAAGGAAGAAGATTTCACGAGCAACCTTTTGGCCAACCTGCTTGGCGAGATATGCGCTTCCAAAACCGCCGTCGAAGCTGGCAACCGTGGCATCGGTTTGTTTGAACCTCGCATGCTGGCGCGAGGCGATCGAAAGGTCGGCAATCACGTTGAGCGAGTGCCCGCCACCTGCTGCCCAACCGGAGACCAGGGCGATGACAACCTTCGGCATGAATCGAATCAAGCGCTGGGTTTCGAGAATGTGAAGACGGCCGGAGGAGGTGGTTCCATCGGCGTACTGGTAGCCGTCCTTGCCACGAACCCGCTGGTCTCCTCCAGACGAAAAGCCCCAACCGCCATCCTTAGGCGATGGGCCATTTCCTGTAAGCAAAACGACGCCAACCTGGGAATCCTCGGCGGCATGCAAAAGCACGCGGTTAAGTTCATCGACGGTCTGCGGACGAAAGGCGTTGCGCACCTCGGCGCGGTCGAATGCGACCCTCACGGCACCGAGCGAAACGTGTCGGTGGTAGGTGATGTCGGTGAGATTTTCGAAGCCGGAAATCGCCTTCCACTGGGAAGCGTCGAAGATTTCGGAAACCTGATTTGCCATGCTCCTAGACTAGCAACGTGACCGCACAGCCAACACTTGAAGACCTACTGGCAACAGCCAGGGTGGTGTCGCTGCCTCTTAACACCAGGTTCCGCGGAATCACCCAACGCGAGGTTTTACTTTTTGAAGGCGAAAACGGTTGGGCCGAGTGGTCGCCGTTTTTAGAGTACGAAGACGATGAAGCGCGCATCTGGTTGCAGGCTGCAATCGATCAGGGGTTCGGACCAAAGCGTGAAATCGGTGCGGTAAATCTCAACGCCACCTTGCCTGCCGTTAACGGTTCGGCGGTCGGTGAGGTTTTGGCGCGTTTTCCCGCCTTCGACACCGTGAAGATCAAGGTTGGCGAACCGGGCCAGAACATCGACCAAGACCTCGACCGCGTTCGCACGGTTCGAGAACTTTACCCAGACGCTTCCATTCGTCTAGACTCCAACGGTGCTTTCACCGTAACCGAAGCTATGGAACTTGCCGAAAGAGCTGGTGAGCTCGACTACCTTGAGCAGCCGTGCCGAACCATTGGTGAGCTAGCCGAGCTTAGAGTACGCCTGGCAGGGGCCGCCAGAGTTGCCGCCGACGAATCGGTACGCAAGGTCGAAGATCCGCTAGCGGTTGTTTACGCTGGCGCGGCCGACGTTCTGGTGCTCAAGGCGCAACCGCTGGGAGGAGTAACCCGCGCGTTGGCAATTGCTGCGGAATGCGGTTTGCCGGTTACGGTATCAAGCGCTCTTGAATCGCCGATAGGTATCGATGCTTCGCTAGCCTTTGCAACAGCACTTGGCGGAACCACCGCTCACGGCCTTGGAACGCTTAGCCTATTCGAGCGAACAGATGTTTTCAGTAACGACCTTTTGGCATCGGAAGAACGCCACGAATGGTGGTTGGCGCGTCTTCGTCGCTGTTTTATTTAAGGCCGGAATAAACGTGAAGACCCTTGAAGAAGAGGTTCACGATGGTGAAGTTGAACATGATGGCCGCGAAACCAACCAGCGAAAGCCAAGCGGCGCGAACGCCGGTCCAGCCTCTGGTTGAGGTTGCGTGAAGGTAGCCGGCGTAGATTACCCAGATGATGAAGGTCCAAACCTCTTTAGTGTCCCAACCCCAGAAACGGTGCCAGGCGCGTTCGGCCCAGATGGCGCCAGCCGCAAGTGTGAATGTCCAGAGGATGAAGCCAATGATGTTGAAGCGATAGCTCAACAGCTCGAGCTTTTTGGTTTCAGGGAACACTGACAGAACGCGCTTTGCTAGCTGAGCGATTGGAAGCTTGGACTTACCGAGCCATCCCCAGCTTCTAAGAATGTAGGCAACCGCGAGCGCTGCCGCAATGTTGAAGAATGCGGTGGCGAGAACGGCAACGGTCACGTGAATTACCAGCCAGTAGCTCTGAAGTGCCGGCATTAGGGTCTTGACCTTCACATAGAAAACCGTGGTTGCCGCACCGAGCACAAGAAGTGCGAAACCACTGACCAAGACGGCGATGACTCGAATCTCGCGAACAAACCAGGCGCAAAGGAAAATCGCGACAATCATGAATGAACCGCTGATCGAGAATTCGTACATGTTTGCCCAAGGAACTCGCGAGGCCGCGATGCCGCGCATAACCGCTCCGGCTCCGTGGATTGCCGCAGCGGCAATCAAGATTCCGAGAGCTGCACGCTGAATTGGCAGAGCAGTTGCCTGAATCTTCTTTCCCTTGGCAGACAGGCGAGAAAGGTGCCAAACAAAGAGAAGAAAGGCAACCGTGTAAAGCGCCATCGCGCCATAGATTGCGTAGAGGGCATATCCGTCGAGGATTGGGTTTAGAACAACTGAAGTCATTTCTTCTTTACCTTAAGGCTTTCGGTGAGGCTCTCCAAAATCGAGTCAAGTTTAGGGTCGTCGTTTTTGGCCATTGCCGCTAACTCCAAACCGGTTTCGGTCTTCTTTACGAACACTCGCCTACGTGGGATCAGCAGCGACGCCGCCAACCCTAGGAACGCCGCGAGCGCGAAACCGAAGACCCAACCTTGCGCTGGGTTGTAGTCGATGTCGAGCGATGCATAACGCTTTAGGCCGTCCCAGGTAACAGTTCCAAGACCGTTTGGTAGGGCAATGGTTTGACCAATGGTGTCTAAAACCAGAGCCTTGGTTCCAGACTTACCTCCGGCAACCTGCTTTAGTCCGTGTACCGCAAGCTGGAATGCGTTCGACGGGATACCGGAGTCGAGGCCGAGGTTACCCACGTAAACGTTCATCGAAACCAGCGGGTTCACCGGAGCCGGGTAGCTCGAAGTTAGCGCTCCGGTGGTGAGCTTTGCGGCGGTTGGATAGAAGAAAGAGAGCACGCCGTACTGGGCGGGCTTAGCGTCTGCATTCTTGATGACACCTAGAGAGGTGTAGTTATTATCCTGCGGCATGTAGATGACCGGTCCGGAGAATGAAACATTGCCGTCGGCGTCTTTAAAGGTTAGAACCGGGGCGTAACCGTTACCGGTCAAATAGATGTTTGCTCCTGGAACCTCAAGCGGGTAGTTCACCCGAATCAGCGAATTCTTGGAAACGGCATTAGCGCTGTTCTTAACGGATACGTAGGCGCGGAAGTCGAGTGGAGTACCAACGTTGGTGGTGTTCTTCAAATCGAAGATTGCCTGGAAACGATCGAGCTTTACGCTGAATGGAACCAGACTTTCGCTCTTGAACCAGGCGCCTGGCGAGAACGAATCGTAGCCGGCGAGGTTGTTCACGAAGGTGTCTCCCTCGACCAAGACGCGCTGACCGGAGAAGCTTGTGGCACCACCGACGGCAACCGAAACCAGCACACCGAGAAGTGAAACGTGGAACAGCAGGTTGCCGGTTTCTCGAAGGTAACCCTTTTCCGCGCTGATCCCTGTTGGGGTTAGCTTCACTCTGAAGCGTTTGCGTTTGAGAGTCGATCCAACTAGCTCAAGAGCATCAGCCTTGCGACTGGAAACTGTCTTTTTTGCAGGGAATCTGGCGAGACTTCTTGGAATGTCAATTGGCTCTGAAACTAATGCGTCCCAGTGGTGACGAATGCGTGGAATTACACAGCCAACAAGCGAGATGAATAGCAGGAGATAGATGGAGGAGAACCACGACGAGGTATACACATCGAACAGCTGGAACTTGTCGAGAATAGGCGCCGATTGCGGGTTGTTCTGGAAGTAGGTCGTGACACCGTTTGGGTCGGCGGAACGCTGCGGAAGTATCGAACCAGGAATGGCGGCGACCGCAAGCAGAAGCAGAAGCAGAAGTGCCGTGCGCATGCTGGTGATCTGCGACCAAATCCAGCGCATCCAACCACCAAACCCTAGCTTTGGGGAACGAATCTCGTCGCCGTGTGAAACGTTAGATTGCAGGGACGAAGACACTGGTCACCTCCTGAAGTTTGCCAATGAGAAACTGCCAAAGCCCGGTTGCCATGAGCACACCGAGGACGATTAGCAGCGAACCACCGAACAGGTTGAAGCCACGGATGTGACGCTTTACGAAACCAACAGAGGTTGTTGCCCAACCAAAGCCGGAAGCCAATAAAACAAACGGCAGACCGATACCGATGGTGAACGCGATGGCCAACGCCAGACCGCGTCCGGCACTTGCCTGGTCTAGCGAAAGAGCCAACACGGCCGAAAGGGTTGGGCCAATACACGGAGTCCAGCCGAGGCCGAAGGCAAGCCCAAGTAGCAGGGCGCCCCAAAGCCCGAGACCCTTTGGCACATTGAAACGAAGTGTGTTCTGGAAAAACGAAACCTGACCAACGAGCACCAAACCAAGAACCGCAACTACGACTCCGAGAATCCGTTGCACCCAGATCATCAGGGACGAATTTGCGCTTATCGCAAGCCCGAGGCTTCCCGCCAAAATGCCTAAGCCAACAAAGACCGTTCCGAAACCGAGCACAAACAAAACTGAGCCAAGGATTAACCTGCGACGGGTAGCCGCGACGCCGCCGAGAAAGCCAAGGTAGCCGGGAACAAGAGGAAGAACGCAAGGAGAAAGGAAAGAAACCAGTCCTGCGAGCAGCGCCAGCGGCAGTGCCACCAGAAGCGACCCATCAAGAACGATTCCCTGCAAGTTATCCCTTAATCGCGGTATCGATTAGCGCGCGAAGCGTTGAAGGCTCGAAGCGGCCGAGCACTCGAGCGGTGACCTTGCCGGCGGCGTTAATCACCAGAGTGGTTGGAACCGCGGAAGGAGAAACCACTCCGGTGTATGCCTGAACCACAGCACCAGAGTCGTTGTCTAGCACAGAAGGGTAGTTGAGCTTGTGGGTTCTTGCGAAAGCAGCAGCGGTGTCGGAGGTGTCGCGAACGTTCACTCCAACCACATAGACGCCCTTGGCCTGATAGTCGTTCACGATCTTGATTACGTCGCCAACCTCGGCACGGCAAGGAGCGCAGCCGGCATACCAAAAGTTGAGCACGGTGACGTGACCTAAAAGATCCTTACTGGAAATGGTTTGACCGTCGAAGGTGACTTCGGTCCATGCCGCTCCGGTGATCTTGCTGTTTTTGAACTCACTCACAGCGCCGTCGCCGGAGATGTAGTTCTTCTGGTCACCCGTTCTGAACTGCGCGGCCAGCGGGTCGGAGCTGCAACCGCTAAGGGTAAATGCAAATGTGGCAGCCAACAGTACTGCGGTCAGTTTTCTCATGCGGCTACCGTGTATCCAATCTCGGTCAGTTTGCCTGAATCGTATTTAAAACTTGTAATGCTCGATGTTGAACAACGACGACGGTTCGGAAGGTGCGCAAGCGGCTTTCCTTTGGATGCCAGGTGAGTCACCCAAATCGGCAGCTGGTGCGTGACGAAAACAACATCGCCGCTGTCAACGGATTCGGCTGCCTCAATGATCGCCTCGTTCATTCGAGACGCAATGGCGGCGAAAGGTTCTCCCCAGCTAGGTTCCATTGGGTTGCGAAGTTTGAACCAAAGGTTCGGCTTCAGTAGCACGCTGCTCGCCGTAACCTTTTTACCCTCGAAGAAGTTATACGGTTCGATAATTCGCTCATCGATGACCGGATCGATTTCAAACAGTTTCGAAATTGGCTCTGCCGACTGTCTGGTTCGTTCAAGTGGTGAAACTACCAACTTGGAAACCTGCACGCCTGCACTCTGTAAGTTTTTAGCTGCCTTAGCCGCTCCGGAAACACCCGCATCGCTCAACCGAAAATTCGGCAAACGGCCATAGAGCACGCCATCGGGGTTGAAAACCTCGCCGTGACGCACCAGATGAACTTGGGTGGCGGGCATAGGGATATTCTACCCTCCGCTAAACTAGTGTCTTCTGGGCAATCAGCCCATTCTCAGGCTTCACGAAAGCAGGAAACCATGCGCGAACGCACCCTCGTTAAAGACCTCGCTGCCCACGCCGACGGGCCAATTACCGTTGGTGGTTGGGTTGAGAAACTACGCGATCAAAAGCGCATCCAATTCGTGATTGTCCGCGACGAAACCGGCGACGTGCAGGTTACCTACCCTCGCCCAGTAGTCAACGACGAACCAGATCTCGACGACGCACTTGCTGCAACCGTTTCTGGCCTAACCAACGGCTCGTTCGTTTGGATCACCGGCCGTCTGGTTCACGACGAGCGCGTGAAGCTTGGTGGCCTTGAGATTCAGCTCGAGCACCTCGAAGTGGTCAGCCTTGCCGACCCAGAAACCCCTATCGCCGACGACACCAGCATCGACAAGCGTCTCGACTGGAGATTCCTGGACCTTCGCCGAAGCGAAATGAACCTTGCCTTCCGCGTACAGACCACGATTCTTCACGCATGGCGCAACTGGTGGTACGAAAACGACTTCATCGAGGTTCAGTCACCGAAGCTAATGTCCAGCCCATCGGAGTCGAACGCCGAACTCTTCAAACTCGAGTACTTCGACACCCACGCTTACCTAGCCCAGAGCCCCCAGTTCTTCAAGCAGATGGCAATGATGTCAGGCTTCGGCAGGATGTTCGAAGTTGGCCCGGTTTTCCGCGCCGACCCTTCGTTCACCTCCCGCCACGCAACCGAGTTCATCTCGGTTGACATGGAAGTTTCATGGATCGACAGCCACGAAGACATCATGCAGATGCACGAGCAGCTAATGGTTACCGCTCTTTCTGCCGTGAAGGAAAAGCACGGAGAAGACATCAAGCGTCTATTCGACGTTGATGTTGTTGTTCCAACCGTTCCATTCCCTCGCATCCCGCTAGCTGAGGCCATCGAGATTGTGAAGGAGCGCGGCCACGAGATCGTTCGCGGTGGAGATATGGACCCTGAGGGTGAGCGCCAGATTGCCGCACACGTTGCCGAGAAGTTTGGCCACGAATTTGTATTCCTAACCGACTACCCTTCGACAGTGCGCCCGTTCTACCACATGCGTCACGCAGACAACCCTGCTCTAACCAACAGCTACGACCTGATCTACCGCGGTGTTGAAATCACCACTGGTGCTCAGCGCGAACACCGCATAGACATTCTTACCGAGCAGGCCAAGCAGAAGGGGCTCGAGCCAGAGGGTCTAAAGAGCTACCTCGACTTCTTCCGCTACGGAGCACCTACCCACGGTGGTTTCGGTATGGGAATGATTCGCGTGCTCATGCTGCTGCTTCACCAGCCAAACATTCGCGAGGTTGGTTACCTGTTCCGTGGACCGAACCGTCTAGAGCCTTAAGGTTTTTTGGCCCAGTTCACTAGCCTCAAACCTGGGATGGTCTTGAAGTCTTTGGTGTTATTTGTGACTAGAGTCGCTCCAAGCGCGATTGCGTGACCAGCCAGCATTGAATCTAAAGAATTAGGGTTCTTTCCCTGCTTCTGTAGAGTGCTTCTGACTATCCCGGCCTGTCTACCGGCGCGCTCGTCGAATGGAATTGGAATCAGTTTTTCCATGAGCTTCATAATGCGAACTCCTTTGTCAGCACTGAACCCTTCGGCTTCCATTCCGAAGTACTGTTCGAGGGTGGTGATGGGCGAAATGCAAAGCTCTTCTCCGAGATTTTTCTTAAAATTGGCGATAGTAGTTTCATCGCCGGCTATGACGTAACTCAAGATGTCGGAGTCGATCAGATATTTCACGCCTGAACTCGATTCCGGAAATCATCTTTTGGCCAGAGGTTTTTAAACTCGTTGTGATCTTCGCCAGGAATAGGATTCGCTAGGAAGGAATCGAGCAAGGCTGAAATTGAATCCTCAGAACCTGCTCGGTTGAGGGTAACGGTTCCGGTTTCGGTGTCAAAAGTTAGAAAAATTTCGGCTGAGTCAAACCGGCACTCAGCAGGAATGCGCACGGCTTGGCTGCCGCCGTTCATAAAAGGTTTCACCATGATGGTTTTCTGCATACCTAAAGTATAGACACCCGTATAGACGATATCTAGATTAACTTTGAGAGCGCCTCGCGCAGTCGAACCGGGTCAATTCGCCAGTAATTATGAACCTTGCCATTGATCAATAGCACCGGTATTTCCTCTGAATACTTCTTGAAGAGTTTCTCGTCTTCGAGAACATTTTTGTGTTCCAGGGTGATGTTTGCCGAAGCAAATTCGGACGTCACTTCGTTGATTACCGCTTCTGCGTCGTCACAGAGATGGCAACCAGGCTTTCCAATAATGGTTAGACGAATTTCAGAACTCACCACATCATCCTAGGTCTGGTTCTAAACTTGACGGGTGCCAACACCGCCTAAGCCAGCAAAGATCGAAGCAGCGTTCTTCGACCTGGACAATACGCTTCTGCGCGGTGCTTCGAGCTTCCTTTTTGCCAAGGCTGCCTTCGAGCGCAAGTTCGTGAAACGCCGCGAGCTATACCGCTTCGCTTGGCAGCAGTTCAAATTCATCACCCGTGGTGAGAGTGCAAAGATGCTCGACCACATCGAAGACCGTGCAATGAGCCTTGTGGTTGGTCACAATGCCGCCGACCTCGAAGCGCTCGTAAGTATTACCTGGGACGAATACGTGAAGTCGAAGATGTGGCCGGAAACCGTTCGCATTGCACAGGAGCACATTCGCAACGGTCGTGAGGTTTGGATCGTCACGGCTGCCCCGGTGCAGATGGGCAAATACATCGCTGAGCAACTTGGTCTAACCGGAGCACTCGGAACCGTTCTAGAGGTAAAGGACGGCCTATTGACCGGGGAGTTTGTTGGCAGACCACTTCACGGCAAGACCAAAGCCAAGGCGGTTCGCGCCCTGGCCCGCGAGCGCAACATCTCGCTTCGCAGAAGCTATGCCTACAGCGACAGTCACAACGATCTCTACATGCTCTCGCGCGTAGGTCACCCTGTTGCAGTAAACCCAGACGCCACCCTGCAAAAATACGCCAAGGCTGCCGGCTGGAAGATCCTCGACTTCAAACGCCGAGACCTCAGAGCCAACCGCCAGAAATAAAAAATCCCGCCAAGCGATTGACGGGATTTTTTTATAGAAGGCTTACTTCTTATTACGACGCTGGTGACGAGTCTTACGAAGCAACTTGCGGTGCTTCTTCTTCGACATACGCTTGCGGCGCTTCTTGATTACGGAACCCATTAGGACCTCACTTTAGAAAACTTGCGGTTAAAACTTCGCAAAATGATTGTTCAAGTCTAGCGGGTTCGGCATACTCACGAAAATCGGTGACTTTGGGATACTTGTTACGACCCTAAATTGGAGAAAAAATGAATCCACTTCTTAAAAAGGCTCTCGCCGAATTTCTCGGCGTTGCAGTATTCCTAACCGCAATCACCGCCGGTGTTGGCCCGTTCAAGGTAGTTGCCCTGGCACTAACTCTTGGTCTAATGATCATGGTCACCGGACCGGTTTCTGGCGGTCACCTGAACCCTGCGGTTTCCCTGTTCTTCTACTCGCGACGCGCAATCACTCTTGGCGACCTGTTGGCATACATTGCCGCTCAGCTTGCCGGTGGTGCTTTTGGTGCCTACCTTGGTAGCGTTCTTGCCGGCGGTACCCTAAAGGGCTTCACCGCATTCGGCCAGTCGCTTCCTACCAACTACATCGTCGGTGAAGTTGTTGCCACCGCCGGTTTGGTTTGGCTCATCGGAACCCTGGTTCAGCACGCTAAGCCTGAGGCAATTCCTTATTCGGTTACCGCCTGGATCATCGCGGCCGCCACCTTCACCGTTACCGGCGCTCAGGCGAACCCTGCCGTTACCTTCGGCTTGATGCTTAACGGTCTTGCTCCAAACCAGGGCGCCGTGCTAATCCTTGCCGAACTTGTTGGTCTGATGGCCGCTGTTCTGCTACTGATTGTTTTCGCTCCGGCTGCCAAAAAGGCCACAGCAAAAAAGGCAGCATCTAAGAAGAAGTAAACACTCTCTGAATTAATGCGCCGGCCAACAATTTGGTCGGCGCATTTTTTTTTAGAATTGGACTTATGGATAAAAAAGCTTCGGTACTTTTCGTATGCGTTCACAACGCAGGTCGCTCACAGATGGCTGCCGGTTTTCTTCAGGCTCTAGCCGGAGATCGCATTGAGGTTCGCTCGGCTGGTTCACAACCCGGCAACGCTGTGAACCCTGTTGCCGTTGAAGCAATGGCAGAGGTTGGAATCGACATTTCGGCAAACCAGCCAAAGGTTCTAACCACCGAAGCCGTTCAGGCCAGCGACTACTGCATCACAATGGGTTGCGGAGATGTTTGCCCCGTTTTCCCTGGTAAGCACTACCTCGACTGGACATTGGATGACCCGGCCGGGCAGGGAATCGACTCGGTTCGCCCAATCCGTGATGAAATCAAGGCAAAGATCGAAGCGCTCATCGCCGAGATCGACGCAGCCTAGTTTTCTGCCGCAATCTCCTTGGCGCGCGCGAGCGCTGCCTCGGTTGCCTTTGTAAAGGTGTCTGCCAGCTTGACTTCTTCGAGAACTGCAACGGCTCTCATCGTCGTTCCGTTAGGGCTAGTAACTTGCTTGCGTAAAACCTCTGGAGCCTGACCGCTGGCCGCTAGCAACTCGCTTGCTCCGGCAAAGGTTTCTTCAACCAGCATGGCTGCGATGTCTTCACCGAATCCCATACGAGTTGCTGCCTCGGTGAACTGCTC
>Ga0228703_1002010_pt1 | contig 11757 bp, 9 predicted proteins | sample McNCre217_Aug_MG_3_FD_178020 | JGI IMG/M metagenome (GOLD analysis project Ga0228703, IMG submission 178020) | Freshwater microbial communities from McNutts Creek, Athens, Georgia, United States - 29-17_Aug_MG | ecosystem: Environmental > Aquatic > Freshwater > Creek | place: USA: Georgia... | reverse complement strand
GCAACCGTTGCACTCGATGCAACGCTCAGCGTCACAGATAAATTTCATGCGTGCCATTTAATTCTCCTTAGGCGCGTTCGATGTTGCAAACGGTGGTTTTGGTTTCTTGCATCATGGTGACGCTGTCGTAACCATACGTGGTGGCCGTGTTGACCGCCTCACCACGCACCACAGGCGCTGCGCCTTTGGGGTAGTACTTGAGCAGGTCTTCACCTTGCCAGCGACCTGAGAAGTGGAAAGGCATCCAGACGGTGCCTGTGTCCACACGCTCGGTCACCAACGCTTGCACGTTCAAACGTGCGCCGGTGGGGCTCTTCAACCACACGCGCTCGCCATTGCGAATGCCACGGTCTGCTGCGGTCTTGGGGTTGATTTCCACAAACGCTTCTTGTTGCAACTCGGCCAACCAGGGGTTGGAACGGGTCTCTTCGCCGCCGCCTTCGTACTCGGTCAAACGCCCCGAGGTGAGGATGAGTGGGAACTTCTCGTACACCTTGTCGGCGACGTTCTTGTCTTGGATCGTCTTGTACAGAGTGGGCAAACGCCAGAAGGCTTTTTTGTCGGCGTGTGTGGGGTACTTTTCCACCAAGTCAGGGCGCGTGCCATACAAGGGCTCGCGGTGTTGTGGGATGGGGTCTGGGAAGTTCCACACCACGGCACGCGCTTTGGCGTTGCCGAAGGGGTGGCAACCGTGGTTTTGCATGAACACACGCATCATGCCGCCCGAGTTGTCGGTCTTCCAGTTCTTGCCTTCGGCCAATGCCTTTTCGGCATCGGTGAGTTCGTCCCACCAGCCGAGTTTCTTGAGCAACACGTGGTCGAGTTCGGGGTAGCCCGTGGTGATGTCTGCGCCTTTGGAGTGCGAACCATCTTCAGCCAGCAGGTTTTTGCCGTCTTTCTCAACACCGAAGTTGGCGCGGAAGTTACCGCCGCCGTCCATGACGTGCTTGGAGGTGTCGTACAGGTTGGGCGAGCCTGGGTGCTTGAGTTCAGGCGTGCCGTAGCAAGGCCATGGCAAGCCGAAGTAATCACCACCAAAGTCGTAACCGGTTTCTTTGTCTTTGCCGCCTTTGGACTTGAGGGTCTTGACGTCAAAGAGGTGCATATTGCGCATGTGTGCTTTCAAGCGCTCTGGGCTTTGGCCGGTGTAGCCAATGGTCCACACCGATTTGTTGATTTCGCGCAAGATGTCTTCTGGCATGGGCTCGTCCATGCCTTTGACTTTTTGCAGCTTGTAGTTCTTGACCAACTCTGGGCCAAAGCCGAGCTTTTGCGCCAACTGATACATGATCATGTGATCGGAGCGGCTTTCCCACAAAGGTTCGATCACCTTCTCACGCCATTGAATCGAGCGGTTAGAAGCCGTGGCCGAGCCACTGGTTTCAAACTGCGTCGCTGCGGGCAACAGATACACCGCGCGGTTGGGGTTGAGGTCTTCAGCTTTGCCGGGCATCGCTGCCATCGCGGCAGTGGCGGATGGGTAGGGGTCGACCACCACCAACAAGTCCAGCTTGTCCATCGCGCGCTTCATCTCTAAACCACGGGTTTGTGAGTTGGGTGCATGGCCCCAATAGAACACGCCTTTGAGGTTGCTGTCTTGGTCGATGAGTTCGTTCTTTTCGAGCACGCCGTCAATCCAGCGTGACACGGTGATGCCGGGCTTGCTCATCATGCCGGGGTTGGCAAAGCGGCCTTTGAGCCAATCGAATTCCACACCCCACGCTTTGGCGAAGTGTTTCCATGAACCTTCGACGATGCCGTAGTAACCAGGCAATGAGTCGGGGTTAGGACCCACGTCGGTCGCGCCTTGCACGTTGTCATGGCCGCGGAAGATGTTGGTGCCACCACCGCTCTTGCCCACGTTACCCAAGGCCAGCTGCAAGATGCAAGATGCACGCACCATGGCGTTACCAATGCTGTGCTGGGTTTGACCCATACACCACACGATGGTGCCGGGGTTGTTCTCGTGCAGCATGGTGGCTACTTTGAGCATTTGCTCTGGGCTGACGCCGCAAGCTTCTTGAACAGCTTCAGGCGTCCACTTGGCCAAGACCTCTTCTTTGACCTTGTCCATGCCGAACACGCGGTCGTTGATGTATTTTTTGTCTTCCCAACCGTTCTTGAAGATGATGTGCAACAGACCAAACAAGAATGGAATGTCAGAACCCGAGCGAATGCGCACGTACTCATCGGCCTTGGCCGCTGTGCGTGTGAAACGTGGGTCAACCACGATCATCTTGCAGCCGTTTTCCTTGGCGTGCAGCATGTGCAACATGGACACGGGATGCGCTTCGGCGGCGTTCGAACCAATGTACAAAGCGACCTTGCTGTTTTGCATGTCGTTGTACGAGTTGGTCATCGCACCGTAACCCCAGGTGTTGGCCACACCGGCCACCGTGGTGGAGTGACAAATACGGGCTTGGTGGTCACAGTTGTTAGAGCCGAAGTAGCTCACAAACTTGCGCAACAAGTAGGCTTGTTCGTTGTTGTGCTTAGAAGAACCAATCCAGTACACGCTGTCTGGGCCAGCGGTTTTACGCAGGTCAAGCAGCTTGGCGCTGATTTCGTCAAGGGCGGTGTCCCAGCTGATGCGCTCGTACTTACCGTTGACCAATTTCATGGGGTAACGCAAGCGGAATTCGCCGTGGCCGTGCTCACGCAGGGCCGCACCTTTGGCGCAATGTGCACCGAGGTTGATGGGGGAATCAAACACCGCTTCTTGGCGCACCCACACGCCGTTTTCAACCACGGCATCGACCGCACAACCCACGGAGCAGTGGGTACAGACGGTACGTTTCACTTCAATCTTGCCTGCGCCATCGTTCATCATGGAACCAGACGCATTGGCTTTCTTGACCAAGCTCAGTTGTGTCGCAGCCAAGCCCACGCCAATACCCAAACCTGAGCGGCGCAAAAAGCCACGACGGTCAAGCGTCGGTAAAGCCTGTGACAAACCACGTTGCAAGCGGCCAACGAAGGCAGAGCTGCCGGAGGCCTTGGCAGCTGAATCAGTTTTACGGGTCAACAACATGTGTGTCTCCTTCAGACGCGAGCGGTTTGGTAGTAGCGCTTGACGTGTTCGCTCAAGCTATAGCCGCCGCCGTTTTCGGGTGCGGGAGGGAGTTTGTTCAATTCAGCAGAGGGGGTGTCGAGACCGGGCAATGCGGTGACAGCGGCAGCGGCTGCACCAGCAGCGGCGGCACCCATAAAAAATCCACGGCGCGATGGGGTCGCTTGTTCGGTGGTTTGTTCTTTTTTCATTTTTAGCTCCTCGTGATGTCGTGGGTATGCACGACTTTGCATACTGTACCAATGAAGTAGGTTTGTCTACTACGTATTAACGTAGGGAAACCGAAAAATCATTCAAATGTGGCAGGTGCTCGCACCCCTTTGTCGCACAGGCGTCAGGCACACCATTTCGAAAGGGCGGTGCCCCATGTCGCTGGCCTTTAGGCCAACATGTCAAAGCCCTGCGCCTCCACACTCACAAACGCACGCGTCAGCTCGGCCAACGCGGCATAAAAACGGGCACGCGGTGTGGCTTGCACCGCATCGCAAAACGCAGGCAACCAAGTTTGCACATGGGCGGCAAAAAACTTGGCTTGTTGTGTGAGGTTGGACACGGACACATCATCCCCCGCCACCAAAAAGCGCATGACCTCAAACACATAAGACACATGGTCTTCGGTTTCAGACATGGTGGTGTCATCGCGGCCTAGACCCAGCGCAGCCAAATCGGTGCGCAATTGAGCCAAAGGTTTTTCATTCAAAAAGCCAGTCAAGAAGTGTGAGGCGTACACATACACCTCGGGCTTGCCCACGCCGCCAAACAAGGCGTGATGTTCGCTTTGAATGGCTTTGTCGTCCATCTCGCGGGCCACGCCCACGAATTGACGCCAGGGTTCTTCCAGAAAACCACCCGACGCAGGCGCATCCGTGGCAGCCACACGCAATTGCGCCAACAACTCAGAGCGAGCGGGTGCGTAAAACAGTTCAGAAATCAAACCGTACAGCTCAGCACGCGCGGTTTCTTCGTCAAGGGCAGAGGACAAGTGAGGTTCGGTCATACAAATATTTAAACGATTTTTTGCTCGTCGCCAGCAGAGTAAATGTCAATCACGCGGCAGTCACCACACATTTTGAGACGCTCTAAGGCATCGCCTTGGAACATCGAGTGGCCTGCCAATTTGCCCAGCATGGCTTCGATACCCTTGAGCGTGCCAAAGGGTTTGCCGCAGCGTACGCAGCCATAAGGCTGGGTTTCGTTGAGCACACGCACTTCTTTGCGTTGTGGTGTGAGCAACAAACGCGGCACGAGATTGAGCGCTTTTTCGGGGCAGGTGCTGACACACAAGCCGCACTGCACGCAGTTCTTTTCAAAGAACCGCAACTGGGGCGCTTGCTGGTTGTCTTGCAGCGCGTTGGCAGGGCACGCACTGACGCAGCTCATGCACAAGGTGCATTTATCTTTATTAATCTCGACCGAACCGAACGGCGAGCCGTCTTTGGGTAAAGCCAAGGCTTCGGGTGCATCAGCGGTTTTCAAGACCGGTGCATGTTCTAGCAAGTGATCGATGACCATGCTCAATGTGCTGCGTTTTTCAGACATCACCGCAAACGTGGCGGCGGGCACCGTGGTGCTCAAGCGCTGCTGGCCTGTGGCGAGGCGTTGCAGCTCGGCATCGAGTTCCATCGCTTGCGTGGCATGCACCAACTGCACAGGCAGGCGGCCGGCTTTGGCATAGCCCAAGCCTTCGAGCATGGCCTGGGCTTGTGCCATTTGCGCTTGCAAACCGTCCGCATATTGCGGGGCTTCTTCGGCGGTGTGGAGCACCAGCACTTGGGCAGCGCCATAGGCCAAGGCCGTGAGCCAAACATCCAAGCCAAGGCTGGCGGTGTGCCACAGCGACACGGGCATCACGTGCGCAGGCAGACCTTTGGCCACTGTGAGTTGTGCTGCGCGACCCAGTTCATTCACCAAAGCTTGGCCCGCGTCTTGGCTGTGCAGCAAGATGACCGCGTCTTTGCCGCCTGCTTTTTGGTAGGTGCTGAGCAAGGTCTTGAGCTTGACGCCTTGCTCGCTGGCACGTGGATAGGCGTAGGTGAGTGCGCCTGTGGGACACACCGTGGTGCACGCGCCGCAGCCCACACACAGGTTGGGGTTGACCTTGATTTGTTGGCGCGACTTGTCGGAGCTGACCGCTTCGGCAGAGCAAATGTCCACGCAAGCGTTGCAGCCCACTTTTTCGTTGCGGCTGTGTGCACACAGTTTTTGTTTGTAGTCAAAGAACTTGGGTTTTTCAAACTCCCCCACCAGCTCGCGCAAGCGCAACAAGTTGGCCGCTGTGGCACCGCGGAAATAGCCTTGCGGCAACGCGTGGCGTGTGAAGGCGCTTTGCTCGCGCAGGTCGAGCACGAGGTCGAACTCGGCTGTTTCTTCTTGCGCTTCGCGCTGAAAGTTGATCGCGCCTACCGCACCGCAAGCGGTCACGCAATCGCGGTGCGAGCTGCATTTGTTCAAGTCAATTTGGTAGTCCAAGCCAATCGATTGCTCGGGGCAAGCAGCCACGCAGGCGTTGCAACGTGTGCACAGGTCCAGATCAATCGGGTTGTTGTTTTGCCAAGTCAGCTTGAACGCGCCCAGCCAACCGTCCACACGCACCACTTGGCCGCCCAACACGGGGTAGGTGCGGTTTTGTGCGCCGCCAGCCTCGCCAGCGCCTTGAGTGAAGATCGTCACATTCAAGGCATCAGCCAACAAAGCGGCCGCTTGTTCGGCCTGATCCATCTGCCCCAAGATGAGCAAACGCCCTGCACTCTTGAACGTCACCGTGGGCACAGGCTCGGGCTCGGGCAAATGCGCAGCGGCTAACAGCGCGGCAATTTTGGGGGAAGCGTTTTTGGCGTCGCTGCTCCAACCGCCGGTCTCGCGAATGTTGACGAACTTGATGACCGATGTTTTGGCTTGCGCCTCAACAGCCAAGTCACCAAACAGGCGTTGCTCTTGAGTGCAAGCCACCACCACATCGTCGGTACCTTGCACAGCTTGCACAAACGCGCTCGCCTCTCGGCGGCACAAGGCCGTGTGCAGCGTGAGTGGCTCAGACAGGCTTTGGCTCAGCGCCTTCGGGTCTAGCGGTTGGGTCTGGTTGCAGTCGCAAATCAGCGTGGTCATGCGTGGTGGGCTCGGTGTTGGAAGGGTTGTCAGCAGGGACGGACTGTGCCATGACTTTGGGTTGTTCTGTCTCAGCCTTGTCACTCCCGTTTATTTCGGCTGTTTTTTCGGGTTCATCGTCAAACAAGTTCAAGGTCTTGGCGCTGGCCATTTGTCGCAGCATGGCCATAGGCAAAGGGTCGGGTTGACTGTAGTCGTCGATGTAGATGTCCATGCGGTCCATCACATTGAAGTGCGGGTCGGCAAACAACTTTTTCATGGCGGCGTTCTTCACATCGGGCGCAACACCACGCGCCATGAAACCTGTGAAATCAGACTCAGGCGTGAGTTGCTGAGCATCGGCCAACGTGGGCGCAGGTACAGCCGTAGGCTCGTGTGTCTGCGCGGGGGATGTCGTATTGGATGTGGGAGCTTGGGCAGCATGCATCACAGGAGATGCGGCATCGCTCCCTTCTGCATTTGGCACAAGCGCTGGCGAGGGGTCAAGCGCTGAACCACGCAGCGCAGGCTCCGCCAGCGGACGCCCTTCACGCACATCTGCTTTACGGCGCGACCAACGGCTTAAAAAACCTGCGGGCGTGTCGTCATTGGCCATGGCCGCCTCCATGGTTGGATCCACCACCACGCATCTTTTCGGTACTGACCGACGCAGGGTTGCCAAAGCGGTCTTGCAGAGGACGGAAGCTGTCGGGTCGTTTGCGACGTTTGGCTTCGACCACCAAATGTTGCGCCATGAATTCCGTCATCCACGCCACCACATCAGGGGGTGCGGGCACCTGGTCCACATGTTCTTGGGCATCTAACCAGCGGCCTGCGTCGTGGTAGCTCAGACTCACCATCGCGGGCACGGCCATCACTTCGTCGCTGATGGTTGGTTCTTCTTCCATGCGCCACAACACAAACCAGCACGGCGCAGGCGAGGCTGCGTTGAGGTAGTAGCCCTCGGCATCGTCGCGAAACAACTCAACCGTGAAGCCTGGGTGCAACCAAATTTGCTCGTCATCGGTTTGGCGCAAGCAGCGCGGCTCGGTGCCAAAGTGCTCGGCGTGCGGCAGCAAGTCATGTCCCGTCACATCGTGCAACACCCAGCGCCACGGTTGCCAACGGCTCATGGCCCCCGGCACACGCTCGCGACGCATGACGACAGCAACTTGAAGACTGGGACGGTGGTTCATGGGTGCGATGTTAGCGGGATGGCAATGCCCCGCTTAAGCATCCCCAATTTAGCCCCGATGCAAACAGGTCCGATTGATTTCTTTGCGCAAAGACGCCTCAGACATGGGCTTAGACACATAACCATCCGCACCTGACGCAATGAAACGTTCACGATAGCCGGTCATCGCATGTGCGGTGACCATCAGCACGGGGGTACGCGGCAGTTGACGCTCGGCCTCACGCTCACGCCAAATCCGCAACGCGGTCAAACCGTCCATCACAGGCATCATCACATCCAACAAGACCACATCGAAGCGCTCTTTGTCTAGGCAATCCAAAGCTTGCTGCCCATCATTGGCCAACACAAAGGTATGCCCCATGCGCTGCAACATGATTTGCGCCAACTTGCGGTTAATTTCGTGATCCTCCACCAACAACACAGACAACGATTGCATGGCAGGTTGCGGTTCTGAATCGCCCAACAGCCCCGCACCTGTTTGAGCGCCAGCCAGCGCGACGCACTTCACAGGAAACGCGATCGTGAAAGACGCCCCTTGCCCTGGTTCGCTGGAGGCAGAAATATCGCCCCCCATCAGTTGCATCAAACTGCGCGTGATCGCCAACCCCAACCCTGTGCCGCCATAGGAGCGCGTGATCGAACCATCGGCCTGCGTGAATGGGCTGAACAACGCATCTGTGCGTGCTGCATCAAAGCCAATGCCCGTATCTGCAACTGTGATCTCTAAACGAACCGCGTTTTCTTGCGCGCTGGGGTGGGTCTTGGATGTCACGGAGACCTTGCCGTCCTCCGTGAATTTGATGGCATTACCTATTAAGTTCGTGAGCACTTGACGCACACGCACAGGATCCATCCACACCAAATCAGGCAACATGGGGTCGTTGTGCACGCTCAAATCAATGCCTTTGGCCTGCGCCAATTGTTCCAATGATCGGGCTGTGTGTCGCACCAATTGGGCAGGGCTCACCGCCAATAACTCAAGCTCTAAAGCGCCTGCTTCGATTTTTGAAAAATCTAAAATTTGATTGATGATGTGCAACAGATGGCTGGCTGAGTCACGCGCCAATGACAAATATTCTTTTTGCACCTGCGCATCATCTGTGCTCATCGCCATTTCGGTCATCCCCAAGATGCCGTTCATGGGGGTGCGAATTTCATGACTCATATTCGCTAAGAATTCGCCACGCACGCGGTTGGCTTGCTCTGCTTTGTTCTTGGCTTCCACCAACAAGTCCTGTGCGTGTTGGATGGCTGTGAAATCTTGCATCACACCAATATAAAAGTGTGCGTTGTCTACACGCGTTTCTTTGACCGTGACACGCACAGGGAACAAGCTCCCATCTTGACGCATACCTTTGACCACACGCGGTTGATTGATCAATTTTTTACGACCGGTCTGCGCATAGGCTTTGAGGTAGCCATCATGCGCTTGACGCTCTTGGCTCTGCATCAGAGCATTGATATTTTTCCCCGCCAAGGACTCCTGCGTATAACCAAAAATCTCTGCAGTGGCCAAGTTACATTGCACGATGCGCCCGTCCGGATCAGCTACCACAATGGCCTCTGGCACAGAGGCAAAAATGCTGTTGAGTTTGCTTTCGCTCAACCGTAACTCTTGCTCTACCAACTGGCGCTCAGAGATTTCTTGATTGAGCTGCTGAATAGCATCTTGACGCTGCGAAGACAAATCGCGGGCAACCATCAACGCGGCACGAATTCGTCGCACCGACAACCAGACCAGCAACAAACCACCTAACACCACCACCAAAAGGACAGTGAATGTTCGGGTCAAAACATTCGTGGTGGCGGATTGCCATTGCGACACGGGCAAGACCACTTCCAACGCGCCACGCACATCCCCCACTTGCCAATCGGTTTTAGGTGAGCCAGGGTAATGGTTGTGGCATGCAACACAACCCGACAGCATGCGATCAGCCTGCGCATAACGCAAAACCCGCTGTCCATGCATCATTTCTTCTCGAACAAAGGGTTGGCTTGGCGTTGTCTTCAGATGGGCAAGCGCTTGTGTTTGAAAGTCGTCTAACGCGCGTTCACCAGCTCGCCAAGGAAACGGCAAATCACTGTAGAGGCGCACTTGTGTACCACCATCGACTTGCGATATGTAATGACCCAACTCAATGGTGAGGGTGGCAGGCAAAGGTAGCGCGTTGTCACGCGATTTGTAGTCATGGGTGACCGCAACACCCGCCTTCATCGCTCGCGGCACGAGCTCTTGCGCGTAAAAATTTCGAAACTGAGTCACTGACTCAGCGTGCTCTTGTGCACTCTCTTTGGCGTATTGGAAAACGACGCGTTCACTCGACTCGTAGGTATACATCACCACCCACATCGAGACGACCATCAGCGCGCCGCCCACTGCCTGCAAAGGCCAGCGCTTAAGTGCACGACTTACAAAGCGTAGTAAATGATGAATGATTTGCACGTCTGGGTGATTGAATTAATAATTTATAGTTAAATTTTAATCCATACCACCCAAACGAACACATCTGACGCTGCCACCGGCAGCCATCAGGCACGCGCTGAATTAAGTTTCTTTAGAAATCTTGATGCTTGGGAATTTGCTCGAAAAGTCCTTGGCTTTTGCAGCAATCTTCACTGCCACTTGGCGGGCTACCGCCTTGTAGATGCCCGCCACTTCGCCGTCAGGGTCGGCCACCACGGTGGGTTTGCCGCTGTCGGCTTGCAGGCGGATTTGCATGTTGAGTGGCAATGCGCCTAGGTAGTCCATGCCGTATTGGGCGGCCATCTTCTTGCCGCCGTCTGCGCCAAAGATGTGTTCGATGTGACCGCAGTTGGTGCAAACGTGCACCGCCATGTTTTCAACCAAACCAAGGATGGGCACGCCCACCTTTTCAAACATCTTGATGCCTTTTTTGGCGTCGAGCAAGGCAATGTCTTGTGGCGTGGTCACGATGACCGAGCCCGTCATGGGCACGCGTTGGCTCAGCGTGAGCTGAATGTCGCCCGTGCCGGGGGGCATATCCACGATCAAATAATCCAACGATTTCCAATTGGTTTGGCGCAGCAACTGCTCCAGCGCTTGGGTGGCCATCGGGCCGCGCCAAATCATGGCTTCGTCTTGGTCCACCAAGAAACCGATGGACATGACTTGCACGCCGTAGTTCTCCAGCGGGTCCATGGTTTGGCCGTCGCTGCTCTCGGGGCGGCCTTCAATGCCCATCATCATGGGCTGGCTGGGGCCGTAAATGTCGGCATCCAACAAACCCACGCTGGCGCCTTCGGCAGCCAAAGCCAACGCCAAGTTAGCGGCGGTGGTGCTTTTACCCACGCCGCCTTTGCCTGACGCCACAGCAATGATGTTTTTGACTTGCGGCAACAAGGCCACACCGCGCTGCGCCGCGTGCGCCACGATGTTCACCGTGATGTTGGCCGACACGTTGTCCACGCCCGCCACGCTCTTGGCAGCTGCAATCAGCTCTTTGCGAAAGCCCGCAATTTGGCTTTTGGCGGGATAGCCCAACACCACATCAAACGACACATCGCCGCCTTGAATTTGCAGATTTTTCAGCGCCTTGGTCGTGACAAAGTCTTTGCCCGTGTTGGGGTCAATCACGGTTTGCAGGGCTGCGGTCAGGGTTTGTTCGTTCAGTGCCATAAATTTCTTTGTTCTTGGAATAGGAATTGCGCGCAAGTCTAGCGCGAGCAAGTGGCCGGCACCGCAGGCAGGTCATGCGTGGGACAAGGTCAGTTTTTTCGCGCCACCCAATAAGCCGCACCTTCAGCCCCGTACCGCTCGTCATGCGGCACATGGGGGTCCAGCTCAAAGACAGAGCCGGGCAATAGGTGCTGGGTTTGGCCATTCATGGTCAGCCACATCTCGCCGCGCGTGAGGATGGCGTGCACACCAAACGCGTGGGTATGGGTGTCGAGCACGGTGTTGGGCGCCCATTCGCGCTCAAGCACCTCATCAAAGCCAGCGGCTAGGGCTTTTTGGCGGAATTCGTCAAAGCTAGGTAAGTTCATGCCCGCATTCTGTAGGAACTAAAATCGCCCCCTTCGCCCTAAGGTCTTGCCTCCAAATGTCCCAGCGCCAGCTATTCGTCACCACCGCCCTACCCTACGCCAACGGCAACTTCCACATCGGCCACATCATGGAGTACATCCAGGCCGACATCTGGGTGCGTTTCCAGCGAATGCAGGGCCACAAGGTCGATTTCGTAGGCGCAGACGACACACACGGCGCACCCATCATGATTGCGGCCGAGAAGGCTGGCATCACCCCACAGCAGTTTGTGGCCAACATCGCCGCAGGCCGCAAGCCGTATTTGGACGGCTTTCATATTAAGTTTGACAACTGGCACAGCACCGATGCGCCCGAGAACCACGAGCTGGCCCGCCAGATTTACCGTGACCTGCGCGACATCCC
>Ga0228703_1002001_pt1 | contig 11789 bp, 11 predicted proteins | sample McNCre217_Aug_MG_3_FD_178020 | JGI IMG/M metagenome (GOLD analysis project Ga0228703, IMG submission 178020) | Freshwater microbial communities from McNutts Creek, Athens, Georgia, United States - 29-17_Aug_MG | ecosystem: Environmental > Aquatic > Freshwater > Creek | place: USA: Georgia... | reverse complement strand
GCCTGTCGGCCTATGCCCGGCAGTTTTTGCAGCTGATGGACAAGCCCGATGTGGACCTGATCGAGGGCCTGTCGCCAGCCATTTCCATCGAGCAAAAAGCCACCAGCCACAACCCGCGCTCCACCGTGGGCACCGTCACCGAGATCCACGACTACTTGCGCCTGCTGTTCGCCCGCGCCGGCACGCCGTACTGCCCCGACCACAATCTGCCCCTGCAGGCCCAAACCGTGAGCCAGATGGTGGACTCTGTGCTGGCCTTGCCCGAAGACACCAAGCTGATGATCCTCGCGCCAATTGCCCGCGAGAAAAAAGGTGAGTTTGAAAAAGTCTTCGAGCAAATGCAGGCCCTGGGCTATGTGCGCTTTCGCATCAATGGCCAGACGGTCGAAGTGGAAGACCTTCCCACGCTCAAGAAGACCGAGAAACACAACATCGACGTGGTGGTGGACCGCATCAAGGTGCGGTCAGAAGAGGACGCCAAAGCGCGTGACGCCCTGCGCCAGCGCCTGGCCGAGAGCTTTGAAGCTGCGCTGCACCTGGCCGAGCACCGCGCTGTGGCGCTGGAGATGGACACGGGCAAAGAACACCTGTTCAACGCCAAGTTTTCTTGCCCGGTGTGCACCTACTCGATCAGCGAGCTGGAGCCGAGGTTGTTCTCGTTCAACTCGCCCATGGGCGCTTGCCCCACCTGTGACGGCATTGGCTCCATGGCGTTTTTTGACCCTGAGCGGGTCGTCGCTTTCCCCTCACTCAGCTTGGCCAGCGGTGCCATCAAGGGCTGGGACCGGCGCAACGGCTTTTACTTCAGCATGCTCGAAAGCCTGGCCAAGCATTACCAGTTCGACATCGAAACGCCGTTCGAAAAACTCGCACCGATTCACCAGCAGGTGCTGTTGCACGGTTCGGGCGCTGAAGAAATCAAGTTCAGCTACACCATGGAGTCCGGTGCTTCGCAGGGCAAGAAGGTCAGCAAAAAGCACCCGTTTGAAGGGATCATTCCCAACATGACGCGCCGCTACCGCGAGACCGACTCGGCCGTGGTGCGCGAAGACCTGGCCCGCTACCGCAACATGCAGGCCTGCACCAGCTGCCACGGCACGCGCCTCAAGCGCGAGGCGCGCCATGTGCGCATCGGCGAGGGCGCACAAGCCCGCGCCATCTACGAGATCAGTCACATCACGCTGGGCGAGTCGCAGCAGTATTTTCAGAGCCTGACCATGCACGGGGCCAAGGCCGAGATCGCCGACAAGGTCGTGCGCGAGATTGCGCTGCGCCTGAAGTTCCTCAACGACGTGGGTCTCAATTATTTGAGCCTGGACCGCAGCGCCGACACCTTGAGCGGCGGCGAGTCTCAGCGCATCCGCCTGGCCAGCCAGATCGGTTCAGGGCTCACGGGCGTGATGTACGTGCTGGACGAGCCCAGCATCGGCCTGCACCAGCGCGACAACGACCGCCTGATCGGCACGCTGCAACACCTGCGCGACATCGGCAACAGCGTGTTGGTGGTCGAGCACGACGAAGACATGATCCGCGTGGCCGACCATGTGATCGACATGGGGCCGGGCGCGGGCGTGCACGGCGGACGCGTGATGGCGCAAGGCACTTGCGCCGACATTCTGGCCGCGCCCGACTCGGTCACCGGTCAGTACATGTCCGGCCGCAAAAAGATCGAGATCCCCAAACGCCACAAGGCGGGCAAAGACTTCATCGAGATCGTGGGCGCCAAAGGCAACAACCTGAAAAGCGTGAACGTGAAATTCCCCGTGGGGCTGCTCACCTGCGTGACGGGTGTGTCGGGTTCAGGCAAATCCACGCTGGTCAACGACACGCTCTACACCGCCGCCGCGCACCAGATCCATCGGGCACACGATGAGGCTGCCGCACACGAAGAGATCAAAGGCCTGGAGCACTTCGACAAAGTCATCAACGTGGACCAGTCGCCGATTGGACGCACACCACGCAGCAACCCGGCCACTTACACGGGCCTGTTCACCCACATCCGCGAGCTGATGGCCGAAGTGCCCGCCGCACGCGAGCGCGGCTATGGCCCCGGGCGCTTCAGCTTCAACGTGACTGGGGGCCGCTGCGAAGCGTGTCAGGGCGACGGCATGGTGAAAGTGGAGATGCACTTTTTGCCCGATGTGTACGTGCCCTGCGACGTGTGCCACGGCATGCGCTACAACCGCGAAACGCTCGAAGTCCAATACAAGGGCCAAAACATCGCGCAGATCCTGAACATGACGGTGGAAGCCGCGCACCAGTTTTTCAGCGCCGTGCCCAACATCGCCCGCAAACTGCAAACCCTGCTGGATGTCGGCCTGACCTACATCCGCCTGGGCCAAAGCGCCACGACGCTGTCGGGCGGCGAGGCGCAGCGCGTGAAGCTCGCACTCGAATTGTCCAAGCGCGACACGGGCCGCACGCTCTACATCCTGGACGAGCCGACCACCGGCCTGCACTTTGCCGACATCGACCTGCTGCTCAAAGTGCTGCACCAGCTGCGCGATGCGGGCAACACCATCGTCATCATCGAACACAACCTCGACGTCATCAAAACCGCCGACTGGCTGATCGACATGGGCCCCGAAGGCGGCGCAGGCGGCGGCACCGTGGTGGGCGAAGGCACGCCCGAGCAACTGGCCAAAAACAAGTCGAGTTTCACGGGTCATTATTTGGCGCGTCTGCTGTAACGCTCCTGGCCTCTCCATTCATCCCTTCAGAAAATTCAAGCGTTTATGAAAACCGTCATCCGTGCTTTCTTCCGAACCCTGCGCATCGTGCTGGGCCCCGTCATGCTGCTCAAAGAACGCCTGACCCAGCCCAAAGGCGTGGTGCGCGAAGCAGCGGCGCAAGCCAATGTGGACCAGCAGTGCCAAAGCCTGGCGCTGTACCAGTTCAGCACCTGCCCGTTTTGCATCAAGGTGCGTCAGGAAATGCGCCGCCTGTCGCTGCCCATTGAAAAGCGCGATGCGCAGCACCACACCGCCCACCGCGAAGCCTTGCTGCAAGCTACGGGCGCAACCCAGGTGCCGTGTCTGAAAATCACCGAAGCCGATGGCCAAACCCGTTGGCTCAAGGATTCGGCCGCGATCGTGACCTATTTGCGCGAGCGTTTTGCAACACCTGCCGCATAAGGAACAGCACCCCTTGTGCACGCGGCCCCGTCACAGTGGCGGCTCTGGCACCATCGGAAATACCCTCACTTGATGCGCGTCAACAAACGCCCATCCGCACTTCGCTTGGCGTTCATATTTCCCTTGCACAATGGCGTTTTCAGGGAACAAAAAAATGACCACGCCACGCACCCACTACGACGCCATCAGCCGCGCATTCCACTGGCTCACCGCCATCGCAGTCATCGCTGCCTTCATCCTCGGTCCTGAGCACTTTGGCCGCGAAATGCGCCAAGGGCTGGACCCCGCCACGCGTCTTGACATCGTGGTGCACGAATCGCTGGGCGTGCTGGTGGTGGTGCTCACCTTGCTGCGCCTGCTGTGGGTCGCGGTGCGACCCGCCAAACCGCAATTTGACATGCCAAACTGGATGCATCGGGCCTCCCAAGCCACCTATGGCTTGATGTGGGTGCTGCTGCTGGCCGTGCCGGTGAGCGCGTTTCTGGCCTTGGGCAGCGCAGGCCACCCTCTGACCTTGCTGGGCGGTGTCCGCGTGAACGAGATGCCCTTCATTGCGCAATCGCCGCTGGCCCATCTGGCCGATTGGGGCGACGTGCATGGCATGCTGGGTGACCTGATCTTGTGGCTGGCGGGCCTGCATGCCGTGGCCGCCATCTTCCACCATGTGTTGCTCAAGGATGGGGTGCTGCTGTCCATGCTGCGCCCACGCCACTGAAGTCGTCGCTGAACACGTCCCATGGAAACCGAACTCAAGCTGACCCTGGCCGCACAAGACCTGCCACGCCTCTTGGCCCACCCCTTGCTGGTCACCACCAGCCTAAAGCAGCGCTTGCTCAACACCTATTTCGACACCCCCGACTTGGCGCTGCAACAAGCCCGCATGGCGGTGCGCGAAAGGCTGGCGGGCGACCAATGGTTGTTGACCGTCAAGACCGCAGGCCACAGCAGCCAAGGCCTGTCACGCCGCCTAGAGTGGGAAGGCCCGACCACGCCCGGCGCCTTGGCTTTCGACGCTCTGGTGGACGATGTGGCACTGTGCAACACGCTGATGGCCATTCGCCCCGCACTGCAGGCCATGTTCTGCACCGACTTTGAACGTCAGCGCTGGGTCATCGCTCATGCCGGCGCACAGATCGAAGTGGCGCTGGACCAAGGCCGCATTCATGTACCCGGCACTTCGCTGAGCGAGCCGCTGCTGGAACTCGAACTGGAGCTGCTCAGCGGGCCGGAAAAAGCACTGATGGCACTGGCCGATCTGCTGCGCCAAACACCGCAAGGCCCGGTGACGCTTGCGCCCAGCGATGCGAGCAAGGCACAGCGCGGGCAGGTGCTTTGGCATCAAAAATGATGCGCGTGGCGCGACCTCGTCACGGTTGCTTTAGGTGATACCTCCTCCAGGTTGACTGGTGTACAAAACACCCTTCAACCGGAGACCCCGATGACTGCACACCAAGCTTTGCCCCACGCCCACCCCGCCGATGTGGGCCTGTGCCCTGAGCGCACGCAGCGCCTGATGGATGTGTTGCGCCGCGAGGTGGCCAGTGGCCGCCTGCCCGGTGCGGTGGCCATGATCGCCCGGCGCGGGCAGATCGGCTTGTTCGAGGCCGTGGGCCAGCAAGACCCCGGCACAGGCACGCCCATGAAAACCGACAGCATCTTCCGCATCTATTCGATGACCAAGCCGGTCGTGTCGGTGGCGGTGATGATGTTGGTCGAGCGCGGGCAGTTGCTGTTAAGTGACCCGGTCAGCCGCTGGTTGCCTGAGTATGCCAACCAACAAGTGGCGACCGCTGATGGATTGGAGCCGGTCAAACAAGAGGCCACTGTGCAAGACCTGCTGCGCCACACGGCGGGGCTGACGTATGAGTTTTTGGGTGCCTCGCCCGTGCAGCGCCAATACGGCGCGGTGAAGATCGCCTCACGCGAGCGCACCAATGCCGAGTTTTCTCAAGTGCTGGCAGGCGTGCCCCTGCAGTTTCAACCCGGCACCGTGTGGGCCTACAGCCGCGCCACCGATGTGCTCGGGCGATTGGTCGAGGTGGTCAGCGGGCAAAGCCTGGGCGCATTTTTGCAAGCCGAAATCTTTGGCCCGCTGGGCATGGTGGACACCGGCTTTGCCGTGCCGCCCGATCAACAACACCGCATCGCCGAGCCCTTTGCGCACGACCCCGATGGCGGCGTGCCGATGAAGGTGCTGGAGCCGCGCCAAGTGCCCGCCATGGAGGGCGGTGGCGGCGGCCTCATGTCGACGGCCATGGACTACACCCGCTTTTTACAGTGCCTGCGCAATCGGGGCGAATTGAACGGTGTGCGCCTGCTCGGCCCCCACACGGTGGACTACATGACTGCAGACCATCTGGGCGGCATACCGTCCGACGGCACCTTGCTGACACCCGGGCACGGCTTTGGCCTCGGGTTTGCGGTGCGCACACAGCTGGGCCTGTCGCCCGTGCCCGGCTCGGTGGGTTTGTATTACTGGGGCGGCATCGCGGGCACGACCTTCTTTGTGGACCCGGCGCTCGACATGTACGCCATGCTGATGATCCAGGCACCCAATCAAAGAGATTACTATCGGCCCCTATTCCGCGATCTGGTGTACGCGGCGCTGCTCTGAATACGGCAGGTCGGCGGCTTCACCCCGACAAGCCACCTGCAGCCCAGCTCGCCATGTCGGAGCTGAAGCTTCCGACCTACAAAAAACTTTCACTTTCTGGAGACAAAACCATGCCCATATCCGGCCTCATGATGAACCGCCCCCTGCTCATTTCGGGCATCCTCGAACACGGCGCTGCCCAGTTCGGCGACCAGGAAATCGTTTCGCGCGAGACGCACGGCCCGCTGCACCGCACCACCTATGCCGAGACCGCCAAACGCTCGCGCCAGCTGGCCAATGCGCTGGCCCAGATGGGCCTCAAAGCAGGCAGCGCGGTCGGCTCCATCGCCTGGAACAACCACCGCCACCTGGAAGCGTATTACGCCGTCTCGGGCAGCGGCATGGTCATGCACACCTGCAACCCGCGCCTGCACCCGCAGCAACTCATCTATGTGATCAACCACGCCGACGACGAAGTGGTGCTGTTCGACGCCACCTTCGCGCCGCTGGTCAAAGGCATTGCCGCGCATTGCCCCAAGGTGCGTGCCTGGGTGTGCCTGGCCGATGCGGCCAACACGCCTGCCATCGAGGGCGTTGCCAACGTGATGAATTACGAAGGCCTGATCACCGGTCACAGCGACACCTTCGACTGGCCCGAGTTCGACGAACAAACCGGCGCGGCACTGTGCTACACCTCGGGCACCACCGGCAACCCCAAAGGCGTGCTGTACACGCACCGTGCCATCGTGATGAACGCGACCACGGCCTGCCTGCCCGATGTGCTGGGCCTGTCCACGCAAGAGACTATCTTGCCCGTGGTGCCCATGTTCCACATCAACGCCTGGTGCATCCCCTATGCCGCACTGGTGGCAGGCACCAAGCTGGTCTTGCCCGGCCCCAGGCTCGATGGCCCCGGCTTGTTTGAACTGATGGACACCGAGCAGGTCACCATCAGCGCGGGTGTGCCCACCATCTGGATGGGTTTGATCCAGCACGTCGAGCAAAACAACTTGCGCTTTGCCCACATGAAGCGCACCTGCGTGGGCGGCTCGGCCATGCCCATGGCGCTGATCGCCAAGTTCATGGACAACTACGGCGTGGAAGTGCGCCACGGCTGGGGCATGACCGAGACCACGGCGGTGGCCACCATGAGCAACCTGGGCCGCGCCGACCGCCTCAAGTCCGCTGCCGAGCAACACGCCATCGTGGCCAAGCAGGGCAAAACCGTCTCGGGCATCGAGATCAAAGTGGTTGATGAAAACGGCGTCACGCTGCCCCGCGACGGCACCTCACAAGGCGAGCTGATGGTGCGCGGCCAATGGATCGTGGAGCGTTACTACAAGGCCGAGCGCACCGCGCTGGTGGACGGCTGGTTCCCCACGGGCGACATCGCCACCATCGACGCGCAAGGCACCATGCAAATCCGCGACCGCACCAAGGATGTGATCAAAACCGGTGGCGAATGGATCAGCTCGATTGATCTGGAAAACGCCGCCATCGGCCACCCCGCCGTGGCCATGGCCGCCGTCATTGGCGTCAAGCACCCCAAGTGGGATGAGCGCCCGTTGCTGTTCATCGTGCGCAAGCCAGGGCAAGCCTTGGAGAAGCAGGAGATCCTCGACTTCCTGACCACCAAGGTCGCCAAGTGGTGGGTGCCCGACGATGTGGTCTTCCTCGAATCGCTGCCCGTGGGCGGCACCGGCAAAGTTCAAAAGAACGATCTGCGCAAGGAATACGGCGGCGTGTTCAGCTGATCCACCTCAGCCCATCACACCTTGGCGCTTGGCCGATCGTTCATGCGATCGCGCCAAGCCTGCAAGGCGTGCATGCCTTCGTCACCGGGCACAAACTTCATCAGGCCGCGTGCAAACTCCAGCGCGCAAAACGCGGTGATGTCGGCAATGGTGAAGCGCTCGCCCGCGATCCAGGGCTGGCTTTGCAGGCTCTGGTCAAACCAGCGGGCGACATCGCGCACCTTCTCGGCCTGTGAACGGCCAAACTCGGGGAACTGCGGTTTTTCCAGCGCCGCCAGACCCGGGTGGCTGTGGCGGATCGCGTTGGCAATGCCGCCCAGCAAATACAGCTCCACGCGTCGGTCGGCCATCTCGATGAAACCGCGCTCGTCGCCGTCCACCCCCATCAGGTTGGGCTCGGGGTAACGCCCTTCCAGCAAAGTGCAGATCGCCCGCGTCTCGGTGATCACGCGGCCGTCGTCCAGCTCCAGCGCAGGCACTTTGGCCAGCGGGCTTTTGGCCAAATACTCGGGCTGACGGTGCTCGCCGCCGTTCAGGTCCATGTTGACCATCTCGATGTTGGTGATGTTTTTCTCGACCAAAAACATCAGCACCCGGCGGGGACTGGGGGCACGGTGGGCGGTGTAGAGCTTCATGGTTTGTCCTTCTTGGCTTGGCCCATCTCCACCATCTTGCGGGCTTCTTCAGAAAACTTCTTGGCGGCCTCGTCGCCGTCTTTGGTCAGGTTGATGCGCGACGGCGGCGCTTCGATGCCGCGCAGCACCGCAGGGCGCTGCCGGATCGCATCGAGCCAACGCTTGAGATGCGGCAAGTCATCCACCTCCACGCCCGACCAGCGGTGCGTGCGCACCCAGGCCCAGTTGGCGATGTCGGCAATCGAATAATCGCCTGCCAGGTATTCGTGGTCTTTCAGGTGGCCATCGAGCACCGTGAACAGGCGGCGGCTCTCGCCCTGGTAGCGGTCAATCGCGGGCTGGATCTTTTCAGGAAAGTAGCGGAAGAACACATTGGCCTGCCCCATCATCGGCCCGATGCCGCCCATCTGGAACATCAGCCACTGCAGCACGCGCGAGCGGCCCTTGGCGTCGGTGGGCATGAGCTGGCCGGTTTTTTCTGCGAGGTAAATCAGGCAAGCGCCCGACTCGAACACCGCAAAGTCATCAGCAGCGCGGTCCACGATGGCCGGGATGCGGCCATTGGGGCAGATGGCCAAAAAGTCAGGCTGCTTTTGCTCGCCCTTGGACAGGTCCAGCACCTTGAGCGTGTAGGGCAGCGCCAACTCTTCAAGCGCGATGGAGACTTTGTGCCCGTTGGGCGTGGCTGCGGTGTAGAGGTCGATCATGGGGAAAGGCTAACAGCCGCGCCCGGGGTGCGCTGGCACGCAGATGACAGACTGCGCCAGATCAGATCCGGCTGGCTTCCTGCATTTCCCATGTCTTCATGACCGCCTGACCACAGAATTGATCGGCAACATGGAAGGGGCAATCTCGCACTCGGCCCCGCCGCAATGACCGTTTCAAATCAATCTTGCAAGACCACGTATGCCACTTCGATGTTCGCGTGAAACGCTGGCGGTAAACGGGACCACTGATGCACATCCACCAGCATGGGCAAGTCGCTCTCTTGCAGGGCGTGTTTCAGTGCATCCCAGCCTGGCACGTCTTGGGACAAGTCGGTGCAATGGCGCAGCACCAAGTCCAGATCGCTGCCTTCGTGCGCATTGCCGTTGACGCGGCTGCCATAGGCCCACACTTGCGCTTGCGGTGTGTGCAATGCCAGCAGTGCTTGCAGCCTTTGGCGATGGCGCTCAGGCAGGTCAAGCGCAGACAACTCAAGCGCTGGCATCGAACACCTTTTGCAATGCCGCCGCCAAAGCCCGCACATCTTGCAAGTAAGCGGGCAAGAGTTGCAAGGTGTCATTGGCAAACCCTGCGCCATAGTCATGCGCCGTGCTGTTGCGGTTGGCCCGGTAGGCCAGCCAGCGCTCCACCTCGGCGCTGCTGAGGATGCTGTGTTTGCCTGCGTGGCGCAGCACGTCGTTGAACACCCAGCCATCCACGGTGCGAGGTGATGCCTCAAAGGCCTTGAGTGCTTTGCGCAGCAACTTGCCTGCGGTTTCCAGCGACAGCTCGAAGCTCTTGATGGCGGCGTTGCGGTACAGGTCAAACAACACGCCGTCTGTGGCTTCGGGGTGTTGTTCGATGGCCAGTAAAGCTTGCTCCAAAGTCGCTACCGTGCGGTTGAGGTGTTCCACGTTCAAAGCCATGTTTACTCCTGATGGGCCTGCGACTGTCAGCCCTTGGCCGCTTCCAGCGTGTCGCGCGTCTGCATGGCCACCTTGCGGGCGGCTTCGGCAAAGTCTTCGCCGCTCGATGCATAGAGCACGGCGCGTGAAGAGTTGACGATGACCGATCCGGCGCTGGAGCCGTCGGCGTTGGCACGCCAGCCGGCTTTGACGGTGGCCACGGCGTCGCCGCCTTGTGCGCCCACACCGGGAATCAGCAGGGGGAGGGTCGGAGCCAGTTCGCGCACGCGCTCAATCTCTGCGGGGTAGGTCGCACCCACCACCAGGCCCAGTTGGCCATTCAGGTTCCAGGGGCCTTGGGCCAGACCGGCAATGTGTTCGTACACGCGGGGTTGGCCATCGACCGTGGCCAAGCGCTGGTTTTGCAGGTCGTCACCGCCGGGATTGGAGGTGCGGCACAGCAGAAAAGCGCCTTTGCCTTCGTACTTGAGGTACGGGGCCACCGAGTCCCAGCCCATGAAGGGCGAGAGGGTCACGGCGTCGGCACCGTAGCGCTCAAAGGCTTCTTTGGCGTATTGCTCGGCCGTGGAGCCGATGTCACCGCGCTTGGCGTCCAGAATGATCGGCACATGGGGGGCCACGCGGCGCATGTGCTCCATCAAGCGCTCCAACTGACCTTCGGCGCGGTGGGCGGCAAAGTAGGCGATTTGGGGTTTGAAGCTGCTGACCAGATCGGCCGTGGCGTCCACGATGCGGGCGCAAAAGTCGTAGATCTTGTTGGCGTCGCCCTTCATGCCCGCAGGGAACTTGGTGGGTTCGGGGTCCAGGCCCACACAAAGCATGGAGCCGTTTTGGCGCTCGGCGGTGCGCAACATGTCAAGGAAGGTCATGGGCTGATTTTAAAGGCGCAGGCTAAGATGCCCGGCATGCACAAGCTCACACCGCGTCAATGGACTGTTCTGGTCCTGCTCACCCTCGTTTGGGGCGTCAACTGGCCGATCATGAAAATCGGCGTGACGGGCTTTCCGCCGCTGACGTTTCGCACCATTTGCATGTGGCTGGGCACGCCGGTGCTGGGCTTGGTGCTGTTGGCGCAGGGCGTGCCGTTTCGCATCGAGCGCAAGCACTGGCGCGAACTGCTGACGCTGGCCACCTTCAACATGTTTTTCTGGCACGGCCTGATCATCGTGGCGGTGCAGTCGCTGTCCAGCGGACGGGCGGCGATTTTGGGTTACACCATGCCCATGTTTTCTGCGGTGCTGGGGGCACTGGTGTTTGGCGACCAGCTGGCCAAGCGGGCTTGGCTGGGTGTGGGTGCGGCCTCGCTGGGCGTGGTCTTGCTGCTGTGGCACGAGATCTCCAACCTCACGGGCAAGCCGGTGGGTGTGTTGTTGGCACTGGGCGCGGCCAGCACCTGGGCGCTGGGCACGCAGCTGCTGCGGCGCACCCAGATGCCGGTGCCCACGCTGACGATTTCGTTTTGGATGGCTTTTTTGACCACAGGCGTGATGACGGTGCTGGCTCTGCTGTTGGAGCGTGATCAATGGCATGCACCGTCGCCAGCCACTTGGGGCGCGATCGCCTTCAATGCGGTGCTGGTGTTTGGCTTTGCGCAAGCGGCCTGGTTTTACCTGGCCCGCAGCTTGCCGCCAGTGGCCTCCACCCTGAGCGTGATGCTGATCCCGGTGCTGGGCGTGTTCACCGGCGCGGTGTGGCTGGGCGAAGTCTTGCACTGGCAGGACTGGGCAGCGGTGGTGTTGATGATGGTGTCGATTGCAGCGGTGCTGTGGCCCAAAAAAGCCGGATGAGCAAGTTCAGGCCTGAACGGTCTTGAGTGCCAGCACCAGATCGGCCCAGGCCTTGGCCTTGTCGGCGGGGTTGCGCAGCAAATACGAGGGGTGGTAGGTCACCACCACCGGCACGCCCTGGTGGGTGTGCACCTGGCCGCGCAGCTTGCCCAAGGGTTCGGTCGATTGCAGCACCGACTGCACTGCAAAGCGGCCCATGAGCAAGATGATCTTGGGTTGCACCAAGGCCACTTGCCGCGCCAGATATGGCGCACA
>Ga0228703_1001999_pt1 | contig 11811 bp, 11 predicted proteins | sample McNCre217_Aug_MG_3_FD_178020 | JGI IMG/M metagenome (GOLD analysis project Ga0228703, IMG submission 178020) | Freshwater microbial communities from McNutts Creek, Athens, Georgia, United States - 29-17_Aug_MG | ecosystem: Environmental > Aquatic > Freshwater > Creek | place: USA: Georgia... | reverse complement strand
AATGACCCTGCTATCGGTGAAAAATCTGCGCGTCACCTTCGATACCGAAGCCGGTCTGGTCGAAGCCGTGCGCGGCGTGTCGTTTTCGCTTGGCCGCGAACGCCTTGGCATCGTGGGCGAATCCGGCTCTGGCAAAACCATGACCGGGCGTTCCGTGCTGCGCTTGATCCGCCCGCCGGGCAAGATCACTGCTGACCAGATGGAGTTTGACGGCATCGACCTGATGCGGGCCTCGGAAAAGCAGATGCGCGCCCTGCGCGGGCCGCGCATCGCCATGGTGATGCAAGACCCGAAATATTCGCTGAACCCGGTAATGAAAGTCGGGGCACAGTTGATGGAAGGCTTGCGCCAACGCGACCGTGTTTCCAAGGGCGAAGCCCGCAGCAAGGCCATCGCCGCGCTTGAAGCAGTGCAAATCCGCGACCCCGAACGCGTGCTCGAAGCCTATCCGCACGAACTTTCGGGCGGCATGGGGCAGCGGGTGATGATCGCGATGATGCTGATCCCCAACCCCGATCTGCTGATCGCCGACGAACCCACCTCGGCGCTCGATGTCACCGTGCAGGCCGAAGTGCTGTCGATCCTTGATAATCTGGTCAAAACCCGTGGCATGGGCCTGATCTTCATCAGCCACGACCTGCGCCTTGTCGCCCGCTTCTGCGACCGTGTGCTGGTGATGTATAAGGGGCGCATTGTCGAAGAACTGGCGGCAAAAGACCTGCTGCACGCCAAACACCCCTATACCCAAGGCCTGCTGAACTGCCTGCCGCGCATCGGCGGCAGCCGCGACCCGCTGCCCAGCCTTGACCGCAACGCAGCATGGGCAAACTGACATGGCTTTGATTGAAATAGACAATCTCTCTGTCACCTTCACCGCCGCTGGCCGTCAGGTCCGTGCTGTGCAAAACGTGTCGCTGAATGTCAACGCACAAGAATCCTTTGGCCTTGTCGGCGAATCCGGGTCGGGCAAATCCACCATCCTGCGTGCAATCTGCGGCCTGGCCCCCATCTCGGGTGGCAGCATCCGCATCAATGGCAAAGCCATCGCCACCCCGCGCGGCAAGGCGTTCTCGCGGCAGGTGCAGATGGTGTTCCAAGACCCCTACGCCAGCCTGCACCCGCGCCACACCATCGACCGCACGCTGTCAGAACCGCTTGCTATCCACGGCCTGCCCGGCACCGATCAGCGCATCACCAAGGCGCTGACCGATGTTGGTCTGCCCACCAACTTCCGCTTTCGCTACCCGCACCAATTGTCCGGTGGCCAACGCCAGCGCGTCGCCATCGCCCGCGCGCTGATGCTCGAACCCGAAATCTTGCTGCTTGATGAACCCACCTCGGCGCTGGATGCCTCGGTGCAGGCCGAAACGCTCAACCTGCTGTCGCGCCTGCGCGCCGAACGCGGCCTGACCTTCCTGATGGTCAGCCACGATCTCGCCGTCATCGACCATATGTGCGACCGTATCCTTGTCATGCAGCACGGCCGCGCCGTCGAAGAACTCAGCCGCGACGCGCTGGCGCATGCCGAAATGAAAACCGACTATGCCCGCAGTTTGTTCGCCGCTTCGGCCGACCGTATGCTTGAAGGCTAGGCCGTGGCATTTCTCCTATTCACATTGGCTCAAATATCCCACGGGGGTGCGGGGGTGTGAAACCCCCGCTCCGCCCCAAGCCCGAGGCTCCCATGTTTCCCACCTTTGACGGCCACAACGACCTGCTTTTGCGCCTGCACACCCACCCGGAAAACCGCGAGAAAATCTGGCTCACTGGCGAAGGCAAAGGCCATCTTGACCTGCCCCGCATGAAAAAAGGCGGCTTTGCAGCCGGATTCTTCGCCATCTACATTCCGTCGCCGGTGTCGCATGACGCCCCCGACTATATGGCGCAGATGGAAAATCCGCCCTTCGCGCTGCCCTTGGGCAACCTGATCACCGAGGCCGAGGCCCTGCCGGTCGCCATGTCGATGGCACGGCAAATGCTCTGGATGCAGCGCGCCGCGAATGGCCAGTTCAAGATCTGCACCACCGTGGCCGATATTCGCGCCTGCATGTCGCAAGGAATCGTCGCGGGCATCATGCATATGGAGGGCGCCGAGGCGATCGACGCCAATCTTGATAACCTTTACGCTTTCCACGCCATGGGCCTGCGCTCGCTTGGTCCAGTGTGGTCACGCCCAACCATCTTTGGCCACGGCGTGCCCTTTGCCTTTCCTTCAGGTCCAGACACCGGCGACGGGCTGACCGATGCCGGCAAACGGCTGGTGCGTGCCTGTAACGAGCTCAAGATCATGCTGGATCTGTCGCATATTAACGAAAAGGGCTTTGATGACATCGCGCGCCTGTCCGATGCCCCCTTGGTTGCCACCCATTCCAACGCCCACGCGATCACGCCGTCGTCGCGCAACCTGACCGACCGGCAGCTTGCGGTGATCCGCGACAGCAAAGGGATGGTCGGGCTGAACTTCGCCACCTCGTTCCTGCGCCGCGATGGCAAGCAAAGCGCCGACATGGGCTGGGACGACGTGCTGCGCCATCTTGACTATCTGCTTAAGCATCTTGGCGAAGATCACCTTGGCCTTGGGTCGGATTTTGATGGCGCGACGCTGCCCAAAGGCATTGGCGATGTGACTGGCCTGCCCGCGCTGCAACAGGCGATGATCGACCATGGCTATGGCCCGGCGCTGATGCGCAAGCTGTGCCACGAAAACTGGCTGGCGCTGCTGGATCGCACTTGGGGTCACTAAGATCCCACGCTAGGGTCGGGCCGAAACGCCCGACCTAACCGCAGCTTGAAGGATCAACCATGGCCCGCCTTGCCCTTGTCACCGCCGGACCTTCTGCCATTGGCACCAGCCTTGTCATCGGTCTGGCAGGGGCGGGCTATGACGTGGGCTTCACCCATCTGGGCCAGTCAGATGCGGCCAACGCCTTGATCGCAGCGGTCCAATCCAAGGGCCGCCGCGCCCGCGCGTGGGAAAGCGACGCCAGCGACGAGGCGCAAGTGCTGGCTTTCCACGCCGAGGCGGCTGCTTGGGCCAACACCGCGCCTTCGGTAATGGTCAACAATGCCGGCATTCAAACCTGGTCCAGCCTGCTTGATCTGAAGGTCGATGATTGGAACCGCGTCATGGCAACCAACCTGCGCGGCACCTTCCTGAATACCCAAGCTGCCGCCCGCGCCATGGTGACGGCAGGGCAGGGCGGTGCCATCATCACGCTGGGGTCAGGCTGCAACAAATTGGCCTTCCCGCGCTTGGTTGATTACACCGCGTCGAAAGGCGGGATCGAACAGTTTACCAAAGTCGCAGCGGTTGAACTTGGGCCGCATAACATCCGCGTCAACTGCATCGCGCCCGGTGCCATCGCCACCGAACGCACCGCCGCCGAGGCGGGCGATTACGCCGCCACCTGGTCGCGCGTCACCCCGCTGCGCCGGGTTGGCACCCCCGCCGATCTGGTCGGGCCGCTGCTGTTTCTGGTGTCAGACGCCGCCGCCTTCGTCACTGGCCAAACCCTTTGGGTCGACGGCGGCGCGTTCAGTCAGGCCAACTGGCCCTACGAAACCTGAGGCCAGCGCCCGGCTGCCGCTGTCGGACGCTCCGCGGGGGATATTTAGGCCAAGATGAAGTTGCTGGCCTAGCGCCCCTCCATCGCCTTGCGCACCGCGTCGCGCACATGGGCGGCCATGAAATCGGTGAACAGCTTGACCTTCGGGTCTTTCAGCCGCCGGTGCTGCGACAGGCTGGACAGTTGCGTCGGCAGCGGCGGGGTTGCCACTGCAACCGGCACCAAAGCGCCAGAGCGCAGATGGTCGGCCACTTCGAACACTGGTTTCATCACAATGCCGCGCCCGTCCAGCGCCCAGCCGGTCAGCACATCGCCGTCGTCCGATTCGAACGGGCCTGAAATTTCAAACCGCCGGACGCCGTCTGCGGTTTGCAGCGCCCATTGGAATTCCTTGGCGCCTGGAAAGCGCAGGTTCAGACAGTCGTGCTTTTCCGCCACCAAGGCCGCGCCATCCACCGGATTGCCGCGCCGCGCCACATAGGCGGGCGAGGCGCACAACACCCGCGGGCAATCGGCGATCAGCCGGACTTTCAGCGTGGAATCGTCCAGAATGCCAAGGTGGAAGGCCACATCCAGACCTTCGGTGATGACATCAATCACCCGATCCGAAAGCCGCAAGCGTACGTCAATCTGCGGATACAGGTCTTTGAACACCGGCACATGCGGCGCGATGAACCGCCGCCCGACCCCCAAAGGGGCCGATACAAAGATCGTGCCGCGCGGGTTTTGCGTGACATCCATCACCGCGGCTTCGGCCTCGTCGATGGATTCCAGCACCTTCTTGGCGCCATCAAAAAAAATCCGGCCGTTTTCGGTGGGTTGCAAGCTGCGGGTGGTGCGTGAAAACAGCCGCACCCCCAGATGCTTTTCCAGTTCCGATATCCGCGCCGAAGCGACCGCAGGCGACGTGCGCTGATCGCGCGCGGCGGCCGACATCGACCCCAGTTCGTAGACCCGCACAAACATCTTGATATTGTTGACGTAGGACATTTTCGCCCCAATTTTGAAAGTATTCCCCGTGTTTTCTGGATTAACAGCTAAGCCCGCGCCAGTATAGCCTTGTTGCAAAGCAAGGAGAGCGCCGATGTATGACTGGGTCGTGTTGGGGGAGTGGGTCGAGATCGCCGTCCGCTGGCTGCATGTCACCACCGCAATGGCGTGGATCGGGTCGTCTTTCTACTTCATCGCGCTGGATCTTGGTCTGCGCAAAACGCCCAGCCTGCCGCCCTTGGCGCATGGCGAAGAATGGCAGGTGCATGGTGGCGGCTTTTACCACATCCAGAAATATCTGGTGGCACCCGAAATGCTGCCCGAACATCTGATCTGGTTCAAATGGGAAAGCTACACCACTTGGTTGTCGGGCTTTTCCATGCTGGTGCTGGTGTATTATTTGGGGTCAAACCTGTTCCTGATCGACCCCGAGGTGATGGACCTTGCGCCGTGGCAAGCGATTGCAATTTCGCTTGGCAGTCTTGCTTTTGGCTGGATCGCCTATGATCTGATCTGCAAAAGCCGGTTTGGCGATGACAATACCCGGCTGATGATCGGGCTTTATATCATCCTTGTGGGCATGGCCTGGGGCTACACGCAGGTGTTTTCCGGCCGCGCCGCGCTGCTGCATCTGGGCGCGTTTACCGCCACCATCATGTCGGCCAATGTGTTCATGATCATCATGCCAAACCAGCGCATCGTCGTGGCAGACCTGAAGGCAGGCCGCACGCCGGACCCGAAATACGGCAAGATCGCCAAGCAGCGCAGCACCCATAACAACTACCTGACGCTGCCGGTGTTGTTCTTGATGCTGTCCAACCACTACCCGTTGGTGTTCGCGACCGAATATAACTGGGTTATCGCCAGCCTTGTGTTCCTGATGGGGGTGACGATCCGGCACTGGTTCAACAGCAAACATGCTGGCAAGGGCAACCCGCATTGGACCTGGTTTATCACCGCCCTGCTGTTTTTGATCATCGCTTGGCTTTCAACCGCGCCGATGCGCCACCGCCCGGAAGAAACCAGCCTGAATGGCGCGGCGCTCACTTATGCCTCTGCCGCCGGGTTTGAAGACGTGGTGTCCATCGTGCAGGGCCGCTGCTCGATGTGCCACGCCGCAGAACCCGGATATGACGGCATCGCGTGGCCGCCCAAGAACGTGGTCTTGGAAACCCCTGCCCAGATCGCGGCCGAGGCGCAGCGTATTTACCTGCAAGCCGGGCTGACCCACGCCATGCCCCCCGCCAACTTGTCCTACATGGAACCAGCAGAGCGCGATGCCATCGTGCGCTGGTTTCAATCTGCGGGTCAAAGCGGCCAATCCAGCTAACTCTGCTATTTGCTCTTTCTGAAATACTCCCGCCGGAGTTATTATTATTAATTTAAAAACATGATATTATCATTATTTACGTGCACGTTGTGTGTATACCCTTAATTTTAACGGAATACTGAAAAAGTTCGATCTACACGCGGTTTGCAGAACGTGATTCACCCACCGCACGGTAATGACGGAGATAATTAGGCGCGGGACTGATGAGAAGCGCGGGTCACTGTGCCTTCCCGGTTAGAGTTCTGCAACAACTCCGTTACGAAGAGGGTTGGGAAGATCAAAATATCTTTTCTTGGCTGAACACATTCCGCAAATTGATTCAGCACCTCGCCCTATAAAGTCCCGCAGTTCATCGTCGCTCGCATCAAGATACAGCGGTCTATATTCCAAATATCGCTTCCAACGATCTGAAAGGTTATATCGCTCGTTCTGAAGTTTAAGGTAGGCGATCGGGCCACATTTCCACAACGCGCCTTCAAATAACTGAATGCAACTCCGAGCTGGGCAAATCGACCAACTCGCTTGTGGTTCGCCATCCTCGTATGGAAGCATATTGCTTCCAAAACCGTTATACCGCCGCGTCCAATTCTTGTAGGAGTGTCGAATTATAATGCCAAACTTGTGTTTTTTTCGCCAAGTAGCAATCAAATCTAATACTGGTCGAATTTTTTGCATGTATTCTGGGGAATTATGGTGCACGGAGACGGTAATCTCGCAGTTACCTAGGTCATCAAGTAGGTATGGCAGTCCCGGGTGCCTGTGGAGAAAAAAACCATTTGTAACAATTTCGACGGTGGCATCAGCTAAATGGCGGCGAGCTAATTTGACAAACTCTGGTAACATAGGATGGATTGTGGGTTCACCGCCGAGAAGGCGGAATCTTTTCACCGATACACGCTTGCTCCAATTCGCAACTGAAGCAGCGGCCTCTTCCAAATCTAAAAGGCCCCTGTGTGAGTGATTGGAATAATGAGAGCAGCTTTCACAAGCGAGATTGCAGGCGTGAGTGACGTGCATTTCAAGATATTTAATATTTACGAGTTCCAATTCAGGTCACCCCATCCTTCTGCTGGGACGCATGGTACTGGACTCGTGCTCAAAGTGGGAGCACTTTCGATTAGTTAACGGGAAGTTTTTGTAAAAGTGGCAGAGTCTCGAGTGGTGGTGGGTGAACTGCTCCCTGAAAATCGGACAGTGACAGAAGCTACGATCTGACGTCTGTTGGTCTCCAAGCACGAGGAGATCAGGATAAGAAGAAACGCGGCACCCATGCCCCTGCGTTTAAAGCCCGTGTGGCGCTGGAAGCCGTGAAGGGCGAGCGCACGATGTCCGAGCTTGCAGCCGAATATGGCGTGCATCCGACGATGATCTATCAATGGAAGTAAGCATTGCAGGAAGACGCAGCGTACATCTTCGAGCGGGGCGGTAAGTTGGCTCCTGCTGTCGATGAGGATACGGTGCGGTCGCTGCATGCCAAGATCGGGAGCCTGACTGTGGCCAACGATTTCTTTTTACGAACACTCAAGCCGTGGATCGGCAAGTGAGGTGCAGGAAGATTGCTTTAGTCGCGCTGATCCGGGGTTTTGCGACAGAGTTGCAGGCGGCTCCGGCACAGGTGGCGCTGGCTTGGCTATTGGCCAAACAAAGTACAGTGGATTGTGTCCATTCCGAGCACCAAGCGTGTTGAGCGTTTGGCCGAAAACCTTGGCCGCGCTGCTCTGCATTTATCGGCTGAAACCGGGGCTGCGTTGGATGCCGCCAGCGCAGCAATTCCCACCGAAGGCATACGTTTGCCCGAGGCGGTATTGGCGATGTCGGGACTGTAAGGCCTAAAGATAGGCCGCGTGAAGTTTCGCGCGGTCTGTCCTTACCTCATCCGGATGCACCGAAAGCCGCATCTCGCCCTTGCGCAGCACCACGACATGCGAGGCAAGTGAAAGCGCCACTTCGACAAACTGTTCGACAAGTAACACCCCGATGCCTTTCGAGGTGAGATCAGCCACCACTGCCGCCAACCGTTTGACGATCAACGGCGCAAGGCCTAGCGACATCTCGTCGATCAGCAAATAGCGTGGTCGGGCCATCAGGGCGTGGCCGATGGCAAGCATCTGCTGCTGACCGCCCGACATGGTGCCCGCCATCTGGCCTTTACGCTCGGCCAATTCGGGGAAGACGTGGTAAACGCGGGCAAGTTCGGCGTGCAGGGCGGGCCTGCCCAACAACGATCCGGCGGCGCGCAGGTTGTCTTCAACGCTAAGGCCGGTCAGAACTTGATGGCCTTCCGGCACGGCGGCGACCCCTGCTGCACGGATGAAATCGGGGGTTTTCCCGGATAGATCAATGCCGTCGACCGAGATCCGCCCAGCGAAGGGCGGCATAATGCCCGCGACGGCCAGCACCAGTTCAGATTTGCCCGCGCCGTTGGCCCCCAGCAAAGCGGTGACGCTGCCGCGCTCGACCGTCAGGGTCACATCTTTGACCACGGCTTTGCCGTCGCGGGTCAGGGTCAGGTTGGTGATTTCAAGCATGATCGGCCTCGATGCCAAGATAGGCGGCTTTGACGGCGGGGTCGGCCAGCACCACAGAGGTGGGGCCAAAGGCGATGCGGCGGCCGAAATCCAGCACCAAGGTTTCGCGGCAAATACGCGAGATCAGATCTACGTCGTGGTCGATCACCAGCACTTGCGCACGCCCTAGGTCGGGGATGGCTGTGATCAAATCACCCAATCGTGCAGTTTCCTCTACCGTCAGGCCGCCTGCGGGTTCGTCCAGCATGATCAGGCGGGGATTGCCGGTGACACAACGGGCAAGGTCGCACAAGCGGCGTTCAAAGGTGTTCAGCCTTGCGCCAGGTTTGCCCGCTATGGCGGTGATGCCAACAAATTCCAGCGCCGTCTCAATATCGGCGCGTTTGGTCGCGCGGCTGCCAGCAAGGTTATCAGCGATAGCCCACAGGTTTTCGGCAACTGTCAGATCATCTGCGATTTGTTCGCGCTGAAAGCTGCGGCGAAGTCCCCAACGGGTGCGCAGGTGTGGTGGCATTTGCATCGGATCAACACCATCAACAGTGACGCTACCTGACGAGGTCAGAAAGCCCGAGATCACGTTCATTGTGGTGGTCTTGCCCGCGCCGTTCGGGCCGATAATGCCGGAAACCGGGGCCGAAACTTGCGCCGTCACAGCGTCCAGCGCCACAATGCCGCCGAACCGCACCGTCAGGTTTTCAAGCGCGATCATTGGCGGCCTCCATCTTGAAGAGGCCAAAGATTTGCCCGGCAATGCCCTCTGGTGCAGTGATGACGGCGTGCAGAAGAGCCGCGCCAAAGAACACCAGCGCAAGATCGGCATCAACGCCCCAGTTGTTCAAAAGGCCGGGTGCGACGCGGTAAAGCACGGCTGTGATCACCGCACCCAACCAAAACCGCGCGCCGCCCACGACGACCAGTGCAAACAGCAAAACCGATTCACTGGCGCGGAAGGTGGCAGCGTCCAACAGGCCAAGGCTTGCTGCCAAGATGCCGCCGCCCAAGCCCGCAAGCAGACCAGAAAGGCCAAAAGCCCATGTTTTATATAGAGTTACATTGACGCCAGAGGCGAGGGCCGCCGCCTCTGACCGCCGGATCAGCGCCCATGCGCGCCCCGGACGGCTGCGCAGATGTGCGTCGATCAGCAAGAAACCAAGCACTGCGATGACAAGCGCATAGCGCAGAAAGCTTTCGTCGCTTTGGCCAAGCGCGGGCCGGCGCATGGTGGCAGAGAAAGACGTGCCGACGCCCCAGAACCCTGCGCCGCCGTTGGGAAATTGGTGGGCGGTGAAAATCACCTCCAGCCCGCCCGCCACCATCAGCGTGATCAGCGCAAGGTAAAGCCCGCGCATCCGCAGCGCTGGCAGCGCAAGTACCATACCCAGCACCGAAGTGATGACCGCCCCTATCAGCAGATTGACCTCGAACGGAAATCCGTATGCATGGTTCAGTCGTAGGGTTATCCAACCACCAAGGCCCATCAGGCCCACCTGCGCCAGCGACACCATGCCAAGGCGTGCGTACATAAAGCCTGCCCCCATGGCGGCAAGCGCAAAGGCGGTGGTCGAGGTGAAAATCTTTAGCCACTGCCCGCCAGCCGCCATAGGCAATACAAGAACGGCTATGACGGCAAGGGTGAGGCCCGCAAGGCCAGAGCGAGAGATTCGCATCAATCTTCTCCCGAAAAGGTAAGGTGGCGGCCACGGTTCATCAGCAAAAGCACCAGTGCTGCGATGACATAGGGCGCGATGGGGCGCACGTCTTTGAAGGTGTCAGATAGGGTTAGCAGGCTTTCAATCACGCCCATTGCAAGACCGCCCATCAAGACATCGGGCAGGCTTTGCAACCGCCCGGCGATGGCTGCGGCAACGCAAGGAATGACAAGGAAGGTGATCACCGAAGGGTCAAGCCGCACCAGATCGCCAAACATCAATCCGGTGAATCCAAAGATCAGGCCAGACAGCGCCCAAGCCAGCGTTTCAACCCGTGTGATCGGAATTCCGATCAATGACGACAGGCGGCGGTTATTGGCCAGCGCGCGCATTTGCAACCCAATGCGGGTGCTGTCCAGCGCAGCAGAGATGCCAATCACCAAGGCGATTGTCGCACCAACCACCACCAGCCTTGTCACGGTAACACGCAAGCCCAGAAGCATCACGGCGGCCTTGTCTGTCGGCAATTCGAATTTGCGCGGATCGTCGGACCATAGGAACGAAACAAGACCCAATAGCACAAAGGCGAAGCCAAGCGAGGCAACAGCCTTGACCACAGGCTCGCGCCACGCCATGCGCGAGGCCAAGGTACGACCGTAGGCGGTGGCAAGCATTGGGCCAAGTGCTAACCCCATCACCCAGGCCAAAGGCGCAAAAATTCCCCATTGCACCAACTGCCACGCCACCATGACCGCCACCGCGCCAATTGCCCCGGCGGCCAAATTCAACACACCCGTAGCGCGGTAAAGCACCACCAGACCGATGCCGCCAAGCGCGTAAAGCGAACCGACTGCAAGGCCCGAGACGATGAAAAGCCCCAAGACATTTGGGGGTTTGCCATGACCCAACGCCAGCGCCAAAACGCCGACAAGAGCCACCCAAAGCAGCAGACTTTTCAAGATTTCGCGCATGGAAGCTTTCCGAAAAGGTTACCCCGCCCAAAGTAATCTTTGGGCGGGAAGTTGGATTTAGCGCAGGCCGAGCGCCTTTTCCTGCTCTAGGATCGGCGCGAAATAGGGGCTGTCGTATTCGTAGCAGTCACGCACGGTTTCGAAACCACCGCCCTTGACCACAACCATGGTGCCCGCATGGTTCGGCATGTGTCGATCGGCCTCGCCCACATAATAAGGGCCGCAGAGCAGGTCAGATTTTGCGCCGTTGATCGCCTTGATGGCATCCGTCACCGCTGCGCGATCGTCCAGCTTGGCCGGATCCATGCCGCTGATCGCATCAACAAAGAACCGGGCAGAGACATAGCCAGATTGGCTGAAGGTATCGCGCGCGGCGTCCTTCGGGGCGTAGGCATCCATTACCGCCAGCCAGTTGGTCGCATCTGGCCCACCCTTGTCCCAAGGCGTCAGTTCGGCGTTGATGAACATCTTGCCGTCCCAATAGGCACCCAAAGCTTCTGGCACGGTGCGGTCATAAAGCGGGGTTGACGAGGCCCACTTGTAAGTATCGCCAAGCCCCTGCTCTTCAGCAGCTTTCAGGAAGGCAATCGCCAAACCAGCGGGCAAGTTTACAAGGATCGTATCTGCGCCCGAGCCGATGGATTCCAGCAATGCCGAGTTCACATCCGGGCTTGCCGGATTCAGCAGAACTGACGATCCGGTCAAACCTTTGGATTTCATGTATTCCTCAGATGCGCCGCAAGACCACGGGCCAACGTCGGGAATGGCAAGTCCGAT
>Ga0228703_1001998_pt1 | contig 11815 bp, 13 predicted proteins | sample McNCre217_Aug_MG_3_FD_178020 | JGI IMG/M metagenome (GOLD analysis project Ga0228703, IMG submission 178020) | Freshwater microbial communities from McNutts Creek, Athens, Georgia, United States - 29-17_Aug_MG | ecosystem: Environmental > Aquatic > Freshwater > Creek | place: USA: Georgia... | reverse complement strand
CCATCCGCTGATCGTGCACGTGGCCTCACAGGCCCAGGTGCCGCTGTTTGCCGATGAGGTGCCTGCTTTTGCCCAGCGCCTCATGGACGCTTTCTGGCCGGGCCCGCTCACCTTGATCCTGCCGCGTCGGCCCGGTGTGGCCACGGCCTCGGCCGGCGGTCAGGCATCGATCGGCTTGCGCTGTCCCTCGCATCCGGTGGCGCAGGCGGTGTTGCAGGCCTGTGCTGCCGCTGGCATGCCTGGCCTGTCGGCGCCGAGTGCCAACCAGTTTGGGCGCGTCAGCCCGACCACGGCCCGCCATGTGCAGGGCGAGTTTGGCGATGCGCTGCTGATCCTGGACGGGGGGGAATGCGAAGTCGGCATCGAATCGACCATCGTGGACTGCACCCGGGGCGCCCCCGTGTTGTTGCGACCGGGGCAGATCACGCGCACCCAGATCGAGCAGGTCTGCGACCAAGCCCTGCAAGACAAGGCGGCCCTGGCCCAGCCTGCGCCCAAGGCCTCGGGCACGCTGGAATCGCATTACGCGCCGCGCGCCAAGGTGCGGCTCATGGCGGCCGATGAGATCGCGCGCCGCCTGCAGGCCCTGGGTGTGCATGCTGGCAATCTGGGGGTCTGGTCGCGCGAGCGCTTGCCCGATGCTGGCGCTGGCGTACTCTGGCGTCAACAGTCGGCCCAGCCCGACACCGCTGCGCACGACCTGTTTGCAGTGCTGCGTGATCTGGATGCACGCGGTGTCCAGCAAATCTGGGTGGAGCTGCCGCCCGACATGCCCGATTGGGAAGGTGTGCGCGACCGCCTGACCCGGGCGGCGGCCTGATCCAATCTGTGGGAGGCCGCCTTTGCGGCCGAATGCTTTTCGTGCGCGGGGGCGCGCTCCCACGCTGTTTGCCAATTCAGCGGTAACGCAGCTTCATCACCAAAATCGCCAGCGCCAGGCTGGTGGTGATGAGGTTGGCGATGATGATGGGCCAGGCCATCAGCAAGATGCCATAGGCCAACCACAGGGCCACGCCCACGGTGAACAGGCTGTACATGCCCAGCGAAATGCCGCTCACGTCGCGGGTGCGGAAGGTGTGCCAGGCCTGGGGCACAAAGCTGGTGGTGGTCAGGCAGGCGGCGAAGGTGCCAATCCAGTCGGTCAGATGCATGGGGCTATTGTCGCTGCGCCTGGTCGCGGGCGGTCCAGTCCAGCAGCCGGTCCAGGGCCGGACGGGCCTGGCTGGCATTGGCGTGGTTGACGATCGCCACCACGGTGTAGAGCTTGCCGCTTTCACCTTGCACATAGCCGGCCACCGAGGCCACATCGCGCAGTGAGCCGGTTTTGAGCCAGGCGTGGCCCATCAGGGGCGACTGCGGCATGCGTTCGGCCATGCGCACCGCCGTGCCGTCCACCCCGGCAATCGCCAGCGAGTTGCTGAAGACCTGGGCCTGCGGATCGCGGCGCGCCTGGGCCAGCAGCTGGGTCAAGCTGCGCGCGGTGCTGCGCTCCTCGCGCGAGAGGCCCGAACCGTTGTCGATCACGGGCTCGGGCTGCCCCGGAAACTGTTGCCGCCACCAGCGCGACAGGCGCAGCCGCGACGCCTCGAAGCGGCCTGGGGCGTCCAGCTCGCTCGACAGGGACAAGAACAGCTGTTGTGCCATCACGTTGTTCGACATCTTGTTGATGTCGGCGATCACGTCCTTGAGCGGCAATGAATCGTGTTCCACCAGCAAACGCGCCTGGGCTGTCAATTTGCCCCAGCGCACCTGGCCGCTCAAGGCGCCGCCAGCCTGGCGCCACAGGGCTTCAAACATGCGCGGCGCGTATTGCTCGCTGGCGCTGAAGGCCACTGGCCAGGGCCGCTCGCCGCAACTGGCGGGGTAGCTGCCTGCAAAACGCGGATGCAGCGCGTCGCCAAAGTCCGCCTGCAAGCCGCTGCGCCAGTCCTGGCAGGGGCCATGGCGCAAGGGCACGCTGGCGGGCACGTCCAGTCCGGCCAGCGGGGGCTCGCTGCGCACCAGGGCGCGTCCGCTGACCGCGTCGGGGGTGAAGGTGAAAATCACCGAGCGGAAGTTCATCAGCAAGCCATCGGGCGCGACGTTGTAGGGGCGCAGCGGTTCGTCGTCAAACGGCTGCTGGCGTGGCGTGACTTCGAACACGCTGTTGTCGAGCACGATGTCGCCACGGATGTCCTGCACGCCCGCAGCCCTCACTTGTGCCACCAGGGCTTGCGCGCGTTCGACCACCAGCTTGGGGTCGCCGCTGCCCCGCACGATGAGCGAGCCGGTCAACACGCCGCCCTGCAAGGGGCCGTCGGTGTAGATGCGGGTGCGCCACACATGGTCAGGTCCGAGCAGCTGCAGGCCGGCATAGGTGGTGAACAGCTTCATCACCGAAGCCGGGTTCATGGGTTCGCCGTCGCGGTGGGCCAGGCGTGGATGGGCGCTGCCGTCCTCGGCGCTGGCCACCAGCACGCTGACGGCGCCAGGCGGCACCTGGGCCTGGCGCAGGGCCTGGCGCACCGGGGCGGGGAGTTCGGCCTGGGCTGGGCTCAGCGACCAGCCAACAAGGCACAAGAGGGCAAGGCGAAAACAGCGCAGCATGGGACAAGTCTATCCCCGCAGGCGCGGATAATGGGCCCATGCACTTTTCTGCCCGTACCGTGGGCCTGGCTTCTGCCGCCGTCACGGTCCTGATCTGGACTTCCTTCATCGTCATCGCCCGGGCTTCGGCCTCGCACACCCTGTTGCCGCTGGACATCGCGCTCATGCGCATCCTGGGTGCCAGTGTGGTGCTGCTGCCCTGGGCCTGGTGGCGCATGCGCGCCGAACGTGCGCGCGGCACGACGGTGGGCTCCTTGCTGGGCCTGTCGCCCCTGCCTCTGCGCACCACGCTGGTGGCGGGCTTTTTCGGGGGGCTGCTGTATGCCGTGCTGGCCTACGCCGGCTTCTTCTTCGCGCCGGCTGCCCACGCGTCGGTGCTGATGCCGGGCAGCTTGCCGCTGTGGACCGCTTTGCTGGCCATGGTCTTTCTGCATGAAAAGGTGCCCACGGCGCGCGCCCTGGGGTTGGGCTGCATCGTGCTGGGCGATCTGCTGGTCGGTGGCGCCAGCCTGTTGCGGGCGCTGGACGGGGGCGATGTCTGGAAGGGCGACCTGCTCTTCATGAGCGCGGCCAGCTGCTGGGCCGCCTACACCGTCATCGCCCGGCGCTATGGGCTGGACGCGGTGCGGGCCACCCAGGCGATCACCGCATGCGCTTTCGTGTTCTATGTCCCCGCCTTCGTGCTGGCGACAGGCTTGGGGGGCTGGCCCACACACATCGGGCAGGCGCCCTGGGGCGAGTTGTTGTTCCAGGCGGCGTTTCAAGGCGGGGGGTCGGTGGTCATTTCGGGCATCACCTTCACCCAGATGGTGCGGCACTTCGGGCCAGTGCGTTCCACCATGATCACCGCCCTGGTGCCGGGCTTGTCGGCCCTCGGTGCGGTGGCCTTGCTGGGCGAGCCGATGCACTGGAACCTGCTGACCGGTCTGGCGCTGGTGACCGGGGGCATCTTGCTGGGCGTCATCGTCAAACCCCGGGCGAAAACAGCGGGCACAGCGGAGGCCGCACGATGAGCACGCATGCAGGGCAGTGGCTGGCCTTCGACACCAGCACCGATGTGTTGTCGATCGGTGTGTCGGCCAATGGCCATACCGGGCTGCGCACGCTGGCGGGGGGGGCCCAGGCTTCGGCCAGCCTGATTCCGGCAGCCATGGAGATGCTGGCCCAGGCGGGCGTTGGCCTGCAGCAGCTCGATGCCATCGTGTTCGGGCGTGGCCCCGGCTCCTTCACCGGCCTGCGCACGGCCTGCGCGGTGGCACAGGGGCTGGCCTTTGGGGCCGACATTCCTGTGTTGCCGGTGGACACCCTGTTGGCGGTGGCTGAAGAGGCGCGCGTGCAGGTGGGTATGCAGGTGGGCGTGAACGATGCCCCCATGACCGTGTTGGCCCTGCTCGATGCCCGCATGGACGAGGTTTACAGCGCCACCTATGACTGGGATGGTCAGCGCTGGACCGTGCGTCAGCCTTTGCAGGTGGGGGCACCTGAAAGCGTGGAGGTGCCCGACGTGCCGCATGTGCTGTTGGCCGGCAATGCTTTCGAGGCCTACGGCGAACGCCTGCCAGCCGGGCAACGGCTGCGCGCCCTGCCTACGGCTGCCGCCTTGCTGCGTCTGGCGCCGGTTTTGTTCGCGGATGGCCAGGCCGTTGCGGCCGAGCAGGCCATGCCGCTGTACATCCGCGACAAGGTGGCGCAGACCACGGCCGAGCGTGAAGCGGCCAAGGCCAAAACCGCATGACGCTGGACACCGAACGCCAGGCTGCTGTGCTGCAGGCCATGTGCGCCGACGATCTGCAGGCGGTCGTCGCCATTGAGCAAGCGGCGTACAGCCACCCCTGGACGCCAGGCCATTTTCGCGATGCCCTGGCCAGCGGCTACTGGGCGCAGTGCCTGCGTGTGCAGGACGAGTTGCTGGGCTATGTGGTGGCCATGGAGGGCGTGCAGGAAGCGCACCTGCTCAACATCACCGTGGCCCCGAAGCGGCAGGGCCAGGGCTGGGCGCACATGATGCTGGACGCCCTGTGCCTGTGGGCGCGCCGACAGGGCGCCGATTGGCTGTGGCTGGAGGTGCGCGAGAGCAACCAGCGCGCCCTGCAGGTGTATGAGCGCTATGGTTTTCGCCGCGTTGGTCTGCGCAAGGATTACTATCCTGCCGACCGTCAGCAGCGCGAACACGCGGTGGTGATGAGCCTGAACCTGAAACTGCAGCCATGACCCACCCGACCGATCCCACCCGCGATCCCACCCGTTTCGACCTGGACGAGCGCCAGCGTGCCATGCTGGCTGAAATGGGCATCCGTGTCTGGTGGCCGCAGGCCCCGGTGGTTCAGACCGAACCAGCCGTGGCGGCTGAAACCGCCCCGGAGACCGTGGTGGTGGAATCCCAGCGGCCTGCAGCCGAGCGACCCGCTGTGGCTGCGCCTGCCGCCCGCCCACCAGTGCCCGTGCGTGCGGCACCTGCCCCCAGCCCTGTGGCGGCGGTCTTGCCGGCTGATGCTGTGCCTCTGCCTGCGGGCGTGGACCAGATGGACTGGGACTCGCTTCAGGCCACGGTGAGCCAATGCCGTGCCTGTGGTCTGTGTGCCAGCCGCAAGAACACCGTGTTTGGCGTGGGCGACCGCACGGCCCGCTGGATGGTGATTGGCGAAGCCCCTGGCGAAAACGAAGACCTGCAAGGTGAGCCTTTTGTCGGTCAGGCGGGCAAGCTGCTCGACAACATGCTGCGTGCCATCGGCCTGGACCGCACGGTGCAAGGGCAAAAAGACGGCCCGGCCGGGGTGTACATCGCCAATACGCTCAAGTGCCGTCCGCCGGGCAACCGCAATCCCGAGCCGGTCGAGCTGGCGACCTGTGCACCGTATCTGGTGCGCCAGGTGGCGCTGGTGCAGCCTCAAATCATCCTGGCCATGGGACGCTTTGCGGTGCAGTCGCTGCTGCAGACCACCGAGCCGATTGGCAGGCTGCGTGGCCGTGTCCACCAGTACCAGGGCGTGCCGGTGGTGGTGACTTACCACCCGGCCTACCTGCTGCGCAACCCGGCCGACAAGGCCAAGGCCTGGGCCGATCTGTGCCTGGCGTTGCAGACGGCGCAAGCCCGATAAACCCGCGACCCGAGGGTCAGACCCGCAGCACCCTGTCCGGCAATTCGTTGGGGTGTGGCCCGCTGGCGGTTCGCGGAAAGTGCGCCAGCAGCTGTGCCGAAACTTCTTCAAGGGCCTGCGTCAACCCATCTTCGATGCGCCCGGCCCGCAGCTGGACGGCCAGCCGGTCCACCGTGTCCTGCCAGTCCTGTGCGCCCATGCAGCGCTGCAGGCCACGGTCGGCCACGATTTCGATGCGCCGCTCGGCCAGTTGCAGGTAAATCAGCACGCCGTTGTTGTGCTCTGTATCCCACACCCCCAGGCGTCCAAACCAGGCCATGGCCCGCTGGCGCACCGCTGTGGCCAGCGGCAGCTGTCGTCCGGCGCGCCAGAGGTAGCTGGGCGGCAAAGCCCCTTCGATGCACACCATGACCTGACCGGTGTGACGCTGTTCGCTGGCGTGCACCTGCTGCGCCAGCAGCGCGGCCACCGCATCGGGCACCGCCCGCTGTGCGGCCCGCTCGGATTGCCAGTGGTGTCGCCACAGGCGTTGCAGCCACTGGTGCCAGGGCTCTGGCTGAAAGCTTGTGTCCGTATTCATGCGTCTGCCTTTTCACCAGCTGCCGGAAGCGCCACCGCCGCCACCGTCACCGCCCCCGCCGGAAGAGGCGCCACCACCCCCACCCATGCCGCCCCCGCCATCGCCCAAACCGCCGCCGCCCCAGCCGCCCCCCGGACCGCCCCAGCCACCGTGGTGCATGCCCCGTGGCACGAGTGGCACGCGCGTGAACATGCCCATGAAGAACCCCATCAGGCTGGCCAGCAAGGCCATCCAGGCGAGCCCGGTGATCTGCCAGACCAGAAAGCCCGCAGCGGCGGCACCCGCCAGACTGCCCAGGCGCTGGCCCAGCAGCTGGCGCAGCACACGGCTCACCAGGGGCACAGCCACCAGCAAGAGCATGGCGGTTTGCACGATGTCGAATTCGTCGATCTGCGTGTGGGCTGCAGGCGTGGTGGGTGCAGGCAAGGCTTCGCCGCTGATGTGGGCCTGCAACTGCAGCAGTGCACTGCGCAGACCGCCGGCGTAATCGCCGCGGCGGAAGGCGGGCACGATCTGCTCGTCAATGATGCGTTTGGCCAGCACATCGGGAATGGCGCCTTCGAGCGCTTTGAAAGGGGCAATCCGCACGCGCCGCTCCTGCAGGGCCACCACAAGCAGCAGGCCATCGCCCACGCCGGCGCGCCCGAGCTTCCAGGCATCGGCCACGCGTTGGCTGTAGTCGGCGATGTCTTCGGGGGCCGTGCTCGGCACGATCAGCACGCCGATCTGCGTGCCGCGCTGGGTTTCAAAGTCGGTCAGTTGTTGCTCGAGTGCGGCGCGCTCGGCGCTGCCCAGCACCCCGGTGGTGTCGGTGACGTGGGCCCGGTAGGCCGGCACCGGCACGAGCGTGCCCTGCGCCTGGGCTGAGTGCCCCAGCCCCCCTGTCAGCGCCAGCAGGGCCAGCACCAGGGTGCAAAAGGCCCGCCAGCGCATCACTTGCCGAAGTCCACTTTGGGCGGAGCGCTGATGGCGGCCTCATTGGCCACGCTGAAGTTGGCCTTGGGCTTGTAGCCCATGGCCATGGCGGTCAGGTTGCTCGGGAAGCTGCGCGCCAGCACGTTGTAGTCCTGCACCGCCTTGATGTAGCGGTTGCGTGCCACGGTGATGCGGTTCTCGGTGCCCTCGAGTTGCACACGCAAGTCGGCAAAGCCCTGGTTGGTCTTGAGGTTGGGGTAGTTTTCGGACACGACCAGCAGGCGCGAGAGCGCGCCACCGAGTTCGCCCTGCGCCGCCTGGAACTTTTGCATGGCCTCGGGGTTGTTCAGGGTTTCGGGCGTGACCTGGATGCTGGTGGCCTTGGCGCGGGCTTCGATCACGCGGGCCAGGGTCTCCTGCTCGAAACCCGCCTCGCCCTTGACGGTGGCCACCAGGTTGGGCACCAGGTCGGCCCGCCGCTGGTACTGGTTGAGCACTTCGGACCAGGCCGAGCCGGTTTGTTCGTCCAGCCGCTGGAAATCGTTGTAGCCGCAGCCGCTCAGGCTGGCGACCAGCACAGCTGTAGCCAGCCAGGCGCGGAGGATGGATCGGTGCATGAGGGGCTCCTTGTCAATGAAGTCAGCGTATGGCGAAAAATATACCCGCAGGTGGTGACGCGTGGACAGGCTTTCAAGCCGAGGCCGGTCGGGCGCGCGCAGGCCAGAGCACGGCGGCAATCGACAGCACCATCAACAGCACGGCAGTCCAATCCTGCCAGTGCAGCACCTCGCCCAGGGCCAGCGCACCGCTGAACACACCCACCACGGGGATGAGCATCACGCTCAGCGTGGAGGCCACCGGTGGCAGGCTGCGCGCCAGATAAAACCAGGCCGCGTGCGCGAAACCGAACACCAGCACGGCGTTGAACGCGATGGCGCCCCAGGTGGCGGTGGACGGTGCGGTCCAACGGTCCTGCTCGAACAGCAAGGCCAGCACCGTCATCACCCCTGTCGTCAGAACCGTCATCCAGAACGAAATGGCCAGCGTGGAGACTTGCATGCGGGTGCGGCGCAGCATTTGTGTGCCCAGTGCCCAGGTGCTGGCGGCCACCAGGGCCAGCATCACCCCCATCGGCCGCCCGGACAGGTGGGTCAGCTCATGCCAGAGCAGAAGCACCACGCCCAGTGCGGCCGCCGCCACGCCCGACCAGGCGCGGGCGGCCAGCCGCTCACCAAAAAAGAATGCCCCCAGCACGGCCGAGAACATCGGCATGGTGTAGCCCAGGATGGCCGCGCGTCCGCTGGAGAGCGACTGCACCGCCAAAATGATCAGACCTTGCCAGATGAACATGTTGAACACGGCCAGCACCAGCAGCTCGCGCCAGTGTGTGCGTGGGATGCGAAATGGCACCCGCATGGCCAGCAAGGCCAACCCCAGCACCGGTGTGCCCAGCCACAAGCACAGCGCGCGGAAGGTGAGCGGCGGAAAACCGGTGACCCCGATTTTCATGATGGGCCAATTGATGCCCCAGACGAGGGTCAGCAGAACCAGGATCAGCCACTGGCGGGGTGAAAGCTTGTGCATGGGGGCATCTTAGGGGTAAACCTTAAAATCGCGGGCATGACCTTTCTTGACATGCTGCGCGCCGCCGAGCGCCAAAACCGCTCCATGCTGTGCGTGGGCCTGGACCCCGAACCGACCAAGTTTCCGGCCGGCCTGAAGGGCGATGCCAACAAGATCTACGATTTTTGCGCCCGGATTGTTGACGCCACCGCCGACCTGGTCAGCAGCTTCAAGCCCCAGATCGCCTACTTTGCTGCGCACCGCGCCGAAGGCCAGTTGGAGCGCCTGATGGAGCACATGCGCCGCGTGGCGCCTCAGGTGCCGATCATTCTGGACGCCAAGCGCGGCGACATTGGTTCGACCGCCGAGCAGTACGCCAAGGAAGCCTTTGAACGCTATGGCGCCGACGCCGTCACGCTCTCGCCCTTCATGGGCTGGGATTCGGTGGCCCCTTACCTCAAGTACGAAGGCAAAGGCGCTTTTTTGCTGTGCCGAACCTCCAACCCCGGTGGCGATGACCTGCAGAACCAGCGCCTGGCTTCGGTCGAGGGCCAGCCCCTGTTGTACGAACACGTGGCGCGCCTGGCGCAAGGCCCCTGGAACCTCAACGGCCAACTCGGCCTGGTGGTGGGCGCCACCTACCCGACCGAGATCGAACGCGTGCGCGAACTGGCGCCCACCGTGCCCCTGCTGATCCCCGGTGTGGGTGCGCAAGGCGGCGATGCCGTGGCCACCGTCAAGGCCGGCTGGCGCGCCAACGCCGATGGCAGCAGTGCCGGTCCGATCATCGTCAACTCTTCGCGCGCGGTGCTGTACGCCAGCAGCGGCGATGACTTTGCCGATGCCGCACGCAAGGTGGCGATGGCCACGCGCGACACGCTCGAAGCGGCCAAGGCCTGAGTTTTCATATTCCATCAAGGCCCGCAAAGCACGCTGGCATGACCCACACCATCAAGCCTGCGCCGGACGGCATGCGCTGGATGGCCCTGCTGTCCCTGTCGATTGCGGTTTTTCTCGGGTCGCTGGACCAGTCGATTGCCAACACCGCGCTGCCGGCCATTGCTGCGGCCCTGCAGCGCACGCCGGCCGAATCGGTCTGGGTCATCCATGCCTACCAGCTGGCGGTGGTGGCGGTGTTGCTGCCGCTGGCTTCGCTGGGCGACCGGTGGGGCGCGCGCAAGGTGTTCCTGCTGGGTGTGGCCTTGTTCAACCTGGCGGCGCTGGCCAGCGCCAGCGCCACACGCCTGGAGTGGCTGGCCTTTTTTCGCGCGGTCCAGGGGGTGGGTGCGGCGGGCGTGATGAGCGTCAACCTCGCCTTGATCCAAAGGATCTTCCCGCCCGAAAAACTGGGGCGCGGCGCCGGCCTCAACGCCCTGATCGTCGGTCTGGGCTACAGCCTGGGGCCGACCGTGGCCTCGCTGCTGCTGGCTGTCCTGCCCTGGCCCTGGTTGCTGGGGCTGCAGGCGCCGCTGGGGATGGTGGGCTGGTGGATGGCGCGGCGCCACCTGCCACGCACCACACCCCCTCAGGCGGGTCAGCCCTATGACTTCGCCATGGCCTTGTTGTCGGCGGTGTGTTTTGCTTCGCTGGTGTTCACGCTGAGTGCCATCGCCCAGCAAAAACCGATCGGTGTTGTGGTGGCATCGCTCGCGCTCATGCTGGGCAGTGGTGGCTGGCTGTTGCATCGGCAACGGGGCCATGCCGCGCCCGTGCTGCCGGTGGATCTGATGCGCCGACCCTTGTTCAGTTTGTCGGTCTTCACCTCGTTCAGCTCTTTCACCACGCAGGGTTTGGCTTTTGTGGCGCTGCCGTTTTTCTTCCAGCAACAGCTGGGGCGACCGGCCATGGAAACGGGGGTGCTGATGTCGGTCTGGGCCTTGGTGGTGGCCCTGATGGCGCCCGTGGCCGGCACCCTGTCGGACCGGTATCCGTCAGCGATCCTGGGTGGCGTGGGGCTTGGCATTCTGAGTGTGGGCATGGCCGGGTTGGGGTCCATGGGGCCGGAGCTGTCGTTGGGCGTCATGGCGCTGTGCATGGCTTTGTGTGGCGTGGGGTTTGGCTTGTTCCAGTCGCCCAACCTGCGCGCCATCATGGCCAGTGCGCCGGCCCACCGCACCAGCGGCGCCAGTGGCATGGTGGCCCTGGCACGCTTGACCGGGCAGGCCAGCGGTGCCGCTTTGGTGGCGCTGTGCTTCAACCTGTTTGGTCCGATCGGTGCAGGGCGGGCGGTCATGCTGGGTGCCGTGACGGCGGGCCTGGGGGCTGTGCTGAGTCTGGCGCGCTTGCGGGCCCGTTAACTCAGGGTTGGCCCATCAAGCGTGGGCGCGTTGCCACAGTGCCATGCCACGCTGGGCTTTGCTGGTGTCGGCCGGGGGGAGTGCCACAGCGCCTGCCGGTGAATGCCGCAGCTGTTCGGCCAGGGCCAGCAGGGCCGATTCTGGGCCTTCAAGCAATTCAAGTTCCAGCTCCAGCAGCGCTTCGCGCCATGGGGTGCCGGGCACATGGACATGGCCCTGGTCGAGTGCGACTTCGATGCGGGCACCCGCATGGTCGATCACCCAGCGCCGTCGCTCAAAGTCGGTGGCGAACAGGGCCTGGAGTGAAGGGCGCAGCGCCATCAGGTCGGCGGCCAGCGCGGCATCGTCCACCAGCGAGGCAAAGTCCAGGGTGCCCGGCGTGGTCGGGCCTTCCCATTCCTGCCGGCGTGACAGGCCGCCTGCGCTGCTGCCAGCGGTCTTGACCGTCAGCAGCCACTGCTGACCCGCCAAGCGTTCCCGCACCGCCATGCGGCGTTGCTTCAGGGCCAGGTCGGGTGTGTCGAAATAGGTGTTGAGCAGGTGCTGGGGTGTGGCCGGTGCGGCCAGCAGCGGGTGGCTCAGCAGTCGCGGCAGGTTTTGTGCGTCCAGGTTGAGCTTGAGTTCGGTTTCCTGGGCCATCACTGCACCGCGGCATACACCAGGTTGCGGAACAGCTGACGGTAATGGTCGCGCTGGTTGGGCGCTTGTGTCAGCAGCATGGCGTAGAGGTCCAGCTTGGGATCGACGAAGAACGAGGTGCCGCCAATCCCGCTCCA
>Ga0228703_1001997_pt1 | contig 11826 bp, 18 predicted proteins | sample McNCre217_Aug_MG_3_FD_178020 | JGI IMG/M metagenome (GOLD analysis project Ga0228703, IMG submission 178020) | Freshwater microbial communities from McNutts Creek, Athens, Georgia, United States - 29-17_Aug_MG | ecosystem: Environmental > Aquatic > Freshwater > Creek | place: USA: Georgia... | reverse complement strand
CGTCGTGCAGCGTCATGGTGTTGATGCCGAGCGTGTCGACGATAGCCTCGTGAATTTTCATCAGTTCGCGGTTGAAGTTTTCTTGCGTCCAGCCCGCGTTAGGTGCCCGCTCAAGCAGGTAGTTCAACCCCCGGCTGCTACCCGGGCCGATGGGAGCGTAGGTGAGCAGGTCGCTAGCGTGTGACAAGTGCCCCTCACTAGCGTAAGTCAGGTCTGCGGCGACCTGCCCCGCCATAAACGTGCTAATACCAAAGCAGCGTGACATCACCGTGACAAAGCCTTCAATCGTCGGGTCGTCGCAGTCCAGAGTACGCTGAATGGCCTCATGCTTCTCAACCGCCGCGCCGATGATGTGCTTGGCGATCGCTTGTGACTTGTTGCCGCCAGGATCCATCTTCGTCGGGTACACCATGTACGCGCCGGAGTAGACTTTTGACTGCGTCGCCTTACACCCTTCAACCACATCCACAAACTCAGCTGGGTCAAACGCAGTCGGCCCGCAGGGGATTACACCGCGCTCAAGCAGTGCAGCGAGGGTCGGGGGCCAATTGATGAGCCGGGCAATGAGCAGCGTGAACCAGAGGTCAGGTCGCTCCTCGTACGGGGTGATCAGATTGTCGTACACCCACTCAGAAACGCGGTCGTCAATGCGGTGGATGTTGGTGAACTTGTACTTGCCGAGCACGGGGTCATTAGTCCAGGGTGCGGGGTGGCCGTTCTCACGGGCGAGGCGGATCGCTTCACGCTCCCAAATGAAGTACAGCAACCCCGGCATCGTGGTCACGGTCTCAGGCCGGGGGATAGTGAACGGGCATTCGTCAATCATTTTCGTACTCCATGATGATTTTGATCAGCTGCTCGTGCGGGTCGGTGTGATCAATCAGACGCACGTCATAACCGCCAGCGGCTCGTAGGTTTTTGTAACAGTTCACCACAGACTCAAACTTGTCAATCAGGTTCTTGGGGTCGAACTCCTTCTCATTGCCGGCGGCGAGCCGACGACCTTTGACGCGCTCGATGCAGAGATCCTGCGGGGTGTCAAGGAATGCGTACACGGCGCACCCGGTGGGCTGCACGGTCTGCGTCACCTGACCGGCGAGGCCGCTCGCAGAGACCAAAGCGCCTTCGTATAGCACGTGGCCTAGGGGGTGCGCCTTCATGATCTTCTCGGCAATCTCTGCCTGGGTCTTGATGGCGTCTGTGCCGCCGCAGGTGTTGTCGTACTTGCCGACGACGAAGGCCGGGGCTTTGATGCCCGCTTCGCTCAGGTCAAGCCGGTACCCGGCAATCTTGCCCCCGCTCATCAGCGTGTCGGCGGGGTAGTTGTTCAAAAACTGCCGCATGGCGGTGGTCTTGCCCGAGCCGAATGTGCCCGCGATTCTCAGGATGACGTGCTTCATAGAAAGTGCTCCGCTCTGTACGGCAACCCGGTCGCAGGGAACAGGGAGGCCTTGCTTTTGATTGACAGCGGCTCGGACTCGCACTCGGCCCGCAACCAAGTCGGCAGCAGTTCGCTACGCATGTCTTTGAACACGCCGGTGTAGCCTGACTGGCCGCGCTCATCCGCCCACAAGATGCGCTCCCACGCCATGTCAGCGTAGACGCCGGGGTAACGACGACCGAAGAAGTGATTCTTGAACGTGCACAGGTTGCTCTCAAGCGTGTACCGGCTGACGTAAGGTGTGTCGGGGTTAGCCTCACTGAACCCGATGAGGAAATCATCGGCCTGCTCGTTCAACCAGCTGCACATCTTCTTGAAGTCTTTGTACTCGCCGGTGAAACCGTTGTTGGCCCGCTTGTCCCAGACCAGGTGATCAAGCCCGAGCAGGAACAGCATACCGTTGCGGTGTGACTTGCTGCCCGACTTGTCTTCAAATAGCATATTGTCGCAGTCCGCGCCGAAGCCGTTCAAGTGCACATACTCCAGGTAGCTGAACGATGACAGCCGACCAAACGAGTGGTAGCCGTTACGCACCAGGTTCCAGAGTTCATCATACGACTTGCCGGTCAACATGTCAACCTGCGAGCCGTGTTGGTCAACGAGCACCGCATAGGTCTTGATAGCCTCCACGGTGTCTTTCTTCTGATACCGGCGGTCGGTGTCAAATTGCAACGAGTCCCACTCGCTGTTGAACCAGTCTGAGAACCGACCCAGCGTAGCGCCCGCCGGGGGAACACCGGGCAGCTGGTCAAACATGCGCAGCGACGTGATGGGGTTCTGCGTCATGCCGTTCAAGAACGCGAACCACAGCTTCTGCTCGTCGTCCCAGTCATAGCGCCGGGCCAACTCAGGCATGTACAGATAAACCAGCCCTGGCATGATGCCGTACTCAAGGTTCAACCCGTACAACTTGTCAAAGTAGGCGTAGCGGTTCTCTACGGTGCGGTGGTCTTTACCGAACAGTTCCGCTGTGTGAGTGTCTTCAAGTTGCTTCATGACTCAAGCCTCCGAGTGTAGAACGGCTCAATCACCTTCGGATTGGGGGCCGAGCCGACAATCCAAAACGCGGTACGGTCGTCGTAGTCAAGCTGGTTGTTCTGCGTGAGCCAGCGCCACATCTTCGCCTCGTAGGTCGGGTGGAAGTTGATGCCGTCGTAGCTCTCGCCCTTGAAGTGATCGGAGTACTTGCTGAACCCGGTGTCGTGCAGACTGTAGTGACGCCACTTGAACGGCAGGTGGTCTACGTTCAGACCCATATATTCAAGCCGGGCACGCATCCAGGGCATCTTGTCCGGGCCGATGCCGATGGTGAACAGTTCGTCCACGTTCTTTGAGTCGCGTAGCAGGCCGAGCACCACACTGGTCAGCGAGTTGCATGAACCGGCGGGCATGATGAGGCGGCGCACGTCATCAGGGATGTTGCTCAGCTGGTGAGCGCCGACCTCGTGAAACTTGCGCACGGCCTCGGGGTCGTACTTCTCCTGCGGCACGGTGATGCCGTACTCAACCACGAGCGACTTGTCCTGCGTCAGATCAGCGACTCGGCGCTGGATGATGGGGTTGTACGGCCCGCTGGCAAACTCAAACTCCGCGCCGAACCCGTAGGCGATGCGCGGGTTCTCGTGACGCAGCACGGTGTCGGGCTTGCTGTACACGACCTGCCGAGCGGGCAACCCGTAGTGCGAGCCAACAATCGCGCTCATGCTCAGCTGCGGCGACTGAATGCTCGCCCCGGTGACGATGTGTGACTTGCCAGCGCGGAACCGGTTGACATACCAGATCAGCTGACGCATCTTTGAGCCATTAGGCCCGCCGTAGCCGAGCGGCGCAAAATAATCATCGCGCTTGAACCAGAGACCCTTGTGGTTCTCCCACGGGGTCAATGCGCCCAGGTAGTTCTCCCACTCAATGACTCGGCGGTCGAGCGAGTGGACGGGGAATACTGTGCCGCTCATGCGTACCTCCCGTTGAAGAGTGCGTGGCCCGCAGCGTCGGGGAAGCGAGCGCCCAGGTTCACGATGAGGTTAGAGTCAATGACCTCGTTAAAGCCGTCGGCGGCGCTGATGTAGAACTTGACACCATCATGCGGGGTCTGCACGGCGGCAACGCCGACCAACCCTTTGCTGTTGCTGAACCACGTGACCTCAAGCAGTTCAGGATCTTTGTTCTGGCTCATCCTACGGCCCTCCAACCTAACATGAACAGTTCCCAATTAATGCGCAGCACCAAGCCGAAGATCATCGTCCCCAGGCACCAGGTGAACATCGCGCCAAAAACTTTTGCGGCAGCTTCCATTACTTCCTCGCTTTCGGCACATTGACCAACTCGAAGGTGCGGTCGTTGATGGTGATCTGCTTCTGCTCGCCGTCCTTAGCTGCGGCGTACAGCTGCGCCGTGAGGCGATCTTGCTGGCTGCTGGTCATCCAGTCGGTGTGCTCGCGCCACATCTGGTAAGCATTCTTCCAGGTTTCTCCGGTCTGTACGCAGCGGATGGTGCGGTCGAGTTTGAGCGAGTCCTTCATAACAGGACGGGTGTTGCTCGGGGTGGTGACTTGGTTCATAACCTTAGTGGTGGGTGAGTTAGAGAGCAGGCTCTCAAATAGTTCAGCGCATCGCTTTTCGGCAGTCTTGCGATCGCTGAAACGCTTGACCGGCTTAGTGCTGTGCCGGTTGTAGAACGACACCAGTTGAGGGGTCGTCATACTCGAGAAGTTTACTTCGTTCATGTGGAATCTCCAAGTTATTTCGATATATCAGAAAGGCGCTTCGGGCAACTTGTTTCGATCTTCTTTTTCGCGCTGACGCTGTTGCCGTTCGTAGTCGCGTTTCTCCTTCTCAGTCCAGGGCACGGGGCCACCGGGCGGGGGAAAGGGCCAGTTAGGTGTGCTCATGCGGCCTCCTGGCGGATCATGTGCATCAGGGTGCCGAGGTCGCTAACCCCACCGTTGCAGTAATGTAGGTTGGGCACCTGGCGATACTTGCACTGCGCACCGTGGCTGATGAACTTAGTCATCAGGATAGTGTGGTCGGCGCGGATAGCGTTACGGGCCAGGGCGTCCTCAGCTGACACGCAGATGACGTCCAGGTCGGCGTAGGCCTGCTTAACGCTGGTGACCTGCTGCCCGTTCAGGCCGATGATGAGCACCGACTTCTTGCGCTGGCGCTGGGAAGGGTTCTCTATCATAGCGAGACGCTCCCGAGCGTTACCGGCAACGCGGTCGCTAGCGTAGCCCTGCTCGACGATGACGGAGGGCTTCTCGGCAGCGAGAGCGGCCCGCACCTCAGCGGTCACGCGGCGGGTGACTTCGGCGACCAGCTTCTCAAACAGTTCGCCCAGGCTCAGTTCAACGGGAGCCGGGTCTGCGGGCTTCTGCAGCGCGACCTCGGTTAGCTTGCGGTCACGGGCGCGGGTCTGGGCCTCGGCACGAGCCTGCGCGACCATACCCTTGTAGTTGAAGACCATGCCGTCGGTGACCTTGCGGCGACGGTCGGCGGCGAGCACTTCCTGTGCGTGGCGTAGGACGTTGCGGGTGTCAACCCACTTACCCTCAGCCGCGATGTCAACCATGCGGGCGTAGAGCGCCTCGCGCTCAGACTTAGACCAAGTAATACGAGTAGCCATGTTACTTACTCCAGTGACGTTCGGCGCACGTGGCGCGGATGTTGTTGTAGTCGCTGTGCTCACGGTTGAGCAAGCGGTCACAGTAGTCGGCCTCAACCAACAGCGCATCTTCATAGTCCATGCGACCGGCGATACCTGCCAGCAGCATGAACGCTATGAAACCAAGAATCACTTTCCAACGAGCCATGGGGGTTCTCCTTACAAGTTATCAGTTATACGAAACGGTGTTGCCCCGGGCCTCAGCAGCGGCCAGGAGTTGTCGCCAGTACTTGACGATGCGCACTTTGAGCAGCGCGAGTTGCTTGCCGGTCAGGAAGCCGGTGCGCTGGTAGAATTTGACAAACGAGGTGAGGATCTCAGCGTCCACACCGCTAAAACCCGCGCCGTTGTTTTCAACGGTCTTGCCGTCGGCCTTTTCAGCCGGGGTCTGGTTGCCGTACACGACGAGCAACGCACGCACAGCCGCCTTGTCATTGCTGACAATCAGCTCTTGAATGCTCTGCTTATTCCAGGTCTTTGTAGGTGAGGATTCGCTCATCAAAGTTCTCCAGTTATCCAGTTATGCGTTGAAGTATAGTTGATCTTTTCTGGTTTGAAAAGGGGGTCGAGGAAAAATCTTTTGTCTTCTTTCTTCGACCACTTACAGCGGCATCCCGTGTTCCGCCCCGTTGATAGGCCGGTTGAGCCGGTCATAGGCGGGGAGGTCCTCGGGCCACTGTAGCGCCCGCTCTAGCCAGGCCAGCGCCTCGGGCGGCAGAGGTACAACGACCTCAGCGGTTTCGTCGTACTCGTTCATACCGCTCTCCCCGGGTAGATGTCTCGTATGGCTGCGCGGATGATGAGCAAGTGTATCGGGCGCATCCAAGGGGAGGGGTTACGCAGGCAACCGTACAAAAACTCTAAGCCACGGCGTGAACGAGCCATGTCGCGGCAGGTGTGGTAATACTCTCGTTTCTTCATGGTTTGCACCCTTTCAAAGAGCCTGCTGCTCTACGTTAATGGCGTAGCCCAGACCCTTGATTTGCTCAATGGCGCGGGGCGTGAAGGTCTTGGTGCCGATGAGGTCGGCCAGCTTGAGCGCCGTAGCGCACACGGGGTAGACCGTGCGGTTGCCGTAGACGTTGGTGATGCGGACGGTGATGGTGGCGTTGGTCATGTCAGTTCTCCAGTTGTTGAGTTATTTGTCAAGGCCGGCAAGGAACTTGCGAGCTTGTTCAATGTCGCGGATGATGCCTTCTTTAGCGATCACGAAGTCAATGCGGCTCACGCGCTTTTTGTCAAACAGGTTGCGCATCATGTCGGTGTAGTGGTAGTTCAAACCACCGTAAGCGATGATAGCGCCTGACTTGCACTGACCTGCTTCAACGGCGGCGTCAATCAAACGGTCAACGGCTTGCTTCTCAGCCAACAGTCCGTTGGGGTTAAAGTAGTGAAACGCAACCTTGTCGCGATAGCTCCAAGATGCGCTCTGGGTCTTAGCGGTGCGGGTGAGGTATTCGAATCGGTTAGTCATTTCAGTTCTCCAGTTATTCAGTTATTCATGGCCGTCTTGACCATGGAATGAATTATAGCATGAAAGAAATTGAAAAGGCAAGCGTTATTTTTAATGACCCTTCAAATTGGTTGGTCTTTCTTGAAACCGCCAATTTCCGAGTGGTAGAAGAAATTTTTCAAAAGGTGTTGCCTTCGGGGTAAAACGCAGGCATAATGAGAAGCGATAACGTATAACTGGAGCACTCATGCAACTGCGCTACTACCAACGTGAAGCCACCGACGCCGCTACAACGGCGCTAGCGGGCGGTCATCACCCGGTGCTGCAACTCGCCACCGGCACAGGTAAGTCACTCATCATTGCCGCGCTGGCCGAGCACTATCGCCAACGCGACCTCCCCGTTTGGGTTTTGACCCACGTGCAGCAACTCGTCGAGCAGAACGCTGCCACCTACGAACGCTATAGCGGCGCAACGTGCGGCATCGTCTGCGCGGGCCTCAAGCGTAAAGACCGTTTTGAGCCGGTCACCTTTGCCACCATCCAAAGCATTCAGGGCGTGCAGGTTGAGATGCGCCCTCCGGCGCTCATCATCATTGACGAGGCGCATCGCGTGCCGCATAACCGGGGCGAGCGGTCACAGTACGAGACGGTGCTGCTGCGTTACCCGCTGGCGAGCCGAGTGGCTATGACCGCTACGCCGTGGCGCATGGACAACGGGGTCATACACGGTGATGGTGACCAGTTCTGGTTTGATCAACTTGCCTATAGCTACACTGTGCCCCGGGCGGTTGAGGACGGCTACCTTTGCCCGCTGGTTGGGGTTGAAACTGCGGTGCAGCTTGACCTTGACGGGGCGCGTAAGGCCAACGGGGACTACGTCATGGCGGACGTCAGCCAGCGGGAGGACGTCGTCTGGCTGCGTGCCATGGCTCGCTCCCTGCCCGCGCTAACGCAAACCCGCAAGCACCTCGCGGTGTACTGCCCGACCATTGAAGCCGCCGAGTTGGCCGCTGAGGTCATCGCCGCTGAGACCGGCTGGACGACTGACGTCATGGCGGGGTCAATCACTCGCGATGAGCGCAAGGATTCGCTGGCGCGGTTCAAGTCGGGTGAGACCCGGGTGCTCTGCTCGGTGGATATGATTACCACGGGGTTTGACTTCCCCCCGCTGGACTGCATTGTGTGCTTGAGGCCAACGCTCTCCTCCTCTCTGTGGGTTCAGATCCAGGGTCGGGGCACCCGCCTAGCCGATGGCAAAAAGAACTGCCTCATACTGGACTTCGTCGGCAACTTGCAGCGCCTGGGCGGGGTTGACATGTATGAGACGTTCTACAAAGAGGAAACCAAAGAGCCGGTGGAGGCCATCCCCGCTAAGGAGCGGGCGCTGCGCGAGCGGCAACGGGTGGTCGGCGCTCACACCCTGATCCCGATTGACCCCATGACAGGTGACATCGTGCGCGACGGCGCAACAATCCGGGTCGCGGTGGAGTCCACGAGTTCAGTACCTATTTTCACACGGCGCAACCCGGCTTACAAGATCTTGCTCGTCAACTACAACTGCGTGGCTGATGACGGGGTCAAGCTGCGAGCCGCCAATTTCATCAACACCGAGGTGCCTAACCGCCAGACCCTTGATTTCTTCGCCGTGCGTGAATTGGCCGTAAACTTACCGGCCCCCGCAGCTGATTTGACATGGCAGATGAAGGGGGCACGCATGCCGACCACGCTCTTAGTGCGACGCGCAGGCAAGTACTGGAACGTAGTCGCTGAAGAGTTCGGAGAGGGAACAGCATGAGTAGTAAGACGCCTAAACACGTCTGGGCGGTTGACCGGCAACCTACAACACTTGATTACGCGCTGGCGTATGCCCGCCTCGGCTGGGCCGTGCTGCCCGTTTGGTCAGTGGACGAGCACGGTCAATGCCGATGCGGGAGACCTAACAACGAGAAGGGTCACAAGGCCGGTAAGCACCCGCAAGCGAACCTCGCCCCGCATGGGCATCAGGACGCGTCGACTGACGAACAAGTCATCCGCGACTGGTGGGCCGTCGACCCTGACGCGGGCATAGGCATCAGCCTAGCGGACTCGGGACTGCTGGCGCTGGACATTGACCCGCAGAACGGGGGGCATGAGACGCTGGCGGCGCTCGAGGCCGAACACGGGGTGTTGCACTCGGACTGCACCGCGATTACGCAGGGTGGCGGGGAGCATCGCATCTTTGAAGCCGACTACGACATGACCTACCCCGGCTCGCTGGGCAAGGGGCTTGACCTGAAGCACCACGGTTATATCTGCGTCGCGCCCACGCTCGGCCCCTCGGGAGCCTACCGCTGGGAGTCTGGCCGCTCGCCCTTGAGTCAGTCGCGTCCGGCAAAGCCATCTCCCTTGCCTTCACTCATCGCGGGTAAGGCAAGACCCTTGGTGAACTATAGCCTGACCGAGCGCGGTGGGGTGCCCGTAGCTACGGCGCAGACGTTTGATGATTTGCGCTCGGCGCTGAAGCACGTGGACGCCGATGATTACACCACGTGGGTCAACGTCGGCATGGTGCTCAAGCCCTACGGCGAGAACGGCTACAAGATCTGGACTGAGTGGTCAGCCACCAGTGACAAGTTTGACGCAGCGGCCCAACGGCGCAAGTGGGAGCGCGACATTGACACCCCACACAGCATTACGTACCGCTCAATCTTCCGCATGGCGATTGACAACGGCTGGGCGGGCAACAACCGCGACGCTAACACAACTCATAACTCAGACTCCGCACCCCTCGCACCTGATGAACATCCGCTCAGCCTGACCCGGTCGGTCAAGTCCGGCGCGGGTGAGGTCACGGTGTTTGAGTATATCTACGACGACTTTATGAGCACGGGCGTGAACGTGGTGGCCGGTGCCCCCGGGGTCGGTAAGACTACGCTCATCGTGCCCATGGCGCTCGCCACTGCGCACCTCTGCCCGCATGACTACGCGCTCAAGCCCGCTGTGCGGCGCAACGTCATCATCATTACGGAGTCGGTGGTGCAGGTTCAAAGGGTGATTTACTCTTTGTACTCTTGGGGCTATACCGGCATGAGCGTAGCCGACTTTGACGAGCGGGTGCGGGTCATCAGCGCCCAGCGAATGGATCCCAAAGTGGTGGCGCAGGTCGCCGAGGAGTACAAAGAATGGACGGTGGAGAATGAGAAGGCTGATGGTACGGTGCACCCGGCGCTTCCGCTGGTGGTGTTTGATACAGCAAACGCGGTATTTGATCTGGAGAACGAAAACGACAACGCGGAAGTAGGCCGCGCTATGGCGTACATCAAGCAGTCGTTCAGCGCCTTCCCCATCGTCATCGTCAGCCACACCGCCAAGGCGCTCGGCTCGGGCGAGTCGGATTACCTGTCACCTCGGGGTGCGTCAGCCTGGACGGGCGATGCGCAGGGGGTGTACACGGTGTTCAAAGACGGCGAGGCGCAGGATGCCCCCCGGGTGCTCAAGGCGACCAAGGTCAGGTTCCCGACCGCATTCTCTGAACTGACGTTCGACTTGGTGAGCAACAAAGAGAACCACAAGGACGTGCTGGGCTACGACAAGGAGATCTGGTTAGTCACTCGGTGGCGCGTCCGCTCAAGCCGGGCGAGCGGGTGCAACTCAAGGAAGATCGCAAAGAACAAAAAGAGCAGGAACAGTGGCAGCGCATCTGCAACGACCTGCTGGAGCTGGTGCGCAAAGACCCGGGCAAGAGTCGCTCTTACTACGAGCGGCTCCCGGTGGCGCAGGGCGGAGTCAAGTGCTCTCAGGAGCGCAAGGAGCGGGCGATTGAGTCGCTGCTCAACGACGGGTCACTTGAGCGGGTGGAGTTGGAGGTGCCGAAGGGCCGCGCCAACCACTACCTGCGGGTGAATGAGGACGTTGTCAACGCGATTGAGCGGGGCAAGTACGGAGTATAGGCAACTATCTGAAGGAGATAATTAGCATGTTGAAAAAAGTAAGCGACCACTGGTGGATTCTCAGCTACGACGGCTACGAGGGTAAGTTCGTCTGGTTTGGGTATACGGAGGGTGAAGTCAAGCAGAAGTTCGAGGGCTGGATGCGCAAGATGAGCATGGGTAAGAGCATCCGCCCGACGCAGATTACCGGCTCGCGCTCGGAAACCGGCTACGTCTACCGGGGGTGAGCGTATGAGCATCGACGTGATGAAGCAGGCGCTGGAGTATTTGGAAGCCAGCGACAACTACCTTGGATCGCTTGACCACAGCAAACCCATCACCGCCCTCCGCACCGCCATCGAGCAAGCAGAGAAGCAGGAGCCGGTGCAACACTGGTGCACCTTCTGCAAAGGTTACAACGCGCATAACTGCCAGTTCAACACGACGCTGCCGCGTGTGCATACCTATGTGACCAACACAACTGCACCCGCAGCACAGCGGCAATGGGTTGGGATAGATAACGTGGAAATTGGTGATATATGGGCGCGAAATCAGACAAATCCAAACAGATTTGCCCGTGAAATCGAAGCCAAACTCAAGGAGAAGAACACATGAGAGACACGATAGACATGGCCCGTGAGGCTGGCGCACAAGAGTATGGGCCGCTTACGCGAAACTGGAGTTTTGAATTGACACAACTTAAAGCCTTTGAAGCCTTTGTCCGTGCTGATGAGCAAGAGAAGTACAAGTGGGACATTCACTCATGCGGCCCGACCTGCAACCGGTATGCCTGTGTGGCAATGCGTGAGGCTGTTGAGGCCGAGCGTGAGGCGTGTGCAAAGGTGTGTGAGACAAAGATGGGGCCAACAGCGACAGATTATTACGGCAAGACCTATGCCGCCGCCATCCGAGCAAGGGGGAACACATGACCACCCAACTTATTCGCTCGTCTATGAAGTTGATGTCTGACGCTGGAGTCGATATTGTTGACATGAAATGGTTTGACATGACTGGGGCAGTTGGAGATAAGCAAAGAGCCAATCTTGAGCCGGTGATGACGCATCGACCACCGTTCGACAAATGTTTTGTTGCTTGGCAGGGCAAGACAAGCCACCACCCAAGCTACGAGGTTTTGATGCTGGTGGCGGGAGAAGACCCAGACGAGGGTATTTCTGTGTCCATGTGGAAAGGCCCATCTGGAACACGTTTGCGCCCCATCCCTGCAATGTTTTACTTTATTGAAGGTGACCAGATTCGATATGGTTCCGTCAACGAAGATGAACCCGTAGACAAAGAGCTTGCTGAGTTGATGTTGGCGCAACTTGGAGCGTGGTACGGGGCTATGGATAGTCGCATGGAGGCA
>Ga0228703_1001996_pt1 | contig 11826 bp, 10 predicted proteins | sample McNCre217_Aug_MG_3_FD_178020 | JGI IMG/M metagenome (GOLD analysis project Ga0228703, IMG submission 178020) | Freshwater microbial communities from McNutts Creek, Athens, Georgia, United States - 29-17_Aug_MG | ecosystem: Environmental > Aquatic > Freshwater > Creek | place: USA: Georgia... | reverse complement strand
CGGTTGACCTAAAGAACCATAGTTCAGCACAAAGAGTTGTGTGGTGTCTGTTGGTGTTGGTGCACCTACCGGGCGGTTATCAAGCTCTGGGGCTTGTGGAACACCATACTCGTCATAAACGTTTAGTTCGTTAGGGCCGCCCACAAACCCGGTAGCAGGAACCTGCAAGCTTGTGATCGTGTCACCATGCAAATTACTTACGTTCACATAAGTGGTTGTGGTGGTTCCGTTAGTTTTACGGGTCGCGTTCAAACCGGAAGCTAAAGCTGGTGTGAAAACATCTATTTGACCAGAAGCAGTACCCGTGCCGGTAACCCAGGAAGGGTTATCAGACTCATCAGCATAATGGCGAACCGTTTTCACAACAGCACCAACCTTGTCTTGATACCTGCGACCAAGAGCATCATATGTGTAATCAGTTTGAGTGGTGCCCTGCTTTTGACTCACAATACGATCTTCAGGACTATAAACGAAAGTCACATCTCCAAGCTGATTAGCAGTATCCGTTGATGGAAGAGTAATGGTTCGACCAAAAACGTCATAAACATAACCAGTTGTAGTTAGCTGACTGTAGTCGTTATAAGTCAAGTCTTGAATAATGGCAGGATCTACCGGTGATTCCAAACCACAACTCAAACCATCAGCAGCTTTAAACTTGGTTGTTTTATTCGTCCGATTACCAACCGAATCAAACGTGTAAACACGATTCACACACAACGTGTTATCAATCTGACTCACCCCAATCAACCGACTCTTACTGTCATACCCATAAGCGTAAACATCAAAACCCCAAGAAACCGAATTGAAAATAAGACTACGCCTAAAAATAGGGGTTTGGGATTGTTACCAAAGGTTAATGAAGAATTACTTTTTAGTGAGACGGCTACGCTTTAGCGCTCCACCAAATGTCAGAATTCAAACCAATTTCAAGATCGGCGCCGGAGCAATCGTCACCAAAGACCTACCTGCCGGAAAAGTCGCAGTAGCCCCTACCGCTACCGTTCGCTAGTCGAGCGCCTGCCTAGCTTCGTATGCCAGCTTTCTAGGCGTGAACACCCAGAATGCAAGTGATGCAAAGAGTGGTATTCCAAGCAAGAGCGTTAGCAGTTGCGCCCACGGCAGCACATTCGATCCTTCATAAGTAGATGATGATGCAAGCGAGATTCCCAGTAGTAGTCCTGCACCGCCACCAAGAAGCGCACCGGTGATGGTGAGCGCCAAAGCTTGCCTCGCAACCATTCCTGCGCGGAAAGACCTTGGAGCACCAATTGCGGCGAGGGTCTTCTTATCGGCGGCGGCTTCGATCTGGGATAGACCCAGGGCTATGCCAATCGAGAGCAGCGCGAAAGCGCCTGCAGCTAAAGCTATGAACCAAGCGAAGGTGTTCGGTTCGTACCCAGCATTTGCTCTAAACGACTCAAGATAAACGCCTTTGTTACTGAGTGCATCGGTAACGCTGGTTGATAGTGGTTTTTCGGAGATGCCCATGATTGCTACAGGGAACGCCTTGATTCCTAGCTTCGTTGCTGTTGCTTCGCTTATCATGGCGCCGTAGGCGAATCTGGGGCTATCGATCCCCGGAATAACATATGATTCAAGGTCTTCGCTGCGATCGACATTGGCAATCTTGAATTGGTCATCGTAGGTGTACTCGGACTCTTTGGCCCAGCGAATTTTCGCTATGCCGCCAAAATCATAGAGATTGTTGAAAAGCACTACTCCCCCATTATTAAGGGTGTCAACAGCCTTTTGATCAAACCGATTTGCAATAACTCCAAGCGTTTTGGCATTGCCAACCACAATGGTGCGTTTTGGATCATCCCCACTAGAACAACCTGCTGGTGTGTTCATATCAGCATGGGTTAGTGACTTATGAGTTTTCAAAAACTCCGCATTGTGAGGCGAAGAACCAACGTAGTAACAAAGGGATTCTGGGTTAAGAATCACATGCGGCGATGAAACATCGAATGCGTCGATAAAGTTTCCAGTTTGATCATGAGACCACATTCCATTGCTTGAGTAATCGAGAGTGCTCTTAATTACCGCAACCTTTTGAAATGCCTTGGTTTGCTCAAAATCATTAACAGCGCCAGCAATATAGGAATCGCTCGGCCAGGAATCTTCCACAATTTTTGGAGTTAGATCACCATCTTTTACTTCCGGTAAGTAGACCCGCCCTAGCAAGTTGTATTCGTATTGGCCAGGCAGGTATGGCTGCATGCGCTGTAGCTCAAGTTGCTGCCCAATCATCGGGCCATAGCTCACCCCAAGAACAAACGCGCTCAGGAAATACACAACGAGGACCGATGAAAGTACCGGTGCATATCTACTGCGGTTGAAGAGAAGGTCACGCCCTGCAAAATTGGACTTCTTTCCCATTTGACTCAGGACCTGTCGCAGGCCAGAAATGATCCAACCTCGACCAACAATAAAGCCCAGCACGGCCATGAAACCGCCGATTATTTGGCCATAAACACCGATTTTCTTGTAGGTTTCGAGAGTTTCCACATAGCCCAAATTCGTTGAGGTCTGGGCATTTGCCCAAAACAACAGGCTGGCACAGGCAATTATGAGTGCGACACCACCGGCAAGAAGGAGAAGTGCGCCAATGCCACTACGGGCTCGAACCTGTGATTCCGTTCTTTGACCACGAAGGGTGGCGAGAATGTTTACTCGGCTTGCTTTGCGAGCTGGTAGATAGCTGGAGAGAGCACCAAGAATTACGCTACCGATGATGATGCCGATTAACAGCGCCCATGGAACGTGAAATCCAGGATACTGTTGCCAGCTTGGCTGGAGTTCGAATGATTGAGTCAACAAGGCCGGGCCAAATGCCCATACAAAAACCGCTGCCAGGGCGGCGCCTGACAAACCACCCAGGAGACCTAGCCAAACACCTGAGGCAACGGTCACTTTTCTGAGTGTTTTTCGTGAAGCTCCAAGAGATGCCATAACTGCCAGTGTTTTACTCTGACGTCTCGCCCCAAAGGCGAACGCAGAACCAGCTAGAACAACAATTGGAAGCAGAATAATTGGGAAGATAACCAGCATCAGCATTAGGGAATAACTGAAGGCCAAACTGTTTGGAGAGTGGACCGGAATTTGGTCTGAGGGTGGAGGATTTTCCAAGACCGACTTTGAAAGTACGGCTACGCCCAACTTGTTAAGCTTTTGCACCTGCTCCCAATTAGGGGCATTGCCATCGAGCTTGAAGTAAACAAAGCCTGAGCCCATTTGAGGAATTTCACCCAGGTTTTGAACATAAACGATGTCTGCTGTACTCGACGTGGAAGGGTTTTTCAGGGTTCCAACTACTTTGAATGCGGTACCTTCGGTAGTTTCAATTTTGTCGCCAAGCTTTACGCCAAAGCGTTTCAGTGCGGTTGGTGAAAGCATTGCCTCAGAATCAGATTTTGGAGTTGTACCTTCGACTAGCTCGATTGGGCCACGATTTAGAAATGCCGCGTTCCAACTTTGACCTTCAAACACCTCAATCGAACCAACACCAGCTGCGGTTTTAAAAACCACCTGAGTGTGGTTTATCGGCAGTAGTTTGACATTTGGTAGCGCATCTTGAATATCAACTTTTGGTTCGGTGGATTCTTGCCAAGAATCCGAGATGGATACCAACCTAAGTTCTTCTGGTGATTGAGTCCAGTTTTTGCCTGGCTTTACTTGAACTTCATATTCAGCGACCGCAGCTCCAAGTTGATACTTGATTAGCTCCTGACTTGTAGCCTTAGTGCTTTCTCCGAGCGTTAGATAAGTGCCTGCAACAAATACCGGAAGTGCGATGATGGCAATAATTAGGAAGCTCTGCAGGCGGTTTCGCTTCATTGAGCGACTGGCAATTTTGAGCGCAGTAATGTTTTCAGAAATTTTCGACATTAGTTGGCACCGAACAACTCTGGACGCAATTCGCCATTCAGCTCTTCAACTATCTGACCGTCACGAATCACCAAGATTCGATCCGCCCAGGCTGCAAGTTTGGCGTCGTGGGTCACCAGTATTCCGGCAAGCCCGCCGTCGATACGCTTACGCATTGCTCTAATGACCGATTCGGATGTCTTGGAATCCAGGGCGCCAGTTGGTTCGTCGGCAAGGAGTACTCGTCTTGGACCAACAAAGGATCGTGCGATTGCCACACGTTGGCGTTGTCCACCTGAAATTTCGTCGGGGAAGCGCTTCGCTAAATCCTCGATACCCATGCTGATTAGGGAGTCGATGGCTGCGCGTCTGGCATGCGAGGATCGCATTCCATCAAGCTCGAGCGGAAGGGCCACGTTCTCAACCACAGTAAGCGATGGAATGAGGTTGAAGTCTTGAAACACGTAGCCAATCGTTTGACGGCGTAACCGCGACAATGCCTTCTGATTCATCCCTGGAAGGCTTTCGTTGGCGATGCGAACATCGCCGCTGGTTGGGGTTTCCAGACCACCGGCAATTGTTAGCAGTGTAGATTTACCGGAACCCGAGGCACCCATGATGGCTACAAGTTCGCCTGCTCTCACCTTCAGGTTGGCACCGTGAAGTGCACGAACTTCGTTCTCCCCTGCGCCATAAGTCTTCTGAACATTCAAAAGTTCAACAAGCACTTCTGTAGACATTGTTCCCCCTACTTTTCTTTCTTAATTGGTCGACCGCGTTTGGCCGGTGCTGCAAGATTTTGGGTTGGGCTAAGTTCCCTGGCAGCGCTTTTGGCAAGCGTGCCCTCGATGTGTTCCAACCAGCGCAGCTCGGCTTCGCAATTGAAAATGTTGAGGTCGGCAATTAGCAGCCAAGGAATCTCATTCGGATCATCGAGATTTGAGTTTCGCTTGGCGGTTGTGAGCGACTGAAGTGTGCGCATAGTTTGAACTCGTTGTTGGTGCACCAATTCGCCGATGTCTACACCCGGAATCGTGACAGCAAGTGCCAGCTTGGTTGCTAGTTCATTTCTCGAATCTGGGCCGGTTGCAATCGGCGAGGTTAGCCAAGACTGCGCTTCGATTCGTCCAAGTTTTGTAATTCGATACCTGGTCTGGCCGCCCACGTTGGTTTCGGCGGGCTCAACTAACCCGTCACGTTCAAGGCGGTCTAGGGTCGAGTAAATCTGGCCAACGTTAATGTTCCAGCTACCGCCGGTTCTGGATTCAATTTCCTGCCGAAGTTGATACCCGTGACATTCGCCCATTGTTAGCACCGCGAGGATGCTTGCTTTAACGCTCATGCTCTGAGTATTACATACTCAGTATGTATATATCTACTTTGGTGAGAGTTATCCCCAACTATGCGCTTGGGCATAGATTTTTGCGCGATCAAACAGCATCCTAAATTGATGTCCTCCGATAAGCCCACTGCGATTGTTTACATCGATGGGCTGAGCCTGTTCTATCGAAGACTAAAGGGTAAGAATCATCTCAAATGGCTTGATTTGGAAAAATTAGCCAGCCTGCAATTTCCAGAATTTGAAATCAAAAAAGTTAAATATTTCACAGCCATTGCAAAACAACTCCATGGGGATATGGAAATAGCCATTAGGCAAAAGATCTACCTTAGGGCTTTGGAGTCAGTGTCGTTCGACTTGGAAATTCATCAAGGCTATATCCGAATCGATAGTGTCAAGTTGCCCAAGGCACCGAGGGAACTAGATTCCGCTGGAAACTTGATTATCGGTAGGGTTTATCGGCTGGAAGAAAAGGAAACAGATGTGCGCATAGCCATGTCGATAACAAAAGACTTTTTGACTAATGCTGCAACTAATTATATTTTGATCTCCGGAGACACTGATTTCGAACCGCTAAGAGAACTTTTTGTAGATAGTCCGAATATATTCCAGCGAATTTCTCCAAATACACTTGGCGAACTAATCCTAAAAAGCTCACAACTACCAGAAACTCAGTCGCTGCAAAAACCGAGGTCTTGGTTAACCTAAACGAGCCTCAAATCTTGAGATTTGAGGCTCGCATCCAAGAATCTCAATCCCTGGAGAGGTCTTTTTTAGTTTAAGCCAATCTAGATTGAATGCAAAGTTTTTATTGACTTGTGGAAAGGGTAGCGTCCCAGCCACGTGCATCAAGAGGGTTGCTATCTAGGTAGACGCCTTCACCGGCTTCGACTGTGCCGATAGGCTTGAAGCTTCTTGGGATGCTAGCGCCAGCTGGGAAGGTGGCGAGCAAGGAGTGATCTTCACCGCCGAATAGTACCCAGTCGATTGCGTTTAGGTCTAGGCGTGCTGCAACGTCGTCGATTCGGGCGCAGTAGCCGTCTAGGGCTTGTTTATTTATGGTTAGTTTGACGTTGCTTGCCTTGGCAATTCTGTGTGCATCTTTGGCCAGCGAATCCGAGATGTCGAGCATCGAGGTGGCTTCGAAGGCGTCGATTCCGGCTTGGATGGGTGGCATTGGTCGCGTCTGGATGTTTACCCAGTCGTCGTAGGCGGAGATGGCGTCTTGGTTGCCACTCTGGAGCAAACTGAGACCACAGGCGGCTTGGCCGAGGGTGCCGGCAACTGCGAGGATGTCGCCGGGTTTGGCTCCACTTCGAAGAATTGGTTCACGGCCTTCAAGATCGCCATGGGCGGTTACAGCGATGACGATTTGCTGAGACTGAGCTAGATCTCCCCCGACGATTTCGGCGGTTGGGGCGAAGTAATCGATGGCAGCTTGAAGCCCGTCGGCGAAATGTTCCAACCAGGTGATTTCGGTTTCTTTGGGAACAGCGAGGGCAACAACTAGCGCGGTTGGTTTTGCACCCATCGCGGCCACGTCGGAGATGTTGGTGGCAACGGCTTTCCAGCCGAGGTCGAATGCGTTTGACCATTCGGTATTGAAGTCGTGACCCTCGATCATGGTGTCGGTGGTGACCACGAACCGGTTGTTAGACGTTTTGACCACAGCGGCGTCGTCGCCTGAGCCAACAATCGTGTTTTCGCTTTTTTTCAGGCGAGAAACGGTTCGCCTTAGGGCTTCATTTTCACCAAGAGTGGCTAGAGTTTCAGGATTGGTCACAAACCAAAGGTAGCCTGTTATTGATGAAGTTTTTGAAACTGAGCCTCGTGGTTCTTCCCCTATTACTAACCGGTTGCGCGCCAACGGTTCACCTATCCCCTGCCGAGGATGCCAACTCGGTTTCCTGTGCCGAATTGATGGTTCGCCTTTCCGACAAGGTCGATGGTCATACCAGACGCTCCACGGATGCCCAGAGCACTGCCGCCTGGGGTGAACCAACTGCTGTGATCTTTAGATGTGGCTTGCCAGAGGTTACCGTTTCTGAGTTGAAGTGTGTTACCGAGGAGGGTGTGGACTGGCTAGTGGACGACTCGGCTGCACCGTCTTATCGATTCATCACCTTTGGACGCAAGCCTGCATCTGAGGTAATAGTGGATTCGACAAAAGCGGTTGGCGTTAGCGTGCTTGATGAAATTGGTTCAACAATTTCTTACCAGAAGGCAACTGCCCACTGCGGCTAGCGTTCTAGGGCAAGCTCGATTAGCTCGGTAATGAGCTCTTTGTATTCGATACCCGAAGCTTTCCAAACCAACGGGAACATTGATACCGGCGTGAAGCCAGGCATGGTGTTTACCTCGTTCACCAGGAATCCGTCTTTGGTTAGGAAGAAGTCAACTCGCGCCAGCCCTTCGCAACCAAGCGCGTTGAATGCCTTTGCCGAAAGTTCTTGCATTTCCTTTAGCTGATCTGCTGGCAGTTCGGTTGGGATTCTTAGATCGACGGCGCCGGTGTCGAGATACTTTGCCTCGAAGTCGTAGAACTCGCGACCGGTAACCACGATTTCACCGGCCAGGCTAACGCGCGGGGCAGCGCCGTTTCGTCCCTGCAAAACCGCACACTCAACCTCGCGGCCGTCGATGCCGTGCTCAACCACAAGTTTGGTGTCTTGCTCGAATGCATCCTTCACAGCCTTGGCGAAATCGTGCATGTCTTTCACCTTGGAAACACCAACCGACGAGCCGGCGCGGGCAGGCTTCACGAACAGCGGAAGGCCGCCAAGACTTTCAACCTCGCGAAGTTTGGCTTCCTTGTTTTGCTCCCACTCATGCTTTCGAATCACAACGTGAGGGGTCACCGGAACACCAGCGGCCACGAAAAGCGCCTTGGTGAACTCTTTGTCCATGCCGGCAGCCGAGGCTAGAACGCCGTTACCAACGTAAGGCATCCCGATCAGCTCGAAGAACCCTTGGATGGTTCCGTCTTCGCCGTAAGGGCCGTGAAGCACTGGGAACACCACGTCGATGTCGCCGAGACTGTGGCTAACGCCCGATGGATCGGTGTAACGAAGTTCTTTCGTGCCGGCGGCTGGCCACTGAATGGTCTGACCTTCAAAATTAACTTCAGGTAATTCGTTCGGATTCAGCGTCCACTTCATTGGGTCATCTTCAGCTGGAACGAAAACTCCACCGCGAGTGATACCAATCGGTACCACATCGAATTTGTCGCGGTCTATAGCACCCAGAACTCCGCCGGCAGTGACACAAGAGATTGAGTGTTCACTGGAGCGACCACCGAAAACTAAAGCAACACGTAGTTTTTTACTCACTGGCAGGTTCATCCGTTTCATGGGTCAGGGTTGGTGCTATGTCTTTAGGTTCCATGCGTCCCTCCATAACCGCAAGCACCTGCTCCACGATTGGCATGCGAACACCCTTCTCTTCGGCAAGCTTCAAAATTGGAGCAACCGAGGATAATCCTTCAGCAGTTTGGCTGAGACGACGGGTGACTTCTCTCAGGGTGTAGCCCTTACCGAGCATTTCACCGGCCTTGTGGTTTCGGCTAAGTGGAGACTCAGACGTTGCGATTAGGTCGCCCAAACCGGCCAGACCAACCATGGTCTTCTTCTTGGCGCCGTAGGAACGCGCGAAACGCGAGATCTCGGCAAGGCCGCGAGTCATGATCGATGCCTTGGTGTTTTCCCCGTAGCCAACACCATTGACAATACCGATGGCCACTGCGATTAGGTTCTTAAGAATTCCACCGAACTCGGTACCGATCACGTCTTTGTTGGTAAATGTCGTGAAATAAGTATTGCTAGCCGCGGTGGCAACCGCTCGGGCAGCAACCTTGTTGGTGCTAGCAGCTACGGAAGCGGTTGGTTGTTCTTGAGCAATTTCAAGGCTAAGGTTTGGGCCAGAAACAACCACAATGCGATCTTCGTCGGCATGGGCAACTTCAGCGATCACTTCACTCATGCGCAGGCCGGTTTCTTTCTCAACGCCTTTCATGAGGCTCACCACAATGGCATCTTGCGGGATTGAACTTCCCCACTCGGTGAGGTTGCCACGGAGGCTCTGAGACGGCACAGCAAGGTAAACCTGTTCCGCTCCTCGCATCGCCTCGGCAGGCTCAAAAGCGGCCTTCAAACTTTTAGGAAGACGAATACCCGGAAGATAGTCACCGTTTCGGTGCTGAGTGTTGATCTCCTCCACAACATCGTCGCGGCGAGCCCAAATGGTTACATCGTTTCCAGCATCAGCCAAAATTTTGGCGAAAGTTGTTCCCCAAGAACCGGCACCCATCACTGCTACTTTTGCCATTACTTCTTTCCGTTCTTGTTGAAGTTACCGAACTGGCTTTGGCCATGTTCGGCAGGGTCATAAAGATCTTTAGGTGCTTCGGCACCGCGCAAGAATTCAACCTGTTTGGTAATTGCTTTCATGACCACAGAGGTAGCCTTCTTCAGCTCTTCGGTTGAAAGAGTGCGCCCACGGAATTCGTCCAGCTGAATTTCGTCACCGATTTGAACCCGAACCTTGTGCCAAGGTTTAGGTCGAAGTTTCTTGGTGTAGGTTGGCAAAACCACTTCGCTACCCCACTGTCCAACCGCAAAGATTGGAACTCCGGCTTGAAGGGCCATACGAACCGAACCGGTTTTACCGCGCATTGGCCAACCGTTAGGTTCGCGAGTCAAGGTGCCTTCCGGGAAAATCGTGACGACGTGACCCGCGTCCAAGAATTTGTAGGCCGCTTCCATCGGTTCGGTATTTCTGCGGCCGTTACGGTAAACCGGCACCTGACCAGCAGCAATAAGCAGCGGACCTAACACCGGGACGGTAAACAAACCGCCCTTAGCTAAAAAGTGTGGCCCGCGTTTAATTCCAAAGAAAGTTGCATAGGCAACAACCAGAGGGTCGAGGTGAGTGACGTGGTTGAAAACCAAAATATATGCTCCGGTTTTGGGAAGCTTTTCAATTCCCCTAACCTCAACGCGAAACAGCAGATGAATAAGTGGGCCAAGAATGTATGCCACCAAACGCATCATGAAAGGGCGGTCGGCTTTGGGCACCTTCGGCATTTTGAACTCTTGGTTCTTAGCCATGATTACTCGCTGTACTCGAAATCAGCGCCCAAAGCTGCGAGCTTGTCTAGGAAATGTTCGTATCCGCGAGAAATTAGCTGAACATTGGTTACGTTTGATACACCTTCGGCCGCCAAGGCAGCCACCATGTGGCTGAAACCTCCGCGAAGGTCTGGAACACGAATGTCGGCACCGGTGAGCTTCGCCGGACCATTGATAACTGCAGAGTGGTAGAAGTTTCGCTGCCCAAAACGGCAAGGCGTTCCGCCAAGGCATTCGCGGTAAATCTGGATTTGAGCACCCATTTGCACCAAGGCGTCGGTGAAACCAAAACGGTTCTCGTAAACGGTTTCGTGGATGATCGAAAGACCGTGTGCCTGAGTGAGAGCAACCACGAGAGGTTGCTGCCAATCGGTCATGAACCCGGGGTGAACGTCGGTCTCCAAAACCACCGGGTTCAGCTCGCCACCAGGGTGGTAGAAGCGGATGCCTTCGTCTTCGATCTCGAAAGCTCCGCCAACTTTGCGGAATACATTTAGGAACGCCATCATTTCTGGCTGACGAGCACCGCCAACAAAGATGTCGCCGTGGGTTGCCAAGGCGGCACAAGCCCAAGAGGCTGCTTCGTTTCGGTCGAACAGGGCGCGGTGAGTGTAGCCGTGAAGCTCCTTGACACCCTCGATGCGAATTACACGGTCGGTGTCGACCGAAATGATTGCGCCCATCTTTTGCAGAATGGCGATTAGGTCCATGATTTCCGGCTCAATTGCAGCGCCGGAAAGTTCGGTGATGCCCTCGGCTCGTGTGGCGGTTAGCAGAACCTGTTCGGTAGCACCAACGCTCGGATATGGGAGGGCAATTTTGGCACCCTTCAAACCCTTGGGTGCAGAGAGACGTGTTCCGTTAGGAAGTTCCTCAATCACCGCACCAAAGTTACGAAGAACTTCGAAGTGGTAGTCGATTGGTCGGTCGCCGATGTGACAGCCACCCAGACCTGGGATGAACGCCTCGCCTAGGCGGTGAAGCAATGGGCCGCAAAACAGGATAGGAATACGTGAGCTGCCAGCATGTGCATCGATGTCGACCATTCGAGCCGAGGCAACCTCGCTCGGATCGAGGCTCATCACGCCGTCTTCACTGTGGGAAATAGCCACGCCGTGAAGTTGGAGTAAACGTGAAACGATGTCGACGTCACTGATGAAAGGAACGTCTTTTAGAACCGAAGGAGTTTCGCCGAGAAGAGCGGCCACCATGGCTTTGGTAACCAGGTTTTTGGCGCCTTTAACGTCGATGCGCCCCTGAAGTGGTTTACCGCCACGAACGGTGATCTGACTCATTTAGGCTCCTTTGGCTGGCAGCGTCTTAGGACGCCAAGACTCACGGCGAGCCTCGAAGTCGGTAATCGACTGCTCATCTCTCAGGGTCAGACCGATGTCGTCAAGCCCTTCGAGTAGACGCCACCTAGTATATTCGTCAATCTCGAAATTAACGGTTAGGTCACCAACGGTTACCACGCGCTGAACCAGATCTACTTTG
>Ga0228703_1001995_pt1 | contig 11829 bp, 10 predicted proteins | sample McNCre217_Aug_MG_3_FD_178020 | JGI IMG/M metagenome (GOLD analysis project Ga0228703, IMG submission 178020) | Freshwater microbial communities from McNutts Creek, Athens, Georgia, United States - 29-17_Aug_MG | ecosystem: Environmental > Aquatic > Freshwater > Creek | place: USA: Georgia... | reverse complement strand
AGACAAATCGACCTCGTCTTGAAGGTCGTCGATACCGTAAAGCTCCTCGGAACTTGCTTCTTCGCCGTAGGTTTTCGGGTTCACATCAGAACCACCTGGCATCAGCACGCCGTCGATGTCTTTGAGTCGTTCGTCCCAGTTTGAAGCGGCAACAGGGAGCAGGGTCAAAGGTTCGCCACCGGCGGCCCACACCAATTCGAGCAGGCGGCGGGCATTGACCACACCGGCATAGCGGGTGACCGATGTTGATTCGGCGAAGCGTCCGAGGATTGCGATGCGTGGTCGTTGGTTTCCAGACATGAGCTACTTCCAAATTGTTATAAAAGTTGGTTTTACCTTGGTCTAACTATGCCATAAAGTAAATCATTAGTAACCGAACGAATATCCACCCTTCGGGAATTCTGACAAAGGAGCCAGAGGCAATGACATTCATTGAAGTAGCCGGTGCCAAAATCGACACCAGACACTACATCAACGGGCAACGAGTAGCCTCCGCCGAGACCTTCAAAAACACTTCGCCAATCGATGGAACCTTTCTTGGCGAAATTTCGTCGGGCAGCGAAGCAGAGGTAAACCAAGCTGTAGCCGCAGCCAAAGCCGCCTTCCCAGGCTGGTGGAAACTAGGGCCAAAAGGGCGAGGCGCACTGCTCCACAAGCTTGCCGATCTGGTTGAAGAAAACATCGAAACCCTCTCCCAACTAGAAACCATGGACAACGGATCGTTGCTACGCTCACACCGCCGCGGAGTAATGCCACGCGTTGCCATGAACATTCGCTTCTTCGCCGACTACGCGATGAACGACCTAAAACACGAAGACTTCGAAACCCGCGGCCACACCAACAAAGTGAGCTGGGACCCATCGGGTGTAACAGCAATCATCACCCCGTGGAATGCGCCGTTAATGCTTGCCACCTGGCGCATCGGCCCTGCCCTGGCATCTGGCGACACTGTGGTGCTAAAGCCAGCCGAGTGGACTCCACTCTCGGCAAGCTTCTTCGCCGACCTAACCAAGCAGGCCGGAATCCCCGACGGCGTATTCAACGTGGTGCAGGGCTACGGTCGCACAGCAGGTGCAGCCCTAACCAGCCACAAAGATCTTGCCCGAATCGCCTTTACCGGCTCGGTACCAACCGCGAAGATCATCGCAAAAGCTGCCGCAGAAAACCTCGTGCCATGCTCGTTCGAGCTCGGAGGCAAGAGCCCGCTCATCGTCTTCCAAGACGCCGACCTAGACCTAGCCGCAACTCTAGCCGTTGAGCAATACGACAACGCCGGTCAGGTGTGCCTATCGGGCACCCGAATTTTGGTGCATGAATCGATCGTCGACGAATTCGCCGCCAAGTTCCGCGAAAAGGCTGCGCTCGTAAAGCAGGGTGACCCTCGCGACGAAACCACTGACATCGGCCCACAGATTCACCAAGTTCACTTCGACCGCGTTAAAGGCTTCGTGGACCGCGCCCGCGAAGAAGGACAAGAGATCATCATGGGTGGAACCCCGAACGATGAGCTTGGCGGGCTTTACTTCAACCCAACACTTGTGCTTGAACCAACTCCCGGCAGCGAAATCGTTACCGCCGAAATCTTCGGCCCGGTATTGGCTATGCAAAAGTTCAGCACCGACGAACAGGCCGTGCAGATGGCCAACGACACCGAATTTGGGCTGGCCGCAACCGTGGTAACTGGTAGTCGCGAGCGCGCCGAGCGAGTTACGGCAGAACTGGTTGCCGGAACCATTTGGGTCAACTGCTTCTTCGTGCGCGACCTTCGAGCACCATTCGGTGGTTCGAAGAAGAGCGGCATTGGGCGTGAAGGTGGCGTGTGGTCGTTCGACTTCTACGCCGACGTAAAGAACACCGTGTTTTCTCCAAACGGATGGAAGGAATAAGAAAAATGGGTGAAGTTGTAGGCGCAGCACTCTTGGCACACGTGCCAACCATCATGCTGCCTGAAGCGGTTCGCAAGGACCTCAACAATGGTGAGGAAATTAGCCTCGTCCCTGGTTTGAAGAAACTTCGTAAAGATGTTTTTGAAACCCTCGACTACGACACCGTGGTTGTTTTGGATTCGCACTGGGCAACAACAGTGGAGTTCGTAATCACCTCGGCCGCCGAACGCTCGGGACTATTCACGTCGGAAGAACTGCCACGCGGCATGACCCAGATTCCTTACGCAATCAAGGGTGACCCAGAGCTAGCCAAGTCGTTGAGCAAGTACGACGAAAAGAACGGCACCTGGGTTACCCCGATTTCAGACCCACACCTACCAATCTTCTATGCAACCGTAAACCTTTGGCACTACCTGGGTCGCGGCCTAGACGACAAGGCGTGGATCTCGATGTCGGTTTGCCAGACCGGAACTCCGGAAGACTTCATTCGTGCCGGCCGCGCACTCGGCGAAGCCATTCGCGACTCAGACCGCAAGGTGCTGCTTGTAGCCTCCGGAGCACTGAGCCACACCTTCCACAAGCTTCGCGACCTGCGCAAGCACGAGGCTTCTGACCCTAAGCACATCTACTCGAAGGAAGCTTACGAATACGACCTTCAGGTGCTCGAATGGATGAAGGCCGGAGACCACAAGGCAATCTTGGACGACTTCGATAACTTCCGTAAGTTCAAGCCGGAAGCTGGTTTCTTCCACTACCTAGCCATGGCCGGAGCCATCGGCGAAGAAGCTTGGAAGTCGAAGGGTGAGCTTTACAGCGAATACGAAAACTCAATCGGCACCGGCCAGGTGCACGTTTGGTTCCCAGCCCAAGAGGGCGGTTTCCCGAAGCCTAAGGATGTGACTCTGTCTCGTGACTGAATTTAGAAGAATCCTGCTGAACGGTTACCCGGTTCAGGTTGAACGTGTTGGTGAAGAATTGGTTGCCCCAGACGGCCGCCGAATTGCCATCGAAGACGCGGTGCACCTAGCGCCGAGCGAACCAACCAAGATCGTGGCCGTTCACCTGAACTACGACAGCCGCACCAAAGAGTTCATGACCAAGCTGCCGCCGGCACCAACCTACTTCCTGAAGCCAACCACCGCGTTGAATTCACACAAGGGAGATGTGGTTCGTCCTGAGGGTTGCAAATGGTTGAACTACGAAGGTGAAATCGTAATCATCATCGGAAAGACCTGCCGCAACATTTCCCCTGAAGAAGCTGGCGAATACATTGCCGGTTACTCGGTAGGAAACGACTTCGGTTTGCACGACTTCCGCGACACCGACGCCGGCTCGATGCTTCGCGTTAAAGGCTCAGACACCCTGGCGCCGGTTGGCCCAGGGATGGTTACCGACTGGGATTTCCGCAACAAGCGAATCCAGACCTTTGTGAACGGCAAGGTTGTTCAAGACGACAACACCGACAACATGGAGTGGAACATGCACTACCTGGTTGCCGATATCGCTCGAAACATCACCCTGCTACCTGGCGACATGCTCTACTCAGGCACGCCAGCAAACAGCCGCCCGGTTTTCCCAGGCGACGTTGTTGAGGTTGAAGTTGAAGGCCTCGGCCGACTCACTAACACCGTTGTAGTTGGCCCAACCCCGATTCGCACCGATGTTGGAGCGCAGCCAACCGAAAGTGAAGAAGTGGTTTCAACCGCACTCGGCGGCGACTGGGAGTTCCGTGGAATTCGCACGCCGTCCAAAGACCTATACCCATCGACCGTAGAGGAAAAGTAAATGATCAAGATCAACGTAGACATGACCAAGTGCCAGCACTACGGCATGTGTGTTTTTGAGGCACCAGACGTTTTCAAGCTAAACGAAGACGACAAGCTGGAGTACACCGCAACCGCTGAAGACTCCGAGCGCAGCAATGTTGAGGCGGCAATTGACGTTTGCCCAATGCAGGCAATTTTCATCGTCGACTAAGCATGTCTAAACCGGTAGTAATCGTTGGCGCCTCTATGGGAGGTTTGCGTGCAGCCGAGGCGCTTCGACGTTTCGGCTATACCGGCGCGATTACTGCAATTGGCGATGAAACTTGGGCGCCCTACAACAGGCCACCGCTCTCCAAAGAAGTGCTTGCAGGTGATTCGGTTAGCCACGAAACTGTTGCTTTTCCAATGCGCGAAGCCACGGCTGATGTTGGCTGGGTACTTGGCAACCGGGTGGTGTCGGCGGATCTTGAGCACAGCACGGTAACCACCCAAGACGGTGAAGTTTTCGAATACTCACACCTGATTATTGCCACTGGCCTTCGCCCAAAAAAGCAGGTTTACCCAAACAACATTCACGCTGGTCGACACATTATTAGAACCCTCGACGACGCCATGGGATTGCGCCAAGCTTTGCAGCCAGGGCAAAGGGTTGTGGTTTTGGGTGCCGGTTTCATCGGCTGTGAAACGGCGGCAACCGCGCGCAAGCTCGGCTGCGACGTAACCATCGTGGCACCTGGTTCTGTGCCGATGAGGCGTCCACTGGGCGATGAACTTGCTGGCGAACTGCAGCGACGCCAGGAAGCTGAAGGCGTGAAGTTTCTAATGAAGCGAACCGTTACCGATTTGATTGGTGAATCGCATATCACAGCCGTGGCTCTAGACGATGGCAGCGAACTTGCCTGCGACGTTTTCATCGAAGCCATTGGAAGTTTGCCCAACACCGAATTCCTCGACGGAAACGACATCGACATCACCGATGGACTGCTCTGCGACGGCAACCTACACGCTGTGAAACTTTCCGGCGGAAGTTGGTCGAACGTGTGGGGTGTGGGAGATGTGGTTCGTTTCCCAAACTCTCGATACGACAACGTGGCACGACGTGTTGAGCACTGGAACATCCCGAGCGAATGCGCGAAATATGTTGGTAGCGCAATCGCAACCGGCGAAACAGCGGAAGCCTTCCGCCCGCTGCCTTCGTTCTGGTCAGACCAGTTCGATGTGCACATTCTGGCTTACGGGCTTTTGGCAATCGCCGACAGCAACAAACTCGTGCAAGGTTCACTCGATGGAGACTGCGTGTTCGAGTACTATCGCGAAGGCGAACTGGTTGGCGCTGCAGGAATCGGTTTACGCTCGGTAGTTATGGGCTACCGCAAAACTTTTGAAGGATAGAGAGGAACACCATGTCATCATTCTTTGATCTCGACATTTCGTTCGAAGACGACGGCGAGCTGCCAGACGCTTCAAAAATTCCAGCCGAAAAATTGAAGGCTGCCATAGACACATTGCCTGAATCTCTCAAAGAAGTGGCGATGGGTGTTCTCTATGAGAAGAGAACCATGAGCGATGTTTCACAAGACCTTGGGATACGTCAAAGCGAACTGGTGACCCGCCTACACCGTGCCCAACTGGCCATCGGAATGTTTTTGATGAGCCAGGGACGCGGCGGCCACTGATGACCATTCATTTCAAAAACTTCATCGACGGCGAATACCGCGAACCGGTTGCAGCCGAGGCGATGGACATCTTTAACCCTGCCGATGGCAAGGTTTACGCCCAAGCCCCAATTTCAACTGAGGCCGATGTGGATGCCGCATTTCAGTCGGCAGGTAAAGCGTTTGAGTCTTGGCGCCTTTCCACACCTGCAGAGCGCCAGCTTGCACTACTGAAGATTGCCGACGCCTTTGAAGCGAGAGCCGATGAACTAGCCGACACCGAAAGCCGCGACACCGGAAAGCCGCGCGGAATCATGATCCCTCACGAGGTAAGCAACATCGTGAACCAGATACGTTTCTTCGCAGGTGCCGCTCGCAACCTCGAGGGTCGTTCCACCGGCGAGTACACCCGCAATCACACGTCATCGATTCGACGCGAGCCAATTGGTGTAATCGGGCAGATTACCCCCTGGAACTACCCGATGGTAATGGCAACCTGGAAGTTTGCACCGGCAATTGCCGCTGGAAACACCATCGTTCTAAAACCCTCCGACACCACTCCTGCGAGCACGCTGTTGATGGCCGAGATTGCGTCTGAGTTTTTACCTAAAGGTGTTTTCAACGTTGTGGTTGGCGACCGCACCACTGGCGCTGCCGTGGTCTCACACAAGCTACCGGAAATGGTTGCCATCACCGGCTCGGTTCGGGCAGGCATGGAAGTGGCTAAGGCTGCCGCAATCGATGTGAAGCGCGTGCACCTAGAACTCGGAGGTAAGGCTCCTGCAATCGTGTTCCCAGACGCCGACCTGAAGCGGGCGGCAGCCACAATCGTTGGAGCTGCGTTCTACAACGCCGGCCAAGACTGCACCGCGGCCACCCGCGTGCTGGTTCACGAAAGCATCCGCGACGAACTTTTGGCGCTAATGCGCGATGAAGTTTTGAACAATGCCAAAACCGGAGACCCAAGCCGAAGCGACATCCTGTTTGGCCCGGTGAACAACATCAACCAGTTTGAGCGAGTAGCGGGCTTTGTTGAGCGAATCCCTAAACATGCCGAACTGATTGTTGGCGGAACCGGTTCGAGCGAAAACGGCTACTACCACGAAGCCACAATCATCGCCGACCTTCGCCAGGACGACGAACACATCCAAGACGAAATTTTCGGCCCAGTGCTTTCGGTGCAAACTTTCAAGACCGAAGAAGAGGCTCTGCGAAACGCAAACGACGTGATGTACGGGTTGGGTTCTTCCGTATGGACCTCAGACCACGGCAGAGCGATGAGATTTAGCCGCGATCTGAACTTTGGCGCGGTCTGGGTAAACGAGCACGGAGCCCTGGCAGCGGAGATGCCACACGGCGGATACCGCCATTCCGGCTACGGAAAAGACCTTTCCATGTACGGTTTTGAGGACTATACGCGAATTAAGCACGTGATGAGCTACATCGGCTATTAGAATCAAAGCACATGCCTAATCAACGACGATTGACAGAACTACCGCAAACCCTGGGCCTTGATGCCTGGGTCACTTCAGTTGCCGTGCTTACACAGCCCCAAAAAATTGTTTGGTGCGACGGCACGCGTGAAGAATACGACCGCCTTTGTAACCAGCTGGTTGAAAATGGCTCCTTTATCAAACTGAATGAAGAGAAGCGCCCCAACAGCTATCTCGCCAGAACCGATCCGAGCGATGTGGCTCGAGTTGAAGAGCGAACCTTCATTTGCAGCAACGAAGAAATCGATGCTGGGCCTACTAACAACTGGCAGTCGCCAGATGTGATGAAGGAAAAACTCGAACGCCTCTTCGCCGGCTCGATGCGCGGACGCACGATGTATGTGATCCCGTTTGCGATGGGTCCGCTCGGTTCGCCGCTAACCCGTTACGGAATCCAGATCACCGACAGCGAATACGCCGTGGTGAACATGCACCTGATGACGCGCGTCACACCTGCAGTCTCCGACGCGATTCGTGGCGGCGCCGACTGGGTTGCCACGATGCACTCGGTTGGTTCGCCACTTAGCCCAGGTCAGGTCGACAGCACTTGGCCGTGTAACCGTGAAAAGTACATTTGCCAGTTCCCCGATACCAAAGAAGTTTGGTCGTTTGGTTCGGGATACGGCGGCAATGCTCTTCTCGGTAAGAAGTGCATGAGCCTTCGAATCGGTTCGGTGCTGGCCCGTGAAGAGGGTTGGCTAGCAGAGCACATGCTCATCCTGCGAATGCAGAACCCGGCCGGCGAACGCATGCACCTAGCCGCCGCTTTCCCAAGCGCTTGCGGCAAGACCAACCTTGCCATGCTTCAGCCAAGCCTGCCCGGCTGGAAGGTTGAAACCATCGGCGACGACATTGCCTGGATTGGCCCCGACGAAGAGGGTCGCCTTCGTGCGATCAACCCTGAGAACGGCTTCTTCGGTGTAGCCCCTGGCACCAGCGTGAAGTCGAACCCGGTTGCCATGGAACTAATTTCCAAAGACACCATCTTCACCAACGTGGCACTCACCGACGACGGTGATGTTTGGTGGGAAGGCATGACCAAGGTTCCGCCGAAGCACCTGATCGACTGGCGTGGAAAGTTCTGGACCCCGGCTGCCGGCACCCCAGCAGCTCACCCGAACGGACGTTTCACTTCGCCTGCGGCTAACTGCCCAACCATCAGCCCAGACTGGGAAGACCCGAAGGGTGTTGCGCTCGACGCAATCGTCTTCGGTGGTCGCCGCTCGAGCGGTGCACCACTGGTAATGCAGGCGAAGAGCTGGGAGCACGGTGTCTTCCTCGGAGCCACCATGGTTTCCGAGCAGACCGCCGCAGCCGAAGGTACCGTTGGAAAACTTCGTCACGACCCATTCGCAATGCTCCCGTTCGCCGGCTACCACATGGCCGACTACTGGCAACACTGGCTCGACATGGCCGAGAAAGTTCCACATCTGCCAAAGGTGTTCCGCGTGAACTGGTTCCTGAAGAACGAAGACGGGCAGTTCATCTGGCCAGGTTTCTCGGAAAATGCTCGCGTGCTTCGCTGGATCATGGAACGTATTCAGGGCAAGGTTGAGGCGAACGCCACCGAGTTTGGTTTGCTGCCAAACCTCGAAGACCTTGGTGTGAACGAACTTGAACTTTCGAAGACCGACGCGGCTCAGCTGCTAGCGATGCCTAAAGATCAGTTGCTGGCAGAGCTCGACGACGACGAAATTTACTTCCGTCAGTTTGGAAGCCACCTTCCGGATGCGATTCGTGCCGAACTCGACCTCGAGCTAGAAGCGGCTTCTAACTAAAGTCTTTGGCTACTCGGTCTCCGAGTTCGCGAACCACTTCAAACAAGGCGTCCACATCGGCCTGAGATGTTCTGAAATTGGTGTAGCAAGGACGAAGCCAAATGGCGCCGTCGATGGTTGCTGGTGAAAGATAAATTCGCCCGTCTTCCAAAATTTCTTCGTAGATCTTTCGGTTGAAACCGCTGACATCCTTCACACCGGTAGGCGAATACTGAATTGGCACGATTGAAAGCTGTGGCCGATTCGGAAGCACCGTGAAGTCGCCATCGGCAAGTGCTCGGTCGTAGGTGTACTCGGCAAGCTCAATGTTGGCAGTGATCGCCTTGGCAAATTCGTCGGCTCCGTGCGTAGCGAAACCCATCCACATCTTCAGGGCACGAACCGGGCGCGAATATTCGAGAGTAATGTCTACAGCGTTTGGCTCATCGGAGTCGTGCGGCATGTACGCCTCATTGTGGCTGAAGGTTCGAACCAGAGGTTCGTTGCTCTTCATCAACACAATGCTGCAAGCCTTTGGCACGAACATCCACTTGTGAGCATCGATCGTAACCGAGTCAGCACGCTCAATACCGGCGAACTTTGCTTTAGCCTTTTCGGTGCCAGCCGCCGGAGCGCCGTAGGCGCCGTCGACGTGCATCCAAATTTCGTATCGTTCACAAATATCGGCAATGGCATCGAGCGGGTCGATTGCACCGGTCAAAGTTGTTCCCGACGAAGCTATGACGGCAAGCGGTACCACACCGTTCGCGAGGTCTTTCTTCACAGCGGCTTCGAATTCGTCCACGTTCATGCGACGATTAGCATCAATTGGAATCGAGCGAATTGCTGAACTACCAAAACCGAGTAACTCCACGGCACGGATGTTTGAATAGTGAGCTTCTGAAGAACAGTAAATCGCTACCGGAACGGTTACCCCATTCTTTCGCGCATCCGGAAACCGCTTGGTTCGGGCTGCCGCGAGCGCCGTGATGTTGCTGATTGTTCCACCCGAGGTGAACAAGCCTTTGGCGTTATCGTGGTAACCGATGAACTGGCCAATCCATTTCGCAGCTTGGCGTTCCATCAGGGTGGCAGCCTTAGAGTCAACGGCAAGGTTGATGTCGTAACTTGAAGCCAGGAAGTCTGCTACCGCACCAATCTCGAGACCACTCGAACCGATGTAGGCGAAAAACCTTGGACGCGATTGCGCGAGCGACTGATCGAGAATGTCAACCGCTTGAGAGAGGGCTGCGGTTTCCCCGCGACCGGCTCTTGGCAAATCTTCCGACAACACCGAAACCGTATTGGCGCTGATCGCTGGTTCGCTTTCGCGAGCCGAATCGAAACTAGACCAAACCTGGGAAACCCTGGTGGCTAAGTCTTTGAGTAGGTTGCTTCGATCTCCGCGAAACTTAAACATTTTTAGAGGTTTGGAACCAAAACGTAGCGGGTTTCTAGATACTCTTCGATGCCTTCGGCTCCACCCTCGCGACCAAGACCAGAAGCCTTGACGCCACCGAATGGTGCCGCAGCGTTTGAAACCAAACCGGTGTTCAGGCCAGACATTCCGCTCTCGAGCGAATCAACCAAACGCATGCCGCGGGCTAGGTCCTTGGTAAACGCGTAAGAAACCAAACCATATTGGGTGTTGTTCGCAAGGCGAACCGCTTCTTCTTCGTTCTTGAAACGCACGATTGGTGCGATTGGGCCGAAGATCTCTTCTTTCAAAATCGAAGCATCTGCTGGAACGTTGGCCAGCACGGTTGGCTTGAAGAAGTAACCTTCGCCTGCTACCGACTCACCACCGGTAACCACGTCGGCACCTTCCTTAACGGTGAGGTCAACCAGGCGCTCCATGTTGGCGCGAGCCGAGGCGTTGATTACCGGGCCACAGGTGGTTCCGTCGGCGACACCTCGTCCTAGGTTTAGTTCAGCCATCTTGGCGGCAAACTTCGATGCGAATTCGTCGGCCACCGAATCGTGAACGATGAAGCGGTTGGCCGCGGTGCAAGCCTGGCCGATGTTGCGCATCTTCGCTTGCATAGCTCCGGTAACCGCTGCATCGAGATCGGCATCTTCGAACACTAGGAACGGCGCATTTCCACCGAGTTCCATCGAAGTGCGAAGCACATTCACGGACGCCTGCTGTAACAGCTTTACGCCAACACCGGTTGAGCCGGTGAAAGTTAGCTTGCGAAGTCTTGGGTCGGCGATGATCGGAGCCGAGGTAGCTTGCGAAGTGCTGGTGGTTACCACGTTCACAACGCCGGCCGGTAGACCAGCTTCTTCCAAAGCTTTTACGAAGAACAGGGTGGTTAGCGGGGTAAGCTCGGCTGGCTTCACAATCATGGTGCAACCGGCGGCAATAGCCGGGGCAATCTTGCGGGTGGCCATGGCCAGCGGGAAGTTCCAAGGGGTAATTGCAAAAGCTGGGCCAACCGGGCGCTTGGTGATTAGCATCTTGCCGGTGCCTTCAGGGTTCGAACCAAAACGGCCGTTAATGCGTGCAGCCTCTTCGCTGAACCAGCGCACAAACTCGTTGCCGTAGGTAACTTCGCCACGGGCTTCAGCCAAAGGCTTACCCATTTCTAACGAAATCAACATGGCGAACTCTTCGGCACGGTCGCGCACAATTTCGAAGGTGCGGCGAAGGATTTCGGCACGCTCGCGAGGGGCGGTCTTGGCCCACTTGTCCTGAACTGCTGCGGCTGCGTCTAGAGCGGCGATGCCGTCTTCTGCGGAGGCGTTAGCGATGGTTAGAAGTGTTTTACCGGTTGAAGGGTCTTCAACGGCGATGGGTGCGTCGCCTCGTCCTTCGACCCACTGGCCGTTGATGTAAAGGCCGGTTGGTACCTTGGCTAAAAGCTCAGCTTCTTGAAGCGACATTGCTTATCCATTCACTCGTTTTATTCGGACGCTAACAATCTTATTGGAACTATGCAGCCAGAAGTAAGGCATCAATGCCGAAGGCTGCTTTGAGGGGAAAGTCGAGGTAATCGGCCATAAGCTCCAACTCCGGAGCACGCCAAACGAAGTCTCTAGCCATCATGGCAAGGCAAGACCAGAAGAAACAGGTCATTAGATCGCTCGCATAGTGAGTTACCGACTCCCCTGGGAACGCCTGGCCCAGAACCTTGCGCAGAAGCGGCGGGGCATCTGAGGCTCCAAAACGGTGGAGAGTTGCCCAAACATTCAGCTCATACTGCTTAGCCACCTGAGGGTCAAAAACCCGACTGGTGTTCTCAACATGCAAAAGCCCATGGACAACCCTG
>Ga0228703_1001994_pt1 | contig 11830 bp, 8 predicted proteins | sample McNCre217_Aug_MG_3_FD_178020 | JGI IMG/M metagenome (GOLD analysis project Ga0228703, IMG submission 178020) | Freshwater microbial communities from McNutts Creek, Athens, Georgia, United States - 29-17_Aug_MG | ecosystem: Environmental > Aquatic > Freshwater > Creek | place: USA: Georgia... | reverse complement strand
GGTGCAGATGATGCTCTGGTACTTCGGCATTGCCAGCCTGCTGCCCGATGCCTTGCAAGCCTGGCTGGCTGAAAACCAGGCTGAAGCGGTGTTCGCCGTCGTTGCGTTGGGCCTGTGCCAGGCCGCGTATTTCAGCGAAGACCTGCGTTCGGGCTTTCGTGCCGTGGCGCCGGGCCAAACCGAGGCGGCGCGCGCCCTGGGCCACAGTTACGTGGGGGCGATGCGCCATGTGCTGATGCCGCAGGCCGTGCGCAACGCCATACCGGCACTGGTCAACCACAGCGTGTCCCTGTTCAAGAACAGCAGTCTGGCCATGGCGATCGGTGCGGCCGAACTCACGCACGCGGTCAAGGAAATGGAAACCCGTACCTTCCGCGCCTTTGAGGCCTACCTGATTGCCACCGTGATCTACCTGCTGATCTCGCTGCTGATCATGGCGGTGGGCCACTGGGTCGAGCGGCGCAGCGACCTGAGTTCGGTGGGGGCGCGATGAACGACCTGATCCAGATCGTCAGCGACAACTGGCTGCTGCTGCTGGTGGGCCAGTACCCCAATGGCCCGCTGGGAGGGCTCGCTTGCACGCTGATCCTGTCGGTGCTGGGCATCGCCTTGGCTTTCCCGCTGAGTGTCTTGATTGCGCTGGCGCGCATCTCGCGATTTGCGTTGCTGCGCTGGCCGGCTGCAGCGCTGGTCTATGCGGCGCGCGGCATCCCCTTGTTGCTGATCATTCTGTGGGTTTACTTTCTGGTGCCGATGCTGATTGGCAGCAACATCTCGGGCTTTACCACCATGGTGGTGACTCTGGTGATTTACGAGGCCGCCTTTCTGGCCGAGATCGTGCGTGCCGGCATCGAGGCTTTGCCCAAAGGGCAGATGGAAGCCGCTCGCGCGCTGGGGCTCAGTTACCCCGGCGCCATGTTGTACGTGATCCTGCCGCAGGCGCTCTACAACATGCTGCCCAGCATGCTCAGCCAGTTCGTCTCGACCATCAAGGAGACCACCCTGGGCTACGTGATCAATGTGCACGAACTCACCTTTGCGGCCAGCCAGGTCAACAACCAGTTGCTGACCAAGCCTTTCCATGTGTACTTCATTCTTGCGGTGATCTATTTCATCGTGTGCTGGAGTCTGACCGAAGTCACCGAACGGCTCGAACGTCGGATCACGACCCGCCGCCAGGGGGGCGGTCGGGCGCAGGTGCGGTCGGCACAGGCCCCTTCCTTGTCCGGTGCACGCCCCTGAGAGCCTAGCCATGATTTCCTTTTCCAACGTCAACAAATGGTACGGCGACTACCACGCCCTGGTCGACATCAACGCCGAGGTCAAGCAGGGCGAAGTGGTGGTGGTTTGTGGTCCTTCCGGTTCGGGCAAATCGACCCTGATCCGGACCGTCAACCGCCTGGAGGAAATTCAGTCCGGGCAGTTGCAATTCAACGGCCAGGACGTGCACAGCCCCATGGGCCACCGCGAACTCAACCAGCTGCGCAGCCAGATCGGTTTCGTGTTCCAGAGCTTCAACCTGTTTCCGCACATGTCGGTGCTGGAGAACATCACCTTCTCGCCGATGCGGGTGCGCGGTGTCTCGCGCGACGCGGCACAGGCCAAGGCGATGGCCCTGCTCGAGCGGGTCGGTTTGGCTGGCAAGGCCCAGGCCTTCCCGGCACAGCTCTCGGGCGGTCAGCAGCAGCGCGTGGCGATCGCGCGGGCGCTGGCCATGGAGCCACCGGCCATGCTGTTTGATGAACCCACCAGCGCACTCGATCCCGAAATGGTCGGCGAGGTGCTGGCCGTCATGCGCAGCCTCGCGCACGAGGGCATGACCATGATGTGCGTGACCCATGAAATGGGCTTCGCCCGAGAAGTTGCCGACCGCGTCTGGTTCATGGACGCCGGTTCGATTCTGGAGATGGCCGACCCGAAGGACTTCTTCAGCCACCCGCAGCACCCCCGCGCACAACGCTTCCTGACGGATCTGCGTGCGCATTGACATCCCTCCTCAACCTCATGGAGTTCAACATGCAAGTCCGTCATTCCCTTCGTATTGCTGCCAGCCTCATGGTTTTGGCGTCGGCTTCGGCACCCGTGCTGGCCGATCAGTGGCAGGACATCCAGCAGCGCAAGGAATTGCGTTGCGCCACATTCGCCGATGTGCCCCCGTTTGCTGCACCTGATCCCAAGACCCGTGAGATGGTTGGCTTTGACGTGGACCTGTGCAACGCCCTGGCCAAACAGTTTGGCGTCAAGGCCGCGGTGACCCCGGTGTCGGTGGAGGCGCGTGTGCCGGAAGTGAAGACGGGCCGTGTCGACATCACTGTGGCCAACCTGGCCTACACACTGGGACGTGCCGACCAGATCCAGTTCAGCCACCCCTACTACCTGGCCAAGGAAATGCTGGCGGTTAAGGCTTCGGACCACGGCACCAAGAAAGCCGACTACAAGGGCAAGCGCCTGGCTTCGACCAAGGGCTCCACCTCCGAGTTGTCGATCAAGCTCAACGGCTCCGAGCCGGTGACCTTCCAGGACACAGGATCGGTCTACATGGCGGTCCAGCAGAACAAGGCCTTGGGCATGGTGGCCAACACCATGACCATCACCAAGCTGGTGGCCCAGTCCAAGACCGGTGGTGCTGTGGAGATGAAGATGATCCAGGAACCCATGGCTTTTCAGCCGATTGGGGTGGGCATGAAGAAAGAAGAGCCCCAGTTGCTGGCCAAGGTGAATGAGGCCCTGCTGGCATTGGACAAGGCCGGTGAGATCAACCGCATCTGGGACAAATGGCTCGGCCCCAATACCGAGTTCAAGATGGTGCGCGACGAGAAGGTGGTGCCCCTGTCCGAGCTGAAGTTCGATCCGCTGCCCTGATTGGGCCAAGGGTCTGCGCCGCTTTGGAGGTGGCGCCCCATCAGAAAGGGGAGCCCATGGGCTCCCCTTGTTCGTTGGCGTGTGGGTGTTCAGCGTCCGACCACGCGCACCATCTCCAGGCATTTGTTGGAATAGCCCCATTCGTTGTCGTACCAGGCCATCAACTTGACGAAGGTGCTGTCCAGGGCCATGCCCGCATCCGCATCGAACACGCAAGTGGCGCTCTCGCCACGGAAGTCGGTGGAGACCACTTTGGACTCGGTGTAGGCCAGCACGCCTTTGAGCGCGCCCTGGCTTTGCGCTTTCATTTCGGCGCAGATCTCGGCGTAGCTGGCCGGGTTGTTGAGTTCGGCCGTCAGGTCCACCAGCGACACATCGCTGGTGGGCACGCGCACCGAGCCGCCGGTCAGCTTGCCGTTGAGCGCCGGGATCACCTTGCCCACCGCCTTGGCCGCGCCGGTGCTGCTGGGGATGATGTTTTCCAGAATGCCACGGCCACCACGCCAGTCCTTGTTGCTGGGGCCGTCCACGGTTTTTTGCGTGGCGGTGGTGGCGTGCACCGTGGTCATCAGGCCGCGCTTGATGCCCCATTTGTCGTGCAGCACCTTGGCCAGCGGCGCCAGGCAGTTGGTGGTGCAGGAAGCATTGGAAATGATGGCTTCACCGGCGTAGGACGCATGGTTCACGCCATAGACAAACATGGGGGTGTCGTCCTTGGACGGCGCGGACATGATGACCTTTTGCGCCCCGGCGGCCAGGTGTTTGCCCGCGCTGTCCTTGTCCAGAAACAGGCCGGTGGACTCGATCACGACATCCGCGCCGACTTCGTTCCACTTGAGGTTGGCGGGGTCGCGCTCTTGGGTGAGGCGGATGCGGCGGCCGTTGACGATGAGCGTGTTGCCCTCGACAGCGATATCGCCCTTGAAGCGGCCGTGCACGCTGTCGAATTCGAGCATGTAGGCCAGGTATTCGGGCTCGAGCAGGTCGTTGATGCCGACCACTTCGATGTCGCTGCCGAAGTTCTGCACTGCGGCACGGAACACCATGCGACCGATCCGGCCAAAACCGTTGATGCCTACTTGAATGGCCATGACTGTCTCTCTTTCCTGTGGAGGACGCGCACCCACCACCAGGGAGGGATGTAACGCGAACTGGCAATTATGGTAACAAAATTACATCCCGCCAAGTGGTGGGGGTTTGTTCCGGTTTTGTAACCACGGTGTGCCAGGCGGGGTGCGTGGTACTGCGGCGACAGACAGTGATGGGGTTCTGGCCGAAGATGCTCACCGAATTTGACAAGGAGAACAGCATGTCCGAGGCCTACATTGTTGCTGCCACCCGAACGGCGGGTGGCCGTCGCGGCGGCCGCCTGTCGGGTTGGCATCCGGTCGATCTGGCGGCCCAGGTGCTCAACAACCTGATGGACCGTACGGGGGCCGATCCGGCCCTGGTCGAAGACGTGTTCATGGGGTGTGTCAGCCAGGTGGGCGAGCAATCGAGCAATGTGGCGCGCAACGCCGTGCTGGCATCGCGACTGCCTGAAAGTGTGCCGGGCACCTCGGTGGACCGCCAGTGCGGTTCATCGCAACAGGCCCTGCACTTTGCGGCGCAGGCCGTGATGTCGGGTGCGATGGATGTGGTGATCGCGGCAGGTGTCGAGTCCATGACCCGTGTGCCGATGTTCACCCCATCGACCTTGCCGCAAAAGGCGGGCATGGGCTTCTACCAGAGCCCGTCCATTCAACGGCGTTACAACGATGTGGTGTTCAGCCAGTTCGTGGGCGCCGAAATGGTGGCGCGCAAATATGGCTTGTCCAAAGAGGCGCTCGATCGTTATGCCTTGCTCAGCCACCAGCGCGCGCACGCGGCCACCGAGGCGGGGGTGTTTCAGGCGGAAATCCTGCCCATCGAGGTGCGCCATGCCGATGGCAGTGGCACCGGCGAGATCCACACGGTGGACGAGGGCATCCGCATGGAGGCCACGCTCGAAGGCATTGCCGGCGTCAAGCTGCTGCAGGAGGGCGGGGTCATCACCGCAGCCAACGCCAGCCAGATCTGTGACGGCGCCACCGGGGTGATGGTGGTCAACGAGCGCGGTCTCAAGGCCCTGGGTGTGTCACCACTGGCCCGCATCCACCACATGAGTGTGATCGGGCACGATCCCGTGATCATGTTGGAGGCGCCTATTCCGGCCACCGAGCGCGCCCTGAAGAAAGCCGGCATGAAGATCGAAGACATCGACCTCTGCGAAGTCAACGAAGCCTTTGCCTCGGTGCCGCTGGCCTGGTTGAAGGCCTTGGGCGCCGATCCGGCGCGGTTGAATGTGCATGGCGGCGCGATTGCCTTGGGGCACCCTTTGGGCGCTTCAGGAACCAAACTCATGACCACGCTCGTCCATGCCTTGCAACGCCAGGGCAAGCGTTATGGCTTGCAGACCATGTGCGAAGGTGGTGGCATGGCCAATGTGACCATCGTCGAACGGCTGTGAACAGGGCAGCCCCGGCTTCGAGGCAAATCGCCTGTCCGGGAGGCGATGTCGGCACAAACCCTTAAAATACGGGCTTCCCCAAGGAGCGTTGCAGCCCGTCTGTCTGACGGGTCAGGCTTGGGGCTTGTCTTGTGCCAACGACGCTCACCTCTGTCCCCGAAGGTGAGTTCCGTGTCTGTTGTTGCGTCCATTGCCCCCATGAAACTGTCTGGCCTGGAGCCTGTCGCCATTGGCGAGGGCAGCCTGTTCGTGAACGTGGGCGAGCGCACCAACGTCACCGGCTCCAAGGCGTTTGCGCGCATGGTCCTGAACGGCCAGTACGAAGAGGCCCTGGCTGTGGCGCGCCAGCAGGTCGAAAACGGTGCACAGGTCATCGACATCAACATGGACGAGGCCATGCTCGACAGTCAGGCGGCCATGGTGCGCTTCCTGAACCTGATCGCGTCGGAGCCGGACATCGCGCGCGTGCCGATCATGGTCGACTCATCCAAGTGGGACGTGATCGAAGCGGGCCTGCGCTGCATCCAGGGCAAGCCCATCGTCAACTCGATCAGCATGAAAGAAGGCGTTGCCGAGTTCAAACGCCAGGCCCGGTTGATCAAGCGCTACGGCGCGGCCGCCGTGGTGATGGCGTTTGATGAAAAAGGCCAGGCCGACACCTACGCGCGCAAGATCGAGATCTGCGAGCGCGCCTACCGCGTGCTGGTGGACGAGGTCGACTTTGCCCCCGAAGACATCATCTTCGACCCCAACATCTTTGCGATTGCCACCGGCATTGAAGAGCACAACAACTACGCGGTGGACTTCATCGAGGCCACGCGCTGGATCAAGCAAAACCTGCCCGGCGCCAAGGTGTCGGGTGGCGTGTCCAACGTGTCTTTCAGCTTCCGCGGCAACGACCCGGTGCGTGAAGCCATCCACACCGTGTTCCTCTACCACGCGATCCAGGCGGGCATGGACATGGGCATTGTCAATGCCGGCATGGTGGGGGTGTACGACGACCTGGAGCCTGCGCTGCGCGAGCGTGTCGAAGACGTGGTGCTCAACCGTCGTCCGGACGCCGGTGAGCGCCTGGTCGAGATCGCCGAAAGCGCCAAGGGTGCGGCCAAGGACGACAGCAAGAAGCTGGAATGGCGTGGCGGCAATGTCAACGAGCGCCTCTCGCATGCGCTGGTGCACGGCATCACCGACTTCATCACCGAAGACACCGAAGAGGCTTACCAGGCTGTGATCGCCAAGGGCGGCCGTCCGCTGCACGTGATCGAAGGCCCGTTGATGGACGGCATGAACGTGGTTGGCGACTTGTTCGGCCAGGGCAAGATGTTCCTGCCCCAGGTGGTCAAGAGTGCCCGTGTGATGAAGCAGGCCGTGGCGCACCTGGTGCCCTACATCGAAGAAGAAAAACGCCAGCAGGCAGCTGCTGGTCAGGACGTGAAGTCCAAGGGCAAGATCGTGATTGCCACCGTCAAGGGCGATGTGCACGACATCGGCAAGAACATCGTCACAGTGGTTCTGCAATGCAACAACTTTGACGTGGTCAACATGGGTGTGATGGTGCCCTGCCACGAAATCCTGGCCAAGGCCAAGGAAGAGAACGCCGACATCATTGGCCTGTCGGGCCTGATCACGCCCAGCCTCGAAGAGATGCAGTACGTGGCCGGCGAGATGGAAAAAGACCCCTACTTCCGCGAGCGCCAAACGCCGCTTTTGATTGGGGGCGCCACCTGCTCGCGCGTGCACACCGCTGTCAAGATCGCGCCCAATTACAGTGGCCCTGTGGTCTATGTGCCCGATGCCTCGCGCAGCGTGGGCGTGGCCCAGGGTCTGCTGGGCGAAGGCAAGGCGGCCTGGGTGGCCGAACTGAATGCCGACTACGACAAGGTGCGCCAGCTGCACGCCGGCAAGAAACAGACGCCGCTGTGGCCGCTGGACAAGGCGCGTGCCAATGCCACGCCCATGGACTGGCGTGGCTACACGCCCAAGGCCCCCAAGTTCATCGGCCGCCGTGTGTTCAAGAACTTTGACCTGGCCGAGTTGGCCCAGTACATCGACTGGGGCCCTTTCTTCCAGACCTGGGATCTGGCCGGCAGCTACCCCGCCATCCTGCAGGATGCGGTGGTGGGCGAGCAGGCACGCAAGGTGTTTGCCGACGCCAAGGTGATGCTGCAAAAAATCATCGACGGCCGCTGGCTCACGGCCAATGCGGTGGTGGGCCTGTTCCCGGCCAACCGCGTGGGTGACGACATCGCGTTTTACGCCGATGCAGCGCGTGGGCAACCGGCCATGACCTGGTACGGTCTGCGCCAACAGACCGAGAAACAGACGGTGGATGGCGTGACCCGCCCGAGCCGCTGCCTGTCCGACTTTGTCGGACCGCAAGGCGTGCAGGACTACGCCGGCATGTTCGCCGTCACCGCTGGCATTGGCGCCGACAAGCGGGCCCAAGCGTTTGAAGCCGCGCACGACGACTACAGCGCCATCATGCTCAAGGCCCTGGCCGACCGCCTGGCCGAAGCCTTTGCCGAATACCTGCACCAGCGCGTGCGCACCGACCTGTGGGGCTATGCCGAAGGTGAAGCCCTGAGCAACGAAGACCTGATTGCCGAAAAATACCAGGGCATCCGCCCCGCACCCGGCTACCCGGCCTGTCCCGACCACAGCGCCAAGCGCGATCTGTTCAAAGTGCTGCAGTGCGAAGAGATTGGCATGGGCCTGACGACGAGCCTGGCCATGACGCCAGCGGCCAGCGTCAGCGGTTTCTACATCGCCCATCCGCAGGCGCAGTACTTCAACGTCGGCAAGGTGGGCGAGGACCAAGTGCAGGACCTGGCGACGCGCAGCGGCCAGACGGTGGCCGAACTGCAACGCCTGTTGGCCCCCAACCTTTAAGCCGCTGCGGGTCGACCCGCTCAGGGTCTTCCCGGCCCCGTCTCCTGCATGACAGACAGGCCGGGCACCAGCCGCGAGGCTTGGCGCTTGATTGCTGAGGAGACATCCCCATGGCTTTGTCGTTCATCCGTGCGGCCCTTGCGCGCCGCAGTGCCCTGACCCTGCTGGCCGGTGCGCTGGCCCTGACCCTTGGTGTGCCGGCCTTGGCACAAAACTGGCCGGTCAAACCGGTCCGGCTGGTGGTCACTTTCCCTTCAGGCGGTGCGCCCGACATTCTCGCGCGCCTGTTCAGCGAGAAAGCCCAGCTGGGCCAGCCGGTGGTGGTGGACAACAAGCCCGGTGCGGGCGGCAACATTGGCGCCGACTTCGTGGCCAAGTCGGTCGGTGACGGCTACACCATCGTGCTGGGCACGGTGGGCACGCACTCCATCAACGGCGCGCTCTACGAGAAGATGCCCTACGACATGGTGAAGCACTTCTCGCCGGTGTCGCTCATCGCATCGGCGCCTAATTTGCTGGTGGTCAACAACGATGTGCCGGTCAAGACCGTGCCTGAATTCGTGGCCTACCTCAAGGCCAATCCTAACAAGCTCTCGTTTGGTTCGCCGGGCGTGGGCACCTCGGTGCATGTCTCGGGTGAACTGTTCAAGTCCATGACCGGCACCAAAATGACCCATGTGCCCTACAAAGGTCGCCAGTACGCGATTCCCGATCTGGTGGGTGGCAGCATCCAGCTCATGTTCGACAACATGCCCTCGGCCTTGCCCATGGCGCGTGAAGGCAAGATCCGCGCGCTCGCCGTGACCACAGCCAAACGCTCCTCGGCCGCGCCCGATATCCCCACCATTGCGGAAAGCATCCCTGGTTTTGAGGCCACCACCTGGTTTGCCATGTTTGCCCCGGCCGGTACGCCCAAGCCCGTGGTCGACAAACTCAGTGCGGAGGTGCAGCGGGTGTTCCGCCTGCCCGAGGTGGCCGAACGCCTGCGCACGCTGGGTCTGGAAGCCGTGCTCTCCAGCCCGGAGGAACTGGCGACTTATCAAGCCAGCGAAATCGCCAAATGGACCAAGGTGGTCAAGGAGTCGGGCGCCCGCGCCGAATGAGTGCAGCGGCGTGAAAACCCGCTGCGGCCCTCAGCGCGGCGATGCGCGTGTACCCCGAAGTGCGTGGGCTTGCGCCGCCCACAGCGCCGCCAGGGCGGCCAGACTGGCGGCCAGCATCCACCACAGGCCCCAGCGGTAACCTGCGGCGGGGGTCCACAGCAGGCCCACGATCCAGGGCGCCGCAGCGCGCGACAGCGCGGTGGGCACGCCCAGCAGGCCATTGAGCTGGCCCACATGTGCGGCGCTCACGTACTGCGCCATGGCCGTGCCCTTGACGATGGTGACCATGCCATTGCCCATGCCGTAGAGCAGCACGAACAACAGCGCTGCGCCCGGTTGCCAGCCGCCCAGCACCAGCACCAGCAAGCTGGCCGGCAGCAGGGCCGGTATCCAGCGGTTGGCCGCATGCACATCCCAGCGCTGCTCGAACACGAACAGCAGCATGCGTCCGAACACCTGCAGCACCCCGATGGTGGCCGGAATGCCCACCACCCAGGCCGCGGGCAGGCCTGCTTCGCCCAGCAGCTTGATCATGTGCACCGGCAAGGCAGAGGTCAGGCACATGATCAGCACCATGAACAAAGCCAGCAACCAGAAGGCGGGCTGGCGCAGATGGGGCCGTACCGATGCACCGGACGTGTGGGCTGGTCCGGCCAGCGAGGCCCCCGGGCGCGGCGCACCCCGCAGCAGCCAGAGGTGCAATGGCAGGCAGACCGCCAGCTGCAGTGCGGCCAGCAGGCACAGGCTGGTGCGCCAGCCCCACAGACCGATCCACCACGACACCAACGGGATGAACACCGTGCTGGCCAGCCCGCCGAGAAAAGTGAGGGTGATGATGGCGCGCCGGAAGTCTGTTTTGAAGCGCCGTGTGACGATGGCGAATGCCGGGTTGTAGAGCGTGGCGGCCATGCCCAGCCCGAGCCAGACCCATGCGGCGTAAAAGCCGGCCACCGAGTTCACCGTGCTGTGTGCCAGCAGCCCTGCAGCCACCCACAGCGAGCCCAGGGCCATGACGGGGCGCTCGTGGCCCGCGTCGATCCAGCGACCCACGGCCCAGGCCGCTGCCCCTTCGGCCAAAAGCGCCAGACTGAAGGCCAGTGAAGAGTCGGCCCGCGACAGGCCCAGCTCGGCTTCCAGTGGCCCCATCAGCAGCGAGAAGGTGTAGAACAGGCTGCCCCAGCTGATGAGCTGCGGCAGCGACAGCCACAGGCTGAAAGCGTTGCGTGTGCGGGGGCTGGGGAATCGGACCGCTGTGGAGGCCATGCGCATGCAGCCATTATCGGCCGCAGGGTTCAGCCGCCCTGAAGCACCCGCCGGTACTGGATCGCTTCAGCGACATGCGAAGCCTGCACGACTGCGCTGCCTGCCAGATCGGCGATGGTGCGTGCCACCTTGAGTGTGCGGTGGGTGCCGCGCCCGCTCCAGCCCAGACGTGCGGCGGCCTTGTGCAGCAGGTCTTGCGCCGCTGGTTCGAGTTGAATGTGTGAGTCGATGGCCTGGCCTTGAAGCTGGGCGTTGGTGCAGCCCTGCCGCGCCAGGGCCCGTGCGCGCGCGGTCTGGCTGCGTGCGGCGATCGCCGCCGTAGGCTCCCCGGCAGGGGCCTGCAGCAGTTCGGGCGCGCTCAGGCTGTTCACCTCGATGTGCAGGTCGATGCGGTCGAGCAGCGGGCCGCTCAGCTTGCCCTGGTAGCGGGTGACCTGGTCGGGGGTGCAACGGCAGGTGCGCACCTGGCTGCCCAAATGGCCGCAGGGGCAGGGGTTCATGGCGGCGACGAGTACAAAGCGTGCCGGAAATTCTGCGCGCCGTGCGGCGCGCACGACGGTGATGTGGCCGGTTTCCAGAGGCTCACGCAGGGCTTCCAATGCGCTGCGCGCGAATTCGGGGAACTCGTCCAGAAAGAGCACGCCGTGGTGCGCCAAGGAAATTTCGCCTGGACGTGGCGGTGAGCCTCCACCGACCAGTGCGATGGCACTGGCCGTGTGGTGTGGCTGGGCGGTGGGGCGCTGTCCCCAGTGGGCGATGTCAAAACGGCCCGCGAGGCTGGCAATGGCAGCAGCCTCGAGGGCTTCGTCCACGGTCATGGGGGGCAACAAGCCGGCAAAGCGTTGCGCCAGCATGGACTTGCCCGAACCGGGCGGGCCGACCATCAAGACCGAATGACCGCCCGCCGCCGCAATCTCGAGGGCACGTTTGGCCCCGGCCTGGCCTTTGACGTCGGCAAGGTCAGGTGTTTGCGCAGGTGCGGTCAGGGCCTGACCTTGCAGGCGCGTCCAGCCGTCGCCGGGTTCAGGCGCAGGTTCGTTCGATGGCGGCAAGAACTGCTGCACCACATCGAGCAGGTGCCGCGCCCGAAACACCTCGGCGCCGGGCACGAGGGCAGCTTCCTCGGCACTGACGGGCGGCAACACCAAGCGGGTGGGCGTGGCTTGCTGGCGCAATGCCAGGCTCATGGCCAAGGCGCCACGCACTGGGCGCAACTGGCCCGACA
>Ga0228703_1001989_pt1 | contig 11840 bp, 9 predicted proteins | sample McNCre217_Aug_MG_3_FD_178020 | JGI IMG/M metagenome (GOLD analysis project Ga0228703, IMG submission 178020) | Freshwater microbial communities from McNutts Creek, Athens, Georgia, United States - 29-17_Aug_MG | ecosystem: Environmental > Aquatic > Freshwater > Creek | place: USA: Georgia... | reverse complement strand
TTGAAAGACCTGTGGTTTCCGGTCTGCCCCTCCGGTTTTGTCAAGGACAATCCAATTTCCCTGCGCCGCCTGGGCTACAAAATCGCGCTGTGGCGTGACGCCACAGGCAAAGTCCATGCGCTCGAAGACCACTGCCCGCACCGGGGTGCGCCGCTGTCGCTGGGGGTCATTCTGGGTGACCGCATTGCCTGTCCTTACCACGGCGTGGAAGTGCGCCAGGACGGCACCGTGATGCGCGTGCCCGGCAGCCCCGGCTGCAAGCTCGAAGGCTCGCGCCCAACCCGAAGTTTTCATACCGCTGAATCCAACGGCGCGATCTTTTTGTACAACGCCAGCAACCCGGCACTCGATGTGGCGCCACCCTTGCGCCTGCCCGAGCAGCTGACCTCGCCCGAATGGTCATCTTTCCTGTGCTACACCGAATGGGGCGGCGACTACCGCTACGTGATCGACAACGTGATGGACCCCATGCACGGGGCCTATTTGCACAAGCAGTCGCACACCATGGCCGAAGGTGACATGACGGCCGAATTCCAGATCCGAGAACTGGACCACGGCTTCATCTTCGAGAAAAAACACCAGCGCGATGTGAACTTCGACTGGACCGAATGGCTGGACACCGGCATCCACCTGATGCGCCTGGAAATCCCTTACCCCAAGACCGGCGGTCCTGGCGGCAACTTCACCATCATCGGCAGCTACACCCCCATCACCAACCGCGTGGCCGGGGTCTTCCACTGGCGCTGCCGCAAGGTGGAAGGCTGGCAGCGCGACACTTGGCGATTCCTGTACAAGAACCGCCTGGAGCAACGCCACTGGAACGTGCTGGAGCAAGACCGTGTCGCGGTGGAAAACATGGAGCCGGATGCCAACAAGCGCGAACACCTGTACGCCCACGACATGGGCATCGTGCGCCTGCGCCGTCACCTGCGCAAGCTGGCCACCGAACAGCTGAGCAAAACCACACCCTGACATGAGCACACTGAAAGCCTGGGTCCACACCCTGCGACACGAAGCGCAGGACATCATCAGCGTGGACTTGCGCCCCATGCCGGGCGAGCACCTGCCACCATTCGAGGCCGGTGCCCACATCGACCTGCACCTGCCAGGCGGCCTGGTGCGCAGCTACTCGCTGGCCAACGACAGCCGCGAGCGGCACCGTTACCTGCTCGGCGTGCTCAAGGACAAGGCCAGCCGTGGCGGTTCGCGCTGCGTGCACGAGCAGTTGCGCGTGGGCACCGTGCTCACCACCAGTGCACCGCGCAACCATTTTCCTTTGCACAAAGAGGCCGAGCACTCGGTGCTGATCGCGGGCGGCATCGGCATCACCCCCATCCTGAGCATGGCTCGGTGCTTGCAGGCGCTGGGCCGCTCATTTGAAGTGATTTATCTGGCACGTTCACGCGCAGCCGCCGCCTTCAGCGAAGACCTGAGTGCGCTGGGGTGCCGGGTGCACTGGCACTTTGACGACGAGGCCGGTGGCCCACCTGAACTGCACACCCTGCTGAAAACACGCGCACTTCAGGACGACACCCACTGCTATGCCTGCGGCCCGGCGGTGATGCTGGATGCGTTTGAAAAAGCCTGCGCCGAGCTGGGCCACCACAACGCCCACATCGAACGCTTTGCGGCGGTCGAAGTCAAAGCCGCAGACGATGCGCGCAGCCACTTCACGGTGGAGCTGCGCAAGAGCGGCCAGACCTTTGAAGTCAGCCCCGGCACCACGCTGCACCAACAACTGATCGCCTTGAATGCCAACGTGCCTTTCAGCTGCGAAGAAGGCATTTGCGGTGCGTGCGAAACACGGGTTCTCGAAGGCACGCCTGACCACCGCGACATGGTGCTGAGTTCTGCCGAACACGCCAGCAACCAGGTCATGATGGTCTGCGTCTCAGGCTGCAAGAGCGAGCGACTGGTGCTCGACCTCTGATCGTTCAAGCCGAGGCCAGCGGATAGGGGCTGGTGTTGGTCTGGCGCAGCATGGCATAAGCCAGCTCGGCCATGAGCTGCGAGCGCAGCGCCTGGCTGGCAGGATCGTTCCAGAGGTTGCGCAACTCATGCGGATCCGCACGCAAATCACACAACTCCCCCCAAGACTGCCCGTCGTAGATGGTGAGCCGATACGCACTGGAGCGCCAGGTCCGCATCCGGATGCGCTGACTCAGGTTGAAATCCAGCCGCTGACCTTCCTCCTCGATCAACAAGCTGGTACGCAACGCATCGGCCTGCCCCGTCACCAAGGGCAGCAAGGATTGCCCCTGCATGCCGTGAGCAGGCTGCACGCCCGCACGCGCCAGCACCGTGGCGGCGATGTCGATGGTCTGGGCCAAGGCCGCCGTTTCGCACACGACTGAAGTGGCAGGATCTGCCCAAATGAAAGGCACCCGGGTGAGCCCCCCATAGTGCAACCCACCCTTGAACATCAGGCCGCGGTCTCCCAGCAAATCGCCGTGATCACTGGTGAACAACACCACGGTGTTGTCGGCCAAGCCCAGACGCTCCAGCTCGGCCATGACCTGGCCGACGGCATCGTCAATGCAACTGATGTTGCCGTAATTGAGAGCCAGCGCTTCACGCGCTTCCTGCGGCGTCACCGCAAACGTGCCATGACCGGGCTTGAAATGGGCTGCACGCAGGGCACGCTGAGCATGCAGCCAGGTCACAGGCGGTGGCGCATCGGTCAATGCAGCATCAAAGCTGTGTGGCAGTGCCACATCATCTGGCCGGTACATGTCCCAATAGCGCCCTGGCGGCGTGAACGGGTGGTGCGGATCAGGAAATGAGCATTGCAAAAAAAACGGCTGATCACCACCGGCCAGTCCTTGAAGCATCTGGCAACTTTGCTGGGCGATATAGCTTGTGGGGTACAAGGCCTCGGGCACGCGGGTGCGCCAAGCCTGACGCAAACGCGTCAAGGCCCAGTCGGGCGTGGGCAAGGCATTGTCCGGGCCGATCAGCTGATCGGCATCCGGCACTTGCTGGCGCAACCAGCGCCGCCAATGTCCGCTTTGCTCGTCGGCATGACCTATTGTCAGCGCCACTTGCTCAAAGCCGTAATAGGGCAAGCTCAGCTCGAAGGCCTCGTCTTCGTCCCAGCGGCGGGCTACTTCCTGGCCATAGCGCCCGGGAAACAAGGCCTTGGACTCGTGTGCCAAGCGCTCGCCTGCTTGCGGCCAAAACGGCGGCACGGCCGTGATGTTCTGCAAATGACTCTTGCCCGCCAGGGCCGTGCGGTAACCGGCATCGCGCAGGCTCTGCACAAAGGTCCGCTCGCCATGCGACAGCTCGCGGCCATTGAGCTGCAGGCCATGGGCACTGGGCAAACGCCCCGTCATGAGCGAAGCCCGGTTGGGCTGGCAAATCGGCGTGGCCACATGGAAGTCGGTGAAGCGGCAGCCTCGCGCAGCCAAGGCGTCGATGTGCGGCGTGCGCAGCATCGGATGACCCGCACAGCCCAAGTGGTCGGCGCGGTGCTGGTCCGTGATGAACAGCAGGAAGTTGGGACGCTCAGCCCGTGTCATCAGTCGGCTTTGATGTTCAGCTCTTTGGCCAGCGAGCCGTAACGTTGGCGATCGGCCTTCATGAAATCACCCAGCACCTGGGCCGAGCCCCCCAGCACATCCAGTCCCGCTGCTGCGAGTTTTTCACGCACGTCCGACAACTTGAGCACCTCGTTGATGTCGGCATTGATTTTGGTGCGCACGGACTCGGGCGTGCCAGTGGGCACAAAAACGCCATACCAAGCATTCACTTCAACGCCACGCAAGCCTTGCTCACTTGCCGTGGGCACCTCGGGCAACAAGGGCGAGCGATTTTTCTCGGTCACGGCCACAGGCACCAGCTTGCCCGATTTGATGTGGGGCAAGGCACCGCCCAAGCCGACAAAAAGAAACTTGACCTCGCCGCTCAGCGCGGCCATGACCGAAGGGGTAACCCCTTTGTAGGGCACATGCAGCAAATCCACACCCGCCGCACGTTTGAGCATCTCCCCTGCGAAATGCATGGGCGAGCCATTACCGGCACTGCCGTAAGGCATGCCAGGCTGGTTTTTGGCCAACACCAGCGCCGATGGCAGGTCCTTGACGTTCAGCGCAGGACCGACCAGCAAAGCCATCGGCGTGGTGGCCGGAGCAATGACCGGCATCAAATCGGCGTGCACATCGATTCCACCACCAGCCCCAGCGGCCAGCACGTGGGGCGAGATCACCATGGTGTTGGTGGTCAGCAGCACGGTATGGCCATCGGCAGGCGACCTGGCGACAAGCTGCGCCCCCAGCAAAGCCCCTGCACCGGGACGGTTTTCCACCACCACAGGCTTGCCCCATTTCGCGGCAAGTTTTTCTGCAAACACCCGAGCCACCAGATCGGGGCCACCACCCGGCGGAAACGGCACCACCAGACTGACATTTTTCAGCGGAAAGCCCTGACCCCAGGCGGGCTGGAGCAGCCCCACCGTCACACAAGCCAAGGCCACGAAACAAGGACTCAGCCAATTTCTTTTTTGCATGTTTTGTCTCCTGATCCTTGTTTCAAAAAGGATGTGTCATCGCATCAGATGGCCGACTCAAGGGGCACGCCCCAAGCGTCGTAGCCATACACGCCGTCGGCATTGCCCTGGGTCTTCATCCACTGGTTGCCGCGTGAGCCGATCTGGATCTCGGCCGTGCGCGCCTGACGGGCGGATGCGTAACGCTGCAAGGCCGGGGCGACATCGGCCAGCTGCTGCGCTTGCGCCAAGCATCGGGCCACCACCACGCCATCCTCGATGGCCATGCCCGCGCCTTGTGCCATGAAAGGCAGCATCGGATGGCAGGCATCGCCCAGCAAACTGACACGCCCCACCGACCACTGCGGCAAGGGTTCACGCTCGTACAGCGCGCTTTTGAGCACGCTGTCGCAGGCATCCAGCAGCGCACGTGCATCGGGATGGTAATCGCGGTAGAAGCTGCGCAACTCGTTCACATCGCCCGGGCTGGTCCAGGATTCTTCGTGCCAGGAATCCTGACCCGTGGTGGCAAAAATGAAGGTGTCGCGCCCCAAGTTGAGCGGGAAGGTCACGATCTGGCTTTGCGGGTTGGGGCCCCACCATTTGGTGAAGGCCTCGATCTCGGGCACCTGGCGCACCTTGTCGGTGGGCACCACGGCGCGAAACGACACCACGCCGGTGAAGCGCGGCTGCTCTTCGCCAAACAGGGCACTGCGCACTTTGGAGTGGATGCCGTCGGCCCCCAGCACCACGTCGTGCAGCGCTTGCTGGCCGTCTTCAAACACCAGCTGCACGCCCGCATCACTTTGATTCAGCGTGCGCAAACGTTTGGAAAACACCACGCATTCAGCGGGCACGGTATCGGCCAACACAGCTAACACATCGGCCCGGTGGATGGTCAGCTGCGGCGCGCCATAACGCTGCTCGGCCGTGTCACCCATGGGCAGGCGAGAAGTCTCCAAACCCGTGTCCCAATCGCGGCTGATGCGAAAAGTCGGCCGTGCACCACTGGCACGAATGCCGCGTGCCACCGCCTCACCCAAGCCGTCCAGAGCGCGCACCGCATTCGGCGTGAGGTTGATGTCCGCGCCCACCCGCATGAATTGCGCGGCCTGCTCGTAGACCGTGACGGCGTGACCCTGTGCACGCAAGGCGATGGCAGCCGTCAAGCCACCAATGCCTGCCCCCACGATGCCGATGTTCAAACGAAAGCTCATGTGCGAACTCCTGAAAATTTGAAAGACGAAGTCGGCCGTGTGTCAAAAGACACCGGGGAACGATCCGCCGTCCAGCAGGATGTTCTGGCCGTTGATGTAACCGGCATGCACGCTGCACACATAGGCACAGGTGTTGCCCAACTCGTCGGGGCGACCAAAGCGGTGCGCCGGGTGTTTGGCCAGACGCGCCTCGATGGCCTGCTCGGTGCTGATGCCCTGGCGCGCGGCTTGCGCGGCAAAGTTGCCTGCCAGACGCGCGGTGTCAAAAGTGCCCGGCAAGAGGTTGTTGATCGTCACGCCCCGGGCCACCGTGCTGCGCGCCAGGCCCGCAACAAAGCCGGTCAGGCCACTGCGTGCGCCATTGGACAGGCCCAGACCATCGACCGGCGACTTGACGGCACTCGACGTGATGTTGACGATGCGCCCAAAACCGCGCGCCATCATGCCGTCCACCGTCGCCTTGATCAGTGCGATGGGGGCCAGCATGTTGGCGTCCATCGCACGCAGCCAGGTGTCACGGTCCCAATCCCGAAAATCGCCTGGCGGCGGCCCGCCCGCATTGGTGACCACGATGTCAAAGTCCTGCTGCGCCGCAAAGATGCGCGCCCGCCCCGCCTCGGTGGTCACGTCAGCGGCCACACACTGCACAGCGCCCGCACCCATGCTGCGCAAACGCTCGGCAGCAGCCAGCAAGGGCACCTCGGTGCGCGCCACGATCAGCACATCCACCCCCTCGCGCACCAGGGCTTGCGCACAGGCATAACCCAAGCCCGCGCTGGCCCCGCACACCAAGGCTTGTTTTCCGGCAATGCCCAAGTCCATCTGTCAGCTCCTCATTCGGCCACGATGCCACGGGCCTTGATGATGCGTGCCCAAGTCTGAGTTTCGGCCCGGATGTGGGCCGCAAATTCGGCAGGCTTTTGGGTGGCATCGCTCAGGCCCTGGGCGCGCAGTTGTTCGCGCACCGCAGGTTGGGCCAGGATCTCGGCAGCGTCCTTGGCCAGCTGTTCTGCCACAGCCACCGGTGTGCCCGCTGGGGCCAGCAAGCCATACCAGGAGGTGACCAGCACCCCGCTCACGCCTTGCTCGGCCAGGGTGGGAATGTCGGGCGCCACCGGGCTGCGTGCGCTGTCCGTGAGGCCCAGCGCCAGCAGCTTGCCGCTCTTGATGTGGGGCAAGGTGGCGGGCAGGTTGCTGAACATCAGGGGCACGATGCCGCCCAGCACGTCGTTGAGCGCAGGGCCAGTGCCTTTGTAGGGCACATGCAGCAAGTCGGTGTCGGTTTGTTGCTTGAACAACTCGCCCGCCAGATGCAGGCCGCTGCCAATGCCAGGCGAGGCATACGACAAGGTGCCGGGCCGGGCCTTGGCCTGAGCCATCAGCTCGCGCACGCTGCCCAGCCTGGCCTGCGCACTGGCGACCAGCACATTGGGGGCTTTGGCCAGCATGGTCACCGGCACAAAGTCGCGCTCGATGTTGAACGGGAAATTGGGCATCAAAGTGGGGTTGATGGTCAGGTTACCCGCAGGCACCACCAGCAAGGTCTTGCCGTCCGGCTTGGCGCGCTTGACCTTGTCGATGCCCAGATTGCCTGCGGCGCCGGGCAGGTTTTCGACCACCGCCATGTGGCCGGTTTTCTTTTGCAGGCCCTCGGCCAGGATGCGCGAGAGCACATCGACCGGACCGCCGGGCGGAAACGGTGCCACGATGGTCAGACGCTCTTGCGCGTGGACGGACCAGGCGGCCATGCACAAGCACAGTGCCAGCGTTTTGAGAAACACATTTTTCATGACAAAGCCCAAGGCATGGGGGCATCGTTCATGCCCCAGTAAAAACTTTTTTGCGTGGTGTATTCGAGGATGCCCTGGCGGCCTTTTTCCCGCCCGGTGCCGCTCAACTTGACGCCGCCAAACGGCGTGCTGACCGAAAAGAGCTTGTAGGTGTTGATCCACACGGTGCCGGTGTGCAAGGCCCGACCGATGCGCCAGGCGGCTTTGTAGTCGCGCGTCCAGATGCCCGAGGCCAGGCCGTAATCGTTGTCGTTGCACTGAGCGATCAGGTCGGCCTCATCGCTCCAGGGCAAAAGCGCCAGCACCGGGCCAAAAATCTCTTCGCGACACATGCGGGCTGTGTTGGGCAGACCCTCGATGACGGTGGGCAGGTAATAACTGCCCTGATCGTAATAACCACCTTGCGGACGCGCACCGCCACACAGGATGCGACCACCTTCGTCGCGGCCCAGCTGCACATAGCGCTCGACCGAGTCGCGGTGGCCCCGGTTGACCAGTGGCCCCATGTGGGTGGTCTCCAGTGCCGGGTCAGCCACGCGCAGGCCTTTGACCGCGGCCAGCAGGCGCGATTTGAATTCGTCATACACCGAGGCATGCACAAATGCCCTCGAGCCGGCAATGCAAGACTCGCCCGAAGAACTGAAAATGCCATACACCACACCCGCCACCGCATGGTCCAGATCGGCATCGGCGCACACGATGGTGGGCGATTTGCCCCCCAGCTCCAGCGAGGTCGGCATGAGCTTTTCTGCGGCCAGGCGCTGGATGCCCATGCCCACGGCCGTGCCGCCGGTGAAAGCAATGCGCTTGACCAGAGGGTGGCGCACCAGTGCATCGCCCACCACCGAGCCTTTGCCCGGCAAGACACTCACGATGCCGTCCGGCACACCCGCTCGCTGAGCGATATAGGCCAACTCGATCGCCATGCGCGGTGTGATCTCGGCCGGTTTGATCACGATGGCACAACCTGCAGCCAGCGCCGGGGCCATTTTTTGCGCTTCGCTGGCAATGGGTGAATTCCAGGGCGTGATGGCCCCGACCACGCCCAAGGGCTCGTGCACGCTCATGGTCAGAAAATCGCCACGCGCAGGGGTGACGGCGTCTTCCCAGGTTTCGGCTGCGGCGGCAAAGTACTGGAAGGTACCTGCCGCGCTGGCCACCAAGGCTCGGCACTCCTTGATGGGTTTGCCATTGTCCAGACGCTGCAGCTGCGCCAGGGCTTCGCTGTTGTCACGGATACCTTGGGCAATGCGGTGCAGCACACCGGCGCGTTCGTGGGGCATGCGTTTGGCCCAGTCCGGTTGCAAGCGGGCTTGCTCGGCCGCTTGCACGGCCTCATCCACATCATCGACCGTGGCGGCGTGCAGCCGAGCCACGGCAGCGCTGTCGTGCGGGTATTCAGTCGTGTACATCGGCCCTGAAGCATCGCGCCAACGGCCCGCCAGCAAAGTCTGGATTTTTTCAGTCATCTGGAAAGCTCCGGGTCAGATCGCCACGCTGGCGGTGCGGTTGTGCAAAAAGCGCAGCGCCGACAACACGGTGAGCGCCGATGTTTTGGGGTTGTCGGGCAGGGGCTTGCCGCGCATGCGCACCTGCATTTCGCCAAAGGCCCCCTGGGCTTCGATCTCGTGGATGTTCTCGTTCACGGTGGGGTCGGCAATCAAACGCACCTGCGTGCGGTCCAGGCCCAGACCCGCCAGCGACAAGGTGGCCGCCACATTGGCGTTTTTGGGATACAGGCGCGCCGCTTCGCGGGCGCTGGCCTGCAAGATCACGGTGGGTTCGGTCAGGGTGTCCAAGTTCACCAGCTGTTCGGCAGGCGAGCCGCGCCAGCCTGCAGGCGGTTTGCGGCCAATGTAGGTGACGCTGTCCAGCCCGGCCTGCCGGGCCGCAGCCAAAGCGTCGATGCCGCCAATCGCCCCGGCCAGCAAATGCAGCTGGGTGCCACCCTGTTCGGCCGCTGCCTGCAGTTGCTCGGGCAAGCCCGGCGCGGACATGGCGCCCATGGACAACACGGCGCATTCAATGCCGCGCTGCAAGGCGGGCAACACATGGTCAGTCAAAGCGGTGTGCCCCGCGCATTCAAGCACCAAGGGCGTGGCGGGCGGCACCTGGTGCGTGACGGTGACGCCACTGCCCAGTTCGGCCTGCAAGCCCGCTACTTTGGCCTCGGACACCACGATGTGCGTGATGCGCACACCCGCGTGCGCCTGCATGCGCTGGTACACCGCACGGCCAATGGCGCCAAAGCCGATCAGCGTGAGTTCTTGCGTGCGCATGGCTCAATCCGTCTTTTTGGGTGGACCGGCAAACTTGACCGGAAAGGCACCCCAGGCCGCCATGTCCACCTCGACCACCACCGGGCCAGGGGTCTGCAGGGCCTGACGCAAGACGCTTTCCGTCTGCGCGGGATCGCTCAGTTTGTGGTGCGCCACCTGCAAGCTGGCACAAAACTGCGCGAAGTCGGGGTTGTGCAGTTCCACATAGCAGTGGCGGCTGCCGTACACCGCGTCCTGGATGTTTTTGATCACGCCATAGCGGCTGTCGTTCATCAACAGCACCAGCAGGTCGGCACGCTCTTGCGCCGCGCAGGCCAACTCGCCCACGTTGAGCATGAAGCCGCCATCACCCGCCATCACCACGGTCTTGCGACCCAAAGCGTGTTCCTGGTTGGCCAGGGCCACGCCAATGCCCATGGCCAGGCCTTGGCCGATGCCGCCGCCCAAGGCGTGCACGCCCGCACGCGGGTGGTCCAGCACCGGCGCCCGGTTGCCCCACATGGTGTTGGACAGGGTGATATCGCGCACCCACCACAAGGCTTTTCCTGCCGTGGTCTGCAGCGTGTTCTTGAGCTTGACGTAAGGCCCCAGGGTGCTGTCCACCAGGGCTTCGGCTTCGCGCCGGGTGTTTTTCAGGTCGGTGTGAAAAGCCGGATCGATCTTCATGCGGCCTTCCAGCGCATCGGCCAGGGCATTCAGGGTCAGCTGGGCATCGCCTTGCACAAAATAGTCGCTGTCGTAGGCGCGGTTTTGGGTGAGCGCGTTGGCGTCAATCCGGAAACGGTGCTTGGGCAGTTGCAGCTTGTAAGTCAAGGTTTCGTTGCTGCGCAAACGCGAGCCCACCACCAGCAGCGCATCGACCGTCTGGTAGAAGGCTTCGCTGGGCTTTTGCAGGTTGTACGAGCCCAGGCTGGCCGGGTGGTCTTCAGGCAAAACGCCTCGGCCTTGCACCGAAGTGACCACGCCCCAGCCCATGGCCACCAGGCGCTGCACGGCATGCCCAGCGCCCCGGGCACCACCGCCCAACCAGAGCAAGGGGCGCTTTTTGTGGGCCAGCTGTTCGGCCAGGGCCTGCACCGCCTGTGGCGAAGGCACCAGAGGGGCCACAGGCCAAGGTGTCAGGTCAGCAGGCACAGGCAAACGCATGGCCTGCACATCGATCGGAATTTCAATGCTCACCGGGCCACAAGGGGGCGTGAAGGCCACGCGCACCGCTTCGCGCAAAGTGGCCAAGGCGGTTTCGGGGTTGCGGATGCGGTACGCCGCCTTGCCCACCGACTGCAACATGGCCAGCTGTGCCGGATGCTCGTGGATGAAGCCCAGATCGCGGTCCAGAAACTCCGACTCGATCTGCCCGGTCAGGTGCAAGAGCGGCGTGCCTGCGGTGATGGCTTCGACCATGGCCCCTGCGGCGTTGCCACAACCGGTGCCGGTGCTGGTCACGCACACCCCCAGCACACCGCTCACGCGGGCGGCGGCATCGGCCATGTTGCAGGCCCCGGCTTCACCACGTGCCGAGACGAAGCGGATCCGTCCGCGCGTGTGGAACGCGTCCAGGATCGGCATGTTGTGGATGGAGATCACGCCATAGGCGGTCTTCACGCCGCAGGCTTCCAGAAAGCGGGCGACCAGCTCGCCCACAGTGATGGTGGATGGCGTTGTGTTCATGCGGTTTTCTTGTCCTTGTTTTTTGCAGGCCAACCGCCGCGCTGCGGCAGATGGCTCAAGCGTTCGGTCATTTGGGCGGCGGCCGCTTTGACCATCTCGACCAATGGCATCAGGGCCTCGTCTTCGATGCGCTGTGAGGGCACCGAAATGCTGATGGCACACGCCACGCGGCCTTGTTCATTGAACACCGGTACAGCGATGGTGGAAATGCCGGTTTCATACCCCCCCATGCTCACGCCATAGCCGCGTTCACGGTCCTGATCGATCAGCGTCTTGAGGTCTTGGAGCGTGGTGGGCGTTTTGGGGGTGTAGGCCGGCAGCGTGGTTTCAGGGTACAAGGCCGACAGCTCCTTGAAGTCGGTGTCCGACAGCAAGGCGCGGCCCAGCACCGTGGCATGCG
>Ga0228703_1001987_pt1 | contig 11845 bp, 8 predicted proteins | sample McNCre217_Aug_MG_3_FD_178020 | JGI IMG/M metagenome (GOLD analysis project Ga0228703, IMG submission 178020) | Freshwater microbial communities from McNutts Creek, Athens, Georgia, United States - 29-17_Aug_MG | ecosystem: Environmental > Aquatic > Freshwater > Creek | place: USA: Georgia... | reverse complement strand
AGAAAAATACTAGTAACGGTAATGCTCCGGCTTGAATGGACCCGCTTGAGGTACGCCGATGTATTCTGCTTGTTCTTTTTCTAATTTCTCCAACTTCGCTCCGATGTGTGCTAAGTGCAAGAATGCTACTTTCTCATCCAAGTGTTTTGGTAAGATGTAAACTTTGTTCTCGTAATTTTTTGAATTAGCCCATAATTCCAATTGAGCTAATGTTTGGTTACAGAATGAGTTCGACATCACAAAAGATGGGTGACCCATGGCACAACCTAAGTTCACCAAACGACCTTCTGCCAATACGATCACGTTTTTTCCGTCGATGGTGTACATGTCAACCTGTGGTTTGATTTGGTCTTTCGTAGAACCATAGTTGTTGTTCAACCACTCCATGTCGATTTCATTGTCAAAGTGACCGATGTTACAAACAATCGCTTTGTCTTTCATTGCTTTAAAGTGACGATCACGGATAATTTTTACGTTACCTGTAGCTGTTACAAAGATGTTTGCGCGTGTAGCAGCTTCATCCATTGGAACAACTTCATAACCATCCATTGCCGCTTGAAGCGCACAGATTGGGTCGATTTCTGTTACCAAAACACGGCAACCAGCCCCGCGTAATGAATCCGCAGAACCTTTTCCTACGTCACCATAACCAGCAACTACAGCCACTTTACCAGCAAGCATTAAGTCCGTTGCACGACGAATCGCATCAACCAATGACTCTTTACAGCCGTATTTATTATCAAATTTAGACTTTGTTACCGAGTCGTTTACGTTGATCGCTGGCAAGAATAGCGTGCCATTCTTCATACGCTCATATAAACGGTGAACACCTGTCGTTGTTTCTTCTGAAAGACCTTTGATGCCTGCGATTAATTCAGGATACTCATCAAAAACCATGTTTGTTAAATCACCACCATCATCCAAAATCATGTTCAAGGGTTGACGATCTTCTCCAAAGAATAAAGTTTGCTCGATACACCAGTTGAATTCCTCTTCGTTCATGCCTTTCCAAGCATAAACCGGAATACCTGCCGCTGCGATAGCTGCTGCTGCGTGATCTTGCGTAGAGAAAATGTTACAAGATGACCAAGTTACATCCGCTCCTAAAGCTGTTAATGTTTCGATTAAAACTGCTGTTTGAATCGTCATGTGTAAGCAACCCGCGATGCGAGCACCTTTCAATGGTTGCGCTGCGCCAAATTCCGCACGCAATGCCATTAAACCTGGCATTTCAGCTTCTGCTAATTGAATCTCTTTGCGACCCCAGTCGGCCAATGCAATGTCTTTAACTTTGTAAGGTACGTAAGTCCCTGATTGTGATGCCATTGTGTATTGTATTTTATTTCGAATTCTTAAGAAAGTGCAAATTTAATCCTTTATTGCCGAGCAACAAAATTTTGTTTTAAGAAAGGCAAAGCCTAGGATTCCAAGAAAGGCAATACGCTTTCGAGTTGGATCCCTCTAGAACCTTTTACTAACAAAAAGCTATTCGTAATGGGGTTATCTTGTAACCAATTGTGTAAGCCAAATTTGTCCGGGAAATAATAGGCTTGCGGTAAATGAATTAATGCATGTTGCATGTGTTCACCTACAAGCAATACTTTTGAAAATTGGAATCCTGCGATCATTTGACCGAGGGAAGCGTGTTCGCTTGCCGACAAATCACCCAATTCAAACATGTCGCCTAGGATGACAATTTTGGGATTATTTTCCGTTTCGGCGAAATGACTGATGGCTGCTTCCATGGAAGATGGGTTGGCATTATATGCGTCCATTAAGACTTGGTTGGATCCAATTTTGATGAATTGGGAACGGTGATTTGTAGGCATGTAGGTACTAATTCCTAGCCGACAAGCCTCATCACTGAGTCCGAAGTTTTTCCCAACGGCGATAGCCATTTGGATGTTTTCAAAATTATATATTCCAGGTAGATGTGATTTTACAATACTTCCATCTGCACAAGAAAAAGTAATCGTTGGTTTCGCTTCAATTAGCGTTGTGGGCATCTCAACATTCGCAATTACGCAATTGGCGATGCCGCGCTCTTCGCTCATCTCATGTACCACATTTTTGTCTTTCGGTAAAAAGACCGTTCCGCCATGTTGGGCAACATAATCAAATAATTCCCCTTTTCCTTTGCGGACACCTGTTTCCCCGCCAAAGCCCTCTAAATGTGCCTTGCCGATATTGGTAATTAAACTATGTGTCGGTTGAGCAATTTCAACCAATTCCTTTATGTCTCCTTGCTTATTCGCTCCCATCTCAATCACGGCAACTTCATGCGTGGATTTGATCTGTAAGATGGAAAGTGGCACGCCGATGTGGTTGTTTAAATTTCCCGCAGTGGCATAGCAATGGTATTTTTGTGATAAGACCGAAAATAATAATTCTTTCGTCGTTGTTTTTCCGTTTGAACCCGTCAATCCAATGATAGGTATGTTAAGCGAATTGCGATAATCCCTTGCTAAATCTTGAAGGGCTTTTAGACCGTCTTCTACGAGTAGGGTCTTTTCGCCTGTTTCAAAGTTTACATCATCGATGACAGCGGCCAAAGCCCCTTTTTCCAAGGCTTCTTTAGCTAATGCATTTGCATTGAAATTGGGTCCCTTTAGTGCAAAAAATAGATTTCCTGCTTGAATCTTACGGGTGTCTGTACAAACACCCGTGGATTTTAGAAAAAATGCTAAAAGAGCTGAATTTAAAATCTTCATGTTAAATTTAGTGCGCCTAATGTAAATGCTCTGCAAATATCGAATGAAAAATTGTTTAATCCTTTTAATGAGCTTGATAAGTATGCAAATCCCTGCGCAAAGCTTGCGATTTTCTATTTTTCAAGGCATTTCGGTGAAGCAAAATGGGCAGAATTTATCCTTTCCTTGGGCCGGCGGCATGAATTCCATGCAATATCAAAGCATGGATTTGAACGGGGATGGGGTGATGGATTTGATTTGTTTTGATCGAACAAGTAATCAAGTGAGTACTTTCTTGCAGGATTCACAAGGGAATTTTTCTTTTGCTCCAGGATACGCCTTGAAATTTCCTGCCATTGAAAATTGGTTTGCAATGGCAGATTTTAATCAAGATGGCCGCAAGGATTTATTTTGTTCCAGCGCTGCTGGTATTAAGGTTTACCAAAATAAATCGCTAAACGGACAGATTTACTTTGAAAAAGTCAAAGATCCCCTGTATACGAAAGGGTTTTCTGGTCTCATTAATTTATATGTCGCTTCCCCTGACATTCCGGTCATTGCAGATGTAGATAGCGATGGCGATGTGGATGTGTTGGCATTCGAACCAGGAGGTCATTACATCGAATTTCATGAGAATGTGTCCATGCAAAAATCAGGCAAAGCGGATCTTGATTTTGAGAAATCTCCACAATATTGGGGGAATTTTGTTCATCATGATTGTCGGGATGCCCAAATCCTGAACTCGGAAATTCGTGCCCAGGCTGTTGGGGCCGTTAATCGGGTTGACCATGTTGGGAATAGTTTGGGGAGGACGGCCAACAATGATTTGTTTTTTGGGCAGGTAGCCTGTACTAATTTGGGTTTGTTGAAAAATGTTGGAACTCAGCAGCAAGTAAGCTATTCGAATATTGATTTTGATTATCTAAGTGGATTGTCAGTAGGAGCGGGGGTATTCTATTCAGCAACACCCATTCAGTTGAACGGGAAGACCGAGGAATTGTTTGTCTCATTTAATACGTCGGATAATGCAGGTTTTCGTCAGGATTTTCAGCACTCTTCATTTCGAGTGGTTGGAGGTAAGGCAAATCCGTTTTTACAGGATCAAATGATCGATGTGGGAGAGAAGGCGAGTCCTTGTTTTTTTGATGTTGATGACGATGGAGATTTGGATTTATTGGTCGGGCATGCCGGTTATCGGGTGGCAAATGATGTGAAATCCAGTATCTTTTTTTACGAAAATATTTCGGGTACCTTCCAATTTAAAACGGCAGATTACCTTAGTTTAGGTGTTAGCGAATCCTTAACGGATTTGGTTTTACAAGTACAGGGAAATCACATGCTGGTTGTAGGCCAAAGTTCCGAAGGTTCAAAAGTATTTCATTTGGCAAAGCAGCAAATCGCAAAGGTTGCATTAGCTGGAAATTCGGGAGAAATACCTTGTATGAGTCCTTGGGGAAATTTAATTATTACGCGAACGGGCCGAATTCAATCTGCTTCGAATACCGACTGGGGGCAATTGAGTAAAGAATCATGGCAATTGCGTTCTTGTCAGTTTGCTGATATGGATGGAGATGGGACTGCTGAATTTATCGGGATTGATCTGGAGGGCAATTGGCACATCGGAAATTATGATGTATTAACTAATTTAATTTCTTGGCGTTCTGCGGATTTTCAAGGTTTTACAGTGGGAAGAAATGCGCGCCTTAGCGTGGCTGATTTCAACGCGGATGGTCGGCAGGATTTGGTTGTTGGGACCGGCGCTGGAGGGATTTATTTACTGGAGAATAAGAGTAATTCGCCCGTTTGGGATGCGATGATGGAGCAAACCTTACAAGTTTGGCCTAATCCGCATGCAGGTCTAATTCACGTATTGACCAATCAACCAGGGGAATTGCAGTTATATAATAAGATGGGCCAAAAAATTTCATCGATTACGATGCAAGCAGGAAAAACATATGACATTTTGAATTCGGGTATGTCAGTATTACGCTTTGTGGATACAAGCGGGAATGTGACTACGCAGAAAGTCCAACACGATTAAAAGAATTTACCGGCGCCTAAAACGATTTGGCGTAAGCTGACGATGATGATAACAATACCTACCATAATCATCATACTCTTCACCGGAAGTTTGTTGGCCAAACGTGCAGCGATCGGCGCAGCCACAACACCTCCTAAAATTAAGCCGGCAATGACTTGCCAATAACCTAAACCAATCACCGTAAAGAAGGTAATGGAAGAGGCCAGGGATACGAAAAATTCGGTCAGGTTGACACTTCCAATCGTGTATTTAGGGTGACGTCCCGAGGCAATTAATGTGGATGAAACGATGGGGCCCCAGCCGCCACCGCCGATGGAATCTAAGTAACCACCGAATAAGGCCAACCAGCCTACTTTTTTTAATTGGCGTTTTTCTTGGCGTTTGATTAAGGCCTTGCGAATAATGATGGCACCTAAAAACAAGGTGTAAATGGAAACGATGGGTTTGATATAGCCAGCATAATCCTCTAAGGAGGAAAGTACATAAGCCCCTAAAATGGCACCAATTACGCCAGGAATGACTAAGGTTTTGAATAATTTGGAATTCACGTTTCCGAATTTCAAGTGCATGTAACCTGAAACGCCAGAGGTGAATACCTCAGATGCATGCACGCTGGCAGATGCTGCGGCGGGGGTGATGCCTACCGACATTAAAAAAGTCGTTGCGGTAACACCATAGGCCATACCTAATGCCCCATCAATCATTTGGGCAATAAATCCACCCAGTACATAATATAGAATTTCTGAATCGACCGTATTGAAGACGGCAATGACATTTTCTGCCGTGAGATATGAGAATAATAAATGTCCCACAATCATTAAGGCTAAGGCATTGCTGATGTGAATAATGACCTCGGTGATGCTCCTTTCCCGCTTCCAAATGATGTTAATCGCTTTTAATAAGCTTGGAAATTTAGGCTTGTTGGGCGTGGACTCAGGTTGTGTAGACATGCGTTTATTTTATAATCCTACAAAACTAATAGACTTCACTTAATCTACCAATAAAGTAGAGTAAATATTTTTTCATAAAATTCGTGTAAATTGCATGCCCTTTTGAAAAACAAACAATAATATGCGTTCAGAGTATCAATTTCGTGAGATCGAAAAAGCGTGGCAAGGATTTTGGGAGCAAAACCAAACATTCAAAGCACAGGTAAATCCTAATAAACCCAAGTATTATGTGTTGGACATGTTTCCTTATCCTTCGGGAGCGGGGCTACATGTAGGCCATCCACTGGGGTACATCGCTTCAGATATCATGGCGCGATATAAGCGTTTGCAAGGATATGAGGTATTGCACCCTATGGGATTTGATTCCTTTGGTTTGCCTGCAGAGCAGTATGCGATTCAAACGGGCCAGCATCCTGCAATAACGACGGAACAAAATATTACTCGTTACATTGAGCAATTGAAAAACATGGGTTTTTCGTTCGATTGGACGCGTGAAGTACGTACTTCAGATCCTGCCTATTATAAATGGACGCAGTGGATTTTCATGCAATTATTTAATTCTTGGTATAACCAGGAAACCGATAAGGCGGAGTCCATCGATGCCTTGAAAAACATTTTAGCTTCCAAAGGGTCTATCGGCTTGAAAGCGGTTTGTGAAGACGATGTGGAGCGAATTTCAGCAGATGCTTGGAATGCCATGAATGAGGAGGAGCAATATGCTTATTTATTGAATTTTCGTTTGGCCTATTTGGATGATTCGGTTGTCAACTGGTGTCCTCAATTAGGTACGGTATTAGCGAACGATGAAGTTAAAGATGGTTTATCTGAGCGTGGTGGCTATCCTGTGGAGCAGAAAAAAATGCGCCAATGGTCGATGCGCATCACTGCTTATGCGGATCGTTTATTACGTGGATTAGAAGAGGTAGATTGGTCGGATTCCTTAAAAGAACAACAACGCAACTGGATTGGGAAATCAATCGGTACTGATGTTGAATTTGCTATTGAGGGTATTTCCGATAAGAAAATCAAGGTGTTTACGACACGTGTAGATACAATTTATGGAGTGTCTTTCATGGTGTTAGCCCCTGAGCATGAATGGGTGGCGGAATTAACTAAGCCAGAACAACAGGCTGACGTGGATGCCTACATCACTTGGACGAAATCTCGTTCAGAGTTAGATCGTGTTTCGGAAGTTAAAACCGTTTCAGGGGTATTCACAGGTTCTTATGTGATTAATCCCTTGAATAATGAGCGTGTTCCTTTGTTCTTGGCCGACTACGTTTTGGCGGGTTATGGAACGGGAGCTGTGATGGGTGTACCTTCAGGGGACCAACGCGACTGGAATTTTGCCAAACATTTTGATTTGCCTATTCCTGCCATCTTAGATGCGCAAAAAGATATTGAAAAACAGGCTGATAATACCAAAGAAGGGAAATATATCAATTCGGGTATTATCAATGGCATGGGCTATAAACAAGCTACGGAAACTTTAATTCAATGGTTGGAGGAACGTGGAATAGGCAAAGGCAAAGTACAGTATCGCATGCGAAATGCTGTATTTTCTCGCCAGCGCTATTGGGGCGAGCCCGTACCGGTTTATTTCAAGCCAACGGCCTCAGGCCAATTATTGCCCTATTTAATTCGGGAATCTGAATTACCTTTGGAATTGCCTAAAATTGACAAATATTTGCCTACAGAGACGGGTGAGCCACCTTTAGGGCGCGCTGCGGATTCATGGAAATACCAGGGACAATACGATTATGAATGGTCGACTATGCCGGGCTGGGCCGGATCATCTTGGTACTGGTATCGTTACATGGACGCACAAAATGATGCTGCATTTGCTTCGGCGGAGGCGGTTAATTATTGGAAGGCTGTCGACCTTTATATTGGTGGTTCTGAGCACGCAACAGGACACCTGTTGTACTCGCGTTTTTGGAATAAGTTCTTGAAGGATTTAGGATATGTAGCGGAGGAAGAATTTGCGAAGAAATTGATCAACCAAGGAATGATTCAAGGTCGGTCAAATTTTGTCTATCGTGTCAAAAATTCCGATCAAGTGACTTTTGTATCCCATGGATTGAAAGATCAATACGATGTGGCTGCGTTGCACGTGGATGTGAATATTGTGGAAAATGACGTGTTGGACGTTGAAGAATTCAAGCGTTCACGGAACGATGTACCTGCTGATGCGCAATTCATCTTGGAAGATGGGAAATACATATGCGGTTGGGAAGTGGAGAAAATGTCCAAGTCGAAGTTCAACGTCGTGAATCCGGATGATTTAATTGCCAAATACGGTGCGGATACTTTGCGCGTGTACGAGATGTTCTTAGGACCTTTGGAGCAATTCAAGCCTTGGAATACGAATTCCATTTCGGGGTCGCATAATTTCTTGCGCAAGGTATGGCGTTTGTTCTTTGATGAGCAAGCACAAAAATCGGTTTTGGTGGATGTCCCAGCAACTCCGGAAGAATTAAAGGTATTACATACAGCCATTCGCAAGGTTCAGGATGATTTGGAGCGTTATTCGTTCAATACGGTTGTGTCGACTTTGATGATTTGCGTGAACGATTTAGGCCAATTGAAATGCCACAAGAAATCGGTGCTTCGTGAATTGGTTTTATTGCTATCTCCTTATGCACCTCACATGGCCGAAGAATTGTGGTTGGCCCTAGGAGAGGAGGCTGGAAGTATTTCCCATGCTAAATTCCCGATATTCAATCCTGAATTTTTGGTGGAGAATGAATTCAATTATCCGATTTCTTTCAATGGGAAGGTGAAATTAACCTTGGCCTTTTCGGCAACGGCAAGTCCGGCGGAGGTGGAGGCAGCTGTGCTGGCCAATGAGCAAGTACAGAAACATTTGGATGGCAAAGCACCTTCGAAAGTGATTGTGGTTCCGAAACGGATAGTGAATATAGTTTTAGGAAAATAGATAGGAAGGGCTGAGGAATCAGCCCTTTTTAGTTATGGACAACTAGATCAATGATTTTAAATAATGTGAGACTGAAGGTCATTAAGCCAAGTGTCCATTTGATATGTGATTTCATTGTTTTTTCAATCGTTGCCTCGATTCTAGCTTCAAAAGAAACGAATCTCGCTTCAAGTGTTTGAAATTTACCTTCAAGGGAATAGAATCTATTTTCAAGTTCATAAAACCTTCTCTCAAGTTCATAAAACCTTCTTTCAAGTTCATGGAATCTGCCTTCAAGTTCATGGAATCTGCCTTCGAGAACAATAAATCTACCTTCGAGGTCATGAAATCTACCTTCAAGCACTTGGAATCTACCCTCGAGTACTTGGAATCTGCCCTCAAGCTCAAGAAATTTTCCTTCAAGTCCACAAAAGTCCATCCGCAATTGTGCCACATCGGCAGCCACTTCATCCAATCGCTGATCCAAATGATTAATGTGATTGAATGCAGATTTCATGAGAAGGGTATTCACATCCTGATCCGTTAATGCTTCACCCAGGGAAAACTTGTTCTCAATCAGCTGAATGCGTGGCTGAATCATTTCCAGAAGTTGGTTTTCAATTTTGCTATTCTTTTTCATCTTTCGGGCTAGGTTTGATATCACAAATTTCGCCCAGAGAAAGACCTTTTCCTATTCAGTTTTCGACTAAAGTAATGATTATCAATGAATTGATTTAATCCATTCGCGGATCAACGCGACACCTTCTTGATGGATAATTGTCCGACCAAGTTCCGGCATCATGACACCAGGATCATGGGAATTCATCCGATAGAGCAATATGCTTGCTGCGGGTTTACCTGCAACGATGTCATAGGATAAACTGCCTGAACCGCGACCTGCCGCCACGGGTGATTTCATGTTTCCATAGGCCGTCGTACCATAATAGCGATAATCTAAAAATAAGCCTGAACTCTTAGCGGGTCCTTTGGGATTATGACAATGCGCACAATTGATGTCTAAATATGCCTTCACTCGCTCGTTGAGTGGTGCGCCTTCGTCAATATACGATACGAATTTAGGCCTAGTTCCGGGTACATTTGTCAGCTGATTCGTCCGACTCCAATAATCCAATTGGTTTTCTTCTCCATGGGCATAGCGCATCGAGGCATTCATTTGTCGGGCACTTGGACCTATCGGCGTCATCATGCCATCCCGTTCGTGGCATCCCTTGCATTGATTCATATTCGGCACGACATAATTAACCTGCTGCTTTTTGCCCTGCAAGTTCTTGAACTCCACCAAACTCGTTCCACCTGCCACCTCTAAGTAAGCCTCGGTTTGCTCCTCATTCCAAATATATGGCAATGCCACCCAGCCCGTAGCTTCGTGGCTTAGGATACGTGTTTCCATGATTCGCCGACCGGATTCCGGTTTACGTTCATCGATGGGATAATAAAAGGTTTTGGCTATGCGTGTTCCTACCGGAAATTGAAAAACGGAATCCGGATTATAGGTGACTGATTGTCCCGCAGGTAACTGAACGAAACGTAATTTATGGGCGTAATCTGAAAAAAGGGGACTTATTAGCTCGTAAGGTGTGACGCCACTCACTGGAATTTGATCTTGTAGCTTCCCCTGAAACAAGCCATAATCAGATAATTTCATGGGGAATTTAGGCGATGGTTGGTACGAAAATAAGCCAAGAAGCAAGAGGAATCCCAAGTAACGCATGCCTAAAATTGATTCGATTTGACATATTCCTGTACACAATCCAACTCCACTGGATTACGACGCACGTTTTTGAAATCATGTTCCGCGTCCATATTGGCCACCGACTGGTTTACATTATGATGTATACAAATACGATGCTGAGGCAAATAATGACCATCGCTTCCACAACGTGCCGAATCAAGAATACCATCATAAACAATATGTGGCACATCCCGACCAAATCGCAATTTGAAGCGGTAAATCTGCGCAAATCGACCTGCTAAAGGTACGCGTCCTAATCTACGTTCGAACGTATTGTTGAACACCGAAATGGCGGTCGGGTAGGGGTCATATTCCTTATCTTTAATCGCGATTTCCGACATGAAATAAGAAATAATACCGACGCCTACCGTTTGATGATTTAAAATCTTATTGTCGTAAATGTCTACATTACTCGTCGCCAAAATCAACATCCCGGTTCCCTTGGGTACTTTACCCACGATATTGCCTTTAGGAGCGAAATTCGATTGGTTATTTTCTTCGATAAGGTTATCGTGAACTTTCACAAATCCGCCCTTTTTTTGAATTAAATCCGGTAAGTCAAATACCAAAATCCCGCCTGTATTTCCATAGGCATGGTTATGGTGCACATCCGCATAAAGCGAGTTTTCAATTTCTATTCCCGCCACATTCTGATAGGCGGTACAATTTTTTACTTCGATGTGCTGCGATTGCCCAACATATATACCGGCGTCAGATGCCCCGATTGCGATGCAACTATCAATGAGAATATTCGTGCAAAGCACTGGATAGAGTGCATAAGAGCCATTTTGAGATTTGGGCCCTCCTGTCCATTCGGCTTTAATTCGACGGAATGTGATATCCTTCACATGCATCGTTTTAATCAGATCCCCTTTGGAATCCTGAACAGTCAAATCTTCTAAAACGATATTTTCGCAATTGGTGATTTTGATTCCCTCCGCACCGGTTTGTTGATTTTTGAAACTCAAAACCGTTTTGTCCATTCCCTTACCGCGAATGGTAATTTTCTTTTTACCTTCTAGGGATAAACTACTTGAAATTTGAAAATTACCGGACTCCAACTCAATTAAATCCCCATCTGATGCCAGGATTAATCGGGTCTGCAGGGCTTTTTCAAATTGGGCTTGCCCCATGACTGGAGAAAGCCCAATGAATAATAGAAAGATACTGAGGTACTTCATGCGAATTAGTTTCTTGGAGGACCACCCGCACGCATTTGCGACTGCATAGTCTTGTATTTCTCTAATTGCTCAGGTGTCAAAATAGCCTTCAACGCTTCTTGTTGGCCCTCATTAATCTTGTTCATTTCTCCCATCATCTCTTCACGTTCCATACCAGCCTGACGGAATTCCATCATCTTTTCGATACGTGCAACAATCAAGGGTTCAATTTTGTCTTCTTGCTCTTTGGTCAATTTCAATTCTGAACTCATGCGGTTCAATTGATTCATAGCCATTTCCTGTGGACTTGGCATTTGTGCGTAAACTGCTTCGC
>Ga0228703_1001986_pt1 | contig 11853 bp, 9 predicted proteins | sample McNCre217_Aug_MG_3_FD_178020 | JGI IMG/M metagenome (GOLD analysis project Ga0228703, IMG submission 178020) | Freshwater microbial communities from McNutts Creek, Athens, Georgia, United States - 29-17_Aug_MG | ecosystem: Environmental > Aquatic > Freshwater > Creek | place: USA: Georgia... | reverse complement strand
CAGGTGCACGCCCCAAACATTGGGCTCGCCCAACACCTTTTCGGTGTTTCCTGGCGCCGAAACCACCTGAGCCGCGGTGTCTTCGATGACTCGTTTGGCGGCGGCGACATCGGTGCTGTAGTCCAATGCGATGTCCAGAACCGCTCGGGACCACCCCTGAGAGTGATTGCCCACCCGCAGGATTTCTCCGTTGCGCACGTACCAAAGGACCCCATCGATGTCCCGAACCTGGGTTACGCGGAGCCCGACAGATTCAACCGAGCCGCTGATCTCGCCCAGGTTTACGCTGTCGCCTACACCGTATTGGTCTTCGGCAACGATGAAGAGACCGCTAATCAGGTCCTTGATGAGTGACTGCGCACCAAAACCAATGCCTGCACCTACCAGGCCTGCACCAGCGGCAAGGGCGCCGATTGCGACGCCCAGTTCACTCAGCACCATCGTCAGGGCCAAGATAACCACGGTCCAAGTGATGAAGTTGTTCAGGACCGACCCCATGGTCTTCGTGCGCTGCACCAGCCGGGCGTTTGCCAGTGGGCTGAGGTCATCTGGAAGTTGCGATGCAATCTTTAGTTTGATGCGAGAACCCGCTTCGACCGAACGAACGGTGCGGGCCACTAGGAGCATCAGAATCCATCGGGCAATAACAGCGCCCAGCAGAATCAAGATGATTCGAATCGGGGTGTGCCACTGAGCCCAGAAGAGCCCAAACCAGTCAGCAGCCAGGTTAGATACCGTGTGCATTAGTCCTCGAACTCCTTCTCGGTGGCATCGCTTGGGAATGTGGCGGCCTTGTCAACAGCCTGCGCTGCCAGAGCGCGCTCCAGAATTCCCAGGTTTTCCTTCACCAGACGGCGCAGCGTGTGCTCGGCCTTCTGGTTGCGCTCCAGCCAACGTTTGGTGTTGTTGGCAAGGTCCTTGTTTGCTAGGGCAAAGGGGAAGAGGCCGAACAGGATGTATTCGGCAATCTTGTAGGGCTTGTTCTCGAAGACGTACTTTGCATCGTTGAAGTACAGGTCAACGAAGGGGTCAAGCATCGCCGGAGTGGTGGTGCGGTTGAAGGCGTAGGCGGCTGCCATGACTTCGGCGTTGGACCACTCGTTGGTGTGGACCAAGCGATGCCAGATTTCCTGCTTCGACTCCTGAGTGTTAAGTGCTCCCCGGGCTGCAGCAGCTCCGGCACGACCGTTCGCGGTGTTGTCTTTCTTCAGCTCGGCGTCGATCTTCTTGCTGTCAATAGTTCCGACAGTTGCCATTCCAGTAAGAAGTTCCCACTTCAGATCTGCGGACAGCTGCAGCCCCTTCAGCTTGGTCTTACCGGCGTGAAGGTCTGCCAGGGTCTTAGCTTGGGTCTCGGTGCGAGCGAATCGGGCAAAGTTCATCACCAACTGCAACTGCATGTCGCTACCGGGCTCGGCCGCCTCGGCCAGCGCCCAAACTCTGTCGGCAATGGTGGCAATACGCTCGGTGCGCCCCTTGGGTGCCAAGTAGTAGCTCACAAAGTGACGCATCTGGTTCAACATGGTGGTGACCAGCATTGACTGGTTTTCGCTACCGATGTGGTTGAGGACCAGCTCGATGAAGTCGGTTGGCGGGGTGATGGCGTCCCGAGAACTGTTCCAAACGGCAACCCAAATCTGAGCGCGGGCCAGCGGATCGCTGAATTTGCTCAGGTGCTCCAGGGCAAACGCGTACGAGGCGCGGTCGAGGCGCACCTTGCCGTAGGTTAGGTCGTCGTCGTTTAGCAGAATGAAGGCCGGTCGTTGCTTGCCGATAGCACCGGGAACCTGTCCAACTGGGTTGGTGATTTCGGCATCGAACTGTTCGGTGCGAACTACGGTTTTGCCCTTGAGTTCGTAGAAGCCCACCTTCATGCGATGTGGGCGAATGGTCGGGTATTCCGCGGTGGCGCCCTGAGTAACAGCGAAACCGAGAATTTGATTAGATCCATCGACGGTGAGCGCGGGGGAGAGGGTGTTGACTCCGGCGGTCTCCAGCCACTTTCCGGTCCAGTCCTTGAGGTCTCGTCCGCTGACGGCTTCCAGTTCGACTAGAAGGTCGTCCAGAACGGTGTTTTGCCACGAGTGCTTGCGGAAGTAATTGCCGACTCCTGTGACGAAGTGCTCGGTGCCGACAAAGGCAACCAGTTGCTTCAGTGCACTCGCGCCCTTGGCATAGGTGATGCCATCGAAGTTAGCTTCGACATCTTTCAGGTCTTTGATCGGATCAACGATCGGGTGAGTAGTTGGCAGCTGGTCCTCGGTGTAGGCCCAGAGTTTTTCCTGCGCACAAAAGGTAGTCCAGGCATCCTTAAACTCGGTGACTTCAGCCGTTGCCCACTCCGAGATGAACTCCGCGAATGATTCGTTCAACCAGAGGTCATTCCACCACTTCATGGTGACCAGGTTGCCGAACCACATGTGAGCGAGTTCGTGCAGAATCGTGATTGCGCGACGCTCGTGGAGGGCAATCGGCTGCTGGCTGCGGAAGATGTACTTCTCGTTGTAGGTGACACAACCAGCGTTTTCCATCGCGCCCATGTTGTATTCGGGCGTGTAAATCTGGTCGTACTTGTCGAATGGGAACTCGACCTGGAACTTGGACTCGTAAAACTCGACGCCCTTGGCCGTGATGTCCATCATGTACTCGGCCTCGACGAACTCCTTCAGGGATTGCCGACACCAAACACCCAGCGGAACCTTGCGGCCGGTCATGGTAGTCAGATCACCGGTGATGCCGTGATATGGGCCGGCGACGATGGCAGTGATGTAAGACGAGATTCTCGGAGTGCTCTCGAAGAACCATTTGCGTTTGCCGTCACCAACGTCAGCAACCTCTCGGGTTGGCTGGTTTCCGATAACGGTCCAAGCGGCAGGCGCGGTCACGACGAAATCAAAAACGGCCTTCAGGTCCGGCTGTTCGAAGACTGCATACATCAGGCGGCTGTCCGCGGGCTCGAAGTGGGAATAGAGGTAGACGTTTCCATCCACCGAGTCGACGTAGCGGTGCAGCCCGATTCCGGTGTTGGTGTACTTGAAGTAGCCCTCTACCGTCAGGGTGTTTTCCAACTGCAATCCGGCTAGGCGAATGCGGTAGCCATCGTAAACGTCAGCAGGATTCAACTCAACGCCGTTGAGTTCGACGCGAGTGATTGACTCGGCTATGGCGTCGATAAAGGTCGTGGCCCCGGCTCGTGCCGAGCTGAAGCTTACGGTGCTGCCACTCCAGTACTTCTTGTCATCACTGGACGAAAGGTCGAGCTCGACTCGGTAGTGCGAAGTGGCAATCAGATTCGACCGCTCTTCGGCTTCGATACGGGTTAGGTTTTCGCCTGACAAAGTGACTCCTGCGTCTTGCTCCAGTGTGTATCAACTAGCCTAATAGTCAGGAATATGCAGCCGAGGAGCACCAGCTTGATCTTCAAGAGAACCCCAGCCATCGAGGCCAGTCTTATCTATGGCGTGGCCCTAATCCTGGGCTTCCTCATCTTTGCCGCATTTGGTGGTTGGCAGGAGGCGGCCAACCTCTCTAAGGGAATGGCATTCCTGATTCAGTTCCCAACCTGGGTGATCATGGTTGTCGTTGGCATTTTCAACAAGGGGGCCACGAAATACGGTCGTTTCTTCGCCAATATCTCGGTGATTTCAGCCGTCGCATTGATCTTCATCGGAATCATCTACTACCTATCTAGTGGCGCTAAGGGTGCGGATGTAAGCAGCATCCAGGCCACCTTCAATTGGGTTGCGGCTGTATTTTTCATAAGCTCGCTCATCGGTTCGGTATTGACCCAGTTCGTGTTCTTTCGCAAGACCATCGATCCGAAGCCAACCACCTACGCTCCAGCACCTAATCGACCAAAGAAGAAAAAGAAGTAATGCGCATCCACATCGCTACCGACCACGCCGGCCTCGACCTCTCCAAGTTTTTGATTGAGCAACTGACTGCGGATGGTCACGAACTCATTGACCACGGCCCCACCGAGTATGACCCACTGGACGATTACCCATCCTTCTGCATCAACGCCGGACTGGCAGTGGTAGCTGACCAGCGTGCGGGTGTGGAAGCCCTGGGCATCGTCCTCGGTGGCTCTGGAAATGGCGAACAAATAGCTGCCAACAAGGTAGAAGGTGTCCGCGCGGCACTGGTCTGGAATCAGTCCACCGCGGTTCTGGCAAGGCAGCACAATGATGCAAACGTAATCGCGGTAGGCGCTCGCCAGCACGAGCTGGCTGAGGTGCTGGAGTTGATTCGCGCCTTCGTAGCGGAACCATTTAGCAACGATGAGCGTCACGTGCGCCGAATCGGCAAGATTGCCGTTTACGAAACCACCGGCCAGATCCTCTAGCTGCTGCGATGCCCGAGGGCCATACCGTTCATCGCACTGCGAACGAGTTCAACGCGAAGTTCGCCGGGAGCCTTTTGCAACTGGATTCACCGCAAGGTCGTTTCAGTTCAGGGGCAGCCCAGGTTTCTGGAACCAAGTTGCTGGCAGCAAACGCAATCGGCAAGCAGCTCTTTCTGGAGTTCGATGCGGAACTGGTGTTGCGAATCCATCTGGGGATTTATGGCAAATGGAACTGGGTAAATCTCGCAAAAAACGCTGACTTCCTTGCGTTGCCGGTGAAGGGTGAGGTCCGAGCGCGCTTCTACAACAGCACCGACCTAGCGGAACTTCGCGGCCCCACCGTTTGTGAAGTGGTGCCCAGTGAGCTTGCCGTTCAGGTGACACGACGACTCGGTCCAGATCCAATCAACCCTGATCCAGACGGTCAAGAGGCTTCGCGTTTCATTGATCGGGTGGCCAAGAGTGCTCAGCCAATTGGGCAACTGCTGATGGATCAATCGGTCATCAGCGGAGTGGGAAATGTCTATCGCGCTGAGCTGCTTTTCCGCGCCGGAGTTGACCCGTACCTGCCAGGCTCTTCGCTTCAGCAAGAGGTTGTTGCGAACCTTTGGGATGATGCGGTGAAACTACTCGCTGTGGGAGTGAAGCACGGTTTCATGATCACGCGAGATGAGCTGTTCGACTCTCATCCGGACAAGACCGACCGAAACTTTGTTTACAAGCGCGAGGGGCAACCCTGTCGAATTTGTGGCATCGAGATTGCGCTGGCAGTTATGCAGGGGCGAAAGCTTTATTGGTGTCCACGCTGCCAGAAGTAGTCCGGAACGCTCGGTCGCACCGCGGTAAATAAAAATCCCTCAACCGAAGTTGAGGGATTTTGTCTGAGCGGATGACGGGAATCGAACCCGCACCATCAGTTTGGAAGACTGAGGCTCTACCATTGAGCTACATCCGCGAGGTGGCTCGTAGAGAGTTTAGCGGAAATCATTCGGGCTGAAAAATTTGCGGTAAAAATGCCGCGTTTGCAAACTGCATGGCAACTTTCAGATAGACTTGGTCAGGTTGTTTCGCCAGTCCCTCAAAAGATTTGCGGAGCTTGCTACGGGATGTAGCGCAATTTGGTAGCGCACCTGTTTTGGGTACAGGGGGTTGCAGGTTCAAATCCTGTCATCCCGACTCTTACGAGTTATTAGGTCGGTCGAGAGGGCGAAAGCCCTCTTGGCTGGTCGAAAAAAGATCAGTCAAATAAGGCTCGCAGAAATGCGAGCCATTTTTTTAGGAGCACAAGGTGACCGGAACCGTTGAGCGCATCAAGCCAACTCGCGTAAAGATCAGTTTTGACGTAACCCCAGAGCAGTTCAAGCCTTCGATTGACCACGCCTACGAGCACATCGCTCAGGAGGTCTCAATCCCAGGCTTCCGCCCAGGTGCAAAGGTGCCTGCGAAGGTTCTCGAGGCTCGTGTCGGCAAGCCTGCAATCCTGGGGCACGCCATCAACGAGGCGATCGATGACTTCTACCGCCAGGCGCTTGAGGCACACAAGCTGCGCCCATTGGCTCAGCCACAGGCCGACATCAAGTCGACTCCTGACGAGAACACCTGGACCGGAAACCTGGTTTTCGAGGTTGAGGTTGAGGTTCGCCCAGAGTTCAAGATTCCTACCTACAAGGGCCTGAAGGTAACCGTTGACGAGGTCAAGGTTGCTCCGATCGAGATCGACGAGGCGCTGGACGACCTGCGTACCCGTTTCGGCTCGCTGAAGACCGTTGAGCGCGCAGCTAAGAGCGGCGACTTCACCACCATCGACCTGGTAGCCGCAATCGATGGCAAGCAGATCGACGCTGCCCAGAACATCAGTTACCAGATCGGAACCGGCAAGCTTCTCGATGGCATCGACGAGGCCCTTGAGACCCTGACTGCCGGTGAGACCACCACTTTCAAGAGCAAGCTGGCCGGTGGCGAGCAGGCTGGCGCCGAGGCTGAGATCACCGTTACTCTGACCGCAGTCAAGGAGCGCGAGCTTCCAGCAGCTGACGATGCATTCGCTCAGCTGGCTTCGGAGTTCGACACCCTCAAGGAGCTCAAGGAGAGCCTTGAGAAGCAGATCGCCGAGTCGAAGGTCTACAACCAGAGCCTGCAGGCGCGCGATGCTGCACTTGACGACCTAATCGCCGCCGCGAAGATCCCAGTTTCAGACGAGCTAGTCGAAGCCGAGGTGAACCGCCACCTCGAGGGAGAGGGTCGCCTGGAGGACGCAGACCACCGCAAGGAAGTAACCGCGGACAGCACCAAGGGTTTCCAGTCGCAGATGCTTTTGGACGCAATCGCCGAGGCTGAAGAGGTAAAGGTAAACGAGCAGGAGCTGCTGCAGTACCTGTTCGTAACCGCTCAGCAGTACCAGATGGACGCCAACGAGTTCATCAAGATTGTTGATCAGCAGGGTCAGATTCCTGCTTACGTTGCCGAGGTTGCCCGCCGCAAGGCGCTCTCGGTGGTTCTGGAAAGCGCCGAGGTCAAGGACAAGAAGGGCAACGCCGTTGACATCAGCGCGTTCCTGGGCACCGGACTCGAGGCCGCAGACGACCACGCTGGCCACGACCACGACTAAGTTCAAGGTCTAGACGGACCTAAAGAAACGGCCTCCGGGGACAACCTGGGGGCCGTTTTCTTGCTTAGGGCGAACAATGCCGTGGCGCGCCCTCGGTGGCGGTTATCTTTGTCTAGCAACACCACTTTCGTATAGGAGTTTTGGCCATGAGTGAACATCGTCCTGCAGGCATGACGCCGTCGGTTTTCGACCGACTGCTGAAGGACCGCATCGTCTGGTTGGGCGAGGACGTCCGCGATGACAACGCCAATGAGATCTGCGCCAAGCTGCTGCTGCTGGCGGCCGAGGATTCCACCCGCGACATTTACTTCTACATCAACTCACCCGGTGGTTCGATCACCGCCGGCATGGCGATCTACGACACCATGCAGTTCGTCCCCAATGACATCGTCACCGTTGGTATCGGAATGTGTGCCTCGATGGGGCAGTTCCTGTTGACCTCGGGCACCAAGGGCAAGCGCTTTGCGACTCCGAACACCCGTGTCCTGCTGCACCAGCCGCACGGTGGATTTGGCGGTACAGCCAGCGACATTCAGACTCAGGCCGAGTTGATTACCAGCATGAAGAAGCAGCTGGCCAGCATTACCGCGGCCCAGACCGGCAAGACCGTAGAGCAGGTCATGGCTGACGGCGACCGCGACCGCTGGTTCACCGCCCAGGAAGCCCTTGAGTACGGCTTCATCGACCACATTCAGGAAAACGCGACCGGCTTCACCGGCGTGGGTAAGAACTAGGAGAGCAACATGAACTTCTACCCAGGCACAAACGTGGCAATGCCAGGCTCGCGCTACATTCTTCCAACCTTCGAAGAGCGCACTCCTTACGGCTACAAGCGCCAGGACCCTTACAACAAGCTGTTTGAAGATCGCATCGTATTCCTCGGTGTGCAGGTCGATGACGCCAGCGCGGACGACATTATGGCTCAGCTGCTGGTTCTGGAGAGCCAGGACCCAGAGCGCGACATCGTCATGTACATCAACTCTCCGGGTGGTTCTTTCACTGCGATGACGGCCATCTACGACACCATGATGTACATCCGTCCGCAGATCCAGACCGTGGTCTTGGGCCAGGCCGCTTCGGCTGCAGCGGTTCTGCTTGCTGCCGGTGCCCCGGGCAAGCGTATGGCGCTGCCGAACTCGCGAGTCCTGATCCACCAGCCATCTTCTGGTGATTCTGGTCGTGGGCAGGCATCGGACATCGAGATCCAGGCCAAGGAAATCATGCGCTTGCGCACCTGGCTCGAGGAAACCCTCAGCAAACACTCCAACAAGTCGGTAGCCGAGGTTAATCGTGACATCGACCGCGACAAGATCCTTACCGCTCCAGAAGCACTGGAATACGGCCTGATCGACCAGGTGCTGACCAGTCGCAAGCCGGTCAAGTAACTCTTCTACTCAAAAGCCCCGATGATCAAGTACCTGGGCTCCAAGCGAACCTTGCTGGAGCAGATTGGCACCGTTATCGGGGCTTTTCCACAGGTGAAGCACGTCGCCGACGTGTTCTCGGGAACCGCGCGAGTGGGGCACCACCTCAAGGGGCTCGGCTATCGCGTCGCCTCAAACGACCACAACGCCTATGCGGCGACACTCGCTCGTTGCTATGTCCAGTCGAATCTCTCGGATTGGCAGGCGCAGGCCACAAGTCTGATCGCCGAGTTCAATCGCCTGCCCGGCGAACCCGGCTACTTCACGACCACTTTCTGCGAGCAATCACGGTTCTTTCAGCCCAAGAATGGTGCCCGAATCGATGCGATTCGGGAGGCTATTGCCGCCAAATCACTTGATCCGGAGCTTGAGGCTGTTCTCCTGGTTTCGCTGATGGAGGCCGCTGACCGAGTGGATTCCACAACTGGTCTGCAAATGGCGTACCTCAAGCAGTGGGCTTCGCGTTCGAGTAACGACCTAGAACTGAGGCTCCCTGACCTGCTTGAACAGCCGGTGGCCGGCAAATCCAGAGCGACACAGCTGGAAGCCTTCGATGCCGTGGGTGCGTTTGATGGCGACCTTGTCTATCTGGATCCTCCCTACAATCAGCACAGTTACCTTGCCAACTACCACATCTGGGAGAGTCTGGTCCTCTGGGACAAACCTGAGGTCTATGGAATCGCACAAAAGCGGGTCGACGTCCGCGACCGAAAGTCCGCCTTCAATCAGAAGCCAAAATTCACCGAGGCGCTGCAGAACCTTGTGGACTCAGTCCGTGCGCCAATAACCGTAGTTTCTTTCAATAACGAAGGCTTTATCGAACGTGAAGGCATGGAGCACCTCCTTTGCGGCATGTACGGGGGAGAAGCGCAACTGCAGACCTTGGCCTTCGATTATCGGCGTTACGTCGGCGCTCAAATCGGCATCCATGACAAGGCCGGGAAAAAGGTCGGCAAGGTCTCTCATCTGCGAAACCTCGAATACCTCTACGTTGCGGCTGCCCCAGATGTTGACCTATCTGGGCTGGTGGCTTTGGCTGGCCAAGCCGTTGTGGAATAAGGGCGCAGCCTCCACATCATTGTCGCAAGTGCGATATAGGCTTATTTCATGACCAAACTCGGTGAATCGAGCGACCTGCTCAAGTGCTCTTTCTGCGGAAAGAGTCAGAAGCAGGTCCGCAAGCTTATTGCTGGACCGAGTGTCTACATCTGTGACGAGTGCATCGAGCTCTGCAACGAGATCATCGAGGAAGAGCTCGGCGCATCGGCGGAATCAATCGAAGAGATTGAACTTCCCAAGCCAAAAGAGATCTTCGCCTTCCTTGACGAGTATGTAATCGGCCAGGAGGCCGCCAAGCGGTCGCTCTCCGTGGCGGTTTACAACCACTACAAGCGAATTCGTAGCCGAGGCACCCTCACGGCTGCCGGCAAGGACCACGACAGCATCGAAATTGCTAAGAGCAACATCCTTATGGTGGGTCCGACGGGCTGCGGCAAGACTTACCTGGCGCAAACCCTGGCCAAGCGCCTGAATGTCCCTTTCGCTGTTGCCGATGCCACCGCACTCACCGAGGCCGGCTATGTCGGCGAAGACGTCGAGAACATTCTGTTGAAGTTGCTTCAGGCGGCCGACGGTGACGTCAAACAGGCGGAGCAGGGCATCATCTACATCGACGAGATCGACAAGATTTCCCGCAAGGCCGAAAACCCTTCGATTACCCGCGACGTTTCCGGCGAGGGAGTTCAGCAGGCACTACTGAAGATCCTGGAAGGAACGGTGGCCTCGGTGCCACCTCAGGGTGGTCGTAAGCACCCGCAGCAGGAGTTCATTCAGCTGGACACCACCAACATTCTTTTCATCGTTGCCGGAGCCTTTGCGGGCATCGAGGAGATTATCAACTCCCGCGTTGGCAAGAAAGGCATCGGCTTCGGTGCCGAAATTGAAGGTGCGGCCGCGCAGAGCGACCTTTACGCTCAGATTCAGGCTGAAGACCTGCGGAAATTCGGTCTCATCCCAGAGTTCATCGGCCGCCTTCCAGTTATCGCCTCGGTGACCGAATTGGACCGTGCCGCCCTGCTTCAGATTCTGACGAAGCCTCGCAACGCTCTGGTCAAGCAGTATCAGCGCATGTTCGAACTGGATGGCTTTGAACTTGAGTTCGAGCCTGAGGCCTTGGATGCCATCGCGGATTTGGCCATCAAGCGCGAAACCGGAGCTCGCGGGCTTCGGTCGATTCTCGAAGATATCTTGGGTCCGATAATGTTCGAAATCCCGGGCAGCGAGTTCGCCGGCATTGTTCTGGTTACTAAAGAGGTTGTCACCGAGGGCGCGGCACCACGAATCCTGCCTCAGAAAACCAGCCGCAAGTCGGCTTAACCGCTCAAGCAAGATAGGCGCCGCTGGTGATTGACCTCCGTGACCATAAGGCACCGATACTCGCCGGACTGGTGGCAAGTGCAACTGGCACAGCGGCATCTTTAGGCGTTGCTCTGGCTGCCCTCACGGCTGTTGGCGCAAATAAGGCCCAGACCGCCAGCGCAATCGTCTTGATGATTGTTTGCTACGGAGCTTTGTCTATTTTGCTTAGCTGGCGCTACAAAATGCCGCTTTCAATCGTCTGGAGCACGCCGGGCGCTGCGATGCTGGTATCCGCCGGAGTGTTGCATCTGAGTTTCTCCGCCTCGGTGGGCGCGTTCTTGATAACCGGCCTGCTGCTGGTCTTGACCGGACTCTGGCCGCAGCTGGGCAAGGCGGTCTCCAGCATCCCCAAGCCGATTGCAAATGCCATGCTGGCCGGAGTGATATTTAGTTTCTGCATCTCGCCATTTCAGGCCGTAGTCCAGTATCCAATGGTGATTGTGCCCGTGCTGCTGGTGTGGTTGGTACTTTTCCGTTTCGCCACAATCTGGGCGGCGCCGGTAGCCATCGTGTTGTCCTATGGCTTGATTGCGTGGCTGATGCCTGCAGACCTGAGCCAGGTAGTGCTCTTCCCGCAATTCCAGTTGATCTCGCCACAGTTCGAGTGGACCGCCGTTATCTCAGTGGCAATCCCGCTCTATCTGGTGACCATGGCAAGTCAAAACATTCCTGGCATTGCAATAATGAGCAGTTATGGCTTCCAGGTGCCATTCCGTCCGGCGCTCACTGCCACCGGTCTGGTAACGATTGCAGGTTCATTCTTTGGTGGTTATGCCCTGAATTTGGCAGCAATCACTGCGGCATTGAACGCTAACGAGCACGCCCATGAGAAACCTGAACGGCGTTGGCTGGCTAGCGTCTGGGGAGGCGTTGCCTACCTGGTTTTGGCAGTAGTTGCAGCCCCCGTTGTTGCCTTTGTTCTAGAGACTCCTCGAGTCTTGATTCTGGCTGCCTCCGGCCTGGCCCTGCTTGGAACAATGGGCGGCGCACTCAAGGAAATTACTGCCACGGACGACCTCAGAATGCCTGCGGTTGTGGCATTTCTGGTCGGAGCATCG
>Ga0228703_1001984_pt1 | contig 11862 bp, 11 predicted proteins | sample McNCre217_Aug_MG_3_FD_178020 | JGI IMG/M metagenome (GOLD analysis project Ga0228703, IMG submission 178020) | Freshwater microbial communities from McNutts Creek, Athens, Georgia, United States - 29-17_Aug_MG | ecosystem: Environmental > Aquatic > Freshwater > Creek | place: USA: Georgia... | reverse complement strand
GGTCGAAATCGGCGCCATTCATGGCCACGACAGTGCCGTAGCGTTTCATCAGGCCGCGTGCGGTCAGAATGGGTTGAACGTCACTCATTGCGAAGCCCTCCGCAGCCATTGGTCAAGCGCAACTGCGATAATCACAAGGCAGCCCGCCGCGAACATTTGCCAGTAGTCATCCACACCCGCCAAAGACAGACCGGTGTTGAACACGCCAACGATGAAAGCCCCCAGAACCGAGCCAACGATCGACCCGCGGCCGCCGAACAACGACGTGCCACCAATCACCACAGCGGTGATAGAGCCAAGGTTGACCGTGTCAAAGGCGATCGGCGAAACCGAACCCACGCGGCCAATCGCGATCCAGGCCGAAAAGCCGCAGATCAGGCCGGCCACAGCGTAGACCGAAATCAGCACGCCATTCACCCGGATACCCGACAGCATTGCCGCGTCAGGGTCATCACCGATGGCATGAACATGGCGGCCCCACGCGGTGTGGTTCAGCACATACCACATGAAAGCGGCCAGCAAAATCAGGGTGATGCCGCCATAGCTGATGCTGGCGCCGCCCATGTTGAAGCCCTGACCGAACCACAAAAGCCCATGCGCCTTGGCGTCGATGTCGACGTTGCGGATCGATTCAGACTGCGAATACCACAGCTTCAGCGCGTTGAAGATCGAAAGTGTCCCCAGCGTTACGATGAACGGCGGCAGTTTGACCTTGGCCACCAGTACGCCGTTCAGCGCGCCCATCAGGCCGCCCAGAACGATACCGATCAGCACAGCCAGCAGCACCGGCACACCCGACATCACCGCCAGATTACCCATGACCAACGAGCTGACCACCAGAATGGCGCCAACCGAAAGGTCGATACCAGCGGTCAAGATCACCAGCGTTTGCGCCAGCGCGACAAAGCCCGTCACGGTCACCTGTTTCAGCACCGTCGACAGCGCGCCAATTCCCAAAAACCGCGGCGCGATAATCGAAAACGCGATGACCGAAACCAGCAGCACCAGCGCCGGGATCATCGTCGGATACACGCGGAGGAATCCGCGCAGCACATGAATGAAGGTCTTATCGTCCTTTTCGAAGCTTGCGACCGCCGTATCGGCTTTGGCCAGCGTGGCTTCGTAATCAGAGATAGTTTTCGTTGGTGCGTCTTGCGTGCTCATCGCCCGGATGCCCCCGTTTCGCTAAGGAAGTACGACCGGACGCACACCGCGCCCGTCGTCTATGAAGAAGGGCGACTGTAAAGCCGCCCTTCCGTTAATCAAGCCAGTTTGGTGGCTATATCAGCCCCAGCACAGCTCGGTGCCTTTGGTCGAGTCCAGCGACTCGACGCCATCGACCGGCTGGTCGGTGATCAGGTTCACGCCGGTGTTGAAGAACGACAGGCCTTCCGAAGCAGCCGGCTTGGTGCCGTCTTTGGCGAAAGCGGCGATAGCTTCGACGCCTTTCGATGCCATCAGCAGCGGGTATTGCTGCGAGGTGGCGCCGATGACGCCCGACTTGACCGAAGCGATGCCCGGGCAGCCGCCGTCAACCGAAACGATGATCGCTTGCTTTTCTTTGCCAGCGTTTTTCAGAGCCTGGTAGGCGCCTTCAGCAGCCGGTTCGTTGATGGTGTAAACCACGTTGATGTCCGGGTCTTTAGCCAGCAGCGTTTCCATCGCGCGCAGGCCGCCTTCCGGGTTTGCGTCCGACGATTCGTGACCAACGATGCGCGGGTCGGTTTCCGAACCCATCACGGTCAGATCCGGAACTTCAACGCCGAAGCCCTTCAGGAAGCCGGTGTCGCGTGCAACGTCAACCGAGATGTTGTCTTTGTTGATGTCGAGCATAGCGATTTTCGCGCCCGAGGTGTCGCCCATCTTGGCAGCAGCCCATTTACCGATACGCAGACCAGCTTCGAAGTTGTCGGTTGCGAAGGTCATGTCTTGGGCTTCAGCGTCAGCCAGCGGGGTGTCGAGTGCGATCACCAGGATGCCAGCAGCGCGAGCGTCTTTCAAAGCCGGACCGACAGAGTCGTTCGACGGGGTGATCAGGATACCCTTGGCGCCTGCAGCAACGCAGTTTTCAATCGCGGTGATCTGCGGAGCAGCGTCGCCGTCTTTTTCGCCAGCGTAAGCTTGGAAGTCCATGCCAGCGGCGGTAGCAGCAGCCTCAGCGCCTTCTTTCATTTTCACGAAGAAGGGGTTGGTGTTGTTCTTGGTGATCAGGCAAGCCAGATCGCCAGCCGAAGCCGAACCCGCGATCAACGCGATGGCAGCAGCACCCAGCAGCGCTTTGGTGTTGAATTTCATTGGTAGTCCTCCCAAGGAATTGGGGGGTTATTCCCCCGTTCGTACCCGTTTCGCTTGGCCCTCCCAGGCCCGACGATGCGGCCAATTGACCTGATTCCCTACCAGTCGTCAAGTTAAATAAATCAGAGTGATTTATTATTGACAGGACCGCCTTCAAGCCGCAGTCTGCGTCCTTAAACATGGATGCAGGCTGCATCCTGAACCGACATTACGAAGGCGAAATCATGCTTATCGGTATCTCTCCCTTGCTGGGGCCAGACCTGCTTCATGCGTTGCGGGCCATGGGGCACGGCGATGAAATTGCGTTGGTCGACGGCAATTATCCGGCTGCCGAACATGCTCGCCGCCTGATCCGCGCCGACGGGATTCACCTGATGCCAATGCTGCGCGCCATGCTGAAAGTTTTCCCGGTAGAAGCCGCATTTCGCGCGTCTTTGCACAATGATCCGGCGCAGCGCGGCGTGATCCACCATGCGCTGGACGACCTCTGCGCCACCTCTGGCCAACGCTTTGCTCTGACACCTTTGGCGGGCGATCAGCTTTACCCGCGCATCCGGTCGGCTTATGCAATCATCGCAACGTCGGAACCCGAACTGTTTGCAAACGTCATTTTGCGCAAAGCCGCCTTGCCGCCTTCGACCGAATAGGACCAGACATGCCGTTGGGCGCAGAACCACTGACTGACCGACAAAGCGCAGAGGACGTAGGTCTGCGCGGCTCGAACCAGTCTGGCATGCGCGACCATAACGAACGTCTGGTGCTGTCTTTGGTGCGCCAACAGGGCGGGCTGGCGAAATCCGATATCGCGCGGATCACCGGGCTTTCGGCGCAAACCGTGTCGGTGATCATGCGCGCGCTGGAACATGACGGGCTTTTGCTGCGCGGCGAACCGGTGCGCGGCCGTATTGGCCAGCCTTCGGTGCCGATGCATCTGAACCCCGAAGGCGCGTTCTTTCTGGGGCTTAAGATCGGTCGCCGCTCTGCCGACCTGACACTGATCGACTTTCTGGGCCGCGTCCGCGCCACCCGGCGGCAGGTCTATCGCTATCCATCGCCATCGGCGGTGGTGGCCTTTGTTGAAAAAGCCATGCCCGAAGTCTGCGCCGGCCTGACCGCCGCCGAAGCCGACCGCATCGGCGGGCTGGGCGTGGCAATGCCGTTCCAACTCTGGAGCTGGGTACATCAAATCGGCGCGCCACAGGCCGAAATGGATGCCTGGCGCAACCGCGATGTGCAGGCTGAACTGGCCGCCATCACCAACCTGCCGGTTTATGTCCAAAACGATGCCACCTCGGCCTGCGGTGCGGAACTGGTGTTCGGCACCGGCGATCGGCCGCGCGATTTCCTTTATTTCTACTTTGGGTATTTCATCGGCGGTGGCTTGGTGTTGAACGGCCAATTATTCCTTGGCCGCTCTGGCAACGCGGCGGGCGTCGGGCCTTTGCCGGTGCAAGGCAAAGATGGCCAGGTGGATCGTCTGCTGAACGCCGCGTCGATGTCAACTTTGGCGCGGGCAATGGATGCGGCCGGCCAATCATCGGATCACCTTTGGGAACAGCATGATCAGTGGATCGTGTCTGACGAAATTCTGTCCGACTGGATGGATCAGGCCGCCAATGGTCTGGCTTGGGCGGCGCTGTCGGCCTCGTCGCTGCTGGAAATCGAAGCCGTGATGATCGACGGCTGGATGCCATTGCACATTCGCGCCGAAATCACCCGCCGCACCCATGCCGCCCTGCACGCGATGGACCTTGACGGCATCGACCCGCCGGTGATCCGCGAAGGCACTTTGGGGGCGCAAGCCCGCGCGCTTGGTGCCGCCGCGATCCCGCTGTCACAGCGGTATTTGATTGATCAGAACGCGGCTGGGCGCGCGGGCTGACTGGTTTTTGCTTGATCCGTCGGCGCAATTGCCTATCTAAACCCTATAGCCGCTGCCAGAAATCTGTCCCGCGACCAAAGGGTTTGCCTTACCAATGTCCTTAGCGTTGATCGCAGCCCTGCCGTTTCTTGGCGCCCTGACGCCCGCGCTGACCGCCCGCTTTGGCCGCAGCTTTGCCACCACCGTTGCCGCTTGCTTCACTGCCACGGCCCTTGGCCTGATCTTGCTGCATCTGCCCGCGCTGCTGTCTGGCACGGTGGTGCAAACCCAGATCAACTGGCTGCCCGCGCTTGGCCTGAACGCCAACTTCCGGCTGGACGGGCTGGCGCTTTTGTTCGCCATATTGATCCTTGGCATCGGCCTGCTGATCCAGCTTTACGCGCGCTTTTACCTTGATCAAGGCGATAACTATCCGCGCCTACTGACCTATCTGATGCTGTTTCAAGGCGCGATGCTGGGCATTGTCTTGTCTGATAACATCCTGCTTTTGCTGGTGTTCTGGGAACTGACCTCGCTATCGTCATTCCTGTTGATCGGGTATTGGAGCCACCTGCCCGAGGCCCGACAAGGCGCGCGCATGGCGCTGACCGTCACCGGAACTGGCGGGCTTGCCATGATTGCCGGGCTTTTGCTGCTGGGCAAGATTGCGGGCAGTTATGATCTGTCACAGATACTGACCCAAGCCGACGCCATTCAGGCCAGCCCGCTGTATCTGCCGGCCTTGGTGCTGATTTTGCTGGGGGCGTTCACCAAATCGGCGCAGTTTCCGTTCCATTTCTGGCTGCCCCACGCCATGGCCGCGCCGACGCCGGTTTCGGCCTATCTGCATTCGGCCACCATGGTAAAAGCCGGGCTGTTCTTGCTGGCGCGGCTGTGGCCGGTGCTGTCGGGCACCGAGGCTTGGACGCTGATCGTCGCCACCACCGGCCTTGTCACCATGGCCTTTGCCGCCAAAGTGGCGCTGTTCAAAGACGACCTAAAGGCCATTCTGGCCTATTCCACCGTCAGCCACCTTGGGCTTGTGACCTTTCTGTTGGGGCTGGGCACCAAGGCCGCGGCGGTGGCGGCGATATTTCACATTCTGTGCCATGCCAGCTTCAAGGCGGCGCTGTTCATGCTTGCGGGCATCGTCGATCACGCCACCCACACCCGCGACATTCGCGCGCTTGGTGGCCTGCGCCGCGCCATGCCGATCACCTTTGTGCTGACCGCGATCACCAGCCTGTCAATGGCAGGGATGCCGCCGCTGAACGGGTTTCTATCAAAAGAAATGATGCTGACCGAAGCGGCGCAGACCACGCTGTTTACCCCGTGGCTGGCCCCGCTGTTGGCCACTATCGCCGCCCTGCTGTCGGTCGGCTATGCCTTGCGGTTCCTAAGCCATAGCTTTCTGGGCACGGCCAAGTTTGACGCAGCGCATCCGCCGCACGACCCTGGCATTGGCCTTTGGGCGGCCCCGGCCGCGCTGGCCGTGCTGGTTGTCGCCATCGGGCTTTTGCCGATGCCCTTGGTCGGCTGGCTGGTTGATGCGGCGGCCTCTGCCACCACGGGCAGCCCGCAACACGCGCATATTGCGCTGTGGCACGGGGTGGATGCGCCTGCGCTCTACCTGTCGCTGCTGGCTTTTGGCGGCGGCCTGATCGTGCTGGAAAGCTACCCCAGCTTGCGGCGTTGGTGGCAGGCTGTGCCGCGCCCCGAAGCCAAACCGCTGTTTGACACCACCGTGAATATCCTGACCAAAACCGCACAACACCTGACGCAAGCATTACATAACGGCAGCCTTTCGCGCAGCTTTGCGCTGGCGCTGCTGACCATCGCGGCACTTGGGCTTTACGGCTTTGCCACCGGCAGCCACGGTGCGGGAGCACGCACGCCAACGGCGGCACCGCTTGCGGTGCTGGTGGGTGGCCTGCTGCTGATCAGCGCCACGCTGGCCGCCACCGCCTTACACCGCCAGCGCCTGATTGCGCTTTTGCTGGTGGGGATCATCGGGCTGACGCTGTCGGCGGGGTTTGCCTATCTTGCCGCGCCCGACCTTGCGCTAACCCAGATCACGGTCGAGGTTGTCACTGTCATTCTGATGCTCCTGACACTAAACCTGCTGCCGCAAACCACCCCGCGCGAAAGCAGCACGCTGCGCCGCCTGCGCGATGGCGCGCTGGCGCTGACTGTTGGCGCAGGCGCGGCGGCGCTGGCCTATGCCCTGCTGACCCGCGCGCCCGCCTTTCCGCCCATTTCTGCCTTCCACCTTGCGCAATCCCTGCCCGGCGCTGGCGGGCACAACGCGGTCAACACCATCATCGTCGATTTCCGCGGCTTTGATACCTATGGCGAAATCATCGTGCTGGGCATCGCGGCGCTGCTGATCTTTGCGTTGACCGAAAGCCTGCTGGCCACGAAATGGCTGGCCCGCGCCCAACCTGACACCGACGCGGGCGACCCGCATCCGGTGATGCTGCGCGTGGCGACCCGGCTTATTCTGCCAATGGCGATGCTGGTCGGCATCTATTTGTTCCTGCGCGGCCACAACGCCCCCGGCGGTGGTTTTGTCGCCGGGTTGGTGTTCGCCATCGGGCTGATTTTGCAATACATCGCCTCTGGGCAAGACTGGGCGGTGGCGCGGCAACGCACCCCGCAGCACAGGCTAATCGCGGCGGGGGTGCTGATTGCCAGCCTGACCGGGGCGGCGGCGTGGCTGTTTGACCTGCCGTTCCTGACCTCTGGTTTCACGCATGTTCACCTGCCACCGCTGGAAGATTTCGAACTTGCCACCGCCGCACTGTTTGATCTGGGCGTGTTCTTGTGTGTGCTGGGCGCGGTGATGCTGGCGCTGGATGCGCTGGCCCGTTTGGCAAAGGCCGCAAGATGACAGAGCTTTTGATCGCCCTTGCCATTGGCACCCTGACCGCCTGCGGGCTTTACCTGATGCTGCGCCGCCGCAGCTTTCCAGTCATCCTTGGCCTGTCGCTGCTGTCTTATGCCGTCAACCTGTTCCTGTTCGCCTCCGGCAGGCTTGCCCCCGGTCAGCCGCCGATCATCGGCGCCTCTGCCGCGCCAACCGACCCGCTACCGCAAGCCTTGGTGCTGACCGCCATCGTGATTTCCTTTGGCATGACGGCAGTGTTGGCGCTGCTGTCGCTGGGGGCCTATCTGACAACCGGCGATGATCGCACCGATACGGATGATGCCGCATGACGCCGCTGCTTATCGCCCCCGTCGTGCTGCCCGCCGTCGTCGCCGCCTTGACCTTGCTGGCGCGGCACAACCTTGCCCTGCAACGCAGCGCATCGCTGCTGACATCGGCGGCGCTGCTGGCGTTGGCCGTGGCGCTCATCGGGCAAGCCAACCTTGGCCCGCAGCCCTATTTCCTTGGCAACTGGCCCGCGCCCTTCGGTATCGTTCTGGTGCTTGACCGGCTTTCGGCGCTGATGCTGACCCTGACCGCCGCGCTTGCGCTGATCGTGCTGATCCATGTCATCACCACCGGATGGGACAAGCGCGGCCACCACTTTCACACCCTTTTCCTGTTTCAACTGATGGGCCTGAACGGCGCGTTTCTGACCGCCGACGCCTTCAACCTGTTCGTGTTTTTCGAAGTGCTGCTGATCGCGTCTTATGGCCTGATGGTCCACGGCGGCGGCGCAGCGCGGCTGCGGGCCGGGGGGCAATATGTGGCCTTCAACCTGCTGGGTTCAACGCTGTTCCTATTCGCACTGGCGACGATTTACGCCGTCACCGGCACCCTGAACATGGCAGACCTAGCGCAAAAGCTGGCGCTGCTGCCGCCCGCCGACCATGCGCTGATCCGGGTTGCTGCGGTGCTGCTGATGCTGGTTTTCGCAATCAAGGCGGCGCTGGTGCCGCTGCAGTTCTGGCTACCCGGCACCTATGCCAACGCCCCCGGTCCGGTAGCAGCATTATTCGCGGTGATGACCAAGGTCGGGGCCTATGCGCTGCTGCGGTTTGGCACGCTGGTGTTTCCGCCCACCCTGCCCGCCACCGGCAGCCTGATCGCCGATCTGCTGCACCCCGCCGCGCTGCTGACCATGGCGGTCGGTGCCATAGGCGTTCTGGGCGCAACGCATCTGCCGCGCCAGATCGCCTTTGCAGCGATTGGGTCGATGGGCGTGCTGCTGCTGGCGGTTTCGGCCTTTGCGCCAACCAGCACCACGGCGGGCCTGTATTATCTGCTGCATTCTACCCTTGCCACCGCCGCGCTGTTCCTGATTGCCGATCTGGCACGCAGCCATCGCGGCGGCGCAATCGCCGCGCTGTTCATGGCGGCTGCTGTCGCCATGGTCGGCCTGCCACCACTGTCAGGCTTTATTGGCAAGCTGCTGCTGCTTGATGCCCTGCGCGCACCGCTGCCTTGGCTGGCAATCTTGCTGTCATCCCTGCTGACCATGATCGGCTTTGTGCGCACAGGCTCGGCGCTGTTCTGGCACCCGCAGGCACAGCCTGAAGCCGCGAAAACCAACCCGCCCGCCACCACCCTGATCGCCACCGCGTTTTGCCTGATCGCCCTTGCCGCACTGACTCTTTTTGCCGGGCCGCTCACCGCTTGGCTGGCGCAGGTTGCGCAAGACCTGCATCACCCTAACGCCTATATCGCCGCCAATGGCGTGGGGAGCTAACATGCGCAAACTGTTCCCGCACCCCTACCTGTCCGTCACGCTGTTTGTCGCGTGGATCTTGCTGGTCAACCGCGCCGCCCTCGGCTCTGCCCTGATGGCGCTTGTGCTTGCCGCAGCACTTCCGCACGTCACCGCTGCCTATTGGCCGGGCCGCGCGCACATCCGCCACCCGCTGGCACTGGCCCGCTATGTCGCGCTGGTGCTGTGGGATGTGCTTACCGCCAACATCCACGTCGCGCGGCTGATCCTGTTCACCCCCGCCGATCAACTGAAATCGGCATGGATCAGTGTGCCGGTCGATCTGCAAAGCCCCGAAGCGTTGGCGCTATTGGCTGGCACCATCACCCTGACCCCCGGCACCCTGACCGCCGAATTTTCCGCCGATAGCAAAACCCTGCTGATCCACGCCCTGCATGCCCCAGATCCCGATGCCACCCGCGACGATATCAAGTCCCGCTACGAAGCCCGCCTGAAAAGGATTTTCGCCTGATGCTTCATCTTGCGCTTGCCTTCGCCATCGGCTGCTTTGCACTGGCGCTTCTGCTCAACCTGTGGCGGTTGGCCACCGCCCCTCAGATCACAGACCGTATTCTGGCGGTTGATACCATGGTGGTGAACATCATCGCCTTGATCGTGCTTTATGGCGTGCAAACCGGGTCAACCCTTGGATTTGACGCCGCCATGCTGTTTGCGATGACCGGCTTCGTGTCGACCGTGGCGTTCTGCAAATATCTGCTGCGCGGGGGGATCATCGAATGAGCCTGCTGCTAGAAACCTGCATCTCGCTTCTGCTGGTAATCGGCGGGCTGTTCGGGCTGATCGGCAGCTTTGGCCTGCTGAAACTGAAAACCCCGATGCAACGCCTGCATGCGCCAACCAAAGCCACCACGCTTGGCGTCGGCGCAACCCTGCTGGCCGCCGCCATAGCGATGTATTGGCAAACCGGCAGCGCCAGCTGGCAGGTGGTGATGATCTCGGTGTTTTTGTTCCTGACCGCACCAGTGTCGGCGCTGTATCTGGCGAAAACCCACCTGCACCTTGGCAAAGACCCGCTGCCGCCCACAAGCACCAAGGCCGATTGGGCCAGCAAACGCCGCTGACCAAGCGGTGTCAGGCGGCTCTGCCAACAGGTATCACGTTGGTATGTTTTCGGTCCGATGCGCCAACAGCACGACTTTTACCCCGCAGTCAAATCCGCGCCTGCAACCGCCACGCGGCCCTTGCCAGACCGCCGCCGCCCCTGCAAGCTGCGGCCAACATGAAAGGTAAGCGCCCGATGCAGACCCTGACCGATACCAAAGCGCAGCTGCCCACACTGACCCATACCCGCAATCCCGGAATGCCGCTGGATCTGGACTGGGTCGCCTCTGTGCAAGCCAACACCTCGGCCATCGAACGCCGCGCCGCAACTTTGGGTGGCCGCCGCTCGGTCAAGAAAGAGTTTCAGGCGGCATGGCTGTTGAAAGCCATCAGCCTGATCGACCTGACCACCCTGTCGGGTGACGACACCGTTGGCCGCGTGCAACGGCTTTGCGCCAAGGCCCGCCAGCCAGTGGCACCAGAGTTGCTGGAAAAGTTGGGCATGCAAGGGCTGACCACCGGCGCGGTCTGCGTTTACCACGAAATGGTCGAAACCGCCGTGCGCGCGCTTGAAGGCTCCAACATCCCGGTCGCCGCCGTGTCAACCGGCTTCCCGGCGGGCCTGTCATCGTATCGCACCCGGATCATGGAAATCGGCGATTCTGTCAAAGCCGGCGCGAAAGAAATCGACATCGTGATCTCGCGCCGCCACGTTCTGACGCAAAACTGGCAAGCCCTGTATGATGAAATGGTCGAAATGCGCGCCGCCTGTGGCGAGGCGCATGTGAAAGCCATCCTTGCCACGGGCGAACTGCAAACCCTGCGCAATGTCGCCCGCGCCTCTTTGGTCTGCATGATGGCCGGGGCCGATTTCATCAAAACCTCAACCGGGAAAGAGCCGGTCAACGCCACCCTGCCGGTCAGCCTGACAATGATCCGCTGCATCCGCGACTATCAGGACCGCACCGGCATCAAGGTCGGCTACAAACCTGCAGGCGGCATTTCAAAAGCCAAGGACAGCTTGCTGTATCTGGCGCTGATGAAAGACGAACTCGGCCACCCATGGCTGCAACCCGACCTGTTCCGCTTCGGTGCATCGTCGCTGTTGGGCGATATCGAACGCCAGTTGGACCATTACCTGACAGGCCAATACTCGGCCGCCAACCGCCATGCGATGGGGTAAGCCAATGGGCGTTTGCAAAGGGGCTTTGCCCCTCGCGCCTACGGCGCTCACCCCAGGATATTTAGACCAAGATGAAGCCCGACAGATCGCTTCATCTTGGCAAAAATATCCCCGCCGGAGGCGCACGCCGGCCACCGGAACTTCCGCCGAAAGGACCAAGCCATGACCACTTCCGTTCGTGAAATCTTTGATACCATGGCATATGGCCCGGCGCCCGAAGGCAATGCCGAAGTGCTGGCGTGGTTGGCCAGCCATGAGCGCCGCTTTGGCCACTGGATTGACGGCGGCTTTACGGCCCCCGCTGCCGGGTTTGATACCCGAAACCCCGCCACTGGCGCGACGCTGGCGCAGGTTACGCAAGGCACGTCAGACGACCTTGATCGCGCCGTGGCCGCGGCGCGGCGGGCGCAGCCCAAATGGGGCAAGCTGCCGGGATCGGCACGGGCCAAGTATCTTTATGCCTTGGCGCGCTTGGTGCAAAAGCACAGCCGGCTGTTGGCGGTGCTGGAAACGATGGACAACGGCAAGCCGATCCGCGAGGCGCGTGATATCGACCTGCCTTTGGTGGCGCGGCATTTCTATTATCACGCCGGGCTGGCGCAGCTGATGGACAGCGAATTGCCGGGGCAAGAGCCCTTGGGCGTTTGCGGCGCGGTGATTCCGTGGAACTTTCCGCTGCTGATGTTGGCGTGGAAAGTCGCCCCGGCGCTGGCGGCGGGCAATACCGTGGTGTTGAAACCGGCCGAATACACGCCACTGACCGCCTTGCTGTTTGCCGAATTGACCCG
>Ga0228703_1001980_pt1 | contig 11884 bp, 10 predicted proteins | sample McNCre217_Aug_MG_3_FD_178020 | JGI IMG/M metagenome (GOLD analysis project Ga0228703, IMG submission 178020) | Freshwater microbial communities from McNutts Creek, Athens, Georgia, United States - 29-17_Aug_MG | ecosystem: Environmental > Aquatic > Freshwater > Creek | place: USA: Georgia... | reverse complement strand
TACAAACCAGCGGGGCCGCCACCGATGCAGACGATTTTCATGGGGTCTCCTTATATTTGAAACCTAGATATTTCAAGCTTGAAATAAGTTTAGAAATCAAATGCCTTGGGGTCAAGCCCCTGCAAGCGTTGAAACGCTAAGGGAAACCCGAGGTTTTAAGGTACCACTTCAAATTTCCACATATTGATTCATGAGCGCACCTGGCCAAAAGTTGTCATCGGCAGGCTGGCTATGTAGGTCTGGTTAAGGCTGATAGCGGAACTAGCAATTGGAAAGGCGACTGGCAGTTGTCGACCCATTGCGGTCAGTGGGAGATTTTGGAAAATCGACCTTGCTACAGAAGCTCGCTCTCTTGGTGGTATGTCGAACGACCGCTATGCGCTGAGTCTGGGTAAATGGCTTTCTTACCAGCACCACCGGTTTGCCAAGTCAACTGTGCGAGTACAGCTGAGCTCCCTCACTGGGTAGGTCGGCGATTAACACGTGCCCCTTTTCCGAGTCGGTCAGTACCAATTGAGATGTACCCGGTATAAAAGCCGCGTTGGTCACAGTCTGTCCAGCAGGGCTGCGCACGAAGTGGGTCACCTCGCCACGGGCATTCATGACAAATGCGCCGCCCAGACTGGCGTGTGCAACCACCAACCGGTTCTCGCTATCGACCGCCATGCCGTCGGGTCCGCTTGTGCCAAAGAAACTGCGGAACACACCAACCTTGCTGATGGAGCCATCGGGCAGCAAAGGGCCACGCCAGACCGCATTGCCGCGGGTCACCGCAACATAGAGAAACCTTCCGCTGGTGTCTAGTGCGATGCCATTGGGGCTGGGTGCATTTGAAAGCAATTGATCCAATTTACCGTTGGTCAGCAAGCGATACACACAGCCCGTCGGGTTGTGCATGCCTGTTTGACCTTGGTCTGTGAAATAGCAATGGCCGTCACGATCAAAAACCAAATCGTTGATGCCTTTGAAACTCTCGGAGTTTCGATGTCCGAGAACAGTCTCAACAGCACCTGAGTTGGGATCAATCCGAAGCAGCCCTTTGCGGTAATCCGCCACCCAAAGCGTGCCGTCTTGATGAATGGCAATGCCATTGGGCCACCCGCCCGTATTGGCAATCTCATGCCAATCACCGTTCGTCGTGATTTTGAAAATCCGACCATGGGGAATGTCAGTCACATACAGGTTGCCAGCCCGGTCAAAGGACGGCCCCTCCAGAAAACAATCCACCACATGGCCTGGTTTGTTGGCATCAGCCCAATCGCTGCGCACAGGTCGACGCAACGCATCGGGCATGCGTGTCCAGACACGCGCCTCAATCACCTCGGGGGGCGTAAAGCTCAGATTCCACATGGTCGTTCCTTTTTCTTATTCGGGTTGAACACCCGCTGCTTGAATCAATTTACCCCAACGTTGGGTTTCATCACGAACCAACTTTTGGAAGTCTGCAACGGGCATGCCACCGGGCTCTGCACCTTGATCAGCAAAACGTTTGAGCAAGTCTGGCGAGGCAAATGATTTTTTGATCTCGGCTTGAAGCTTGTCGATGACCGGCTTGGGCGTTCCTTTGGGGGCAGCAATACCAAACCAATTGGTCGCATTGAAGTTTTTCAATCCCACTTCAGTCGTGGTGGGCACATCGGGCAAGGCTGACAAACGCTTCGGGCTGGTCACCATCAACGCGCGCACGCGACCACCAGCGACCGCAGGAATTGCCGTAGGTGCGGCAGTGACCAGAATGTCCACCTCACCGGCCATCACGCCACGGATGGCATCGCCTGCACCTTTGTAGGGGATGTGGGTGATGAACAAATTGCCACTTTGCTTGAGCAATTCAGCGCCGAGGTGTGTGGAGCTGCCCATGCCGCCCGAACCGTAATTGGTTTTGCCTGGATTCTTTCTTGCAAATTCCAAGAACTCTTTGGCTGTTTTGTACGGTGCATTGGCCCCGACCACGACGACCAATGGCGTGACCGCCAGTGTGGTGACAGGGACTAAATCGTTGGCGTGGTCCCAAGGCAGTTTCTTGAACAGATGCGGCAGCATCGCATAGGTGGTGTCGTTGATCTGGAACGTTGCACCATCCGGTTTTGATTTCGCCACAAAGTCAGTACCAATCGTGCCACTGGCTCCCACCTTGTTTTCCACATAAAAAGACTTGCCTGTCTGCTCCGTCAATTTCTGGGCAACCTGACGGGCTGCGTAATCAGTCGTGCCACCGGCGGCATAAGGAACCACAAGACGAACGTTCCCCTCAGGCCAGCTCGTCTGTGCAAACGAAGCGCCGTGAAGAGCGATCATGAGTGAGGTCAGAATTGAGGTGCGAAGTAATTTTTTCATGCGAATCTCCTTGTGAGTTTTAGTCAAGTTTGATGTTGGCTGTGCGAATCAGCGTTGCCCATTCGGCTTGTTCCGACCTTAGATATTCCGCCGCCTTTTGAGCGGTACCACCCAATGCAGCACTACCCTCGGCATTGAGCTGCGCTTGAAGGACTGGGTTGGCTAAGGCTTTTTCAACGGCTTGGTTGATTTGACGAATCACCGTTGTCGGCGTGCCTGCGGGCGCGACCAACATCTTCCAATCCACTGCTTCAAAACCTTTGTAGCCAGACTCCGAAATCGTTGGCACGTTAGGCAATATTGAAAGACGACGCGTCGAGGTCACAGCCAGTGCGCGCATTTTTCCGCCCTTGATCATTCCAAGTACTGCTTGAGGCGTTGCAAACATGTAGTCGGTTTGATCACCAAGCAAGTCAGTGATGGCAGGCGCTGCGCCTTTGTAGGGCACATTCAACACCGTAAAGCCCGCCTTCAATGCCAACATCTCACCGGCAAGATGGCCAACCGTGCCGCTTCCAGCAAGGGCCTGTCGTAGGCTACCTGGCTTGGCTTTGGCGGCCTTGATCACATCGCCTAAATTCTTGAACGGTGAATCCTGACGCACGACCAACAGAGTTGGCAATTCAGCAACCAATGCGACTGGAATGAGGTCTTTGGCGGGATCAAAAGGCATCTTAGGCATCAACGCTGGGTTGATGGCCAAGTTGGCCGTCTGCCCCATGCCGATGGTGTAGCCGTCGGGTTTGGATTTGGCGACCATGTCCAACCCCACATTGCCACCACCGCCGGGTTTGTTGTCGACGATCAAAGTCCATTTGGTTTCAGTTGTCACTTTGTCGAGCAAATGTCGCGTCACGGCATCTGTACCACCACCTGGTGTGTATGGAACGATCACTTTGATGGCTCGGTCCGGCCATGCGGGTTGAGCCATGGCGCCCATGGCACCGACCAATGCAACAGCACCCACTGCGATCGCTTTATTCAAAAAACTTCTCATATCGTTCTCCAACTTGTTCCTGCGGGTCAGGCTGCTTGCTCTGCACTTGGCACTTCAGACAATGCGCGAATTTCCTCTTTGGAGTAGCCCAACTCGCTCAAAAGTTCGGCACTGTGCTCACCCAACTTAGGTGGCGAGCAGCGCACACCTGGACGCTGACCATCCAGCGTGAGTGGCAGCAAGACGGCTCGGGTTGGCTTGCCATCAGGCAGCTCAATGTCAGCCAAACCACCTGTGGCATTCAGGTGCGGGTCATCAAACAAGTCTTGCGGGCGAGTGATGGGGGCAAAGGGCAAGGCATGCTTTTCAAAGACAGCGCTGATTTGCGCTGCACTGAACTTGGCCATCCGCTCGCGCAGGATGGGCATCATCCAATCACGCGCTGTCACGCGATCGTTGTTGCTTTGCAGTCGTGCGTCGTCTTTGAGGTCGGAGAAATCAAAGGCGTCGCAGAAAACAGTCCAAGCTGTGTTGCTGACGACCGCCAAGAAAATTTGTTCATCGTCCTTGACTTTGAAAACGTCGTAAATGGCCCAGGCTGAAATTCGCGCAGGCATGGGTGCTGCGGGCTTACCTGTCACGGCGTACTGCATCATGTGCTGGGCTACTAGGAACACGTTGTTCTCGTACAAGGCACTTTGAATTTCCTGCCCCTTGCCTGTTTTCTCTCGTTGAGCCAGCGCGGCCATGGCTCCAATCGCGCCAAACATGCCGCCCATGATGTCGTTGACGCTGGTGCCTGCGCGCAGTGGATCACCCGGGCGACCTGTCATGTACGCCAATCCGCCCATCATCTGCACCACTTCGTCCAATGCCGTGCGATGCTCATACGGACCGGGGAGGAAGCCTTTGTGGCTCACGTACACCAAACGGGGATTGAGCGCTTTCAGGCTGTCGTAGTCCAGCCCCAGCTTTTTCATGGTGCCGGGTTTGAAGTTCTCGCTGACGACATCCGCTGTGGCAATCAGCCGCAACACAGCCTCTTTGCCTTCGGGCGTTTGCAAGTCGAGCGCAATGCTCTTTTTGTTCCGGTTGAACATGGGGAAGAAGCCTGCACCGGAACCGAGCAATTGCCGAGTGGCATCGCCATGGCGGCCATGGCCAATCGGTTCGACTTTGATGACTTCGGCACCCAAGTCGGCCAAAACCATGCCACAGGTCGGCCCCATCACCATGTGGGTGAATTCAACAACGCGAAGGCCTTCGTAGGGCAAATTAGTCTCGGTGGTCATTTCAAATCTCCTGTGTCCAACCTTTGGGAAAGCCCGCTTCAGGGGTCATCCCATAGAGCGGCTCTTGCGGCAAGCCTGCTTGCAGATATGCACGAGCGGCCATCAATTTGTTCAGATCGACACCCGTCTTGATGCCCATAGCTTCAAACATGAAGACCAAGTCTTCGGTGACGACGTTGCCAGATGCGCCGGGTGCGTAGGGGCAACCGCCCAAGCCACCTTGCGAGCTGTCAAACGTGGTGACACCCACATCAAAGGCTGCCAAGCAATTGGCCAAGCCAAGGCCGCGTGTGTTGTGCATGTGTGCTGCACCTGTTTTGTCACCAATGACAGCGCGCACTTTGTTGAACAGACGGCGCACCTGCTCAGGGTTGGCCATGCCGGTGGTGTCTGACAAACCCACTTCATCGGCTCCTGCCTTGACTAATTCCGCAGCGATCCACACCACGTCTTCGTCAGTGACCACACCTTGAATCGTGCAACCGAATGCCGTAGATACACCGGCCTCGACTTTGACGTGAGGGGCACGTTCATTTTTCAGATCAATGATGCTTTGTACTTCTTTGACCATGTCTGAACGTGTTTTGCGCACATTGGCCAATGAATGGGCCTCGCTGGCGGACACTGGGATGGTCAGCTTGTGAACACCAGCCGCTAAAGCTGCTTCTGCGCCTCTCAGGTTTGGCACCAACGCCATCACCGTCAGCCCTGGCAATGTCAGCGCATGCTTGACCACTTCGGCCGCATCGGCCATCTGCGGCAGCAACTTTGCGGGAACAAAAGAGCACACCTCAATCTCACGCAAGCCCGAGTTGTACAAGCCATCAATCCACGCAAATTTATCTGCTGTTGGCATGGTGGCTTTGACGCTTTGGAGGCCATCGCGTGGGCCAACTTCACTGATCAGCACTTTGGACATTGTCATTTGACCTCTTTCTAAAGTTCTGTAAGATAGAACCATAAATCACTAGATAGAACTATGCTACCGCAATTTCTTTTGCCGTGTCAAATTCCTGAGAAACTCACCACATGCCTCGTAAGTCATCCATCCCCTCTCTTGCCGAAGAACAAGCCGCGCCAGGCGGTGCCGCTGCTGTAGATCGCGCTCTTAGTCTGCTTTCTGCTTTTCAAAAGGGGGATGTGTCTCTCAGCGTGACTGAGTTGGCTGATCGAACTCGGTTGTACAAAAGCACCGTTTTGCGTTTGCTGGCGTCATTGGCCCATGGTGGATTGCTGCAAAAAACACCAGAGGGTTTATGGGCCCTAGGTCCAGAAATTTCTCGACTGGCCTCTCTCTACACCGCCTCGTTCTCATTGGAGGATGTGGTGTTGCCGGTCATCAAGGCCTTGGTGGCGAAGACTGGGGAAAGTGTGGCCTTGCACGTCAAGCAAGGTGAGCAGCGTTTGTGCCTGTACCGGGTGGACTCACCGCAATTGCTACGTGACCATGTACGTGCAGGCGATGTTTTACCCCTTGATCGCGGAGCTGGCGGGCGGGTGCTGATGGCCTTTACGGGTGCCAAAGGCAAGAACTACGACAAGGTTCGTAAGGACGGATACATCAAATCCGTGAGTGATCGGGTGCCTGGGCTCGTAGGTGTTTCCGCACCAGTCTGGAAGGGCAATGGGGAACTGGTGGGCGCACTCACACTGACAGTACCCGAGAGTCGATTCAAAGATCAGTTCGTTGACGATCTGCGCCAAGCAGCATCTTCGCTGTGTGATCAACTTGTTTGAATAAAGCCGTCATTCAAGGTTTGAACTGAATTTCCACTTTGGGATCGAAAACGACTTCTATCAGGAGCGAGGACAACCGAACGCATGTGGCCGAGAGCTGAAGTTCAGCTTGCGATGAACACTGACTGATTCCGCTGCAGTGCAGTCACTCATTCCGTTGAACACAAAGACTGCTTTGGATCGACCTGAATCCATCAATGACGACGAGCAGCAGCTACTGAATACCCTGCTTGAGCGCAGAAGCCTCTTCGATGATGGCTTCCAGATCTTCAAGGCTGATGTCCACCACCTCGTTATGCTTTTTCAGCACAAGCTCTAATTCGTGGCGCAAGGTGTGCTCACTCACTGGCTCGGCATGGTGGGGGTAGCTTTTGCCGGTGAGGCGGTTGTACAGCATGCCCACCAACACCAGCACCAAGGCATTGCAAAAGACCAAGGCCAGCGCACCCAGTGGATGCAAGAGAGGACTCAACACCATCAGCAGCGCCGTGGCCGCCCCCGGTGGATGCAAGCTGCGTGTAGTAAACATCACCAAAATCGCAAAGGCCACCGCTAACGCCATGCCCAACACGGATACCCCCAAGTAATGCACGCACAACAAACCCACCAACGCTGACAGCGTATTACCGCCAAGCACCGCCCATGGCTGCGCCAGTGGGCTCGACGACAGCGTAAAAACCAGCAAGGCGCTGGCCCCCATAGGGGCCACCAGCCAAGGTAAGCCTTCGGCCAAATACCCAGACAGCCACCAGCCACTCAAGCCGGTCATACCAATGCCAAGCCCAGCGCCGACTGCGGACCGTATCCGTTCTTGCCACGACACGAGAAGGTTCATAGCTCAAATCCACCACCAACGTTTCACTTCAAACCGAGTAGACGCACCGCGTTGTCTTTCAAAATCCCTGGCATCACTTCGGGCCTAAAACCGGCCACCTCAAAGTCTTTCATCCAACGCTCGGGGGTAATAAGCGGATAGTCACTGCCAAAAAGCACACGGTCTTTCAACAGTGTGTTGGCATATTGAATGAGCTGCTTGGGAAAGTACTTGGGGCTCCAGCCGGAGAGGTCAATCCACACATTGGGCTTGTGCGTGGCCACACTCAGCGCTTCGTCTTGCCACGGAAAACTCGGGTGAGCCATGACGATTTGCATGTCGGGCCAATCAATGGCCACATCGTCTAAGTGCATGGGGTTGCTGTAGGCCAAACGCAAGCCACCGCCGCAACGCATGCCGCTGCCAATGCCACTGTGACCGGTGTGAAAAATGGCCGGCAGCTTGTAGTGGTTGATGACTTCATAAATTGGCCACGCCATCTTGTCGTAGGGGTGGTAGCCCTGCACCGTGGGGTGGAACTTGAAACCTTTGATGCCCTCTTCGGTAATCAAACGCTCGGCCTCACGTGCACCCATCTTGCCTTTGTGAGGATCGATGCTGGCAAAGGCCACCATCATGTCGCTGTTGTCACGTGCGGCTTTGGCAATCTCTTCGTTGGGAATGCGGCGACGGCCCAACTGCGATTCACTGTCGACCGTGAACATCACCAGCCCAATCTTTCGCTCTCGGTAATACGCCACTGTTTCATCGATGGTGGGACGCCGATTACTACCAAAAAATTTATCCGCAGCACGGTCGTATTCCTCGCCGTAGTTGTCAAACGGGTTCCAGCAGCTCACTTCGGCGTGGGTGTGGATGTCAATCGCAATCAGGTCTTGGTGTTTCATAGCCGTGATTATGAGGACTTCAGATTTAGGGAAAGTCCCATGTTTTTTAGTTCCTGCCGGCTTCACAATAAACGTTATAAAAAATAACTTTACTGTTTCACCGGAAGCCTGACATGACCACCACCTTTCACCCTTCGATTGAACGTGCCCGTAGCAATGGCGTTTCTCTGGAAATGCGCGGCGCCGTTGCCGTGGTGCGCTTGTGCCGCCCCACCAAACGCAATGCCTTGAGCGACACCCTCATTGAAGCACTGCGCGATATTTTTCAAAACCTGCCTGCCGAAGCCCGCGCCGCGGTGGTGCATGGCGAAGGCGATCACTTTTGTGCAGGCCTCGATTTGTCTGAGTTGAAAGAGCGCGATGCCGGCGAAGGCATTCACCACTCACGCAGCTGGCACGCCGCCTTAGAAGCGGTGCAATTTGGCCGTGTGCCTGTGATTGCAGCCTTGCATGGCGCGGTGGTCGGCGGCGGTCTGGAACTGGCCTCGGCCTCGCACATTCGCGTAGCCGACGACAGCACGTTTTACGCATTGCCCGAAGGCACACGCGGCATCTTTGTGGGTGGCGGTGGTTCGGTGCGCATTCCCAAACTCATTGGCGTGGCACGCATGACCGACATGATGATGACCGGTCGTGTCTACAACGCGCAAGACGGCGAACGCTTGGGCTTTGCCCAATACCTCGTACCCACCGGCACATCGCTGGACAAAGCCATTGAACTGGCCACACGCATTGCCACCAACGCCCCCCTCACCAACTACGCGCTCATGCACGCGCTGCCACGCATTGCCGAGCAGCCTGCAGACCACGGCTTCATGACCGAAGCCTTGATGTCATCTATCGCGCAATCGGCACCTGAGGCCAAAGCACGCGTGCGCGCCTTCCTCGAAGGCAAAGCCCCCAAGGTCAGCAAAGACTGAGAAATTGCCACAGAGCAACCGAGGAGACATCCATGACATCTACAAAATTCCGCCCACTCAAGTTTGGCGTCACCCGCGTTGAACTGCGCGATGGTTCAACAGGCACGCACTACCTCAAAGCCGAACAAGCATTGCAAGACTTCCCCGAGCGCATGACCGATCGTCTGCGCCACTGGGCAGAGCAAGCACCTGAGCGCACCCTGTTTGCACGCCGCGTGAAACTTGCCGACGGCAGCTTTGGCGATTGGCGTCACGTGAGCTACCAAGAAGCTTGGCGCACGGCCCGCAACATTGCACAAGGCTTGATTGACCGTGGGTTGAACGCCGAGCGTCCGGTTGCCATCTTGAGCGAAAACAGCTTAGAGCATGCCTTGTTGGCTTTGGGTTGTATGTTGGCTGGCGTGCCATTTGTGCCCACCTCACCCCCTTACTCGTTGGTGAGCGTGGATTACGACAAACTCAAACACGTGCTCAAAACCGTCACGCCCGGTTTGGTGTTTGCACAAGACGAGCGCTATGCCAAAGCCATTGCGGCCACCGTGGGTGACGACATCGAAGTGGTCATGAACAACGGCAACGTGGCAGGTCGTGCCACTACCAGCTTTGCCCAGCTGTGCGCCATTCCCGCCACCGACGCCGTGGACCATGCGATGGCGGCCACAGGCCCTGACACCATTGTGAAGTTTTTGTTCACCAGCGGCTCCACCAAATTGCCCAAGGCCGTCATCAACACCAACCGCATGTGTTGTGCCAATCAGCAGCAAATGAGCCAATCCATGCCCGTGTTGCAAGAGCAACCGTTGGTTTTGGTTGATTGGCTACCTTGGAACCACACCTTTGGTGGCAACCACAACTTTGGCATGGTCGTGTACCACGGCGGCACGCTGTACATCGACGATGGCAAACCCACCCCTGCTTTGATTGGCGAGACATTGCGCAACTTGCGCGAAGTGGCACCCACCGTCTACTTCAACGTGCCCACCGGTTACGAAGCGATCGCCAACGCGATGAAGACCGATGACGCATTGCGCAAAAACTTTTTGTCACGCGTCAAGATGTTCTTCTACGCAGGTGCTGCACTGGCCCAACCCATTTGGGACAGCTTGTATGAAAGCGAAGAGCGCGAAGTTGGCGAACGCATTGTGATGACCTCGGGCTTGGGCATGACCGAGTCCGGCCCCTTTGCGTTGTTCGTCACAAACCCCAACGTGCGCGCAGGCGACTTGGGCGTCCCCACCCCCGGCATGGAATTGAAATTGGTCGACACCGATGGCAAAACCGAGGTGCGCTACCGCGGCCCCAACATCACCCCCGGCTATTGGCGTGCCCCCGTGGACACATTTGAAGCCTTTGACGAAGAAGGCTTCTTAAAAACCGGCGACGCGGTGAAATGGATTGACGAAACCGATGTGCACTTGGGCCTGAAATTCGATGGCCGCATTGCCGAAGATTTCAAACTCGCCACCGGCACGTTTGTGAGCGTAGGCCCCTTGCGCGGCAAGATCATTGCCGCAGGCGCCCCCTACATCCAAGATGTGGTGCTCACGGGTTTGAACATGAAAGAAGTGGGCGCCATGGTGTTCCCAACGCCCAAAGTGCGCGAACTCGCAGGCTTGCCCGACAACACGCCTTTGGCAGATGTATTGGCAGCGCCCGCTGTATTGGCCCACATGCAAAAGGTGGTCAACGACTTGGCTGCCACCAGCACCGGCAGTGCCAACCGCATTGCCCGCATGTGCTTGTTGAGCGAGCCCCCCACCATCGACAAAGGTGAGATCACCGACAAGGGCTCGATCAACCAACGCTCTGTGTTGCACCACCGCGCCGACACCGTCGCTGCGTTGCACGAAGACCGCTTGCACTACATCCTCAAACCACAGGCTTAAGAGAAAAAACATGGCGTCTCAAAAAGGATTTTTCAACGCATTCCAAGACGTGTGGATGCACGAAGGCGTACGCACGCCGATGGTGGACTACTGCGGCGCACTCGGCCACATCTCGCCCACCGACCTCGGCATCAAAGCCGCCCGCGAGGCGTTGAAGCGCGCAGGCATTGCTCCCACCGAAATTGGCTCGGTCATCACCGGCAACATGGCCCCTGGCGACTTTGACCAATTCTTCTTGCCACGCCACATTGGCTTGTACGCAGGCGTGCCACAAGAAGTGCCCGCCATCATGGCGCAACGCATTTGTGGCACGGGCTTTGAGTTGTTCCGCCAAGCGGGCGAACAAATCGAAGCAGGCGTGTGCGATGCCGCTTTGGTGGTTGGCACCGAGAGCATGACGCGCAACCCCATCGCCGCCTTTGACCACCGCACCGGCTTCAAGCTCGGCGCACCTGTGGGCTTCAAAGACTACATGTGGGAAGCCCTCAAAGATCCAGCTGCTGGCATCAACATGATCCAAACCGCTGAGAACTTGGCGAAGAAATACAACATCACCCGCGAAGAGGTGGACCAGTTCGCGTCCGATTCATTTGCCAAAGCCGTGGCCGCGCAAGAAGCCGGTTTCCACGCAGGCGAAATCGTGCCGGTGGTGACCGAAAAGTTCGAGATCGACGGCTACAAAGCACGCGGCATCAAGCTGCAAGGCAAGGTCACCGAAGTCAACGCCGACACACACGCACGCATTTCGCCTGTGGAGGTATTGGCCAAGCTCAAGCCCGTGTACGAAGGTGGCGTGCAAACCGGTGGCAACAGCGCAGCGTTGGTCGATGCGGCCGCGGCATGCGTGGTGACTTCTGGCGCGTATGCCAAAGCGCACAACAAAAAGCCCATGGCTCGTGTGGTGGCAGCAGCAGCTGTAGGCGTTGCGCCTGAGATCATGGGCATTGGCCCAGCACCTGCGATTCGTTTGTTGCTCGAGCGCACAGGTCTCACGCTGGACCAAATTGACCGCTTCGAAATCAACGAAGCCCAAGGCGCACAAACCTTGGCCGT
>Ga0228703_1001978_pt1 | contig 11891 bp, 12 predicted proteins | sample McNCre217_Aug_MG_3_FD_178020 | JGI IMG/M metagenome (GOLD analysis project Ga0228703, IMG submission 178020) | Freshwater microbial communities from McNutts Creek, Athens, Georgia, United States - 29-17_Aug_MG | ecosystem: Environmental > Aquatic > Freshwater > Creek | place: USA: Georgia... | reverse complement strand
GCGCCATGTCGGGCGTGGCCGTGGCGTCGCTGACCATGATGTATTTGTCACCGATGATGACGCCCGAGTTGGGGTCGCCCTCGGCGGTGTAAGCCCAGCAGTGCTTGCTGAGTTGTTCAAACTTGATGGCTTTGTCCGTCAAATCGGCTTGGCTGGCAAAGGCTTTGGTGGGGGCGTTGGACATGGTGCATGTCTCCTGGTTGTGGTTTTGCAGATGGCGCAATTTTACCTAAACGAAACGAGTTACGGATTGGTAAATTATCCCAAACCGTGTTCCAGCATGGCAATCACCTCATCGGCGAAGGCCGAATAGCTGATGGGGCCGTTGGGGCGCAGCCAAGTGAAGGTCCAATTGATCATGCCAAACAACATCATGGTGACTGCGGTTTGGTTGGCGGCTGTCAGGCGATCGGGATAGGCACGCTTTAAAAACCGGGTGAACGCCGCCACCACATCGCGCTGGCGGGCCACGATGAGTTCGCGCTGTTCGTTGCCCAAAAACTGGGTGTCGCTCAACAGCGCCACATGGCGGGTGGCCGAGTTTTCGTACTCTTGCAAAAAGCGGCGAATCAGTTCGTGCAGGCTGGCCCTGTCGTCTAAGTTACGCCGCTCCGCCACGGCTTGTGACTCGCCAATCAGCGCCAGCAGGCGTTGGGTGTAGCGGTCGAGCAGGTCAAACAGAATCGCTTCTTTGCTGTCGTAGTAGTGGTACAGCCTTGCTTTAGACGTGCCGCCCGCTGCGGCAATGGTGTTCATGCTGGTGGCGGGGTAGCTACCGTCGGCAAAGCATTGCGCGGCGATGTCTAAGATTTCATCGCGTTTGAAGTCGTGGGTGGCAGATTTAGGACGGGCCATAGAACTCAGCTCAACATCAGGCCATGGGCCAGACCACGCCGTTGTCGTTCAACAAGGCATCCAGCGGCATGTCATGCGCTTCAGGCATCAGGTCAGGCAAAAATCCGTGCGTGAAGCCCAGGCCCACTGTGAAGGGTTTGGGTTGCAAGGTGGCCAAGGTGCGGTCGTAAAAGCCACCGCCATAGCCCAAACGGAAACCGCCTGGCCCATAGCCCACGCAAGGCACAAACAGCAAGGTCGGCACGATGACTTCGGTGTCTTTGGGTTTGGGAATGCCGTAGGCATCTTCTTCCATCGGACAGCCGGGGTACCAGGCGTGAAAGGTCAGGGTTTTGTGCGCTTTGTCGACCACGGGCAGGCCAATGCGGCGACGTTGGGGTTGGTCCAACAACTCGCCATCTTCTTTCCAGCGGTGCAAAGCAGGCAATGGGTCGAACTCGCCTTTGATGGGCCAGTAAGCGCCGATCACCAGATCGGCGCGACCGAACAACCAAATGCGCATCACGCGTTGCAACATATCGGCCCGTTCCAGCCTGTCGGGCAAATTCAAACGCTCTTCAATGAGCTGCTGGCGCAAAGTTTTTTTGTCCACAGATAATCAGTGCATGAAGTTGTCTGTCATTGTGTCATTGTTTACCAGCGCCCTGATGGCCCTGGCCCCTCTCACCACCGCCTACGCTGCGACGTCTGCCACAAGCGCCAACGCCGATGCCGTCATCACCGACATGGCACAAGCCTTCAAGCGTGGCGACCGCAAACGCCTGAGTGCCTTGCTGCCTCAAGCCAAAGGCCACCCGCTGGAAGCCTGGGCCGCCTATTGGGAACTCAAAGCCCGCCTAGATGAAGCCTCTGCGCAGGAAGTGCGCAGCTTCTTCACGCGCTACGACGGCACCTACCAAGAAGACCGCTTGCGCAACGACTGGTTGCTGTTGCTCGGCAGCCGACGCGACTGGACCAACTTAGAGAGCGAACACCCCCACTACCGCATGCGCGACGACAAAGAGTTGCGCTGCTACATCTTGACGGTGGATCTGCTGCAAAAGGGCCCGCAAGTCGGCAATGCCTTGGCCGATGAGGTGCGCCGCAACTGGATGTCCATGCGTGAAGCCGATGACGGCTGCACCTTGGCCGCTGACCGCTTGTACGACGCCAAGCTCTTCAACGCCTTGGACATTTGGCGCAAAGCCCGTCTGATGATGGAGCACAACCGCCCCCGCACCGCACGCAATGCGGTGCAAATCGTGGCGCCCGATGCAGCGGCCACGGTGCAGGACATTCAAAACAACGCCGACAAGTTCTTGGCCAAACACATTGCCGCGCCCCAAAAAGTACGCCAAGAATTGGTGGTGTTGGCCTTGGTCAAAATCGCCGCAGCCGACCCCGATGCCGCACACAAGCTGATGCGCAACAAATGGCAGCCCTACCTCACCACTGAAGAGCGTCATTGGGTCTGGGGCGTGATTGGCCGCCAATCGGCCATGCGCTTGGACGACGACACACTGGAGCACTTTGCCCGTGTAGCCCACGACAAAGACCTCAACGACGACATGCTGGCCTGGAAAGCCCGTGCAGCCCTGCGTGCAGGCAACACGCCGAAGTGGGCGGTGGTCGAAGCAGCCATCAACGCCATGAGCGCTGAGGCCCGCAAAGACCCCACCTGGATTTACTGGCAAGCCCGCGCCTTGTTGGCGCGCAAAAAATCAACGCCTCAAATTCAGCAAGAAGCCAATGCCATGTTGGAGAGCATTGCAGGCGTGCGCGGTTTTTATGAACAACTCGCGCTCGAAGAGCTGGGTCGCAAAGTGATTGCCCCTGCGCGACCACCCGCCCCTACGCCTGAAGAAATGGACGTGGCGCGCCGCAACCCCTCGCTGCAACGCGCGCTCTATGCGATTGGCATGGGCCTGCGCTCGGAAGGCGTGCGTGAATGGAACTACGCCACCAACCTCGTCAATGCCCAAGGCCAAGCGGGCCTCATGAGTGACCGCGAACTCTTGGCCGCCGCGCAACTCGCCTGCGAAAACCAGGTGTGGGACCGCTGCATCAACACCAGCGAGCGCACCCGGCAGCTGATTGACTTTGAACAGCGCTTTCCCATGCCGCACAAAGATGCGGTGATTGCACGCGCCCGCCAAATCAACCTCGACCCTGCTTATGTATATGGCTTGATTCGTCAAGAAAGCCGCTTCGTCACCGATGCCCGTTCGGGCGTGGGTGCCTCGGGCCTGATGCAAGTCATGCCTGCCACCGCCAAATGGACCGCTCGCAAAATTGGCTTGACGGGCTTCACACCCGACCAAATCACCGACCGCGACACCAACATTGCCATCGGCACAGGCTATTTGAAATTGGTGCTCGACAGCTTTGAAGGCTCCATGCCCTTGGCCGCAGCCGCGTACAACGCCGGTCCCAGCCGTTCACGCCGCTGGCGTGCCCCCAACGATGGCACGGGCCCTATGCTCGAAGCTGCCATTTGGGCCGAAAACGTGCCGTTCAATGAAACCCGCGACTATGTGAAAAAAGTGCTGTCCAACACCACCAACTACGCAGCACTGATCACCGGCCAACCCCAGTCGCTCAAAGCCAAGTTGGGGCTGGTGGGGCCACGCGATGCGACGGCTACAGCAGAGAACTTAGAGTTGCCTTGAGGCTAACCCCCGGCCCACCAACAGCCGCTCCCGAAAAAGCACCGCACGTCGGTGCTTTTTTCATGGGCCTGGCTCTTGAAATCCCTTCAAATGACCTAAAATTAGCACTCAATGGCGATGAGTGCTAACAACACCCCGCCAGTGGCTTCATCAGCGTCCAGCTTGTCTGGGCGCCTTGCTTTTAAACCCTTAGTTCCTATTTGGAGATGCAATGAAACTTCGTCCTCTCGGCGACCGCGTGATCGTGAAACGTATCGAAAGCGAAACCAAAACCGCCTCTGGCATCGTGATTCCTGATTCAGCCGCTGAAAAGCCTGATCAAGGTGAAGTTGTGGCCGTCGGCCCAGGCAAGACCAATGACAAAGGCGAGACCAAAGCCCTGAATGTGAAAGTCGGCGACCGCGTGTTGTTCGGCAAGTACAGCGGCCAAACCGTCAAGGTGGCTGGCGACGAGTTGCTCGTCATGAAAGAAGAAGACCTGTTCGCGGTAGTGGAATAACTTGCGGGACAGCCCGACTGACGCGCGAAGCGCCCAGTCGCTCGGTCCTCAACTGATTGAATTTAAACCGATTTAGGAAATATCAAAATGGCAGCAAAAGACGTAATTTTCGGCGGCGAAGCCCGCGCACGCATGGTTGAAGGCGTGAACATTTTGGCCAACGCGGTCAAAGTGACTTTGGGCCCTAAGGGTCGTAACGTGGTGTTGGAGCGTTCGTTCGGCGCCCCTACCGTGACCAAAGACGGCGTGTCTGTGGCCAAAGAAATTGAACTCAAAGACAAGTTGCAAAACATGGGCGCTCAGATGGTCAAGGAAGTTGCTTCCAAGACTTCTGACAACGCTGGTGACGGCACAACGACCGCGACTGTGTTGGCTCAAGCCATCGTGCGCGAAGGCATGAAGTACGTTGCCGCGGGCATGAACCCCATGGACTTGAAGCGCGGCATCGACAAAGCGGTTGCAGCGTTGATCGAAGAGTTGAAGAAAGCCACCAAGGCCACAACAACCAGCAAAGAAATCGCTCAAGTCGGTTCTATCTCTGCCAATAGCGACCACAGCATTGGTGAAATCATCGCCAACGCCATGGAAAAAGTGGGCAAAGAAGGCGTGATCACTGTGGAAGACGGCAAGTCTTTGAACAACGAACTCGACGTTGTAGAAGGCATGCAATTCGACCGCGGCTACCTGTCGCCCTACTTCATCAACAGCCCAGAGAAGCAAGCGGCTTTGTTGGACAACCCCTTCGTGTTGTTGTTTGACAAGAAGATCAGCAACATCCGCGACCTGTTGCCCACCTTGGAAGCCGTTGCCAAAGCTGGCCGTCCATTGCTCATCATTGCTGAAGAAGTTGAAGGCGAAGCCTTGGCTACTTTGGTGGTCAACACCATCCGTGGCATCTTGAAGGTTGTTGCTGTGAAGGCTCCAGGCTTCGGCGACCGTCGCAAAGCCATGTTGGAAGACATCGCTATTCTGACCGGCGGCAAAGTGATCGCTGAAGAAGTTGGCTTGACCCTCGAAAAAGTGACTTTGGCTGACCTCGGCCAAGCCAAGCGCATCGAAGTGGGCAAAGAAAACACCATCATCATCGACGGCGCTGGTGCAGCTGCTGACATCGAAGCCCGCGTCAAACAAGTGCGCGTGCAAATCGAAGAAGCCACGTCTGACTACGACCGCGAAAAACTGCAAGAGCGCGTGGCCAAGTTGGCTGGCGGTGTTGCCGTGATCAAGGTTGGCGCTGCCACCGAAGTCGAAATGAAAGAAAAGAAAGCCCGCGTGGAAGACGCCCTGCACGCCACCCGCGCTGCTGTGGAAGAAGGCATCGTGGCTGGCGGCGGCGTGGCCTTGCTGCGTGCACGTCAAACCGCTGGCACCATCAAAGGTGACAACGCTGACCAAGACGCCGGTATCAAACTGGTGTTGAAAGCCATCGAAGCCCCTCTGCGCGAAATCGTTTACAACGCTGGTGGCGAGCCATCTGTGGTCGTGAACGCAGTGTTGGGTGGCAAAGGCAACTACGGCTTCAACGCTGCCAACGACACCTATGGCGACATGATCGAAATGGGTATCTTGGACCCCACCAAAGTGACACGCACTGCTTTGCAAAACGCAGCGTCTGTGGCCTCTTTGATGTTGACCACCGAGTGCATGGTGTCCGAAGCGCCAAAAGAAGAAGCTGCTGGCGGCGGCATGCCTGACATGGGTGGTATGGGCGGCATGGGTGGTATGGGCGGCATGGGCATGTAATAGCCCCGCTGCTTTGCCTGAGCACTTCGGTGCTCTTGCCAAACGCAAAAGCCTCACGAGAAATCGTGAGGCTTTTTCTTTGATCAATTGCGACACAATAGCAACATGGACACCCAGCCTATCCTCTCGCGTCTGCAACAACGCCTGCCCACCTTGATGGCAGCTTATGCGTTTGGCAGTCGCATCACGAATGCTGGACAGCATGCTCATGCCCAAAGTGATCTGGATTTGGCCGTGCTGGTCGAGGGCTATGCAGACCCTGTATTGCTGTTTGAATTAGCGGGTGAATTGGCGGACATCGCTCACTGCCATGTTGATTTACTGGATCTACGCGCAGCCAGCACGGTGATGCAAAGCCAAATACTCACGCAAGGCCAGCGTTTGTGGGCCAAAGATGTGCGCGCAGGACTTTTTGAAGCCGCCATGCTGAATGAAAAAATTTACCTCGATCAAACCCGACAACGCCTGATCAACGATGTGATGGAACGAGGCTCAGTCTATGGCGGATGATGTTTTACTCAACAAAGCAGCGTCGATCGAGCGCTGTGTCGCACGTGCCCGCGAAGAATACGCAACAGATCCAAACAGTTTTGCCACCAATTTCAGCCGCCAAGATGCCGCTATTCTCAACATCCAACGTGCTTGCGAAGCAGCGCTGGATATGGGGCAACATGTCATTCGCCGCGAATCATTGGGTTTGCCGCAAAGCGCCAGAGATGTGTTTGCGCTGTTAGCGCAAGCGGGCTGGATTGGCGAATCACTGGCTGAATCGATGAAACGCATGGTCGGGTTTCGCAACGTGGCTGTTCACGAATACCAAGCCTTGCAATTGCCGATCACGCTCAACATCATCACCAACCACTTGGATGAGTTTGCTGACTTCAGTCGAAGCATGCTGCACAAAGACGCATCGACCCGCGCTTGATACACGCTCAAGCGTGCATCAACGCTTCCAACTTCACCGCATCCACACAAAACGCGCGAATGCCTTCGGCCAGTTTTTCTGTCGCCATCGCATCTTCATTCAGTGCGTAGCGGAACGAGGCCTCGGTGTGATGCACCTCTGGCAAATCCAGCTGCATCGCTGCCGATGCGCTCAGAGCCTGCGTTAAAGGCTCGGTCGATGCCCCCAACTGCGCCAGCAACTCAGGCGCAATGGTCAACAAATCGCAGCCCGCCAAGGCGGTGATTTGGCCCACATTTCTAAAGCTCGCGCCCATCACTTCGGTCTTGATGCCGTGGCGTTTGTAATGGTTGTAAATCGCGCGCACTGACTTCACACCAGGGTCGTTGGCATTGGCGTTATCGGCCTCCACCCAGGCGGCACCCGCCGACTTTTTGTACCAGTCGTAAATGCGCCCCACAAACGGCGAGATCAGCTGCACCTTGGCATCACCACAGGCCACCGCCTGGGCAAAGGCGAACAACAAGGTCAGGTTGGTGCGAATGCCTTCGCGCTCCAACTCAGCGGCAGCTTGAATGCCTTCCCAGGTCGACGCGATTTTGATCAGCACCCGCTCGCGCTTCACGCCCTGCGCTTCGTACAACGCCATGATGCGTTTGGCACGTGCCACGGTGGCTGCCGTGTCAAAACTCAACCGTGCATCCACCTCGGTCGACACGCGGCCAGGGATGGTGGCCAAAATCTCGCAGCCAAAGCGCACCAAGAGGCGGTCAATCTGCGCGTCCATCGGCTCTTTGCCGTGGGCGGCCACCGTGTCTTTGAGCAAAGGCAGGTATTCGGGCTTTTGCACCGCTTTCAAAATCAGCGAAGGGTTGGTGGTGGCGTCTTGCGGCTGAAATTGAGCGAGCTGTTTGAAATCGCCCGTGTCAGCCACGACGGTGGTAAATTGTTTGAGTGCATCGAGTTGGTTCATGGCGCAATTATCCTGCGACAGACCCAGACCTTTGCCACTTGGCGCTAAAGTCTCTACATGCCATCTTTTCAGCCTCAAAAAATCTTGATCCTCGGCGGCAGCGGCTTTGTGGGCCAGCACGTGTGCTCCCGACTGAGCCTGCAACACCACCACGTCACCGTGCCCACGCGACGCTTGCCCGCGCGCCACATCCAAATGATGCCCGGCGTCACGGTGGTGCAAGCCGATGTGCACGATGCCAAGCAACTGCAGGCCTTGGTGCACGGCCACGATGTGGTGATTAACCTGGTCGCCATTCTTCACGGCGACGAAGACGCGTTCACCCAAGTGCACGTCAACTTACCCGCGCAACTGGCACGTACGTGCTTGGCCGAAGGTGTGACACGCTTGATTCACGTCAGCGCCTTGGGCGCCGATGTGCATGGCCCCTCCATGTACCAACGCAGCAAAGCACGCGGCGAACTGGCCTTGCTCTCGGCAGCGCAAAAAGGTCCTTTGGGTTTGACCATGCTGCGCCCCAGCGTGATTTTTGGCAAAGACGACCAATTCATCAACCTGTTTGCCAAACTGCAAAAAGTGTTTCCCATCATGCCCTTGGCCGGCGCGAACACCCGCTTTCAACCCGTGTGGGTGCACGATGTGGCGCAAGCGTTGGTGCATTGCGTCAACACATCGAGCACCGAAGGCCAGGTGTTTGAGGCCTGCGGCCCCGATGTGATGACGCTGGCCGAACTGGTGCAACTGGCCGGTCGCTGGGCCGGCTGCCCGCGTCCCGTAATCCCACTGCCGCACGCCATCGCTTGGCTGCAAGCCTTGTTGATGGAGTGGTTGCCCGGCCCCACGCTGATGAGCCGCGACAACCTGGCCTCGATGAAAGTCAACAACGTGGCCAGCGGCCATGTGCCAGGTTTGCGCGCTCTGGGCATTTCTGAGCCCAAGTCGATCAAGCGTTTGTTTGTGGCGACGCCGTAAACGCATGCGCATTTGCGCCTACGCACGGCGCGTGTGACGGCAAACACCCGTTTTACACTCACAAGCATGAAAACATACTTGGTTGGCGGTGCGGTGCGTGATGCCCTGATGGGGCACCCTGGGGCCGACCGCGACTGGGTGGTGGTGGGCGGCACGCCCGAAGCGCTCGTAGCCCAAGGCTTTCAGCCCGTGGGGCGCGACTTTCCAGTGTTTTTGCACCCGGACACCCACGAGGAATATGCGCTGGCCCGCACCGAGCGCAAAACTGCACGTGGCTACCACGGCTTTGAGATACACGCCTCGCCCGACGTCACGCTTGAAGAAGACTTGGCGCGGCGTGACCTGACCATCAACGCCATCGCCCAAGACGCCAATGGAGAACGCATCGACCCTTACGGTGGCGAGCGCGACATCGCCAACAAGGTGCTGCGCCATGTGACGCAAGCTTTCCGCGAAGACCCAGTGCGCATCTTGCGCTTGGCACGCTTCGCAGCGCGCTTTCCAGACTTCATCGTTGCCCCTGAAACCATGGCCCTGATGCGCGAGATGGTGGAAGACGGCGAAGTCGATGCACTGGTGAGCGAACGCGTTTGGCAAGAACTCTCACGCGGGCTCATGGCCGCCAAGCCCTCGCGCATGCTGCAGGTGCTGCGGGCCTGTGGCGCGTTGAAGCGCTTGCTGCCCGAAGTCGACCAACTCTACGGCGTGCCCCAGCGCGCCGAGTACCACCCCGAAATTGGCACCGGCATTCACCTCGAAATGGTGCTGGACGCAGCGGCCCGCATGCACGCACCGCTGGAAGTGCGCTTTGCCTGCCTGTGCCACGACCTCGGCAAAGGCACGACTCCCGCCGATGTGTTGCCACGCCATATTGGTCACGAACAACGCAGCGAAAAACTCACGCGCGCTGTGTGCGAACGCTGGCGGGTTCCGGTGGAATGCAAAGAATTGGCCGAGCTGGTGGCGCGTGAGCACGGCAACATCCATCAAAGTGGCAGCTTTGGCGCCGAAGCCGTCTTGCGCCTGTTGGTGCGCTGCGATGCCTTGCGCAGACCCGAGCGGTTTTTACTCGCCTTGCACGCCTGTGAATGTGATGCGCGTGGGCGCTTGGGCAAAGAAGACGAGGCTTACACACAAGGGCCTCGTTTGGCTCGGTTGTTGAAAGCGGCTCAGTCGGTCAATAGCGCAGCCGTGAGTGCGCAGGCCTTGGCAGATGGACTCAAGGGACCGGCTGTGGGGGCACGGTTGGATGCCGCGCGGTTGGCGGCTATTGCATTGGTGCTTTGAGCCTGCTTCTTGGCTTCTTGAAGTGAAGCGCGTCGAACGGTGAGGGATGCGCCTGCGGCAGCGACATGTAGCCGCGCAGCGGCGTAGGAGCAGAGCAGGTGCGTCCCTCACCGTTTGACACAGAGGGGGAGCCCTCACAAATCACAGCACTTTAGAGATAGCCGCGCAGACCAAACTAAGAATGATGGTCGACGTCAACGGAATAAAAATCTCACGCCCAAACAGCCTGAAGCGAATATCCCCAGGCAAGCGCCCAAACCCCAGCTTTTGCAGCCACGGCGTCACGCTGTTGATCAGCAACAGCGCCAAGAAAACCACCAACAACCAGCGAAACATCAGGCGCCCTTCACAAGGTATGGCTGCGGTCACCCTGGGCAAAGCCCATGGGCTCCCAAGCATGAGTGCCAAAAGCAATCACTTTGAACAACTCGCCCATCTCATGCTCGGTGATCAGCTTTTGCGCCATCGCCTTCTCGGCCAAGGGTGCATCGACTAGAGGCGGCAGCAAGCCACAGTTGATCAAGAAATGCGCTTGGCTGGTGTAGCCCAACACCTCCAAGCCTGCGTCTTGCCCCGCCAAGGCCACGCCCGTGAAGTTGACGTGCGCCGTGATGTCTTTGGCGCCCACGTCGTGCAGCGGATCAGGGTCGGACTTGTGCAACTGATGGCACATCAGCGTGCCCATGTGACGCTGCGGGTGAAAGTACTCATGCTCAGGAAAACCATAGTCCAAAAAGAATGCCGCACCACCCCGCCCTGTGGCAGCCAGACTGGCTTTGAAGCGGTCTGCCAAGGTGTGGATGAAGGCTTCGGCTTGGGCGTGAATTTCGGTCAAATAGTCGTGGGCACCTTCCACTTCCACGGGCGGGCGCAAATCTGTCACGCGGTCTTGCCACTGCAAGGGGGATGCGCCAGCTTCAGCGGGCGTTTGCCACACCACACCACGCTCGTGCCACACACCGGCTTTGCGCACCAAGAGCTGCACAGGCATGGCGTCGAGCACTTCGTTGCCCACCACCACGCCGTGCAATTGCTCGGGCAAGGCATCGATCCACTGCACTTTGTGGGCATAGGCTTTCAAGGTTTCTTGTTGACGCGCACGCAAGCTGCCCGACAAGTCGACGATGGTGTAGCGCTTGACGGCATCGCCCAAAGTCTCCAGCAACTGCAAAGCCAGCGCGCCGGAACCGGCGCCAAATTCCCACACCACATCGGTCTGGGTGACGTTCAAGGCCTCGCTCACTTGCTGAGCCAAGGTGCGACCAAACCAAGGCGACAATTCGGGCGCCGTCACAAAATCGCTGCCGCTTTGCGGGGTGGTGCCAAACTTGCGCAAGGCATTGGCGTAATAGCCCATACCCGGGGCATACAAGGCCAGCGCCATGAAGCGGTCAAAACCCAGCCAGCCACCGGCCTTGTCAATACTGCGTTGAATCAGGGTGTACAAGGCCTGTTGGCCTGGGTCGTTGGATAATTGGTGAGAATGCATGGGGTAGAGATCGTAACTCGCCCTCTCACACGCCTTTGCATCCTAGCCAATCCACACACCTCACACACCATGCGCTCTTGGGCACTCATCACTGGCGGCAGCGTTCGCTTAGGCCGCGAAATCGGTCTCGCATTTGCACGCGCGGGCTGGAATGTGGCGTGCCACTACAACCATTCCGAGGACCAGGCCCATGCCTTGTGCACCGAGCTGCGCAGCTTGGGTGTGGACGCTTTGGCGGTGCAAGGCGACTTAGAAGACGAGGCCAGCTGCCAAAGCATTTTTGACACCACGGTCGCCATCACCCACACAGAGCTGCGGTGTGTGGTCAACAACGCCTCCTTGTTTGTGCCCGACGAGGGCGTGGATTTTGACGAAGCACAGGCCCTGGCTCAGCTCAAGGTCAACCTCATGGCGCCCATGCGCTTTGGCAAGTGGATGGCCGCGCTGCACGCACCAGCCGCCGCCCCAGAGACCTCTGCCAACGAAGGCGCGTTCAGCGGGCACAAGGCCAAGCCCAGCCT